>Ga0307479_10005535_pt1 | contig 11558 bp, 19 predicted proteins | sample atmos_gasesECM4C_FD_203743 | JGI IMG/M metagenome (GOLD analysis project Ga0307479, IMG submission 203743) | Hardwood forest soil microbial communities from Morgan-Monroe State Forest, Indiana, United States - atmos_gasesECM4C_515 | ecosystem: Environmental > Terrestrial > Soil > Temperate... | reverse complement strand
GAATCCGCGTGGCGATGCCGAACCGTTCGGCGGCGCGGAGATCGCCCAACATCTGTTCGCAGGTTCCATCGCCATAGACAGAGCATGTGTCGAGCTGGTCGTGGCCAAATTCCAAGACGGCGCCAAGCATTGCGTCTGCGGTCGCAGCGTCATGAACCCGGGCTCCGTACCCGCGGTAGCCAAGCGTCATGGTGCCGAAGATGATGTTAGTGATGGGTGCTTTGGGCATTCCAAACTCCTTCCGTCGTTGAGTATGGCTACACGCTAACTGATTTTGATCGTGGCGATAATCGAGATAAACTGACATGCGGTATCTAGGGAATCGTGACAATGTACAAGAGCGGATTGGTGGAGCTTGAGGCTGTGGTCGCCATCGCCAGGCACGGAAGCTTCCGTGCTGCGGCCCTCGATCTGGACATGTCGCCGACAGCGATCGGCAATGCCGTTGCCAGTCTCGAGAAGCGCCTTGGCGTTCGCCTCTTCAACCGCACGACGCGTAACGTCGCCCTGACGAGTGCTGGCCGCGAGTACGTCGAGGCCATCGCGCCGTCGCTGTCGGATATCCGCAATGCCACTCAGGCGGTTGCCAATCACAGCCGCAAACCGACAGGCTCGCTACGGTTCAGTTGCTCGCCAGCCGGGGGGCGCCAGCTACTGGTGCCCTTCGTCCTCGAGTATCGTCGTCGCTACAACGAGATGAAGGTCGAAATCGTCACCGAGGGGCGGCTGATCGACATCATCAAGGAGGGGTTCGACGCCGGGGTGCGTCTGGCTGAGGCGGTTCCGCTCGACATGATCGCGATACCGCTGGTTCCATATGCACGGCATGTTGTGGTTGGGGCGCCAAGCTATTTCGCAAAAAGGCCACGACCCACCGCGCCGGCCGAGCTGAGGCATCATGAATGCATCCGCACTCGCTATCCCAGCGGCGCTCTCTACCGCTGGGAGTTTGAACGTCGCGGCAAAGCTTTGAGGATCGATGTACCAGGGTCCCTCACACTCGATGAGCCCGACATGATCGCGCAGGCGAGCAGAGCGGGTATCGGCCTTGCCTATGTAGGCGAGTCGATCGTTGCTGACGACATCGCTTCAGGCAGGCTGGTTGAAGTTCTAAACGAGTGGACGCCCTCGTATCCCGGATATTGCCTCTATTATCCAGGACGCCGCCACATGGCTGCGAGCTTGCGCGCCTTCATCGATCTGGCCCAGAAGATTGTCTCTCGGAATCGCGCGAAGGCGTCTTGATGGATGTCGGACGGGCGGTCCGGCACGTTGGATGATCACATTCAGCTCGATCAACTTGGAGATTTTGACTTTCGGGGGAGTGACGAACTTCGCAGATGAACGGCTGCTTCCGGATCGCGAATTCGCGTCCGGGCCCGCGATGAAGTCGCTCATGGACTTCAACCAGGGATTGGCGGGGTCCAACCATCAGAACTACTTCAACCAGTTCCAGACGCAGCAGAACAACATCTTCAACCGCCTGCAGGGCATCGCCAGCATGGGGCAGAACGCTATCGAAACCCCTCGAGGCCCAACGCCTCGAGCGACCCGAGCCCGAATTGATGCCGTAGTCCCCCTGCCCGAGCTCGCAGAACAGGAACGCTCATGCGTGCTGCTTGCGCATCACTTCCAGCGCTGCGTTCGCCAGGAAACCGCTGCGGGTCTGACCGCGAGACTTCGCAAAGTCGTCGATCTGCTTGAGCAGCCGACCGGGGACCGTGATGTTGATCTTCTCGGCAGGTCCGAAGAAGCGATCGACCGGCACATCAACAATTCCCCAGGTCCAGCCCTTATATTCCTTATTCGCCTGCCACTCGCTCAGCGGCTTGGTCTTGGGCAAATCCTTGCCTTCCTCGGCCAGGATCTCCAGATGTGCTTCAATAGCCTCGCGGGCATTGTCGAAGGCTTCCTCGACGGTATCGCCGGCGCTAAAGCAGCCCGGAAGATCAGGTACGACAACGCCAAAGGCGCTCTTGCGAGTTCCGGCTTCGATTGCGATCGTGAATTTCATGATGGCGCGTGAGTCCTATCGAGAATATGTGTTGAGTCAGCCTGTATGCGCGCTTCGGTTATTTGAGCCCCGCTTGCTTTCGGATCTTGTGGACCAGCCCCTTGCCGAGATCCTTCTTCGGATGCGGGACCGTAATCAGGTCCGGCTTCGAGGGGTGCTTGAATTGGTGATGACTGCCCACGCATCTGACTTCCTGCCAACCGGCTTTCTTCAGATCGCGGATCAGGTCATCGCTCTTCATGGGTCGGAATTATACCTACCATAACCACCGGAGTCCACACTATACCCACCAAAGTCGCCCCCGATCCGGCCTGCCCTGCAAACGAAAACGCCGCCCCCTTCGGGCGGCGCTTCGTTTCAAGGCTTGCGGGCAAGTCACGCCGCGACGTCGGCGCTCTCTTCGTCGCGGCCTTCAGGATCTGCCTCCTCGGCTATCGCACGGTCGAATGCCTCGGCTGCCGCTAGGCCCCTATGCGGCCTCTTACCAGGTGCGTTGTGGGGAGGCTCTCGCTCGTGTTAGCGCACGGGCGGGCGCCCACTCCGAGAATCAGTCGATGCTGGATATGTTGGGCTGGCCCGCCGTGGTGTCAGCTCTCGGACCTGGGCACCGGCCCAAGACGGTCGAGAGTCGTCCGCCAGCCGTGTCGAGGAGTCTTGCGACCTTCCGCAAGTAAGCGGACTCTCGCGCGAGCCAGTCGGCCGCCGTCGTGTAGGTCCTCACGGTCTTGTCGTTCTCACACACTCTGCGCTGAAGTGCCGCGTCATCCTCCTGGAGCAGCACTGCGGTAAGGCGTACGGCGGCGCCCCGCTTGCGGTCCCAGCTCTGGTCGAACCTCGTCGCATTCAACTTCATCGGTTTAAACCGACGCGAGCTGATCGGCCGAGGACGCTCCTCGGTGAGTTGGCCCCACGTCGTGACCCTCGTTCTGCAGTTCCCGGGTGAGCTTACGGGATCCGTAGAACGGCATCTGCAGGTGCAGCTCGTCGATCCGACGCATCAGACGCAGGTCGCGAGCCGAGAGCGCCCGGGGCGGGTAGTACACGCTCGAGCGGCTCAGAGCCAACAGTTCGGCCTGGCGTGTCACCGTCACCTTCGCGCCCCGCTCAATCATCGCTTGCCGCTCGAGCCGGGGAACTTCCCGAGCGCGCTGTCTAAAAAATCTCTCTCTACAGTTAATTCACCGATCTTCGCGTGCAGCTCGCGGATCCGTTCACGCTCGTCGGCGGCTACCGTCTCACCACCAAAGACCCCCGCGGCGTTCTCCACAGCTGGGTTTTCCAGGCTGTCACTTGCGTGGGATGGACTTCGTGATGGGCCGCTATCTCCGCCACCGTCTTCTCCCCGCGAATCGCCTCCAGGGCCACGCGGGCCTTGAATGCCGCGGAATGGTTACGTCTGGGCTTTTTCATGGATCTCGTTTCTCCGGTCATGCCCGGTCAGAAATCCACTTATACCCCTGTCCGAAAAGTCGAGGCCACCACTTACTCCCGGGTTACGATGCTCGACTGCGGACCGCGTGTGCAATACCGGCATCTTCGAGAAAGGAAGAGCAGGAAGCGTGACAATGCTGATTTGTGACAACGACGTGATGCACACCAGGCCGCAATTGGCAAAACAAACTCCATGAGGCCTCCTGTCAAACCCTACTTTCCAGGGACAGGTAACTTGCGCGCTGCGGCGACTGTCAGGACCACTCACTTCGTCAGCACACGCCTTTCCTTGCCGTCGCGGCCCGGTTGCGCTTGCGCCCTAAGTTCTTCAACACCGCGCAAGTTTGCAGCCAAAGTTTCGTTGTCAGGAGCAAGAATCGTTGCAACCTGCAGCATTCTCTCCGCCTCCTCTAACCGGCCGCGTCGAATGAGGAACGCTGCAAAATTTGCGTGCATTGCTGGTGAATCTGACCTCGCAGTGACGGCGCTCCGGAACAATGCCTCGGCTTGGTTATATTTGTTTGTCGCGTCACGGCCGCGCAGCTGCTCACCCTCGTCGGCGAGTACAATCGCCAAATTCGCGCTCGCAATCGGCTCCTGCGGAAAGATTAACAATGCCTTTCGCAACTCGAGCTCCGCACCGTGAAGGTCATAATTTCGTTGGCGCAAACTAGCAATCGCAATGAATACCTCTAGCGTAGTTCTGCTCGGCATTCTAGACGGGTTTAGAGTAGCACTCCGTCTCATCGCGACCTCGGCGTCCGAGGTGTGCCCTTCCAGCCCTAAGACGAGACCGAGATTGAACTCAGATAGACAGTCTTGGGGGTCAGCTTTGCCGCACGCTCGAAAGATTTCTGGGCCTCTCCGTATTTCCCGTGCAGAAGATAGATCGCTCCCTCGCCATTTAGAGCTTCAACATTACGTGCGTCCATTGCCAGGGCTTGGTCGTAAGCTGTTAGAGCTGCGCCAAACTCCTGCTTCGCGGAATAGAGGAGGCCGGCGAACGCGTACGAATCAGCGCTCGGTCGGTCAAGGGCAACTACTCTCTTAATTTCCAAAAGGGAGTCGTCATACTTTCTATTCTGATATTGCAGAGTTGCAAGACTTCGATGCGCGGCCGCCGAGTTCGGCCGCAAGGTGAGCGCAGAGCGAAGCTTTGCCTCCGCCTGCTTCCGATTCCCTCGCGCTGTACCCTGATCGACATCCTCGCGCTGTTCGAATGGTTGCGGCGCTGCTGCAGAAGACTCTAGTAGCACATCTGCTTCGGATATGAGTTGCTGAGCTTGTAGCTCTTCGGATTGAGCGCCCACGCGGCGAGTATTTAAGAACGCCGCAGCACTAATGAGACCAGCTACAAGCGCTATCGTATTGTGGCCAGCGCGGCGTAGATCCCAGACTCTGCAGATTTGAACTCACTATGCCGACCTCAGTCGTTGGCGTGCCATATCTTCCCTCCTCCGCTCGTCCAAAAACCGCGTTGCGGGGTGCGACCCGCAACTGCTGTAATATTTCCGCTTTCAGCTGCAACGATCGGACGGAAACCTTATTGGATCGAACAAGACGTTACGTAGCGCACTGACAGCTTCGACGTTTGGCGGGACGAGGCCTAGCATCGCAAGAATGATTCGCCGGGCGGTGCAGTAGGCCCACACCGCCAAGCGCGGGGACTCCAACTCGAAAAACACATTAGCGTTTGCCCCCTCGTGCGGAACCGTCAAGCCGCAGCGTGTCAGATCGGTCATTGCCTCGAGTAGTCCTGGCCGCGGCGCCGGGCGAGGTGCGCGCGCGTGCATGATTGCATCCCTGACTATAATGAGCCGACGCAGATCCTGAAGGTCGCGCCCATCCGGCAACTTGGGGTCGCCGGTCAATGCACGCCCCGCAGCGCGCACTTTCCCCGCAACCTGGTCACCCCGTCTGCCACCGTCGATCGCGATCATTTCCTGCACTGCGCGGATCAGTTCCGGTGTCGTCGCATTGAAGGCCCAATCGCCGGCCGCAGTGCGCCAGACCTCGACGTGATCGGCCAGATCGTTCGTGAAAGCCTCGACCGCGGCGGCCGCAAACACGGCAGCGACGAGGGAGTCAAGGGTGAGTGCCCGCGGACGGGAGTCAAAGTCGGCGACCGCGCGCTCGCTCGCGACGTAGGAAACGCGCAGAAGCTCTACACTGTTGAACTCAAGGGTCGGCATGGAGCCAGTGCGCCAACACTGCGATCAAGCCTCCGAAGCCCCATATCAAAGTCCCGATCGCGAGCAACGCGAAGGCTGCCTTGCCGTATCTGAAACTCGCACGCCCGTTCATACCGTACATGGGTCGTTGCTCAGGTCGATCCTCTGGTACCCACGACTTAAAGGGGATCGATAGCCGAGACAGGCCCCAAATGCGTCGAGGAGCGCGCCCGATCGGACAAACCACGGAGTCCCACCTGCTGTCAGATGCGCAAGGTCGAGCGCGGCACCTGCAGCCGGAAGCAACACCGCGACGCACCATGCGGCTCGGACGCGGCGGGAAATAGCTTCGCCTAGCTCTTCAAGGGGGGAATTCATGGCATGCCTATTCTACGCTTTGAGCGAACGGCCTGTGTTCGCATCTGCGAACGATTCGCCTACCATCCATCGGTAGCCCGACTTCTAGCGCTGATCACGAAGGAAGGTTAATGACATGTTTGAGGCTCAGTTTCGAACTCAGGGGAATTTGGAGAATAGAAACAAAACCCGTATAGGCGGCATCCGGCCGCCACACTTGCCAGCTACTGGCCAAGTAAGCACCGAGCCTCAAATGTGTTGAAGTTAGGGCGGGAAACGAGACTCGAACTCGCGACCCCGACCTTGGCAAGATCGGCAGCTATCCCGCGCAAGTCTATGACACGCAAGGGAAATTAGATTCTCGCGGCGTAGACCAAAAGGCACCGCCGGTATTGGCGAAAGCGGTTTCGGCCCCTCTTCGAAAGACTCATCGCCGAGGCCCAGGTTCTGGCCGTTCCCACGACTCTAGTGTGCTTCCATCGACCGCTTGAACGCCTGCAATTCCTCCACCTGCTTGCGCATGTCGCTTAGCAGTGCGGCTTGAGTTTGCAGCTCATTGAGCAGCATCGGCGTAAGCTCTTCGTAGCGAACACCCTGGATCTGGCCCCTATCGTCGCGGACCACTAGCTCTGGATACACCTTAGCGACTTCCTCGGCTATAAGCCCATACTGGGTGCCGCCTGCGGGGTCAGTCTTCAAGTGAAACGTCACCGGGCGAAGTTTCTTGAGCCCCCCCGAGCTTGGCCCCATTGGGGCGATGGCGGTTTTGTAGCGCTCCGATGAGGCCAGTACGCCAAGTGCGCCCGTCGAGGTGACATACACAGCCGCGCCGGTGACGCGATTACCAGTGATTCCAGCGACGTATGTGAAGAGATGTGTCCCCGGCGTGCCAATACGAATCGTTGCAGTATCAGTGCTCGCGCCAGCATTAGCGATGTCTATATTGTTACTGCCGCTCGTCACGCCGTAGCCAGCGGAATGCCCTAAAGCAATGTTGTTCTGCCCGGTCGTATTCGAATGCAGAGCCGCCCAACCGATCCCGACATTGAAGCTTCCCGTCGTGTTTGTATAGAGCGCCCCGATTCCATCGGCAGTGTTACCGCTGCCCGTGGTATTCGAATAGAGCGTCTCGTAGCCCGATGCGGTGTTGTAATTGCCGTCCGTGTTAGAATACATCGAGAAGTAGCCAACTGCGGCATTGTCATCACCATTGCTGCCCTGAAGCGCAGCGAAGCCGCAGGCCGTGTTGTCATTGCCGGTGGTGTTTGAAAATAGCGCGGATGTTCCAGATGCGGTGTTGTTATTACCGATGGTGTTTTCCCAGAGCGCCCCGAAACCGGACGCCGTATTCCCACTGCCGTCCGTGTTTGCAACAAGCGCGTCCGCACCAATAGCGGTATTGTCTATACCGTGCGTGTTCAACCAGAGCGCTCGATAACCGGCGGCGGTGTTGAAATCGCCGCCCATTGAAGAAAGTAGAGCCCCACTTCCCATCGCAGTACTCGCATTAGCGTCGCTGACCACAACGTCCGGTGGTTGTTGACCGTATGCTAACGTTGAGCTTGCAACAATCGTGGCGATCAAGACTAGGCGTTGGCCGACCATCATGGCGTGCCCCTTGGAATTTGTGCGTTTGCTGACTTCTTGGTAGGCCATCGCGGCCCATTTATCTGCATGGCCGATGGTGCGCTCTAATCGAACGATTCGCAACTCAGCAGCAGTTGTGCAGTGCATTTGCGTTCAAGCTATTCAAGCGGTTTGCGGACGGCCAGCAAACGTGACGGGCCGTACTGCGCAACCTGCTGGGAAGGCCACGCAAAGCTGGCAATCCGTTTGTTTGAGGAGGCTCCCGGCCACTGGCGCTGCAATACTTGCGGGAAAGGATGTTTTTGGCCGCAACTGGCGGCACTAGTAGCCGCAACGATCCACTATAGCCAGCGATCTCTACGGGTGCCGCTTCAACCTCGTCTCCAGTCGCCACCACAGCGACCAGCCGGTAACGCCTCAGGCCGCTGCCCACACGCGCTGATAGATAGCCGGAATCGCTGACCCTCAGTGTCAGCCAAGGAGTAACCGGAGCTGCGCCGAGGTCCACTACCCGGCGACCATACTGGTTGAGAACGTCGTCCAGTTCGCGAGGTGGAAGCTCTACCCGGCTTGGTGCGCGACCCTGCACGCGCTCGGCGATAGGCATTGAAGGAATACCGCTCGTCACCTTGAGTCAGCGATTGTATCGATGCGCAAGCCCGAAAGTGAGAGTCGCGGCCCGCTGAGCAGATCAACTTTACGAGGCCTTGAACCACCAGCTGACGCCCCGGACGATCAGCCCCCAGAGCCAGCTCGGAATCAGGAAAATCAATCCTCTCGCGCGGACATAGCGTTCCCGCCAGACATGACCTGCGTGTAGCTCCTCAAAGTATTCCGCCTGCACTTCCGCCAGCGGTGGATACACCCACCGACGGTATGCCCGCTGCGTCATCATCGCGCCCAGGATCCTGGCCACAAATGTCCCCGGTGATGCCCTCCTTTTGCGCGGTGTATATGTACTTCAGGCCATCCGGCACGTCTATTTGCGAGCGTCGCAGTTTCGGCGAGAACTTGAGCAACGAAGCGCCTGCAATCAGCAAGGCGACGGTTGATTCACCTGCGTACACTGCCGCCGCTGCGGCCCCGAGTTCCATCAAATCGCGCACGCTGAACTCAACACCGCAATACTCTAGAGTGTATTTGATACCTGCGCCGGTCAGGGACTTGCGCATATCGTTGAAGGCTTCTTCGAGCTTCTGGATCTCAGTGTTGCGTGCGAGTGGCTTGTCAACATTATTCTCGATGGCGAGATAGGTCGCCTCCATCCGTGCTCGCAGTGCGAGCAGCTCGGACCTGTAATCGGACTTATACTTCAGGATGTCGTCGTAGGGAACATCGGGTCGAGGAACCGGAAGGGCATCGAACAGCTCGATCAGCCCAGTTCGGTACTTCGTCGTATCAAACGCCGGCGGCGAATCCATACCGTCGCCTAGGCTGGCAAAAGCCCACTGCCCCGGGGCAGATCCCTCTAACTTTCGAAAGATCTCGATATGTGCGTTTGCAATGAACTCAGGAACGCTGCCGGGACGTACTGATACCCCGACCTGGCTCCGGACCATGCTTTCCAGTAACTTGACCTGAAGGGGGTCAACGTTAGGAGAGTTGATATGCGTTCGGTGAATGATGCCACGGGCTTCCAGATACTCACCGTGGAGCAACTCACCCTGCGGCATCAGATTGTTGATCGGCCACTCCAGATGATCAAAATACAGAAGGCATCTGCGTACGAGGGCGTCAATCGAATACACTTGCGGGTGATAGTTGCAGGACACTACCGGCCAACGGGAGGGGTCGTTGCCCTGACCACGCCCGACGAACTTCCCAATCAGGCGCCAGGAGCTGCCCAGCACCACGCCTCTGGTGTTGTCGGAGTTGCTCGCCATAAAGGCATTATACGGATGGTGCGATCGAGCATGACCAACTTTTTGATGGTCAATCAGGGCCTTCGACCGGCGCATGCTGGATCTGGCGGCACCACATCGGCGGCAGTAGCTCGCTTCGGAGTGTCCTAGCGTTCGACCAGGTTCGCGCGCTCTGTGCCTGTCAAGGCAGAGGAAGAGCGATCTGATCGAGAGGCACTGCCGCATTCGCCAAATACGATTCACGGGATCGGTCGCGGGTGCTTGAGGATCGAATGCGATCAGGGCCCAGGAGACCGCCTTGGCAGGACTTCCCGCAAGTGCGGCGGCCCCGCACCTCCCCGTCGATTTGACGATTCTGTTGAACCGCGACAGGTCTGTTAGTGACAGCCACCGCGCAAAGAACCTTGCCGCGAGTGAACCACAAAATGGACCACAAGAGGTGCTTTGCTCAACTGTCTTCCATCCTAACTTGTTGTTTTAGTTGGTCTGAGCGCCGAGATTTGAACTCGGGACCCATTGCACCCCATGTAAATCTCCGCGAGACGGAGTGAGACGGGATGAGACATGAATTTATCGAATTTTCCTATAATAATAGGTACTTTCGTGTCGCACAGTGTTGCAGTAGGATGTACCCTGTCGCAATGAAAAGGGACCACTGTGGGACCACCGAAAAGGATTGCGAGACTCACTACCTCGTTGATCGAATCGCTTAAACCGCAGGCCTCCAGATACGAGATCGGCGACCCGGCGTGCGCGGGGCTGCAACTCCGAGTTGCCGATACCGACGTCAAGTCCTGGCACTGCCGGTTTTATTGGCATGGCAAGCGCGCCCGCCTCGTCTTGGGAATATTTCCGGAAGTGGGTCTGGCCCAAGCCCACGAGCTGGTCAGCGCCGCGCGGAATCTGCTGAGAAAGGGAATCGATCCCCGACGCTCTGGACTGACCCTCGCGAAGCCCGTGAGGGCTGAGAGCGCCGCGCCCTCCCCTGGTACTGCGCATCATTCCCTCCAGCACCTCGCCGACGAATTCATGAGCCGCCATGTCTGTCGCCAGCGCCGTCGGCCGGAGTACGTGCAGCGGATTTTGAATACAGACGTTCTGCCCCGTTGGGGAAGGCGTGATGCCCGCACAATCAAGCCGCGAGAAGTCATCGAACTGTTGGACGAGATTGCCGATCGCGCGCCGGTCATGGCCAACCGCGTGGCCTCTGTCCTTTCTCAAATGTTCCGGTTCGGGATCCATCGGTCGATCGTTGAATCGTCGCCCGTGCAGTTGCTCTACCGGCCTGGCGGAAAGGAAAAGCCCCGAGAGCGATCGTTCAGTGACGGTGAGCTGAAGTCTTTTCTGCTGAATCTTGACGACGCATGTCGTTTCCAGCGGCTACCGCATGTTCTAAGACTGCTGCTCCTGACCCTGCAGCGCCGTAGCGAACTCGCTCTCGCGGAGTGGCGGGAATTTAACTTCAAAGCGAAGACCTGGACGATCCCTGACGGTCACGCCAAGGGCGGCAAGGGTCATGTGGTGCCCTTGTCTGACTAGGCGATCGACGAGCTGCAGAAATTGAAGATCATGGCGGGAGATTCCCGATATGTGCTGCCAAATGTCGGCAGCTCGGCGCCCGCGGATCCGAAATACATCACTCGATCGGTCGCCCGCTGCAAAAGGCGATTCAAGGTCCACGGTGTCGCAGTCTTCACTCCCCACGACTTGCGCCGCACCGCCCGCACCGGGCTCGCGAAGCTCGGCGTCAATAAGGACGTCGCGGAACGAATCCTGAATCACGTTCGCGAGGACATGGTTGGCGTGTACGATACCCACGACTACCTGGACGAAAAGCGTGCCGCCCTGCAGAAATGGTCGGACCATCTGAAATCTCTGGTGAGTCAGGACGAGTCGGAATCCGTGCTCCGCTGAAATCGGAACGCCAGAGACGCCGTCGGCGACCTAGCCAGATAGCCTGCGTAACGGCGGACGCACCCCTCTCGCCTGATCGCGTCGCCCTTCTCTCGTCATCTGGCTCACGCCTTCGACACGCATCAGTGTCATCTTGACCAATACAACGGGATTGATATTCAGTGCCTTGCCCAGCCTAATCACGATGCTCAACGTAGGTTCACGCAGGCCGCGCTCCAGCAG
>Ga0307479_10005534_pt1 | contig 11558 bp, 12 predicted proteins | sample atmos_gasesECM4C_FD_203743 | JGI IMG/M metagenome (GOLD analysis project Ga0307479, IMG submission 203743) | Hardwood forest soil microbial communities from Morgan-Monroe State Forest, Indiana, United States - atmos_gasesECM4C_515 | ecosystem: Environmental > Terrestrial > Soil > Temperate... | reverse complement strand
TGACCGTGCTCCGCGACGGCCGGGCAGTCACCCAGGGCCCCGCGGCCGGCTTCACCGCCGACGCGCTCGTACACTGGATGGTGCACGGCCAACCGTCAATGACAACGGTCGACCATGCGCCACCGAGGTCTAACGCGACGCCTCGCGGGGCGGGCTCGCGGGCGGTGCTCAGTGTCCGCGGCCTGTACGCCGGGAAGCTCAGGGACGTGTCCCTGGACGTAGCCGCGGGCGAGATGGTGGGACTGTTCGGCCTGCCTGGGTCGGGCGCCGGCGACGTCCTCGAGGCGATCTACGGCGCGGATCCGGCCGCCAGCGGCAGCATCACGATCGAGGGCCAGCGGCTCACCGGACGATCGGTCCGGCGGCGGATCGAGCGCGGCGTCGCTTACGTGACCGGCGATCGCGGCAAGGCGCTGGTGGCCGATCTGAGCGTGGCCGCCAACATGGCGCTGCCCGGCTCGCGCCGGGTCGGCCGCCCGGTCAGCCCGGCCCGGGAGCGCCGGACCGCGGCCAAGCAGATCAAGGCGCTGAACATCCAGCCGCCGAACCCGGACGTTCCGGTGTCCACGCTGAGCGGCGGCAACCAGCAGAAGGTCATCCTGGCCCGCTGGCTGACCCCTATCTCCAAACGGCGGGGAACCGGCGATCCGAAGGTGTGGCTGCTCGACGACCCCACCCGCGGCGTGGACGCGCAGGCCCAGGCCGACATCCACCAGATCATCAGGGACCGCGTCCGGGCGGGCGCTTGCGGCCTGATCTACTCCGCCGACCCACGGGAGCTGCATCAGATATGCGATCGGGGCTTGCTGATCGAGGGCGGCCGGATCACCGCCGAGATCGACCCGCGGCAGCTGGACGCCGACGAGCTCGGCCGGCTGCTCGAAGGGAGCCGGGTGTGACTGTGCTGATGAAAAAGGGCACCCACATGAAGAGCGCCGGCGCGTGGCTCGCGCTGATCGCCATCGTCGTGGTGCTCGGCGGCACCCACCACAACTTCTTCGACGTGTCGAACATCCGCAACGTGCTGGGCACGAACGCCGAGCTTCTCGTCGTCGCGGTGGGTATGACGGTCGTGGTGATCAGCGGCGGCATCGATCTGTCGGTCGGGGCCATGATGGCCGGCGCGCAGCTGCTCCTGATGGAGCTGCATGGCCTGCCAACCGCGCTGGCGATCGTGGTCGTGCTGACCTTCGGATTTGTCGCCGGGGCGCTGGTCAACGGCGTGCTCATCGGCATCGCCAAGCTGAACTTCTTCGTCGTCACGCTGGCCAGCATGACGGCCGGGTACGGCATCGTCCTGGTGATCACCAACGGGTCGACCACCACCCTGAACTCGAACCTGCTGAACCAGCTCGGCAACAGCCTGGTCTTCGGCATCCCCACGCCGGCCGTGATCTTCGTAGCGCTGCTCGTCATCCTTGCGCTCGTCATGCACCGGACCACGCTGGGCCGCGCAGTCTACAGCGTCGGCGGGAACGCCGAGGCATCCCGGCTGGCCGGCATCCCGATACCCGCCATCACGGTTCTGGTCTACGGCATCAGCGGGTTCTGCGGGGCGCTGGGCGGCGTGATCGACGCCGGGCGGTTCCAGGCGGTCACGCCGACGACGGGCCAGATACCACCGATCGCGCTGACCTCGATGGCGGCGGTGCTGCTCGGCGGCACCGCCCTCAAGGGCGGTAGCGGCGGTCTGGCCGGAACGGTAGCCGGCGTGCTGGTCATCGGCGTCCTGCAGAACGGCGTGGACCTGCTCGGCCTCAGTTCCTACTGGCAGCAGGTGGTGACCGGGCTGGTCCTGATCGCCGCGGTGTCCCTGGATCGATTCCGCTACCTGCGCCTGGGCCGGACACGACGTAGCCTCGGTACCAGATTGGCGGTGAGCGCGGATGCCGAGTCGGAATTGCCAGCTCCGGTTGGCAGCGAGCCTGCAGGGAGCCCTCACCGAGACGGAAGTGACCAAGGCTTACCTGGACGTCGTGCCCGAGCTGATCGGCGCCCGCGGCCGCGGCTTCTACCGGCTGGACGCGGCCGGTTCGCCGGCCGCGGTGGCCGCCGACGTATCCGCCGACTTCCTGGCCGCCTACGAGGAACGCGGCCGGGCCGGCGATCCGGTGCTCGACTACGTGCAGGCCCACCTGCGCCCGGTCGACGACACCCGGGCGTGCCCGGTCACCGCCTGGCAGGAATCACCGGTGCACGATGTTCTCCGTGGGGCGGGCTTTTACCATTCCCTGGAGGCCCCGGTCGTCGTTTCCGGCGAGCTTATCGGCACGATTAACTTTGCCCGGGCGGGCAACGACCGTGCGTTCAGTCTGAATGAGATGCGTAACGCGGGACAGGCGGCGGAACAACTGGGACTCGCGGTGCAGCGGGCTTTGCGGTTTGAACGGTCAGGGGAGCGGGCCAGCCTGCTAGAAACGGTGCTTGACCGGCTACCGCAGGCGCTTGTCGTTACCGATATGGACGGCAGGATCGTCCTCGCGAACCAAGCGGCCATTCCGCTGCTGCAACTGGCCGCGCCGCATATAGCGGCGGCGGCGGCCAACTTCAGGAACGGCACGTCGCGGGTGACCGTGGGCAGCCAGGATCAGGTGACAGTAAAATCCGTGCGCCTGCCCGCAGAATTTTACGCCACCCTCTCCCTGATCTACCCGCGCGGCGGCAGCGAATTGCCGCTGTGGGACGTCCTGTCACCACGGGAACAGCAGATTGCCGACTGGGTCGCGCAGGGCCTAACCACAAAGCAGATATCAGAACGGGCCGTGGTTACACAGAACACGGTCAAGCAGCACCTCAAGCGGATTTTCGCCAAGGCCGATGTATCGAACCGGGCCGAACTGGTTCAGCGGGTGTGGGCGACCCGCAAGGAGCCCTAGGTGCCGAACATGCTGTTGATGCTGAACGTCTGATTATTCTGGCCAAACAGGCCGAATGTCTGCATGATCTCCGCGACACGCCTCACCCTGGTGGCATCGACCGGGGACAGCGGATACGTTTCGAACTGCAGCATCGTGGCGATCTCCTGGGCGGCCTTCACCGGGGCACCCTTCATGCTCGGCAGCAGGGCGTACTGCACCGTGGCCGCCTCGGCCACCTGCCGGTTCGTGGCCGCGATTTCCTGACCTTGCTGGAGCGCCCGCTCGAACGCCATCATCGTGTTCGGATTGGCCTTCGCGAAGCTCTTTGTCGCGGCGTAGCCTTCGATCGGCAACGCGGCGGCCTGTCCGGTGTCCAGGTTGGTCAGCTGGACGACGCCAGCGGCCTGTTCGAAGATACTGATGAACGGCTCGGCGAGAAACGCGACATCGACTTTGTTGCGGGTCAGGGCGTCCAGCATGCTGGGGAACGGGATGCTCACGTAATGGACCGAATTCGGCGGGATATTGTTGTCCTTCAAGAACGATGCGGTCAGCAGATAGGCGACGTTGTCGGGTGCGTTGATGCCGATCCTCTTGCCCTTGAGCTGGCTCAGGTTCTTGATCGGCGAACCGGGGAGGGTGTACAGGCCGACGAATCCCGGTTGCTCAACTGACGCTTCGGAGAAGAGGTCAAGATTGGCGGCGATCTGCGCGGCCGGGGGAGGCGGTGCATTCGGGTCGCTGCTCGGCTTGGGTGCCCTTATTCCGCCGTCGTAATGGTCTTGGGCCTCAATGAACGAAACGTAATTTCCGGCGAGGACCTGTATCTGATTGTAGGCCAGCTGATTGACCGCGGTCTCCGCGCTGATCGCAGGCACGATGGTGACGTGCAGCCCTACCTTTTCGAACAGGTGCTCGTACTGCGCCACGTACACCCCGGTCGAGTCGGTGGTTGGCACGGCCGCGATGGTCAAGTGAGTCGTCTCCAGGCCGGACACCGGGCCGAGTGCCGCCAAAGTGGTGCCGTCGGGGCTGCTGGAACAGCCGACTGCGAGCGGCAGCGTGACCGCTGCCGCGAGCAACGCAAGTACCAGGGGCCGCCTGAGTGTCATCAAGACCTTCCTTGTCGTCAGATACGCTGAGGCCTCAGGGCCCCGTCCGCCCCCCAAGATCCCCCCTGAGAGCGCGGGAAGCAGGATATCCAGCTATAGCAGGATAAATCAGGACACGGGCGGGATGCAGGGATTCCGGGCTATTGCCGTGACCGTGGCGCGATCTCGCCGGATCCGCGGGCGATCAGGCGGGTGAGCAGCACGACGTCGCGGGGCGGGGAGGTGTCCCCGTTGATCCGGGCGAACAGCAGTTGGGCGGCGGTGGCCCCGATGGCCGCCGGATCCTGGGCGACCACGGTCACTGGCGGGTCGAGCTTGTCCGCCAGCGCGAACTCGTCGAAGCCGACCAGCGCGATCGGGGCGGCGGGGGCGGCGGGGGCGGCGGGGGCGACGAGGGCCGGTGCTTTCTGGCTGTGGGCCTGCTGCCCGTGTGTGCTGTCGATGGCGCCCATCGTGACCAGGTCGTTGCTTGTGAACAGCGCGGTGGGCGGATCCGGATGGCTGAGCAGGGCGACCGCGGCCGCCGCCGCCTCGGCCCGGCCGCGCAGGCCGTGCCTGATCAGCTCGGGATCCGGGCTGATGCCGTCCTCGGCCAGCGCCTCTATGAAGCCGGCGAACCGTTCCCGGACGGCCCAGATGTCCTCCCGGTCGCCGAGATACCCGATCCGCCGGTGACCGTGCAGCATCAGGTGCCGGATCGCTCGGTAGGCGCCGTGCCGGTTGTCGACCAGCACCGTGTCGGCCACCAGGTTGTCCGCCGGGCGGTCTACGCAGACCACCTTGACGCCGAGTTCCTGCTGGGCGCGCAGGAATCGGTGGCTGCCAGCCGCCGGGACCAGGATCACTCCGTCGACGCGGCGGGCGGAGAATGCCGAGATGACCTCTCGCTCCCGCTCCAGGCTGTCGTTGGAGCTGCCGATCAGCACCACAAACGAATGCAACCGGGCGGCGTCCTCGACGGCGCGGGCCATTGTCGCGAAGAACGGGTTGGCGATGTCGTCCACCAGCAGTCCGATCGTCTGGGTCGGCTTGCCCTTGCGTCGAAGCTGCCGGGCGGCGTCGTTGCGCTGGTAGCCCAGCCTCCGGATCGCGCGCTCGACCCGCGCGGCGGTCTCCGGCTGCACGCCTGGTTCGCCGTTGACAACCCGGGACACGGTCATCAGGCTCACCCCGGCGGCCGTCGCGACGTCCCGCATGGTCGCCCGCTTCATCACCATAACCAGCGTTATCCGAATCCTGAGTCGAGTTTTTTGGGAACGTTACCAGCCAGCCCGGTTGTCGAGGATGTGTATCAAAGACCGTGACTGTCGGCAAGGCTCTTGACATGCTGGCCAGCTCCACTTAAGAATCTGGCGAATGGATGTGAACGTTACCAAGGCCCTCTCACCCCACCGCTCTGCGAGGCCCGATGTCAGAACTTCCTGATGTGCCGGCCCTGCTTGAGGCCCGTGGCCTGGTCAAACGCTTCGGCAACGTGCAGGCGCTCAGCGACGCGAGCTTCACCGTGTACCGCGGTGAGGTTGTCGCGCTCATCGGCGACAACGGAGCGGGCAAGAGCACGCTGGTGAAGGTGCTGTCCGGGGTCATCCGCCCGGACGGCGGCGAGATCGTGATCAACGGCGACTCGGTGCACTTGTCCAGCCCCACCGACGCTCGCAAGTACGGCATCGAGACGGTGTACCAGGACCTGGCCCTCGCACCGGATCTGGACGCGGCCGCCAATCTGTACCTGGGCCGCGAGCTGTACCTGATCCCGGCGTTGAAGGTGCTGAACCGAGGCGAGATGCGACGCCGCGCAGTGACAGCGTTCGGTGCGCTCGGCATCCAGTTGCCGGACGTGTCGGCCTCGGTCGGCACGCTGTCCGGCGGCCAGCGGCAGTCGATCGCGGTGGCCCGGGCGGTGGCGTTCGCCAGCAAGGTCATCTTCATGGACGAGCCGACCGCCGCGCTGGGCGTGGTGCAGCGGAAACGGGTGCTCGACACCATCAGGCGGGTCCGCGACCAGGGTGTCTCGGTCGTATTGATCAGCCACAACATGCCCGAGGTGCTGGCCGTCGCGGACCGGATCGAGGTGCTGCGGCTCGGCCGCCGGGTGGCCAGGTACACCGCGTCCGAGACCTCCATCGAAGAACTTGTCGGCGCCATGACCGGCGCCCTGGACTCTACGGCCGGGAACGGCGCATGAACGCGCGCAGGCTGGCCGCCCGGCTGATCACCGCCAACGAAGCATGGACGCTGCTCGCGCTCATTATTTTGATGGCCTTTTTCACCATCAAGGCACCGGGGAAGTTCCTCACCCTCACCGATCTCGGCTTCATCGCGACGAACTCGGCGACCCTGCTGGTGCTGGCGGTCGGCCAGACGTTCGTCATCTTGACCGCGGGCATCGACCTGTCGGTTGGGCTGGTGCTGGTGCTGTCCGGTGTCGTGGCCGGTGAATACTACCAGCACAACGGCGGCGCGACCGCCGGGCTGGGCACCGTCTGGATCGGCGTGCTGATCGGCCTGGCGACCGGCGCGGGCTGGGGCGCGATGCAGGGTTTCCTGGTCGCCAAGGCCAAGGTCCCGCCGCTGATCGCGACCCTGGGCGGGCTCGGTGCGGCGGAAGGGCTCAGCTACCTCATCACCGGCGGCGCCGACCTGCGGGCCGTGCCGGCCAAGCTGGAGAGTTCGGTCGGCTTCGGCGCGCTCGGCGGCGTGCGGTGGATGATCATCTTGGGCTTCGCCATCGCGCTCGTCTTCGGCCTCATCCTGGCCTACACGCAGTTCGGCCGGTACACCTACGCGATCGGGTCCAACCCGGAGGCCGCGCGGCGGGCCGGCATCAACGTGGACCGGCATCTGATGAAGGTCTACGCGCTGCAGGGGCTGCTGGCCGGCGCGGCCGGGGTGATGTCGCTCGGCTACTTCGAGACCACCGGCATCGCCAGCCACTCGACAGACAACCTGACCGTGATCACCGCCGTGGTTCTCGGCGGCGCCAGCCTGTTCGGCGGCCGCGGTTCCATGCTCGGCACGGTCATCGGCTTGTTCATCCCGGCCATGCTTGCGACCGGTTTGGTGATCATCGCGGTGAACCAGTTCTGGCAGTACGTGCTTGTCGGCGCGGTGCTGGTCGCCGCCGTCTATCTCGACCAGGTGCGACGGCAGTTGCGTTCGCGCGCCTGATGCCCCGGCAGATCCACCCTCATTTCAGGAGGAGAACATGACACGACGAGTTACCGCGGTCGCGGGACTGGCGCTGCTGGCCCTGGGCGTGAGTGCCTGCTCGAGCAGCAGTAGCAGCACCAGCGGGAACGGCGGCAGCAGCAGCCCGAGTGCGGCCGGGAGCGCCAGCACCTCGGCGGCGGCGAAGAGCTACAACCTGGAGCTCATCGTCGGAACGAAGAACGACAACTTCTACGTCACGATGGAATGCGGCGCGCAAGCCGAAGCCAAGAAGCTCGGCATGAACATCACCGTGAATGGCCCGGCCGACTTCACCGTGGCCGAGCAGAAGCCGCTGATCGACGACGCGCTGTCCACCAAGCCGGATGGGCTGCTGATCGCGCCGACCGACACCAGCGCGCTCGACCCGGACCTGCAGCAAGTGCAGTCCAACGGGACCAAGGTCGTCTTCGTGGACACCTCGTCCAGCAACAGCTCGCTCGGCGCCGCCCGGATCACCTCGGACAACGCCGCGGGCGGCAAGCTGGCGGCGGACAACCTCGGCGGGCAGATCGGCGGCAAGGGCACCGTGGCGGTCGTCACGGTCAAGCGCGGCACGTCCACCACCGACGCCCGGGTACAGGGCTTCCAGCAGGAGATGGCGACCAAGTTCCAGAACGTCAAGCTGCTGCCGGTGCACTACGACGACCAGGACAGCTCCACCGTGGCGGCGTCCGACATCGGCGGCGACATCGCCGCGCACCCGGACCTTAGCGCGGTGTTCGCCGCGAACGTGATCACCGCGGAAGGCGCGGCCACCGCGGTCAAGTCGGCCGGCAAGTCCGGCACGATCAAGGTCGCGGCCTTCGACGCCGAGCCGGCCGAGATCACCGCCGTGCAGCAGGGCACCATCCAGCTGCTGATCGCACAGGACCCGACCGCCGAGGGCCAGTATGGCGTCGACCAAGCCGTCAACGCGCTTGAAGGCAAGTCGGTGCAGGCCAACATCACGAGCCCTCTGATGGCCATCACCAAGGAGAACGTGAGCAGCCCCGCCGTCAAGCCCTTCGTCTACGTCAGCAGCTGCGCCTAACCCACCCCACCCACCCCACCCACCCACACCCACCCACCCACCAGCGTGTCAATGGCGCCATCGATCCCGTTGCAGCGTGTCGATGGCGCCATCGACACCCTACAGCTCGGCGCGCAAAGGACCCACCGTGCCTACGTTGCGCGCTGGTGGGTATCTTCAGATGCCATGAAGGCGATGAGCGTCATCCCGGGCCAGCCGGCCTCCGCGCAGACTGCCGACGTGCCGGAACCAGACCGGTCGGACGGGACGATCCTGGTCGAAGGTCTCCTGGTGGGCATCTGCGGCACGGATGGCGAGATCCTGCGGGGTTACGGTCAGCCGCCGCCCGGCAAGGACCGCCTGGTCATCGGGCACGAGTCGCTCGGCCGGGTGATCGACTCACCGGCCGGCGCGCCGGTGCGCGAAGGCGACCTCGTCGTCGGAGTGGTCCGCCGCCCCGACCCGGTGCCGTGTGTCGCGTGTGCCGCCGACCAGTGGGACTTCTGCGAGAACGGCGAGTACACCGAGCGTGGCATCAAGGGCCTGGACGGCTACGGCGCCACCCAGTGGCGGGTCGACCCGCGGTTCGCGATCCCGGTTCCGGCGCCGCTCGGCGACCTGGGTGTGCTCACCGAGCCGGCCAGCGTGGTGGCGAAGGCGTGGGAACAGATCGACAAGATCGCGGCCCGGTCACCCCGGTCCGGCCGGGTCGCGCTGATCGTCGGAGCTGGGCCGATCGGCCTGCTCGCGGCGCTGCTCGGCGTGCAGCGCGGCTTCGAGGTGCACGTGCTCGACCGGGTCACCGATGGACCCAAGCCGGGCCTGGTCGCTGAACTCGGCGCTTCCTACCTTCACGGCCCGATCAGCGACATCGGCATCAAGCCGAATGTGGTGGTGGAGTGCACCGGAGTCGGCGAGCTGGTCATCGAGCTGGCCGGCCGCGCCGCCTCCGCCGCGGTGATCTGCCTGGCCGGTATCTCGTCCGGGCAGCGCAGCCTGCCGGTCAACCTCGATCAGGTGAACGCCTCGCTGGTGCTGGAAAACGCGGTGCTGTTCGGCACCGTCAACGCCGCCCGCCGCAACTATGAGCAGGCGGTGGACGCCTTGGCCAAGGCCGATCCGGCCTGGCTGACCCGGCTGATCAGCCGCCGGGTGCCGTTGTCCAGCTGGACTCAGGCGCTGGACCGGCAGCCCGACGACGTCAAGGTCACAGTCGACCTCACAAGCTAAGAAACGGAGCATCCGATGCCCGACGCGGACATCGAGCCGAAGCCCGCGAACCAGGAAGCCCTGGTCGCTGACATCGAGCGCACTCGCGAGGAACTGGCGCGGACGATCGACGCCATCTCGGACCGGCTGAACCCAGGGAACGCGGCCCGCCGCAGCGTGGACCGGGCCCGGCAGCGCATCGCCCAGGTGGACCCGGTGATGGCCGGCGGCGTGGCGGTCGCGATCGTGGGCGCCACCGTCGCGTACTTCCTGCTGCGCCGCCGCAAGCGGTAGCCCCGCACGTTTACCCCTTCCGAAGTACACCAATGGTGCCATCGGTGTCGGAGCGGGCTTGTGTGTGGTGTCGAATGCGGCAGCAATGGCGCCATCGGTGCGCGCCAGTGACCGGTTCGCGGCAAAGGCGCTAGCCGGCGCTCTGGGTCAGTTCCTCGTACTCGGTGGGGCTTAGCAGGTCGACCGGCGAGGTGCCGTCAGGCAACCGGACCTTGAACATCCAGGCCGTGTAGGGCTCGGAGTTGACCAGCGCTGGGTCGTCCACTAGGTCCGCGTTGACCTCGGTGACCTCACCATCCACCGGGGAGTAAAGGTCGCTGACCGACTTCACCGATTCGACCTCACCGCACGGCTCGCCGGCCGTCACCGCGGCGCCCACCGCGGGCAACGAAACGAACACCACGTCGCCAAGTTGCTGGGCGGCGTAGTCGGTGATGCCAATGGTCGCCGAATCCCCCTCCATGGCTACCCACTCGTGCTCAGGGGTGTACTGCAGCTCGGCTGGAATGCTCATCGTTAGTTGCTCCTCCGGTAAAACGGCAGGTCAGTCACCCTAGCGGGGGCGGCTTCCCCTCTGATGTCAACGGCGAATTCGCCCGCGGCTCCCACATCGAGGTAGGCCATCGCTATCGGCACGCCGAGCGTGGGCGACGGGGCGCCGCTGGTCACTTTCCCACGCTGCTGCCCGTCGGCCAGCACCGGGTAACCGTGGCGCGCGATCCGCCGGGATTCGATGACGAGCCCGGTGAGCAACTGGCGCGGCGCCGCGGCGGCGCGGATCGCGAGGGCGTCCCGGCCGACGAAGTCACCCGGCTTGCCGAACTTCACCACCCGCCCCAGGTTCGCCTCGAAAGGGGTCACATCCGGGCCGAGTTCGTTGCCGTACAACGGCATGCCGGCCTCCAGCCGGAGCGTATCGCGGGCGGCAAGCCCGGCCGGGACCAGGCCGGCCGGCGCGCCGAGCGCTTCCAGCGACTCCCAGACGTGCGCGGCGTCTTCGGGCCGGCAGAACACCTCGAAGCCGTCCTCGCCGGTGTACCCGGTGCGGGCGACCCAGGCGTCACGACCGGCGACCTGCCCGAACGCGCCCGCGTAGTACTTCATCGTCGCGAGGTTGAAACCGCCGGCCAGGTGGCCGAGTATCCCGGCGGCGGCCGGCCCTTGGATGGCGATCAGCGCGTACTCGCCGGTCGCGTCCTTGACCGCGGCGTTGAACCGCGCGGAACGGTCAACCAGAGCAGCCAGCACGGTAGCTGTGTTCGCCGCGTTCGCGATGACCATGTACTCCAGCTCGCTGGTCCGGTACACCACCAGATCGTCGAGCACGCCCCCGTCCGGGTCGCAGATCATGGTGTACCGGGCCCGGCCGGAGGCGACGGCGGACAGCTCTCCGGTCAGCGCGTAGTCGAGCGCGGCCCCGGCATCAGGGCCGCTCACCATGATCTCCCCCATGTGGGACAGGTCGAAGAGCCCGGCCGCGCCGCGCACCGCCAGATGCTCGGTCCGCTCACTGCCGTACCGCAACGGCATCCGCCAGCCCGCGAAGGTGGTCATGCTGGCGCCGAGCCGCTCGTGGACGACATGCAACGGGGAGTGCCGTGGCTGGTCTGAGATCACCATGGAATGGTATGCCGGAGCTATGGAACTTCTCACCGAGGGGCAGATAGCCGACGAGCTCGCCACCGTCCCGGCTTGGACCAGGGACGGCGCCGCGATCACCCTGCACGCTGAGCGGACGGATTTCCGCGACGCGCTGCTCTACATCAACGCGGTCGGTTACCTGGCCGAGCGCGCGAACCACCATCCTGACATAGCTATCGCCTGGAACAAGGTCACCCTGACCCTCAGCACCCACTCAGCCGGGGG
>Ga0307479_10005533_pt1 | contig 11559 bp, 8 predicted proteins | sample atmos_gasesECM4C_FD_203743 | JGI IMG/M metagenome (GOLD analysis project Ga0307479, IMG submission 203743) | Hardwood forest soil microbial communities from Morgan-Monroe State Forest, Indiana, United States - atmos_gasesECM4C_515 | ecosystem: Environmental > Terrestrial > Soil > Temperate... | reverse complement strand
GAAAGCGGACGATTTATGGTCTATGGCGCGGAAGTGTTCGTGATCGGAGGCGGCCCTGCGGGCTTAGCTGCAGCAATAGCGGCGCGACGTCGAGGTTTCCAAGTGGTCGTCGCAGATGGAAACAGACCGCCGATTGATAAGCCGTGCGGCGAAGGATTGATGCCGGATTCGATTGCCGCTCTACAACAGCTTGGCGTGGAGATTGAGGCTGGTGAAGGATATCCACTCCGGGGATTAAAATTCCTGGAAAAAGAAAAGTCTGCAACGGCATGTTTTCCAAGTGGAAGGGGCGTGGGATTACGCCGCCCGATACTGCACCAAAAAATGTTGAATCGAGCAGCCGCTTTGGGAGTCCAATTTCTGTGGGAAACGCCTGTCACCGGCATTCTGGGCCATGGTGTACACCTAGCCAGCGGAGATTTCGTTCCGGCGAAATGGATCATCGGCGCGGACGGCGGCCAATCGCGGGTTCGGCGGTGGGCCGGGTTAGATTCTTCTAACAAGAGAGACACACGAATGGCGTGGCGGGCACACTTTGCTGTTGCGTCCTGGTCGGAATATGTTGAGGTTCATTGGGCCGACAATGCGCAAGCGTACGTTACGCCGGTCTCGGCCAATGAAGTGTGCGTGGTGATGGTGTCTCGAAATGAAAATCGCGACATACGACTTGCTCTAAACGAATTTCCGGAACTGGCAAGCCGGTTGGGTGGTGAAAGGCTTTCGCGGCCGGCACGGGGAACGGTCACGACCATGCATCGGCTGAAGCGCGTTTCTCACGGCAACGTTGCGCTCATCGGCGACGCCTCGGGTAGTGTGGATGCCATCACCGGCGAAGGATTGAGCCTGAGCTTTCATCAAGCGGTGGCTTTGGCCGAGGCCATGGAGAAAAATTCCCTTGATTCGTATCAAAAAGCGCACCGCCAATTTGCTCGGCGTGCCACGTTTATGGCGCGACTTCTGTTGTTGCTTGACGGACGCACAAGCCTGCGTCAAAGAACTCTAACCGTTTTCAGAAATAATCCCGAGGTTTTCGCCAGATTGGTATCTATTCACGTAGGCGAAACTTCGCCGGCACACTTTGCCGCCACGGGCGCCTTACTCGGCTGGCGATTTCTGGCGGCATGAGTCGAGTCGAGGATTTCCAGACATGACGTACGCATTGAGGAATTGTATTGCCGCACTTGTGCTTGTCGGCGTAGCAGCTCCGATTCGCCAGGCCGCGACACCGCAGCAAAGAAATGCGACACCAGTCGTGCAGCAAATTGTTTTATCTGTCGACTCCGCGCGAAGCACCGTGCATTGGAGTGTGGAATCCAGCTTACACACCGTGCATGGAACGTTTCACGTGAAGCGCGGGAGCATGTCCGTCGATCCCACAACGGGGAAGGCCAGCGGCGAAATTGTGGTGGATGCTACCTCGGGTGAGAGTGGTAACGACGGTCGAGACCGCCGGATGCATAAGGAAATTCTCGAAAGCTCTCAATACTCGGAGGTCGTGTTTCGGCCGGACCGCGCCGACGGAACCATAGTTGCGCAAGGAAATTCAAATTTGAAACTTCATGGAATATTTTCTTTGCACGGGGCCGATCATGAGCTGAATGTGTCCACCAAAGCGACACTAAAAGCAGATGAGTGGAAAGGGACGGCGGCTTTCGAAGTGCCCTATATAAAGTGGGGTTTGAAAAACCCCAGTAATTTTTTGTTAAAGGTTAAGCCGATCGTGGATGTTGAACTCGACTTGGCCGGAACGGTCCGGAGCGAGGCGCGCTGATGAAAGTCGTCAGCTGTATTGAATTCGTAGCCGCAACGATATCAGGCTCGTCTGTGAGTTTGTACCTTACCCGCGACAGAGCTAAGCGCGCGACGCTGTATAGGAGCCATAGGAGCGCGTAGCCAACGCAAGGCCCTCGCCAGCGATACAGAAGTATCGGCCCAGAGCTTGTGACGGGCTCGCAGTAAGATTGGGACTGCCGCGGTCAGGAAAAGGCCACACACCAGAATTCCTACGCAGCTGACTACTATGCGGCCTGGATGCTGCGACGCTTGGGCCAGATTCATCCGTAGAAGAATCCCAGTGAGCAGACAACACGCCAAAAAGCTCGCGATTAATGTTTTCCCGTAAGCCTCTTCGTTAAAATTACGTCGCCACCAACGCAGTGCAGAATCTAGAAGCGGCGTCGCGGCGTTTCGAGCTGCGTGAATCGCCGTCCTTACTTCAGCTCCAAAGCTGGCCAGGCGCGGTCCAGTAACGTTCCGGACATTTTGCGCGCAATTCTTTAATCGGTTATCCAATTCCAAGCTGCTAAGCGACCTCATTGCCGGTTTGATTCCGTGGACGTGAACACGCTTCGCGCCTCGTCTTATCCTTGTTTCCAATTCCAAATTTCTGATGGTGCGAAGCGTCGGCTCGACCCCGTGGATTCGGGCGAATTCGCTATAGAGTCTTAGTTTTCCTGCAAGCTTGTATTTCCTAAGGGAGCGAAAGGCTGGTTCGAGGGATGAGCGCAGATTACGCAGCGCCCGCGCCGATGCCGGATTCGCAGCGAAGAAATTTCCGGCGGGAGCACGCTTCCAGACCCGCGCTCGTGCCGTCGCGTATTCCGGCTCCGGTGCTCTTGAAGTGGCCGGAGTATTAAGTCTCGTGTCGTTCGTTTCGGCATTCCTGGCGCTGAACGCGTCGCCCTGGTGATTGATAACGGCTTTTTGCGCGCTTACCAGATAGGGCGTAGCCCTGGGCCTTTCTTGCCATGCGTCGGCGTCCGCTTTAATCTTGGCCAGAATAGAATGCAAGTCTGCGGCGACGTCCGTTGGTGCACCTATGGTGCGTACTCGTGGCGCTACCGGGCGGAAGACGTCAAATTGCAATTCCCGCGCCGCTTCCGCGACTAAAGGGCCCGTAATCACGTTTGTATGCTCGACGTAGGCATTGATTAGCGCGTTTTCACACAACAAATTTATAACTCTGGGTATGCCACCGGAATAACTGTGCACCGCCTCAACGGCTTCACGCTCAAAGACTAAATTGCTGCCCGAGCCTCCGGTGTGTAAACGATTCTCGATATAACCCGCGACTTCTTCCGACGTAAGTGGCACAGTCCTGCAGCGCAGGCCAATACGCTGCTGGAGCTGTCGCAGATCCGGACGCCTGAGTTTCGCATCCAGCTCGGGCTGGCCGACCAGGATAATTTGCAGCAACTTCTCGTTGGGAAGCTCCATGTTGGACAACAAGCGTATCTCTTCGAGAACATGGATAGGCAGTCCCTGTCCTTCGTCCACAATCAGTACGACCAAATCACGCGCCCTGTAACGAGCCAGCAACCAGTCGTTAAAAGCTAATAAGGGATTGGCCTTCGCTTGAGGAGTAACGGGAATTTCAAATTCGGAAAAAATGAAATCGAACAACTGTTCGGAATCCAGGTGAGAGTTAAAGATAAACGCGGTGCGGGCGCGCTGGTGCTCCAGCCAGAGGAGCAAATGATTGACCAGCGTAGTTTTCCCGGTGCCAGCCTCACCGGTTAGCAGCATCAAGCCCTTGCGACTCTCTAGGCCATAGGTCAATTCGTCTAGAGTGCGCCTAGTTTGAGGTGTCAGGTAAAGATAAGAAGGATCAGGGTTTACGTTGAAAGGGTTCTTTTTAAGCCCAAAAAAACTCTTATACACGAGTGGATCACCCACAATCGGATGAACCCTTGGGCCGGGGACGTTCGGGCGGGTCAACCGGGACCATACTGTCCCACAAATCGATAGCGCGTGGGAAGTGGGATTATCCTGTAGTACCGAATTACTATCGCTACCATAACTCTGCGATGAGACAGTTGTGTGGTGCACCGAGCATGCGCTCAAGGCAGCGATGGACGGCAAACGCGGTGATAGTCAGTTCGGCGAAGATCCGCTGACCGTTTGCAGAATGGCTCGCAGGCACCCGTATCCGGTTGTTAACCATGGGGAGAAAGCCCGATTGTTACGGCCTATCTGATGTGGTCCTCTGGGATGGAAAGGGCGTTTCTAAGCGGTTGCTTCTAACAGAGTTGGGGGCCAGACCTTGCCTTCGCAGTCCAAACTAGAAAACCCAACGCAAGTTGCGTCCAGGCCTTCGAGTGTTGACGAGGCCAGGCGCCCGACTGTGCGAATTATTTTTGCTCTTGGCGACCAATCGTTGGTCGAGCGCAGCGTGCAGGAATTAAAGCGTGTCGGATATGCAGTTGATTCTCATGTCGTCACGGACGCAAACCAGCTAGTTAAGCACCCGCAACGGCAATCCTTCGATCTTGCAATTTGCCAGTATAGTACCGACCCGCCACGCGGGGACAGCGTGAGTACCCTAGTCAGTGAACTGCCCAAAGACCTGCCGCTCATCCTGCTGGTGAACAATATAACGAAAGAGGACTCCGCTAATCTGCTGTTGCGGGGGGCCTTTGAGTGCGTATATACCGATGCCATCGGGCATCTACCGGTGGCCGTTCGCCGAGCCCTTAACGAGAGATCACTACGTCACGAGCGGGACCGAGCGGAGCGGGAGCTGCGAAGATTGCGTGCCCAGTACCGCGCCTTGGCCGGAAACCTAAGCTACGGGATATGCCGCTGCGATCTTGAAGGAGCTTTTCTCGACGTAAATCAGGCGCTGCTGAAGATGTTGCGATATCCCTCCAAAGAAGAACTACTTGAGGTGAATATCGCAGGCAACATTTTTGGCGATCCAGCCAAGCGGGCGCAGCTTCTTGGAAAATCACAGGATGGAGCGGTGGATCCCGTGGAGGCAGAGTGGACGCGCAAAGACGGATCCACTATTAAGGTCCGACTGAGCGCGCAGGAAGTGATAAGCGAACAGGGCCAGATGTATGCGTATGAAGTCATCGTTGAGGACGTGACCAAGCAGCGTGAGTTGGAGGATCACCTGCGACGGCTGGCGGCGAGTGATCCGCTTACCGGACTCGCCAATTACCGGCATTTAATCGATTCGCTGGATATGGAAATCAGGCGTTCGAATCGTACTGGAAGGGAATTTTCTCTTCTGCTGTTCGACATGGACGGCTTAAAGCAGCTTAATGACAGCTATGGGCACATGACCGGGAGCCAGGCGCTTTGCCGGATTGCCGATGCGTTGACGCTGTTTTGCCGCGATATAGATACGGCCGCGAGGTTTGGAGGAGATGAATTCGCGCTACTGCTTCCGGAAACTGGCAGAGACGCTGCCCACTCTGTGGCGCGCCGAATCAGCAGCAGCATCGCGGAAGATGGCAATGGGCCGCGAATTTCCGTCAGCGTCGGGGTCGGCGTATATCCCTTGGATGGAGACAACGTGGAGTCTTTGGTTTTCGCGGCGGATACTGCGATGTATGTGATGAAACGTCAGCGCAAAGCCGAGAACGCTTTGCGTTAACCGTGGGAACTACCGTTTGACGGCACTGGCTGTTTGCTGGCGTTGAATGACGCCTGAGTCAACGACCTTGCCTGTCCTTGAAACCGCCTCGAAGTACATTTGATCATCCGCTATTTCCACGAGCATGAAAGTCCGATCACTGTCGAAACCGTTTGCAGTGATATTCGAACGGTCTAATCCACGGGCGCGTAATTGGCCGGATGAACCTTCCGTGAAATAGTAAATGCCTTTTTGCGGAAGAATGCGTTCGTAGACATGTTCATGACCTGCAAAAACCACGTTCACGCCGTATTTCACAAATATCGGCTCCAATAAAAGTCTCAGGTCGGTCGCAGGACCATGTTTGCGCGCCGATGAATAGAGCGGGTGATGGAAGAAACAGATTTTCCAGTCCTTGCTGCCTGCGCCTTCCAATTGTTTCTGCAACCAGTCCAGTTGCTTGGGATCCATGTAATTGCTATCTAAAGCGAAAAAGTGCACGTTGCCTTTTTTGAAGGAATAGTAATTTGCACCATTCATGTTGAAGGGCTTATAGAAACGCTCGCTGGCATCATCGTGATTGCCAAGAGCGGCATAAAATTTAACCCCGGCGTCTAACAGAGTCTTGTAGGGGCTGGCAAATTTCTTTTCAAAGTCGGAGGGGGAGTGACCACCGTAGAGGTTGTCGCCGAGCGCAAGTACAAAATCGAAAGGAAAATTTTTGCGTTGCTCGTTCATCTGCTGGGAGGTTTCAAATTCGGACTTGTCGCCGGTGCCCATGTCTCCGATGGTCGCGAAGCGGACAGAATTGGATTTAAGAGGGAATTTAAATTCGTCGGCGCGCTGCCCGGTCGCTAATACGAGAAAAAGCCCAATAAGGAAAAAACGCCGCCGCAGCGTCATTGTCCGTTCTTAGCCTCAATCGGAATAACACCGCGCAGGTAATCCACAACAAGATTTGCTTTCACGTCCAGGAGTACGAGATCGCTGCTTACCGCCCGGTACGCAACCTCTTCTGGTAACTTGGGAAGTTTTTGCAACATCGTGGGTGGCACGGAAGTATACGGGATGGACTCGGGGTAAATTTCGTTGACATGCAGATGAACTTTGCTAAGAGGCGCGCCTTGTTTGATGGTTGCCTTCGCATGGGGGGCTTGAGGCCCTTGGAATTCACTGGAAATGGCTTTCAAGAAGTCCTCTTTGGCAGCAGGAGTAAAAATATCGCCCCGTTTGGCGTGGGCACGGGCGGCCTTGATCTTGCGGGCCATGATTTTCTGGTGCGCGACGATCAGCTCTGGTTCATTCGTTGCTTTGAGCTTCGGCACAGTGGCCTCAATGGACTTGTGCAGCTGCACATATTTCTGGACGCGATCGGAAAATTCCTGGAAGCCTAGTGATTTCAGATCTGGCGGAGGATTCGGGGCCGGTGGATTTTGTGTTTGTGGATTCGGTGACTGCGGATTCTGCGCTTGAGAACCCTGACCCGCGGACACGTAAATCGGTGCGGCGCCAAACACTGAAAATGCGATCAGTAGCCCCGATCGAATCTGAATTGTAATTCGTAGGCGTTCTTTCAATAGGCCTCCCCGAGCCTCGTTAAGTATCTTTAGTGCCATTTGCCACTTCTTTTACCGCCTGTTTAATCGCCTTTTTGACGATTTTTTTGACGGTGGTCTTGACGCGCTTATCACCGAGTATGTCCTCGCCGGCTTCAGCAACAACTTTTTTGACGGCCTTCTTGACCGTCGCTTCCAAAGGATGCAATTCCTTGGCAAGTACCTTGGTCACTCGTACGACATGCTTTTTAGGGGCTTCGGGCTCGTCCTTCTTCATCGTGCTGTCTGTGGCCTCATCCGTGGAACTCCAATCCGATTGGAAACAGTCAATCAGTTGTTTGACGATCTTCTTCTCGCGGATGATCAGACCTACTTCGCGGCGGGAATCCAGTTCTGCCTCGCGCAAGCTTTGACTTCCGATGAAAGCTTGCGAGGCGTCTTTGATTATGGTGCGAGTATGCAGACGTATTTTCGTTAGTTTGGATACTTTCAAGCCAAGCCGCTTGGAGGCTTTGCCTATGATTCTGACTTCAACGCCGGCCTTGGCTCGTTCCTGAAGGATGCGCACAACCTCTGGGTCGGAGATTTCCGGATCGTAAATCAGCAATTGCTTTTTGGCGCGCTTTAAAAAAATGGTCAGAACCTTTCGGGAATTCACGGGGCTAACAACAAATGTGTCGAGACCGGCAGTGTAGGAGGTACGCGTACAATCGGCCTCAAACAGCTTGATTGCTTCCTGCACGATTTTTGTGTTGCTGGTGATGATCCCAAAACCGCGGCTATAGTCAATATCCAGATGCGTGAAATTAAAAGACAACATGAACAGAGTTTTGCGATCGAAAATAATAAGTTTGTCGTGGTAGCGGATCAGGTCGTCGGCCGTGCGCGCGACGGTTATGCCGGCGTCCAGGAAACGCATCTCCAGCGCTCGAAGATGTTTCTCGCCGCCGCGATTCACATACGCGATGAGCGCCTTTACTTTGACGCCTCTCGCCGCCGCGGCTTTGAGCTCCGCCTCGATATCCGTGCGATCAAATCGAAAAATTGCGATATCGATCGATTTTTTGGCTTTCTTGATGGCGGTGAGAAGAGGAGTCGCGCCATCGCGAGATTGATAGATCAGCTTCACAGGCAGGTAATCCAGAACCGTCGGACGCGCATGTTTACACTCATATCATGATTTGTTGGCATAAAATTAATTTGATGCGTCCTGGCCGCGTTTCGAAAGAAAGAGAACCTCACAACGCGTTCAATGCCGCGATTCTATTTTGAATTACCGTCGAGTAGCGTTCGACCTCTTCCTGAGTGTACCCACCTGCCCGGAAAGCATCGCGAATTTGTTCTTCGGTAAGTTGGGAAAGTCTTTCACCTAACCATTTCGCGTCGGCCCGAGGGATGTGTTTGGTTACATCCTGCATGTGCGTGCGTTTTTCATAATTCGGTATGTTGACAGCGGCGAGCAAGGGCGGGCGGCTATGCATGACGAAGTCGACAAAATCGGTTGTAACCTTATCGATGAACTTGGAATCTTCATAATCTTTTAAGACGCTCTTGGAGCGATGAAGAGGATCCCCAGTTTTTCCGAAGGTCGCGCCCACGTCGCTGACGAGATATTCGGCCTCGTCGTTGACTTCGTAAATGGAATTATTGATGGTTTTTAAATCCCAGTTGTTAACCAGGGCGATCATAACGCGAAGGCCGTTGAATTCTTTAGTGCCCACGAATGGATTCTTGAACCAGTCCCACGTTCCGAGTTTCTTGACTTCCTTCATGCGCCGTTCCAGGCGCGCGCCGTGAACGACACCGTCGTCGGTAACATACGATCGTCCACGTTTTAATGGCGGCAACCCCTCGACATGCAATTCGTCGACGTAATAATCCTCGTCAACGAAGTAGCCCGCGACAAAGAGCAATCTGGTAGCGGCAGTTTCCCCTCGCGGTTCCTGGCCCAGCTTGACGCGCCACTTGATGCCTTGGTCGTCTTCGATGTCAAACTTCGGGCTTGTACCGTTCATGTCTTCTTTTTTGAATTTATATTTGGCATCCTGCCTTGGCGCGTCTTCCTTGCCTCCGACACCATAAAACAGGTTTAACTGATTAACAGCGATCGTTGGGTGCCAAATTACCGCCTTGAGCCGGGGTACGGCTTCCGATTTTTTATGTTTCTCTTGTTTTTTTTCTGATTTTGTCTCTTCTTTCTTGCCGGGCTCTTTATCTTTCTTGGGCTTGCCTTCTTGCTGCGGTTCATCCTGTTTTGGTTCATCCTGCGCCAGCAGCGTACTGGCTGTCCCAAAAAGTAGGACTGCTAAACAAATCCACGAAATGAAACGGGTCTTACGGATGGTCTGGCTCGTCGGATTGAGAAGCTCAAACAAGTCAGGCGACAGGTTTTTCAGCGGCGTGTTCCACTGCCGGGTGCTCGTGCTCGGCGCCCTGTGAAGTCTGAATCTTGTAGAGTTCCGCATAAGCTCCTCCGGCTGCAAGAAGTTCCTCATGAGTGCCTTGTTCCACGAGCTCCGAATCTTTGACCACAAAAATGCAGTCTGCGTGTCGGACGGTTCCCAGATGATGAGCGATAAGTAATGTGGTCCTCCCTTTCATCAAACGGTCTAGCGCTTCAATCACCGTTTGCTCGGAAGCGGCGTCGAGCCCGGAAGTAGGTTCGTCAAGAATCATTATGGGAGTGTCGCGAATAATCGCGCGGGCGATCGCAATACGCTGGCGTTGCCCTCCAGAAAGCGAAATTCCTCGTTCACCGACCATGGTGTCATAGCCTTCCGGCATTTTTTCGATGAACTCGTGGGCGTTTGCTAATCGTGCAGCCTCCTCGATTTCCTTGCGCGAAGCATCCGGCCGTCCATAAGCAATGTTTTCCCAGATTGTGGCGTGGAACAGCAGCGTGTCCTGCAACACGAAACTAATCTGCTGGCGCAGCGACTTCACGGTGTATTCGCGGACGTCTCGGTTATCGATTTTTATCTTACCGCTCGTCGGATCATAAAAGCGCGGGATCAAACTGATTATCGTGGTCTTCCCTGTGCCGGAGGGACCCACCAATGCCGCGATTTGCCCTGGCTGAATCGTAAAATTAATGTCTCTCAGCACCAGGTTGCAGCCGTCATAGCTAAAGCTGACGTGCTCAAACCCAATTTTGCCTTTGAACTTGGGAGCCTTTTTGGCCCTCGGTAAATCTCGAACTTTGCTTTCAATTTCGAGGACCTCTTGAATGCGCTCGAAGCCCACTGTTGCTTTTGAGACCGTGTCGGTCATCTTGGACAAGTCGCGCATGGGCTTATACATCTTGCCCAGGTACAGCAAGAAAACGATGAGCACGCCAGGGCTCAGACTTCCGTGCAGCACCAGGCGAGCTCCGTAGCCCAACACTAAACAGGTCCCGATGGCGACGATTACTTCCACCATAGGCGCCAGTTTCGCCTTCAGGCTCCGCGCTTTTAGCGCGGTTTCTACATTCTCCAAGCTTTTTTCTTCGAAACGTTCCTGTTCGTAGTCTTCGCGGGCGAAAGCCTTGACCACGCGAATAGAGGTGAAGACCTCCTGCACCACGGACGTAAGGTCGCTTTCTTTCTTTCGAACGGCGCGCGAGAACTTCTTGATTCGGCGAGTAAATACGTACACAAAGGCAAAAAGAACGGGCGAAACGGAGAGGGCAATCAGCGTGAAACCCCAGTTGATGTAGAACATCACGCCAATCATGCCCACTAGCGTAAGAACGTTGACGATCATGCCCAACAGCGCCGTGTTCACAAAATCCTGAACAGCATTGATGTCGCTGGTTACCCGGGAGATCAAATCACCGGTGCGCGTTTCGTCATACTCCGCCAAGGACAGCCTTTGAATGTGACCATACAGCATCCGCCGCAAATCGTGTGTTACCCACTGGCTGACGCTGGTTGTAAGATATTTTTCGGCATAGGAACTGAGAGCCCCGACTATGGCAATGGCCGCAACTGCGGCGACCGCAAAATTCAGGATGGCGATCTGGTTGTCCCCGAATAAAGCCATAACCGGCCGACCAATCCAGTTAGGCAAGCGCTTATGTTGCAGCAAGTTGTCGACTACAATCTTGACTGGCCAAGGCTCCAGCACATCGGTCAGGGTTTCCCCTAGAGCAGCGAGAAACGCTAGCGTCAGGGCCGTCCAGTGTGGACGCAGAAGATCGACGATCTTCAACTTAGTGGATAAGTTGTATTTCCGTTTAGGTCGAGGAGTATTCGTGGGTTGACCAGTGTTCTCAGGCATCTATTCGCTGTACGCCAGTTGAACGCCTCCGGGGGTTGAGGCGGGTTGTGCTGATGACCATGATACTTTGAGCGTGGAAAACTTTGAAGGGTGTTACCCCTTTAGTATTACCAATTTAAGACCTTAGAAACGGGACGATACTAACCAGCTGACAGGCGCCATTTGCCCGCAACTTAATGGAAATACGCACACAAGTCGGAATTGTAGGAGCCGGCCCGGCTGGGTTGATGCTTTCTCATCTGCTGCACCTACACGGCATCGAGTCCGTAATCTTGGAAGCGGCGAGCCGCAAACACATCGAAGAGCGCATTCGCGCGGGCGTCTTGGAGCAGGGAACCGTCGACCTACTGGTTGAGACAGGTGTCGGTGAACGACTGCAACGTC
>Ga0307479_10005532_pt1 | contig 11559 bp, 11 predicted proteins | sample atmos_gasesECM4C_FD_203743 | JGI IMG/M metagenome (GOLD analysis project Ga0307479, IMG submission 203743) | Hardwood forest soil microbial communities from Morgan-Monroe State Forest, Indiana, United States - atmos_gasesECM4C_515 | ecosystem: Environmental > Terrestrial > Soil > Temperate... | reverse complement strand
CCACGGCTTTTCCATGATGAAAGGGATGCCGGCATCGACCAGAAAGCGAAAGGTCTCGGGCATGTCGCAATGCCGGCCGAGGGCAATAACGAATTCTGGCCTCGTCGCCTCGATCATCCGGCGATAGTCGGTGAATGGCGTGCTGCCGAACCGCTCGGCGCGATCCCTCGCGATCCTATCCGCGCGGTCGGAGACGCCGACGATGTCGCATCCGAGATCGCGCAGAATGCGCAAGTAAGCCGCGTCGTAGGCGGAATGCCAATGGCTGACGTCGATCGCGGCGACGCGCTTTGGCATACTCACGACGATCCTCCCCCGAGAGTCTGCGCCTCAGCACTGCTTTGAGCGCTGCGGCGACCGACTACTCTGCCGCGGCTCTGGCGGGTTCGATGAACCGCGACACCCACTTGTTGCGGCGCTTCAGGCCGTCGCGATACATCGCCTCGAATTCGTCGGGCGGGAAGGAGTGAGTCGAATCCCGATGGAGAAGCGCTTCCATCCATGCCTTCAGCCGCGGGAACTTCTCGATATGGCCGAGCTTCTTGACCCGGTCGAGGAAGTAGTAGCGCTGCAGAAACGGTGCGTAGGCGGCGTCGACCAGCGAATATTTGGCGCCGTTGAAGAAGGGTCCGCTGCCCTGCTTTTCGAGCGCCTTTTCGAGCCGCTCGAACGGCACCGGGATCTGCTCGGCCGCCTTGTTGTAGTCGGCCTCGGTGTCGGCATAGGCGGTTGCCGTGACGATGCCGGCGAAGGTCGGTACATAGTCGGTCCACGCCCGATGATGGGCACGCTCGATCGGGTCCTCGGGATGCAGCCGGGGCGCGATCGTTTCGTCGAGATACTCGTTGATGGCGTTCGATTCGAACAGCGAGACCTTATCGTCGATGGTCAGAGCCGGTACTTTTTTGTGCGGCGAGATCGCGAGAAACCAATCGGGCCGATTGTCGGGCTCGATGTGACGAAGCTCGAACTCGGTCTTCTTCTCGCGAAACACGATTGCCGAGCGCTGCACCCAGGGGCAGGTCTTGAAGCTGACCAGCATATATTTCGCCATGGCGGCCTCCGATGCTTTCTTCGAGAGCCGCCATGATCGCACGCGCGGCAGGCTCGGTTAAGCACAAATCGTCCCGTTGCCTCTGCCCCGGCTTGCGCAGGTCTGTCCTTAGATGATTTTCCCCAAGGGAGACTTGCATTGGATTCCCAACAACAATTTCTAGTCGTCTTGCGCGGACTTGATCCGCGTATCCACGTCTTTGTTTCGACCCCAAGGCGTGGATGGCCGGGTCAGGCCCGGCCAGGACGAAATTGGGGAGGCGATTTCCTTCTCTTCGGCGCCGAGCGATTTTCCGCGAACAGACCTGCCGGGTTGCGGAGGAGGGTAGGGCAGGGTGAGCTCATCCCCCCTCGGGGATCGGGCCGTACGGGCGGGTGATCAGCTCGAGCAGGTGGCCGTTCGGGTCGTCGAAATAGACACCGCGGCCGCCATAGAGATGATTGATCTCGCCGGGCCGCTCGCGTCGGAAGTTCGCGTAATGCTTGACACCGCTGGCTCGAATGCGCGCGAGCGCGGCGTCGAATTCAGAGTCGCTGACCAGGAAGGCGTAGTGCTGCGGGCGGAAGCCCTCAGAGTCGGAAAAATCGAGGGTGACTCCGTTGCCCGTCTTGACCGGCACGAAGTGGCCCCATTCCGGTCCCGCTTCCAGATTCAAGATGTCGGCGAGGAACTTGGCGGACGCCCATTTGTCCTTCGCCGGGATGATCGTGTGGTTGAGCTCGACACTCATATTCCTCTCCTTTCAACTGGAAAAACGTCGGTCAGCTTACGTGATCTTCACATTCCAGAAAATCGGTGCTCCGAACTTGAGGACGCCTCGGACGTTCCTTCGAAGGGCCGTCGGCTGCATCCATTCTCCCCACGGCACGTATGTCACTTCGCTCAAAGCGAGCTTTTGGACCTCGTCGGCGAGCTGCTGGCGATTCGCTTGATCGGTCGTGCGCACCCAGTCGGTGACGAGCTTCTCGAGCTGCGGGATGTCCGGCCAGCCGAACCAGGCGCGCGGGCCTGCGCCCGACACACCGAAGTGAACCGCGGGATTGATGACTTCCGCCGCCAGCCACCACGTGAAAAGCAGGTTCCAGCCGCACTTGTCGGGCGGCTCCTTGCGCGCCCGCACAACCGTGTTCGTCGACCAATCCATCGCCTTGAGGACGACGTTGAAGCCTATGGACTGTAGCCGCCTTTGCGTGACGATCGCTGCGGCGTTCATGAGCGGCCTGTCGGTGGGCTGGAGCACGACAACCGGCCGGCCATCGTAGCCCGACTCCTTCACGAGCTCCCTCGCTTTTGTCAGGTCGTGCTCGATGATCGGCTCGGCGCCGATTCTCGTCGCGTAAGGGCCGCCGCAGGCAAATACCGAAGCGCAAGCCCGATAATATTCCGATTGCCCGATGGCCCAAGCGAGATATGTTACTTGGTCCATCATGTGGAGCAGCGCCTGGCGCGCCTTCTTGTTATTGAACGGCGGGTGGAGGAATTTCGGCCTGAGCCAGCCTTGCGCCCCGAGGGGATCGAGGAGGAACGTCTGTAGATCCGGGTTCTGTTCGATCTTGGGGATGAAGTCGAGCTGCGGGTCCTCCCACCAGTCAACCTCACCTGCTGCGAGGGCGTCCGCCGCGTCCATCGGGTCCGGAATGTATCGCCAGATCACCTTATCGAGGTGCACCTTCTTGCCGCCCGTTGAACCGCTCGGCGCCTCATCGCGCGGGATGTAGTCGGTGTTCCGCAGGTACGCGACCTGTTCCCCCGGCTGCCACTCGTCCCTCGCGAACTTGAACGGTCCGGAGCCGACAACCTCCTTGATCTGCTCGTCCGGAGATGTGGCCGCGATCCGTGCCGGCATCATAAAGGGCACGTTGGTCGACGGCTTTCCCAGCGCCTCGAGCACGAAGCCGAAGGGCTCGGCGAGCTCGAGCGTGAAGGTCTTCTTATCGACGGGCGCAATCTTCCCGGTGTTCGCCATCAGGAGCTGGCCGAGGCGATCTTTCTTTCCCCAGCGCTTGAGCGACTCCACGCAGTCTTCCGACACGACGGGTTGCCCATCGTGCCATAGAAGGCCGTCGCGCAACGTGAACGTGTACTTCATGCCGTCCGCAGACACGGTCGTCCGATCGACCATTTGCGGTTTGACCTGAAGGTTCTCGTCAGTGCCGAAGAGCGTATCGTACACAAGATAGCCGTGGTTGCGCGTGATGTAGACGGTGGTCCAGACTGGATCGAAGACCTTCAGATCGGCCTCCGCCACAAAGCGGAGGGTCTGCTGGTCCTTCTGGGCGCGGAGCGACGGTGCGCCCAAGGTCGTGACGGTGGCGACTGCGGCTGCGCCTCGGACGACCTGTCGGCGACTGAAGCGGTCCATCCTCGGGTCCTATTATCGTTGCGGTGACGCAGCCCCGGGGCAAGCGGATTATCGCACTTGTTCGGCTAAACGCGACAGGTGGTGCGCGGGGTCGCCGAACATGTGTTCGATGACCATAACGCGACGGAAGTAATGGCCGACCGCGTATTCCTCAGTCATGCCGATGCCGCCATGCAATTGGATCGCGTTCTGCGCGACAAAGCGGCTCGCCTGGCCGACCCCGACCTTCGCCATGGCGATGTTGTGCGCCCGCTCCTCGGGATCGGGCTCGTCGACCATCATCGCCGCCAGCATCGCCATGCTGCGCCCCTGCTCGAGCGCGATCAGCATCTCCGCAGCGCGGTGCTGCAATACCTGGTTCTGGCCGATCGGCTTGCCGAACTGCTGGCGCGTCTTCAAATATTCGAGGGTCATCGCATGCATCGCTTCCATCGCGCCGGCCGCTTCGGCCGAAGTCGCGGCGATGCCGGCCTCGACCACCCGCTCGACGACCGGCAGCGCATTGCCAGGCTCGCCCACCGCGTCACCGCGGTCGACCTCGACACCGCTCAACGATATCTCCGCGGCCCGGGTCCCGTCGCGCATCGGGTAGGCGCGGCGTGCGACCCCGTTCGCCTTGGCATCGACCAGAAACAAGCCGATGCCGTCGGGATCGTCGCGCTCGCCCGCGATGCGGGCGCTGACGATTAGCCGGTCGGCGCCGTCGCCATGCGGGACGACGCTCTTGGCGCCATCGATGATCCAGCCGCGCGCGGTCGGCTTGGCGGTCGTCAGTACATCGGTCAGGTCGTAGCGCGCCTGCCGCTCGCCATGGGCAAAGGCCAAAGTCATATTGCCTTCGGCCACCTGCGGCAGGATCGCCGATTTTTGCCTCTCGCTGCCCGCCAGGCGCAGAGCGGCGCCGCCCAGCACGACCGTCGCCAGATAGGGCTCGAGCGCCAGGACGCGGCCGAACGCCTCCATGACCAACATGATCTCGATGGCACTGCCGCCGAAGCCGCCGTGCTCCTCCGCAAAGGGCAGTCCGAGGAGGCCCTGCCCCGCATAACGCGACCACAGCGCCGTGCTGAAACCCTCTGGCTCGGCGAGATAGCTACGGCGCTGCGCAAAGCCGTAATGGTCAGCGAGCAATCGGTTGACAGACTCGCGCAGCAGACGCTGCTCGTCGGTCAGATCGAAATCCATCGGCTACGGCTCCCTTCGTCGTCATGCCCGGACTTGATCCGGGCATCCATGCAGCGGCTCCAAGGGCGGTCAGCGGTTCGTGGATTGCCGGGTCAAGCCCGGCAATGACGCAGGCTAGAGCCCCAGCACGGCTTTGGTCAGGATGTTCTTCTGGATCTCGTTGGTCCCGCCGTAAATCGAGGCAGCGCGCAGAAACAAGTAGCTTTTGGTCGCCTCGCTCGCCCAGGCGGGGCCGAGCTCCGGCTCGTTGCTCAGCGCCTCCGACTCCTGCGCCCAATCCGGCATCGCGAGCGGACCGCCGACATCCATCGCCAGCTCGGTCGTCGCCTGCAGCAGCTCCGTGCCTTTGATCTTCAGCGCCGAGGACAATGGATCTGGCTTTCCCGCCTCCTTCTTTGCGTAGGCTGAGACGACGCGGAACTGGGTGATCTCGAGCGCCTTGATGTCGGTTTCGAGCTGGGCGACGCGCAGGCGAAAGGCCGGATCGTCGATCAACGGTTTGCCGTTGGAGCGCATCTCGTGCGCCGCCTCTTTGGCGAATTTGACCCGCTCCTTCGATTTGCCGAGCCGCGCGATGCCGGTACGCTCATGGCCGAGCAAGTATTTGGCGACATCCCAGCCGCGGTTCTCCTCGCCGACACGCATATCGATCGGCACCCTGACGTCGTCGAGGAACACCTCGTTCAGATGATGGCTGCCGTCGATCGAGACGATCGGCCGGACCGTGATGCCTGGTGTGGTCATGTCGATCAGCAGGAACGAGATGCCCTCCTGCCGCTTCTTCGCCGCCGGATCGGTGCGCACCAGGCAGAAGCACCAATCGGCGTGGTGCGCCGTCGAGGTCCAGATCTTCTGGCCGTTGACGATGTAATGGTCGCCGTGGCGGTTCGCTGCTGTCTTCAACGCAGCGAGATCCGAACCCGCCCCCGGCTCGGAGAAGCCCTGGCACCACCAGTCGTCGATATTGGCGGCGCGCGGCAAGAAGCGGCGCTTCTGCTCCTCGGTGCCGAATTGGATCAGCACCGGACCGATCATCGTGATGTTGAAGGACGACACCTCGGGTGCCGGCGCCAACTGGTTTTCCTCGAGAAAGATCATGCGCTGCACCGGCGTCCAACCGGGGCCGCCATATTCTTTGGGCCAATTGAACGCCGCCCACCCGCGCTCGTTGAGGATTCGCTGCCAGCGCACAGTGTCCTCCTTGCGCGGCGCATAGCCGAGCCGCATCCGTTCGCGGATGTCGTCCGGCAGGTGATCGCGGATGAAGGCGCGCAGCTCGTCGCGAAACGCCAGCTCGTCCGAGGAAAAGCGCAAATCCATGGCCGATCTCCTCTACTCTCGGCCATTATACAGCGCGGCGAGCCATTCAGACAGGCACGCCTCGCCACGGCGCGCTGCTTGCGGCGCGAAGCGTTCGGTGTCGCGCCGCAGCGCCGCGGGCGAAATACCCGATACCCCAGCGATCTCGACCGCGTGTCCGACGAGCCAACGCTCAAAACCGCGACCGCTGATCTCGGGGTGGAATTGGCAGGCGAGCACTTGGTGCCCGAGGCTGAACGCCTGGTTCGGGCAGATCTCGGTCGAAGCGAGAAGCTCGGCCCCTTGCGGCAGGTCGAAGGTGTCGCCATGCCAATGCAGCACCGGCACTCCAGTGAAATGGCGTAACGGCCCATTCCGGCCCGCTTCGCTGAGCTGCAACTCACCCCAGCCGATCTCTTTCGCCGGAGCGGGATAGACCCGCGCACCGAGCGCGCGGGCGATCAGCTGCGCGCCGAGACAGATCCCGAGCGTCGGCCGTGCCGCGGTGAGGCGGCGTTCGAGCAGCGCGAGCTCCTGGCCGAGAAACGGGTAGGCGAGTTCTTCATAAGCACCGATCGGGCCGCCGAGCGCGATGATCACGTCCGGCGCCAGCGGATCCACTCCGCCAATATCGTCGACGCCGGCGTCACAATAGCGAACGGCATAGCCGTGGCGGCGCAGCAGGTCGTCAAACGCGCCGAGGTCCTCAAAGTGGACGTGTCGGATCGCGATCGCCGTCTTGGTCACTGGCCGGCGCTCACCCCGCTTTCAGAGACCTCCAGTCGACGCGGTTCTCGAACGCCGCGGCAGCGCGGTAGATCGTCTCCTCGTCGAAGGCCTTGGCCACCAGCATCATGCCGACCGGCAGATCGTCGACCAGTCCGCAGGGGAGGCTCATTGCCGGATGGTGGGTGCAATCGAACTGCGCCGTATTGGCCAGCATCTCGAACGCGCGCTGCAGGATCTGGCCGACCGGCGCACTAGCCTCAGGCAATGGCGTCGCCACGATCGGCAGGGTCGGCATCAACAGCAAATCGTAGCGTGCCAGCACCTCGTCATAAGCGCGGCGCAAGCGGCGCACCAGGTTCTGCGCTTTTGCGTAATAATGGCCGCGGTAGCGGGTTACCATGTAATGGCCGAGCAGCATCGTATTCTTGAGGCTGTCGGACAGCTCGTCTGCGCGAGTCCGCCAGGCACTGTGGAAATCCAGCATCGAGGTGACATAGAGCCCCTGCCAGTTGAAGCCAAAGCCGTTGCCGAGCATCATCTGCATCAGCGCACCCTCGGCCGCGACCGGCAGCCAGATTGCCGAACCGAGCCGGTGCATCGGGATCGACACGGTGTCGACAGTCGCGTCCAATCCTCTGAGCCGTCCGGCCGCTTCGCGAACGATTGCATCGACCGGCGGCAGCGCTTGGGGATGGGCGAAGCCTTCCTCGACCACTGCGATCCTGAGCCCCGCAGCGCTCCGGCCCAATGCCTCGCGGTAAGGCTTCGGCGCAGCGCCATGTTGCCGCGGGTCGAGCCCGTCGGGCCCGGCCAACACTTCCAACAGCAGCGCATTGTCCTCGACCGTCGCGGTCATCGGACCGGTGTGATCCAAGGTCAGCTCGATCGGCATGATGCCGGTATAGGGAACCAGACCGTGGGTCGGCTTCAGCCCGTAGATGCCGCAGAACGAGGCGGGGATACGAATCGAGCCGCCCTGATCGCCGCCCAATGCCATCGGCACCTCGCCAAGAGCGACAACGGCAGCACTGCCCGAAGACGAGCCGCCGGCCGAGTAGCCGATCCGGTGCGGGTTGTGCACCGGGCCGCTGGCGCTGGTGTGGCTGCCGCCCGAGAAGCAGAAATATTCGCATACCGTCTTGCCGGCGATCGTGCCGCCGGCATCGAGAATGCGGGTCACCACCGTCGCGTCGACATCCGGCACATAGCCTTCCATTGTCGAGGCGCCATTCATCATCGGCACCCCGGCGAGGCAGATGTTGTCCTTCAACGCGATTTTCTTGCCCTTGAGCTTGCCGGCCGCAGCCCCCTCCACCTCGGTCTTGACATACCAGGCGCCGTGCCGGTTCTCCTCGGGCAGGGGACGGCGGCCGGGGCGCCGCGCATAGGAGACCGATGGTAGCTCGTCCGGCATTCGGTCGAGCTGGTTGTACGCCTCGAAGCTGGGCAGCAGGCTTTCACGATGGGCGGCGAGATCGGCCGAGGTAAACGTAAAACCGAGCTCCGCCGCCACCTCGCTCAGCTGCTCCAGTGTCGGGACCTTGACCGTGTTCAGTGACATCGTCGTTCCTCCGTCATTCGCGAAGTGGTGAACGAAGCCGCGCGGCGATTTCGGCGATGCGGTCGCGATCGAAACGCTGATCGCCATTCCTGTTGCGGTCCCAATTGATCAGGAGATCGTCACCGGCGCGCCGCGGCAAGACATGAACGTGAACATGGAGCACCGACTGCCCGGCGAGCTCGCCATTCGCCTGCACCAAGCTGATCCCTCCGGGTCGAAGCACTTCGTTGACGACGCACGCCACCTTCGCAACCGTCGATGCGACGGCGCCAAAGGCGGCCGGCGCCATATCGAACACCGTTTCGAAATGCGCTTTCGGGATGACCAGGCAATGGCCGTCATTGGCCGGATGAATGTCCATGAATGCGAGGGTCGCCTCGTCCTCGTAGATCGCCTGGCAGTCGCTGGTTCCGGCGACGATCCGGCAAAAGATGCATTCCCCGGCATCCATGTCGCCCTTCCCCTTGGGCATGGGAGGCCAGCGGCAGGCTCGCCTGCCGCGCAGCCCTAGGCAGCGGCGAGCGAGATCCCGAGCGCCTCGAGATCCGGTGTGACCCGGGCGGTCAACACCCCGACCTTGCGCATGTTGCGGACCAGCCCGGCGTGGAGATCGCGCCGGAAGAACTTGCGGAAGGCGGTTTCGTCGCCGCCCGCGGCCCGTTGGCGCCGGAGCTGCCGGATCTCCTCGATGTCGGAGCGATCGAATCCCATGTCCTGATACGCGCCGAGCGGGAAGATTCCGCGCAGCGTCCGGTTCAGCGCCCAGACTGCGAAGTCCTCCATCTCGCGCCGCTCGCTTGCTGTGGCTTCCTCCACAACCGTCGGCAATGCGAGCATGCTGAAGCCCATGTGGCGCGCCTCGTCCTGCAGGATGCGCCTGCATATCACGCGTAGCACCTCGTCCTTCGACGACTCGGCGAGCATTCGGAAGAGCGACACGGCGAAGGTTTCGGCGACGAGCTGCAGCCCGATCGTCTTCAGGTACCAGGCCGAGGTGCCGAGCAAGGTGTCGAAGATCTCCCGGACGTTGCCGGCGAGCGGATAGGTCTCGCCGTCGAGTCGGATCGCCAGATAGCGATTGAGCACCTCGTTGTGCCGACCCTCGTCGACCACCTGAGTGGCCTGGAACAGCTTGGCGTCCTGCCCGTGCACGTTCTCGACCAGCTGGCTGCACACCAGCATGGCACCGTGCTCGCCGTGCATCAGGGTCGAGATGCGCCACCGGGTGACATAGCGGTTTAGCTCGACCCGCTCTTCCGCGGACAGGCGATCCCAGAATTTGGTTCCGTTGATGTCGACAAGGTCGTCGGCGATCAGACCGCCATCGCCCTCCAGCGGCCGGGCCCAGTCGATGTCGGTCGCCGCATTCCACTGATCGATCTTGGCCTGCTCGTAGAGCCGCCGCATGTCGGCATGTTCGGAATCATAGTCATGCCGGAAATACGCCGTGTTGCTGGTCTCGATCTGGTGTCCGCTCTCCATCGGGAGCCTCCGTGATGCCGGGACGCCGGAAAGTAGGGCATGATACCCGACCGGCGGACAAAACGATAGGAGACCGGCATGGCCGAACCGCGAACCGTCACGGCTTACATCGACTACAAGAGCCCCTATGCCTATTTGGCGAAGGATCTCGCCTACGAGCTCGAGCGTGACTACCCGGTTCGCGTCGATTGGCTGCCCTACATTCTCGACATTCCGAGCTTTCTCGGCTCGGCCCGCGTCGATGACAGCGGCCGGGTGATCGAGGAAGAGCGCAACGCGCACCAATGGCGGCGGGTTCGCTACAGCTACATGGACTGCCGCCGCCAGGCGAGAAAACGCGGTCTCGTGATCCGCGGCCCGCAGAAGATCTGGGACTCGACCCTCGCCGCCTGCGGCATGCTCTACGCCAGGCGCCAGGGCGAGGCAGTGCTGCGCCGCTATCACGACATCACTTTCGAGCGCTTCTGGAAACGCGAGCTCGACATCGAGGATCCCAAGGTGATCGGCGCGGTGCTGGCGGAGGCGGGCGCCGACACCGCGGGCTTCTCGGCTTATTTGGCGGGGGAGGGGAGGGAGGAGCTCGACCGGATCTGCCGTGCAGCCGAGGCGATCGGCGTTTTCGGAGTGCCCAGCTTCGTCATCGACGGCGAGTTGTTCTGGGGCCGCGAACATCTACCAGATATCCGCGCGATACTGGCGACCGCCCCGTCGGCCTGAGTTGTATCAGCCCCGCGGCAACTCTATCATCGCTCGACGAGTATACGGGAGTTCCGATGGTTCAGATCGACGAACAGGTCACCGCTCCGAAGACGATCGAGGCGACCCTCAGCTATTTTGTCGACACCGAGGCGACGCCGGTCACGCTGGTCGGCGCACCAGGGGGAAGCGATCGGCGGGTAGGTGGCGGCGCGTCGGAGCCACGCCGCGTCGTGCTGCACAACGGCCGGCTCGAAGCCGACGATTTCGTGTTGGAGCGCAACGGGTTTCGCTTTGTCCGTCACGACACAAAGGTCGTCGATTTCTTCGACGAGGACGAAGTGCGCCGAGTCTATTACCCGGAGATGGCAGCGCTGGTGAAGGCCGAGAGCGGGGCCTCTCGCGTCGAGGTGTTCGACCACACCTTGCGCACCGCCGACGACGAGCTGCGCGAGACCCGCAAGATCCGCGAGGTCGTGCGTCGTGTCCACAACGACTACACCGAATGGTCGGGCCCGCAGCGGGTGCGCACCTTTTTACCGAACGAGGCCGACGAGTTGCTGGGGCGCCGCTTTGCCGTCATCCAGGTATGGCGACCGATCCGTCGTCCGGTCGAGACATGGCCGCTGGCGATCGCTGACGCGCAGAGCATCTCGCCCGAGAGCCTGGTGGTGACCGAGCGCCGCTATCCCGACCGCATCGGCCAGACGTATGCGATCACCTACGATCCCGCGCATCGCTGGTACTGGTTCCCGGGGATGCGGCCCGACGAGGCGCTGGTCTTCAAAACCTACGAGTCGCTGAAGCAGGGCTGTGCGCGCTGGACCGCACACACTGCGTTTGACGACCCGACGACGACCTCCGACGCGCGACCGCGCGAGAGCATCGAAATCCGCACGCTCGCCTTTTTCTGATCCGCCGCGCCCCGTCGGCGGCTTACTCCGCCCACCCGAGAGTCGGGATTACCTCCTCCCCATCTGGGTGAGCTCAGGGCCGCAGCTGATGCACTTGGCCAGGGTGAAGGTCACCTTGCCAGTGTCGTCGTCGGCCACAAACTTTACCGGTACCCCCCGTCCGTCGAGCCAGACGGTGTACTTGGTGCTGCCATCCACCTCGAATTTAACGGCCGGGATCGTCGCGCCGTCGATTTGTACCGTTGTCTCCTGCCCGCTGCCGATTCGCACCTGCTCT
>Ga0307479_10005530_pt1 | contig 11561 bp, 9 predicted proteins | sample atmos_gasesECM4C_FD_203743 | JGI IMG/M metagenome (GOLD analysis project Ga0307479, IMG submission 203743) | Hardwood forest soil microbial communities from Morgan-Monroe State Forest, Indiana, United States - atmos_gasesECM4C_515 | ecosystem: Environmental > Terrestrial > Soil > Temperate... | reverse complement strand
AGAATGGATATGTGGCACCCTCGGTGTCGGCGAGGCTTCTTGCGCCTTGCGATCCGAGCTCGTAAATCCAAAGCACATTTCTTCGAGCGGATTCCTGATACGCGACCAGAGCGACGGTGTGCCCGTTAGGAGCTACCGCGATATCCTTCGCGGGAAACGGCATCGGGGTGGGGAAATACATTGCTTCTACCGACGGCTTCGAACCTTGCCACCAAACCGCCCCGGCGACCAGAACAACGGCCAGAGCGCCCGAGATCAGCCATACCAACGCTTCCCGGGTCTTTCTTCCCGGAGCCGTTGGAACCGCAGCGCTCGTGCGCGCGGCACTTTCCGTGCTCCACTTCAGTTCGCAGATGAGATCGCGGGCCGTCTGCCAGCGGTCGTTGGGATCTTTAGCCATTGCCCGCTGAATCACATGATCAAGAGCCAGGGGCGCCATGGGCTGCGCCGCGGAGACTGGCTCAGGCTCTTTCTCCAGGATTGCGCTCATCACGCTGATCTGGCTCTTGCCCGCGAATGCCCGCTTGCCGGTGATCATCTCGTAGAGCACCACCCCCAGAGCGAAGAGGTCGGAGCGCTCGTCTGCGTCGTGCCCTTGCACCTGCTCGGGGGCCATGTACTGAAATGTCCCCAGGATCGTGCCTTCCACGGTCAGGGGTTTACTCATGGTCGCCATCGACCCTGAGCCCGACGCGGCCACGCTCGGCGCCGGCTTGGCCAATCCAAAATCCAGCAGCTTCGCGCCAGATTTCGTGAGCATGACGTTCCCCGGCTTCAAGTCACGATGCACAATGCCGTGGATGTGCGCCGTCTCCAGTGCCTCCGCAATCTCGACCCCGTATTGGAGCGCCTGTTTGAGCGCTAGCGGACCCTTTTTCAGCCGGTCGGCGAGCGACTCGCCCTCCAGCAGCTCCATGACCAGATAATCGGTTCCGTTTTGCGAGCCGACGTCGTAGAGATGACAGATGTGGGGGTGGCTCAAAGCCGAAATCGCCTTGGCCTCGCGCTCAAAGCGCGCTTTCAGATCAGGATCGGAAGAAAGATGCGATGGCAGAACTTTGATGGCTACATCTCTACCCAGTCTAGCGTCGCGCGCACGGTACACTTCACCCATGCCACCGGCACCCAACGGCGATTGAATCTCGTACGGCCCGAGTTTCGTGCCAGTAGTAAGTGCCATTCGTGGCGATGATTATATGCCAACCATGCGATGCCAGTGGCTCTGGGACGATTTGGTAGTGGGCTAATTAGCCCACTACCGACGATTTGACCGCGTCCTGAAAGGATTGTCGGCTAAACGGAGAGCGACGATTGTTGACGCAACATCGGATTCCACCAGCAGGATGTCTACGAGACTACTCCTACTCTGAAACGCTGTGCTCTTCATTCTGCGAACGCAGAACGCGGTCGACGGAGTAAGGCGCGCGGTGGCGGGGTTCATGGTAGTGACGGACCTGCATTTCGCCGAGCAGTCCGATCGCGAGCAGATTCAGGCCGCCGAGCAGCAGGCCCAGCGCGGCCATCATCAACGGACCGTGCGAGCCCATCACGGGGACGTGACGCAGGAATTTCTCCGCTCCCAGCCACGCCACAATCGCGCTGCCGCCCATCATGCTGATCACGCCAAACGTTCCAAAGAAGTGCAGGGGGCGCGAAAGATAGCGCAGTAAAAAGCGAATGGTGATGAGATCGAAGAAAACCCGAAAAGTCCGCGAGATGCCGTAGTGCGAAATCCCCCGTTCGCGATTGATATTGCGGATGGGCACTTCGCAAATCGATGCACCATACCACGAAGCCAGCGCAGGGATGAAGCGATGCAACTCGCCATACAGCGGGACCTGTTCGAGGATCTCGCGGCGATAGGCCTTGAACGTGGTGCCGAAGTCGTGAATGTCCACACCGCTTAGCTTGGCCATCAGCCAGTTGGCCATGCGGGAAGGGATGCGCCGCATCCAGAAATTGTCGACCCGCACTTTGCGCCAGCCGCTGACGATGTCATAACCGGCAGCAATTTTTTCCAGAAAAATCGGGATGTCCGCGGGATCGTGTTGCAGGTCGCCATCCATCGCGATGATGTACTCGCCGCGCGCATGGTCGAAACCTGCCGCCAATCCGGCAGTCTGCCCAAAATTGCGGCGCAGTTTGACCACGGTCACACGGCTGTCCACGGCGGCAATTTCGCGCAGCATGGCGAATGTGTGATCGGAGGACCCATCATCGACCAGCACGATCTCAAAGGTCTCGCCCGCAGCCTCCATCACCGCCTTCAGGCGGTCGTAGAGATCGGTGACGTTCTCTTGCTCGTTATGCAGAGGGACAACGATGGAGTATTTCGGCACAGTCTTTTTATTATAGCGTGAACTGCCGCAAACGAATCCTCAATTCCGCCCGGAAAGTAACCGATGGGTAAACCAGCAGTGGCTTCGCCTGCGGCGGAGGTCCGCTACTCTTTGAGTTTCAGCCGGGACTTGTTCTCTTCCATGAACTTCTTCAAGTCCTCGGTCGCGCCCAGGAGCCGGTTCCATTGCTCGTAATACAGCGTTACCGGAAAGCGACCCAGGCCGTAGACGCTTACGCCGCCCTTTTCCCCCACTTTAAAAATCAGGTCTCCGCTGCGCTTCTTCGTCTCTACCTCTTTTTCCAACTGTGACAATCGGGCTTTCAACTCTTCGTAAGTTGGTTCTGTCATGCGTTTCCTCGAGGATGAGTTTTGATTCCGTATCCATAGTAACTCGCTCGCGGCCTGCCTCATGTAACCTTATCAATACAAATCAGAATCCAGCCCAGTGCGGGAATATTTACGCCAGAATTGCTCTCCTTGTAAAGGAATGTAAAAGCGGAGGCGTACCGCGGAAATCAGAATGCTGGCTGTTAGAATAATTACACAGACTCTACGTTTAGTGTGGGATCCGTTTTCAGGAGAAATAATTGTTTATTCAGCGTACGACTACAATTTTTGTGTTTTTTCTGCTCGCCTCTTCCCTCCAGATCATTGCCTCGGCGCAGCAGACTACACCACCCGACGACTCAAAGCCCCAAACGCAAAACCCTCCTGCAGGAACAACTGAGAAACCGAAGGATATTGAGCCCAAGGCTCTGGGCACGCCGGTCCCGGCGTCCATCGACAAGAACGCCCAAGATAAGAACGCGGGAACCTCGAACGACCGGCTCTTCTTTGCGCTGCCTAATTTCTTAACCTTGCAGAACGCCAGTCAGGTTCCCCCGCTGACTTCCGGACAGAAGTTTAATGTTGTGTTCCGCAGTTCTTTCGATCCAGTTCAGTTCGCCTGGTACGGATTTTTGTCCGGCATCAGTCAGGCTGAAAACAGTGAGCCTGGGTTTCGGCAGGGAGCCGAGGGTTACGCGAAACGCTATGGAGCGGCGTTTGCTGATGGAACCATTGAAAACTTCATAACCAGCGCAGTTTTTCCGTCCATACTCCATCAGGATCCGCGATTTTTTCAATCCGGCAAGGGCAGCTTTGCTCACCGCAGTGAGTATGCGGTCAGCCGGATATTCGTCACCCGCACCGATTCTGGGAAGTCCCAGTTCAACTACTCTGAAGTTGTGGGCAGCGCTCTATCGGCTGCAATCTCCACCAACACCTATCATCCTCGAGCCTTTATCACGACGCGTTTCGACCCCACTACGGACACGTTGACGTATGTTCACAACCAATCGGATCGCACACTATCGAACACGCTGAGCGTTTGGGGATCGCAGGTGGGGTACGACACCATCACCATCGTGGTGAAGGAATTCTGGCCCGACATCCATCGCAAGTTGGTCCACAAGCACGACGGCGATGCAGCCCCGATCAGCGGCTCCAATCCTTAGGAGTTTTCCTTACGGCGTTTCCCCGCCTCTGGTTTGAAGATGACGCCCTGACTTGTTCTGCTGTTCATGATCACGCGCAGGGGCGCGTCAAAACGCAAATGGCGGACGCACCCGTCTTCCGCCACGGAAGGTTGTTCGCTAAGCCAATCCCACTCCACCGAGCCTTCACCAGCATCGGGATTCACGGTGAAGTATCCGATCTGGAATGCGGTGAGATTCTGAAAGAAGTGGCTGCCCTGGGAAGGGGTAACGCGAAAATCGCGGAAGCCCGCCTCGATGATCACCCGTGCCCCTGAGATCTCGTCCCACTCCACCGGAATTCCCAGCCAGGGATCATTCGATCCCCAGCGGCCCACGCCTATGAGCAGATACGGACGGTTCTCGCCGTTGAGCACCCCGTTGAAATGGGCGACCGCCTTGGCTACTTCCTGGCTGCGGCCACGCTCGAAGCGTTGCGAATCCACCACCACAATGTCATGGAGATTTTCGATGCGGCCGTTACCCAGCACTTTGCTGCTTTGGCAAAGCAATTGCCGGGGCTCCACGTCGGTGACAGACAAGTCTTGATGATCGCGGGAAAGCGTAAGTGGGCGAACTTGCAGGAAACCAAACTCCGCGGCCTCGCCTGATTCGCGCGGTAGTCGAACCGCGAATTCGATCTCCACCGGAATACCCAGGGCGTGTTCGCCAGTCTTCACCAGCATGTCGAGGATGGTGGCCAGCGGAAATAGATTGTGCTTAAGCATCGGGGCAAAGGTCACGATGCGCACGCCCGGCCGGCTGAGGCCGTCATACACAGCGTGATTGTCATCCGAATATGTGGAACCGACCGCTGGCAGCGTACCGTCCGTTTCAGCCGCGTCGAGATCGAAGCGCATCTCGTGCAGGTGGCCGGGACGTCCCTGGGGAACGCCGTTTAACGATAGCGCCCAGAACTCGGTTTGCGAATTGGCAAGGATGTCCTCAACAGATGAAAATTGCACCAGACTTTGCGGATAGCGAGGGCAAAAGCTCAAACACTTTCCCCCATCGACCACGGCCCGCCCGAGTCCCAGAGCCACGGCGGCAATTCCATCCCCAACCATCATCGGCGGCACGGGATAGAAATTGTGCGAGCGCACGACTCCGGCAAAATCTGGATAGAAGCGCTGCCCGTGCACCGAGCCCACAAGCTGCTGCACAATCACCGCCATCTTCTCTTCTTCCAGGCGGTACGGAGTCGCCCGTACGTAGGCCTTGGCATGGCGGCTGAAGGTGGAAGCGTATACGCGTTTGATCGCGTCGATTAACTCCGCAAGGCGCACCGCGAAATCCGGGTGCTGGTTGCCGAGCATGAAGGTCTCATACACTCCTGTGAATGGCTGGTATTGCGAGTCTTCCAGCAGACTCGAGGAGCGCACGGCGAGCGGATACTCGACCTGCTCGAGAAAAGCCTTCAAGTCGTCCTGCAACTTGGCGCTTAGGGGAGCGGCCAGAAACCGCTGCAGGACTTCGCTGTCATCATCGCATCCCAAGGCGAAGTCCAGGAGGTTGTTGTCCGCCATGAATTGATCGAAGGCGTCCGTCGCCAGCACCAGAGCGGGCGGCACTGCGATACGGACGCCGGGAAAGCGGCGCGTAATGCGGTTCTTGCGCAACAGGTGACGAACGAAGGCGAGGCCGCGGGCTTTGCCGCCCAGTGATCCCGCCCCGATACGAAGGAAACCTGTTTCCGAAGGCTTGAACGTGTCGGCGTTGAAATCGCCGATGAGCAGTTCGCTCTGCTCGCGGCGGTAGTCGTTGATGGAGTCAATCAGGTCGCGGCGCAGGTGTTCCGGACCGTTAAAGTCCGATACCTTGCGCGGCCGCAGCTTCGCCGCCAGCGCGAATTCGGTTCGCGCCATCAGCCAGTGGGAAAAATGGTTGCTCTGAGCATGGTAGGTGAGGCTTTCTGGTGGGACGGTTTGCAGTTGTTCTTCCAACTCGTTCAAGTCTTTGGCGCGGCCAACTTCCCTCAGGTCGGGCAGGCGGAATACGAAATCGCCAAATCCAACCTGTTCGGTGAGTATGCGCCGCAGATCTTTCAGCAGCGTGGGCGACCGTTTTCGCAAAAACGAATAACCCGCGGCCAGTGCGCGCGGACGAAACTCAGTGCGGCTGGTCTGCAAAACTACGGGCACGTCCGGCACCAGCGCCTGCATCAAGCGGGCCAGTTCAAAGCCAGCCTCGGGGCTGAGTTTCCCTTGCCAGGGAAACTCCACGTCCGATACCAAGCCGATCAGGTAATCGCGATACTCTTGCACCAGTTGCGCTGCGTCCTCAAAATTTGAACTCAGCAGAATCTTCGGGCGAGCCTGCATCCGCACCAATTTGTGCGCAACGTTGATGCCTTCCTGAATCACCCGCCGCGACTGCTTGATCAGTTCGGTGTAAATCACCGGCAAGAATGACGAATAATAACGGATGTTGTCTTCCACCACCAGCAACACGGGTACGCCCATGGCCCGCGTGTCGTGCAGAACGTTGCGTTTGTCCTCGATGTACTTGACGATCGCGATGAGGATGCGAGCATTCCCTTGCCATAGGAAAATCCGCTCGATGTTGGTGACAGGATTTCGGCTGATGAAGCTCTTGACTTCGCGATTGTCGTAAGCGAGCACAACCACCGGGATATCCAGGCCTGCGCGTTTCACTTCCTGCGCCAACTGCGCCGCAGTCATGTCCGCAACGGCAAGGTTGGTGACAATCAAATTAAAGCGCGGCTGCGACCGTGCCAACTCCAGGGCTTCGGCACAGCTCGAAACATGCGTTATGCCTGGAATCTGTTGCAGATTGAGTTCGAGCGATTCGTCGATCAATAGCTCGTTAAGCCGACCGTCTTCGCGAAGAATGAAGGAATCATAGAGGCTGGAGACCAGAAGGATGTTCTGGACCTTGAAGGGCATGAGGTTGTCGAAGCCTTCGAGGCGGGCCTCGGCGTCGAGTAGGGGCTCGAGGATGGGGTGGACACTCATTAATGGATTCCTAGATTATTCTCTTGGCGTCAACGGGCGCACTGTGTACGTGCAGTGGCGCTTTAGTTCGTGAATGCACCGCCTTCAGAGACAACTTCCTTCAAGATACGGCCATAGATATCCCAATTGAGCAAGTAGTATGGTCGTGCACCGCTGAGGTCTTTCTTTATACGGCTTTCGTCCACTAGCGGCTGGATTTTATTCACATCCACCGGAGGGCTGTGAAGGCGAATGGACGAGGGAGCAAAAGTGACTTGTGCCGCATATTCTCCTTCTTCGCCCAATAGGCTTTTACCTTTCTTGATCTTGGGATGTTTGTGCTCTTTCTTCGAGACCACTGCTTCCCCGACGATTTCGTCGGCGTACCTGAAAAGAACAATTGAGCCAGGAGGAAGGTATTTCACCCTATGGGCAGATGCCAAATGATACTCGCCTCCGCGGCCGCGGAGGCCGTTGAGGAGCCACGACATCAGCAAGTCTTTAGACTGAAATTCCTCCTGACTGTGGGGGAAAATTCTAACTTGAGGAGTATCTATGTGTTGTTCCTCCTTCGTGGTCATCGATTGGTCTCCCGTCTTCCGTAAAAAGCGTGCGGGGTGGAAGTTGCCCACCCCGCTTTCCGCAGAGCCGGGCTTCGCCCGGCGGACAGCCGAGGGCGGCTGTCCCCTCATGGTTCTTGCTAATCGCTACACCAAACCCTGATCCAGCATCGCGTCGGCGACCTTCATGAAGCCGGCGATGTTAGCGCCGTTGACCAGGTTCCCCGGCGTGCCATATTTCTCGGCCGTCTCGTAGCAATTGCGATGGATGGAGATCATGATCTTATGCAGCCGGTCATCCACTTCCTCGCGGGTCCAGTTCAGGCGCGCGCTGTTTTGCGCCATCTCCAGACCTGAGGTGGCCACGCCGCCCGCATTCGCCGCCTTCGCTGGACCGTAGAGAATCTTGGCATCCAGGAACAGCTTGGTTGCCTCCAGCGTGCTGGGCATGTTGGCGCCTTCGGCCACCAGCTTGATGCCGTTCTTGATCATGTTGGCCGCGTCCTTCGCGGTGATCTCATTCTGCGTGGCGCTGGGGAATGCGCAGTCCGCTTTAATGTTCCACAGCGGGTTGTGCTCCAGTTTCACATCTGTGGGCATGAAGATAGCCTTCTTGTATCGCTCCGAATAATCGCGGATGCGGCCGCGCTTCACGTTCTTCAGTTCCAGGACATAAGCCAGCTTCTCGCGGTCAATGCCGTCCGGATCGTAGATCACCCCGTTGGAGTCCGACACTGTCAGCGGTTTCGCTCCGAGGTCGAGTAGCTTCTCAATCGTGTACTGAGAAACGTTGCCGCTGCCCGAGACCAGGCAGAGCTTGCCCTCGAGTGAGTCCTTGCGGCTCTTCAGCATCTCTTCAGCGAAGTACACGCAGCCATAGCCGGTCGCTTCCGGACGAATTAAAGACCCGCCCCAGTTCAAGCCCTTGCCCGTAAGCACGCCCGTGAATTCATTGCGCAGCCGCTTGTATTGCCCAAACATGTAGCCGATCTCGCGTCCGCCCACGCCAATGTCGCCGGCAGGGACGTCGGTGTTCGGGCCGATGTGCCGGGCCAGTTCGGTCATGAAGCTTTGGCAGAAGCGCATCACTTCGTTGTCGCTCTTGCCTTTCGGATCGAAATCCGAACCACCCTTACCCCCGCCCATCGGCAGCGTGGTGAGCGAATTCTTGAACACCTGCTCGAACGCCAGGAATTTCAAAATGCCGAGGTTCACCGAGGGATGAAATCGCAGCCCGCCTTTGTACGGCCCGATGGCGCTGTTCATCTCAATGCGGAAGCCGCGGTTGACTTCAACATTTCCTTGATCATTCGTCCAGGGCACGCGGAACATCAGCACGCGCTCCGGCTCGACAATTCGGTCGAGGATCCGGTTGGATTGATATTCCGGGTGTTTTGCTAAAACCAACCGCAGAGAATCAAATACTTCCCGCACGGCCTGATGAAACTCAGGCTCGGCGGGATTTTTCGCCTTGACGCTGATCATTACGTCTTCAATGTAATCGCCAGGAGCTTTGATTCCGGGCGATGTCAGAGTGCCAGAAGTCATAGTCCTACCTCCGTAGGTACGTCAGTAATTCACCGATTTAATTCTGCGCCTTTTCCAGAAACCTGCAAGGATGTGAGGCACCTTGCAGGGTGATACCTGTCACCAGCATTCGTTTCTTGAGGGAACTACAGCCTACCCGTCGGAGCGGAAAGGCTGTCCCCGCCTTGAAAGGATACGCCTTCTGGGTTCGCGAACAACGAATTATTGCCAGCGGCCCTTTATCAACCAGATTGCAGTTTGCCTGCTTAACACATTGACCGGCGACAACCGGAGGAGTAGTGTTCTTGACAATTTCGGCAGGCGCTCGTCGCCTCGCCCGGGTTTCAGGGAGGTTAACCAGACGTGTTTTGCTCCGGTTGTGGCAACGATGTGGCGGTGGGCGAGAGATTTTGCAGAGTGTGCGGGAAAGATATAGCTGCGGACTCAGCGCCCGCACCCGCACTTGCTCCACCTTCCGAGGGCACGGTTTTCCCGGCGCAGACCAGCGGTAAAGCCATCGCCAGCCTGGTCTGCGGTCTTTTTCTCTTTGCCTTTCCCTTCTCCATTCTGGCGGTAGTCTTGGGGCATCTCGCGGTTTCCGAAATCCGCAAGAGCGCGGGCCGGCTCAAGGGCGAGGGCATGGCCATAGCAGGGCTTGTCTTGGGCTATGTTGGATTGGCGGTCATCCCGGTAATCTTGATCATTGCGGCAATTGCGATTCCCAACCTCTTGCGCGCACGGATGGCGGCGAATGAAGCGATGGCAGCTTCATCGGTGAGAACTCTGCTGTCGGCGGAAGTCGGTTATTCCTCAATGCATCCCGACATCGGATACACATGCAAGCTTTCGGATTTGGCTGACACCGGATTTCTCGACTCGAGATTGGCCAGCGGCCAGAAGAGCGGATACGTCTTCGAGTTGACAGACTGCCGCACTGCCACCGAGGGTGGAGCAAACACGGAATTTCGGGTGGTCGCCTATCCCATGACGCGCGGCCAAACGGGGACGCGAGCTTTTTGTTCCGATGCGTCGGCCGTCGTGAAATTCGATCGCACAGGATCGCCTCAAGATTGCATCGCGAGCGGAACGACTCTTGAGTAACGATGTGCGATTTGGGTTAGGGCGGAGGCGTCAATCCTTGCGGCAGTCTTCGCAAATACCATAGATCTGAAAGGTGTGGCGGGTCGTAGCGTAGTTGTGGCGGCGTCCGATTTCCTGCTCGAGTTGATCCACCTCGCGAGAGAAAAATTCCACTGAACTGCCGCACTCGGTGCAGACCATGTGATGATGGCTGCGCCGGTTGTACTGATGCTCGTAGCGGGCGATGCCGTCGTGGAAGGCGACTTCGCTGGCCAGTCCGCACTCCGCCAGCAGCTTGAGTGTGCGATAAACCGTGGTGTAGCCGATGCCGGCATCTTTCTTCTGCACCAAGCGGTGCAGTTCGTCGGTAGAGAGGTGGTCGCGGGTTTCGAGGAATGAGCGCAGTATGGTGTCGCGCTGCGCCGTTTGCTTGAGCCCGACCCGCTTGAGATGCCGGTGAAGGATGTCCTGAGCCTCGCGCACCATCTCGCGCGAGATGGAAGGCTGATCATCGATGCGCTTCTGCAGCATGAACAGTCAGAATAGCATCGTGCAAGTTGAAAATGAAATTCATTTTCATTGGGAGTCTCCGCTTCGCAGAACCGCTGAGAGGCCTAGCGAGATTCAAGTCTCTCTTTCCGCCAAAGCTCCAATCCGTTCGCTCCGAGTGCAAGTTTCCCGAGCGCCGCAAAGTGGATCGCTTCGAGCGGCTTCGTTTGGAAAGACGCGTTGGATTGTTCTTCGTCTTCATTGCCATTGCTGGCGGTCTTCCCGGCAATGATCGGCTTGCCAGCGATGGTCTCGTATGCATACCCCGTCAGGTACGCCACCCAGGTTCGGTTCTTGGGAAGGCCGCCGTGGAATTTGACGGTAAGCCGCGCCCATCCGTAATGGGTTTCTCCGTTGATCTTAAATTTCAGGCCGAGGTAATGGTTGCTGATGTTGGCCCACGGCCAGTAGTAAGAGACATATCCTCCCCGCCTGCGCAATTGCTCAAGCGCCATGGGTGCGGAGTAGTGTATCCACCCATACAGCGGCGAAACGCCGATCTCTTTTCCAGGTTCCCAAGCGGCCGCGTAAATAAAGGTGCTAATGCAAAATGAAGATACGATGCAATTGACGCCATTGCCATTTGCCACTTTCACGCTGAGGATCTGGCCGGTCCCTCCTCCCGTGCTTGCAGCGTGCTCAACAAGAATGAAATCGACAATTCCATCCTGATTGAGATCGAGTTTGTAGGAACCGTTGCGACCAATCACCACATTTGCTGACGTATATACAATCTCAGCCTCAGATGGAGGCACCAAAGCCAGCAAGCTGACTCCGGCAGCACCTGCCGCGAGAAGATAAGGGTTAAGTCGCCTGCTCAGTGATACAGAGAGGTTTGACTGGGGTCTGGGGGTGCGCGGGGGCCGCCGCATACTTCCTCCTTGGGCGAGCGGCACATTCTCCCATGAGGGTGTCCGGGAGTCAACAAAGATTGCAGCCGGTGATGTCAAGCGGCTTGTGTAAAAAGCTTGAGGGTGCGGTTTTTCCATTCCAGGTTGAATCTCTGGAAGATGGAGTAAATGATGCGGTCCACGCT
>Ga0307479_10005529_pt1 | contig 11564 bp, 9 predicted proteins | sample atmos_gasesECM4C_FD_203743 | JGI IMG/M metagenome (GOLD analysis project Ga0307479, IMG submission 203743) | Hardwood forest soil microbial communities from Morgan-Monroe State Forest, Indiana, United States - atmos_gasesECM4C_515 | ecosystem: Environmental > Terrestrial > Soil > Temperate... | reverse complement strand
GGGATGTAGATGAAATAAGGATAGAGGGCCCAAATCCAGCACGCCTTGGCAGCCACCCCCGAGCCAAAACTGCGGCGCGCAATCTGGAAAATGGGGAAACACGTGAGAGCGGAGAATAGAGAATTGAGACTCAGGATCGCGAGCGCGGAAGTTCTGCTGAAGACACCGAAGAGTTTAAAGACGCCTGCCAGCAAGTAAGGATACACTGGAGTCAGCCAGGCGGTCGGACCTGTTTGCACAAGGAGAGGATTGGCGTAGCCTTGTCCTTCTGCGATGGAGCGCGCCACTCGGCCCGTTTCGAAGCCGAACCACAAATGGTCCTCATAGTCATTCCAGGTGCTGTTGTAGAAAAGACGGACGGCGATAAGGCGCAAAGAAAGCGCAACCAGCGAAATCGCAACAGGCGATTGCCAAAAGTGGTTTTTCTGCGTTGTGGCGGCAGGCAGCGTACTCATGATTTCGCGCCGGCCATTCGCAGGCTTACCGAGGAGGCGGGCGGGGGCATTCTACTTCAATTGACCGGCGCGAGAGGCTGATTTTGCAAATCCACCCTGATATTTCGACGATTCGAGAGGCACAGAAGTTTTTGGCCAAGTATTTTGCGCCGACGCGGCTGCTCGCGGCGCCATTCCTCAGTCGAAGCACGGGGAAAAATGTTTAAATAGCTTTTGGCAAGAGATTGTCTTGATCCGGTGCCCCGAGGCCGAATGGGTCTTGATGTTCACTGACGTCTCCCGGAACGAAGGCCTGCGACGCCGCAGGCGGAGCGATTGGGCCGCAGTGGAGGGAGGGGTCAGTGAGGATGTTCTTCTAGTACGGCCTCATGCTGACGCGATTCTACTCGGAGCTAAATTCTATTCGTAGCGCAGAGCGACAATGGGATCGACCTTTGTCGCTCGCCGCGCGGGCAGGTAGCAGGCCGCGAGCGCAGCCGCAGTCAGCACCGCGGTGACGCTTACGTAGGTTACCGGATCGCTCGGACTGACCGTCAGAAAACTCTCGACCACCTTAGAAGCCACCAGCGCGCAGGCGATTCCAATTGCAAGGCCGATGCCAACGAGTAGCGCTCCTTCGCGCAGCACCTTTGTGAGGATTGACGCTGCTGGCGCGCCCAGGGCAATGCGGATCCCAATCTCCCGCCTGCGTTGGCTGACTGAATAGGAAAGCACACCGTAAACGCCAACTATCGAGAGCACCAACCCCAGACCGCCGAGCGTGCCAACCAACACGGCACCAAACTGAAATATTAGCAACCCATTCAGTGTGTCTATCGCGCGCAGCATCGGCTGTGCGTCGAACGCCGGCAAGTCTGGCGCGAGACTCCGTACTACGCCTTCCAATTCCGGAACCGTGGCTGCCGGATTGCCGTTCACACGAACGACTAGGGTCTGCAGCGAAGTCAGTCCGCTGGCATAGTGCTGCTGGAGCGGAACATAGAAGTTCGGAACAATATTTCCGGTTACGCCCGTGACGCGCGAATTCTTCGCTACGCCCACTACCTCGATCGAGTGCTTTGGGTCCCGCCCCATCCTGAAGTGGCCGCCCAGCGGATCATGATTGGGCCAGTAGCGCTGCGCCATGGTCTGATTGATAATGGCAACGTAAGGCGAATTCGCCCTGTCGGCCTCAGTGAAACTGTGCCCGCTAACAAGCGGAATCCTCAACGTATCGAGGTACTCCGGTGTTATGACGCTGAACATCGCGCGCGGCTGCCGTTGACCGGCGTCAGGATGGTAGCCTTCAATGGTAAGCGAGTCGGCATCACCATAGTAGCTGAGCGGAATCGAACTCGTCAGGCCAGCATGCTCCACACCCGGCAGAGATCGCGCACGGTCGAGCAGAGTTTTGTAGAAGGCGAGACCCTGGGCTTCGTTGTAGCCGATTTCTCCGGGATCCATGCTGATATCCACGACGTGCTGGGGGTCGAAACCAAGATCGCTACGCTGGGCAATCTTCAGGCTGCGTACAAACAAGCCGGCGATAATGAGCAGTACCAGCGAGCCCGCGACCTGTGCGATCACCAAACTGCTGCGCAGTCGACGCTTCCCACTGAGCATGCCGCGCCCTGCCTGGTGCAGCAGCGTGCTGACGTCCGTTCGTGAGGCGCGAAACGCGGGCACCACACCCACGATCATCCCTGTCAGGAGTGCCGCTCCCAGCGTGTAAGCAAAGACCCTCCAGTCAACCGGAAAATCGAGGCGCACCAGCAAGTCGGTGTGCAGGTCGACGCTGCTAATCATGTAGTTGACCCAGCGGCCTAAGACCAGGCCGGCGGCAGCGCCAATCAGAGCAAGCAGGATGCTTTCTGTAAGCAGTTGTCGAATCAGGCGAGTGCGCCCTGCGCCGAGCGCCGCGCGGATGGCCATTTCGCCTTCGCGGATGGTGGCGCGCACGACCAGAATATTGGCCACGTTCAGACACGCCAACAGAAGTATCATGGCAACCAAACCCAGAAAGAGGCCGGAAATCAGGAGCATGGTATTGTTCGGGTCCGGGTCGGGACGCGCCCGAAGCTCGGGGAACGCCATCAGCCGCGTATCCTTTTCCTCTGCGGGGTATTGTTGAGCCATGCGGTGCCCCACCATGGCAAGCGCCGCGCCCGACTGCGCCACAGTTCGCCCCGGCAACAACCGCGCCCCCACGGACATGCTTCGCAACGTGCGATTCTGCATGAAATCGGGCGCGTTTCCTTCAAGTGTTAGCATGCCGAGCGGCAAATAGGCTTGGATATTCAATGGGGTCGAAATGCCATAAAACTCTTTCGGAGTCACACCAATAACGGTGACCGGCTTGCCGTCAACCAACACCTTCCTGCCGACGATCGAAGGGTCGGAATCAAAGCGCGACCGCCAGTACTCGTAGGAAAGAACGATGACCGCGTCGGCATTCGGCGTTTCGCCTTCGCCTGGAACAACAAAGCGCCCCAGCAGCGGCTTGATTCCGAGCGTCGAAAAGAAGCTTCCGGTAACGTAGTTCGTCAAGATGCGGTCGGCTCTGCCGTTGATGCTCAGGCCATCTATGCCAAACCAATAGCCAAAGACGCCAGAAAATGCGTCGGAAGTCTGGCTGGCAATGTCGCGATACTCGGGCACGGAGAACTGATGGCCAACACTGCCGTTTCCCTGCTGAAACGCAAGCACAACGATCTGCTGCGGGTCCGGAACAGGGAGCGGCCGCAGAACCAGCGCGTTCACCATGCTAAAGATCGTCGTGTTGGCGCCGACACCGAGGGCCAGCGTTAGAGTAGCCACCACGGTAAATCCGGGGTTCTTGTGAAGTTGTCGAATGCCGTAGCGGCAATCGGAGATCACGGAGTGGAGCCAATCGCCCATCCGTTCTTCGCGAACCTGTTCTTTCACCTGTTCGATGCCGCCAAGTTCGATCCGCGCGCCGCGTTGGGCTTCCGTGGGCGGCATGCCAGCACGAATGTTTTCCGCAATCAGCAGCTCGAGGTGGGAATGAACCTCTCTGTCGAGGTCTACTTCCACGCGCCGAGACAAAAAGAGATTTCGCAGGAAACTGCGGGCCTTCGCAAGAACAGGCATGCGGCACTCCTCTTGACAATCGATAGTATTTCGCGCGACGGTTGTTTTCGGAGTCTCCCCAAAAAGAGGAAATCCAACCCTCTTCTTCCATTCGGTGCAGCGCGGGAAACAACGAACCTGGCTTAACAACAAATGTCCCGCTTGTGATCTGCTGGATTCGGCGCGAAATTCCCAAGCCGCGCATCTCGCCAGCGACAAGCGATTTCAAAATCAGCATGTCCAACGTCCCTTGCAAGAGTGTTGTCGGTTCAGAATTCAAGAAACATCTCCTATCGATATTCTATAGGAATATTACCTATCCACGTATAGAGTGTCAATAGGAAGAGAGCAAGCGACCGGGCGGTACCGGAGAATCCTCCAACATTGCCTGTCATTACCGAGAACTCTGTCCGCACACACGAACGCTCTGATTGGAAAACTGATCGCGGATCGAGACCGGTCTGAAGCCCAAATCGGCAAGTGCAAGTGAGGAGGTTGTCGCCGGGAGGAAATGGGTCTTGGGCTGCGAGAGTTTGCTTTGGCTCACGAGACCCGGAAGGGAAGCTAAATTCGTCGGGTCTAACTATGCTGCCTGGCGCTGGTATCGGTGGTGAAGTCCTCCCACCTGAGGAATCGCTACCACGCGCCCCCGTTCTGGCGGTTCCACTGCCCTGGGCTCCGGGGCGTCTTTGCCCAAGGCTAAATGCGTACGGGACCGCCGATAGTAAGCAAAATAGCTTTGCAGAGTACGACGCAACGATCTCTCATTCCACACGATCACGTGGTCTAGACACTCGCGTCGGATGGAGCCCACGAGTCGCTCCGCAAACGGATTTTGCCAGGGGAACCGCGCCGCCGTGAGCACTTCCTCCATTCCCATATCCCGGGTCATGTCGGCAAAGTCTCCTCCGTAGATGGCGTCTCGATCGCGCAGCACGTATCGCGGCGCCTCATCCCAGGGAAACGATTCCCGCATCTGCTGCATCGTCCACTCCTGCGTGGGGTGTTCCGTCACACCGAAGTGCAGTACCCGGCGTCGCTCATGGGAAAGCACAACGAAGACGAACAGGACCCGGAAGGTCGCCGTCGGCACGGTGAAAAAATCAATGGCCGCGGTCTGTGCAAGGTGATTCACTAGAAAGGTCCGCCAAGTTTGGGAAGGCGGTTTGCGCGACCGCGGCAAATATTTGGCCACCGTGGATTGTGCCACCTCAATTCCCAGCTTCAGCAGTTCTCTGTGAATCCGTGGTGCCCCCCACAAGGGGTTGGCTTGGTGCATGCGCCGAATGAGATCACGAATGTTTGCCGCTATTTCCGGCCTTCCTGGAAGGCGTCGCGATTCCCTGGTCCAATGCCAGGCAAAAGCTCTGCGGTGCCGGCGCAGGACCGTGTCAGGCTGAACCAAGTGAAGACATCGCCGCCAATCGGACCAGAATCGGCACAACACAATCCACAACAGCCGGTCGGCACGTTGGAGGCGCAAGCGACGCGGCGCGTTGTTTTGACAAACCGCAAGTTGGTGACGAAGCGCGAGGATCTCCGTCTGCAGAGCGGCACGGGTTCGGAAAGTGGAGACTATCAAAGCGAAAAGAGCGACGAAAAGAGAGCTCATCGTGGTAGCTATCATGATCTCACGAACGATCGGAACCTCTGTGTTTTCAGATGGGACGGGAGTTTTCGGTAACCACAGCTCGATGTTGCTTACCAGCTTCATCCGGAGCGCTTCGTCCGAAGAGCTCCCAAGCCACCGGTCCTTCCCAACGAAGTCTGGATTAACAAGCCGGTTGCCATTCCGGAACCGCTGCCTGTGGGAGGAGGCAGATGAATCAACAGCGATCTCCTTTGGAAAACCGAAATGCGCTTGAAGAGGGACAAAAGGAGGGATGCTATGCATCAACCACGTTGGCGATCGTCGTTGCTAGGCGATCCTGGCGCGAAATTCTTTGTGGAAAACCCAACATTCAAAAAACTAACTAAATTTCGTGAGCGCCTGTCTAAGAGTCGTTGACGCGCGCCGTTTCGCTGGATTACGACTACAAGACTGAGTTCTACCGCCGCGTTGTCTTCGCCAATGAAGAGTATGGCAGCAAACTACTCGCCGGACGGAACACGGACCGTGGAAGACTCTATGTGATCTTCGGGCCACCCGAGTCTGTGGATGAAAACTCTGATCCAGCTGCCCCGCATTCAATGCAGACGTGGCACTACCACTACATCAAAGGGATCGGCGAAAATGTACAAATCCACTTTGAGTACGTCACCCGTTATGACGACTACGTTCTCCCAGACGCTGATCGAGATATGGCTGGTCAGGCCGAGCCGAATCCCGACCCGTTCCCGGTGACGCCGGAAAACATAGTCCTGCGCATCGGCCCCGAACGGCCTCCCAAGATAAGGTTCAAAGATTTGGAAGCACTCGTGGTTACCCGCATGGTCCGCGATCAAGTGAAATTCAGCGATCGAATCGAGTTCGCCGCAGCGACGCACGCGACCACGTTGGTGCGAATCGACATTCAAATTCCTTGCGAAACTTGTACCCGTGATGGCCAAACCGCTGCCGAATACCCTCTGTTTGTCCGCCTTAGCAAGCCGTCGGGTTGGGTTGTCGCAACCTCGGATCTGGCCGCGGGCGTTGCTATTCACGATAAGTCCGATTCCAAGCTCGCCCTGACTGCTCATTTGGATGTTCCCGTCGCACCGGGTGCGTATCAGCTTGCGATCGTGACCAAGAACGCGACCACAGGCGATGCAGGCGTACTCCTTACGCAGATTAATGTTCCCACCTATGAATCGCTGGGAACGAGAAACTGAGAAATCGTGTACCTGATTCGGTAAGGTCTGATTAACAGCGTACGCGTCCTTATGGAATTTCAAGTTTCCGAGTAGGCGACAAATGAGGCACAACTTGCCTTTTCAAATTTAGTAATCGAATGTGTCGAGTTCGAGATGCTGACACCAATCTTCTTCCGCGTTATGCTTCCACAATGCGCTCACAAATCTTCAGGATCGGCCTGCTGGGAGTCACGCTGATTGCTCCCTACGCAGTTTGGACCCAACAGGCGACAACAAGGTCCGTCAACATCCGGGTGACCGACCAACTCGGCGCACCCATCGCGGGCGCTCAAATCCGGCTCGACTCAGCTTCAATAAAGTTGGAAACCGACCAACACGGTAACCTGTCGCTCAACTTGAAGTCCGGAGGTTACGCATTGGTTGTTTCCGCGCCAGGATTTAAGAATTGGTCCGAACGCATTTACGTTGCTGCACCGGACGGTGAGGCCACCGCCAGCCAACTCTGCCCGGTCGTCCTACAGATAGGCGATACTGGTTCGCCGACTTTTATTTATCCAAAAGACTCGCTGGTGCTCAGCGCCGATGCCTACCACACTCCCGTGGCGCTCTCACAAGCTGACTTTCGGGCGCTGCCGCACATCTCAATCACAGTACATAACAGCCACACGAATGCCGACGAATCCTACTCCGGCGTACCGCTTGCGACGCTACTAGCGATGGTTAAAGCACCCATCGGGAAGGAATTGCACAAAGAAGGCTTCACGAGCTATCTCATTGCCTCTGGCTCCGATGGATACTCCGTAGTCCTATCTCTGGCGGAAGTCGACGCCAGCTTTCGTGGCGGTCAAGTGTTGGTAGCCGACACCAGCAATGGCCAGCCGCTCGCGAAGTCCGGCCCATTCCAGCTGATTGTTTCGGAAGACAAGCGTCCCGCTCGATGGGTTAGAAACCTGTCTTCTATTTCGGTACAAGGTGCTCACTGATTCATTTCTGGAGCACCCGCTAGCGCCTGGTTAACAGCGATCCTGGACAAGTGGAATCCGGCGCGAAAGTTGGCGGTTCAAATAGGCGGGAACGCCACTTCCCGGGAGTTGAGCAACTTCTCTCCCCGGCTCTGTTATTTGCTAGGATTCCATCTATGAAAATCAGACCAGCGACCTTCCTCAGTGTTCCTGTTTTATTTGTACTTTTCCTAACCGGCGCGCCAAGTCCCACGCAACAAAAAACCCAAAACGACGGGCCCCTCGCTGCAATCCCGACCGAACAGAGGGATGCTCTTTCCAAAAGGCTAGTTGGATTCGTCGAAGCGTATAAACGGCGCAAGTGGGAGAATCTCTATGGTTTCGTCTCGGACACCGGAAAAGGCGGAACGCGCCAGAATGTCTTTGTGGCAGACATGAAGGCCGCCCACGGGAGCACGTTCGCTCAGATGCCCGACCTACAAGAATTTAGAGCAGCACGGTCAGACAAGAACGAAAGTGGGTTTGATATTTACGGATGCGGAAAGGCTCAGCGTGAAGGAATGGGTTTCAACGGAATTGTCGTCGTCCATGCAGTATTTGAGCACCAAGATTGGTACTTTACTGGATGGCGTTTTACGGATTTCCCAAACACGCCATGCACTGAACTTTCAGACCCAAAATGGCAACCCGAAAATCGAGTAGCGTGGAACACGCGGATGGAAGGGATTAACAATTCACAGGGCGTTCCTGTACACGTTGATGCCCCTCATTGAGCGCCAAGTCCTGATTACCAGCGTTCGCGGAGATGTGAACTCACCCGCGAGCGCTGGCTGGTCATATGGACGGGAACGCGGCTAATCGGGGCATGTGGATTTAAAACAGCAAACAGAACCGGGTTCTGCGGGATCTAAGTCGGTGAATTTGATCCGGTGACAAATCGGACTAGTCGAAGCTCTCAGTACCACAGAGTGGATGTATAATCCAAGCCAATCTGGGGCGGTCGGAGGTATTCATGCCGCGGCCATTATGCGTGGTCCTAGCCTCGTTCGTTCTTATCACTAACCTCGGGAAGCCCCAAGAAACAAAGTCGCAATCCCGCGAATCTGGGGCGGCCTCCAAAGCTCGCGCCGACACCACGATCGTAAGCCTCCTGCAACAGAGCCATGACGTAGGTCAACAGTTGCCGCTATCGGAGCGACTGACTTTGCTGCCCCGGCAGACTCAGATGGTTTCCAGAGTGCGCAATGATCTAGGGCGAGAGTGGGCCAACGAACTGTTCTCAATATCGTTCCAAACAAAAGGTACCCAACGTTCGTGGGCACAGAGCACCGCCATGAGCGTGCTGGTGCGACTGGATCCCGACCGAGCGCTTGAGCTTCTACACAGCATGAGTATGGAGGAGCCGGAGGCAAACTGGAGCATCTCACCACCAAAGATGCAGCTGGCCCAACAGGTATTCCAGGTGTTGGTCGAGCGCGACGGAGCGAGCGTGCTACCCCAACTGGAACAAGAGGCAGAGGCCATGAGCAACGAAGGGCACTATCCTTACGCAGCCTTGGGGTATGCCGCGATGCAAGCAAGTTCAAAAGACTGGGGCAAGGACAATCAACGTGCAATTCAAATGCTTCAGTCCGTTTTCGATCCGGCATTTGCGAGATACAGCCAAAGTCGTCACGGATATTCGGATGATTTCCAGTTCGGTAGGATGCTCGAGGTGCTTGCTGGTGGCCTGCCGTTTGATTCGGTGGAACCAGCATTGCGCCTGCTGGTGAAGAACCTGCTTGCGACGGACACACGCAAGTATCAATTTGAGGCGGAGGTGCATACCTCGGATGGCAAAACCGCGAAAGCAGACAACGCGATCGACGCAGCCATTTTAGTTTATGGAATGTTGATCAACCGCGATCCTGAGCTAGTGCGAGAGCTGGAATCAAGCAGGCCGGAATTGAAAACGGTCCTGGAGTATACCAAAGAGGGTCGGCAACGCTCGATTTTAGGACCTAGGCGGCCACAGGTCATGCGATCCGGGGACTCCGCCGACGAAATACGAATGGATGCAGTGGGCCTATCGCATAGTAACGCCGAAGCAGCGATCGCGAAGTTACAACAGTTGCCCGACGATGATAAGCGGGCGAGTGCAATGCTCGAGGTCGCGCGCGGCATCGCTGGTGATCACCCAGAACGAGCGGCGGAATTGATTGCTGAAACGCAATCCAAAAACCAGCCTGCTGACAATGAGATACAGTTCAACTTGATTTCAGCACAGGCCTCCGTCGCGGCATCACAAAACAACCAGGCTGTATTACATGATCTGCTTCAGCGCGGGTTCGAATCGGCTAACCATATCCTTGTGGAACAGCAAAGAACCGGCGAGATACATTTTTTCGCGGGCTTGGGACCTTTGGTCCAGGTCGGAATGCAGAACGAGCCGGAATTGACGACATCCTTCATCGGCAGCCTTCCAGCGTCGTACTTGAAGGCGGATGTTCTGCTAGGAGCAGCCTCGGCATTGAGCATGGGAAAGCGACTGCCGCTTAGTAACCGACCGCAATGAAGAGTGGGTAGACCCGATCAGTAGTCAGAACTTCTACTAAGCTGCCCTCTGGCGATCCTAAGTCCCGAACAGCGATCCCGTCCATATGGAATCCGCCACGAAAGGGTGCCGGTCAAGTGGACGTGAACCCCACAAATCAAGCACGTCGGCAGTTTCACTGCACGGTTGGATTCGTCACGACGCCTGCTTTATCCTCAGTCTGGATTCATTCATTGTGGCTAATTTCACGCTCCTGAGCGGCATATTTAGTACCCGGAGTTGTTATGAAGTCTAGTCTTCGTTATCAGGAAGGCCACCTCTACGAACATCATGGTGCGTGGTACGTGCGGTACCGGAGGAAAGTTCAACATGAGGATGGTTCTAGCACATGGAAACGGAGGGCCAGGCGCCTGGGGCGCTCGTGCGATTTTACGAACCCCTTTGACGTCCGGCGGTGTCGGGCGGAACTCATGCTGGTTGTCAATCGCGATTGGCTCAGTGCCTACTCAAGAACCACGATCGCCGCGTTCGTCGACGGAGCCTTCCTTCCTTGGGCCAGAGAGGAGCGACGCGCCAGCACAAGCCACGGCTATCAAGCCATCTGGAGAACTTATCTTCGCGATCGAGTCGGGAACATTGGATTGCGAGAATTTCGAACTGTGGACGCCAATCGGACATTGGCAGCGATTGCGCGCGAGAGGGATCTCTCGAGGAACACACTCCGACGAATCAAGTCGGTTCTTAGTACTATCTTCATCTACGCTAAGAATGTGGGCGCGTTTGATGGAGCAAATCCGGTTACTGGAGCTTTTATTCCGAAGAATGCCAGAGACCCGAAAGAGACTGGGCCTACGATCTCGCCCAAGTTGCACAAATGCTTGAGGTTTTGCCCCTCTTGGCAAAGGCCCTGGTCGCAACTGCAGCTTTTGCTGGACTTCGCCACGGCGAGTTGCGCGGCCTGCATTGGACCGATTACACGGGCAATAGACTCTCGATCAGACGCTCGATGTGGAACTCGGTAGTGAATCCTCCAAAGACACGCGCCAGCTGCAACGCCGTTCCCGTAATCGGCCAGCTGGCGGAAATCTTGGAGGAATATCGCAAATCTGTGGGCGGTTCGGAATCACGAATGCTGTTTCAGGGGCGAGGCGGGCTCCCCATCAATCTGGACGCATACACTCGTCGGGTAGTCTTATCAGCTCTCAAGAAGATCGGAATACCCTGGTACGGCTGGCACGCATTCCGGCGAGGCTTAGCCGCAAACTTGTATGCGTTGGGGGCGCAGGACAAGATAGTGCAGCGCATCTTGCGCCACTCGCGACCACATGTCACGAGGGATTGTTATATCAAAGTCTTCGATCACACCGTGCTTCAAGCAATGCAAAAGCTAGAAGCAGCACTCGGACGAGCGGATCGTGACTTGTACCAGCTCAGGCTCGAATTTGCCCAGACTTGAAGCAGCCAGAAAGAACATCTGCTCTCATTCGTGCGCTTAACGAACTCCGGCGACGTGTACCATGCTGCGGCCCTGAGTGCATAACAAAACGGATTCCTGCCTTGTTCCGCGTCAGCAACTGCTGTTCTCATTAGCAACCTCGCCATCGTCTGATTTGAACGAGAAAACTCACCGGTTATAATGGCCTCAGTTTTCGTGATTTTGGGTTTGCCGAATCGGCATCGGTTCTATTGGCCACCATTTGGCCACCAGCATTTCTGGTTTTATGTGCTAATCTATTGAAAGCAAACGCCGGA
>Ga0307479_10005528_pt1 | contig 11565 bp, 10 predicted proteins | sample atmos_gasesECM4C_FD_203743 | JGI IMG/M metagenome (GOLD analysis project Ga0307479, IMG submission 203743) | Hardwood forest soil microbial communities from Morgan-Monroe State Forest, Indiana, United States - atmos_gasesECM4C_515 | ecosystem: Environmental > Terrestrial > Soil > Temperate... | reverse complement strand
CTCGTTTTTCCTGCGGCGTCAGGATGAACTGGAGCCCGGCACAAAATTATTGGCTACCATCCTGATTCCCGACGATGCCTATCCCAATACTACGTTTCAGCACGGCTCACTTCAGGCGCTGGTCCATGAGGCGGTGAGTCAAGAGAGCTGCAGGGATCTCGTCGATCCTGAAGGCGGCGCCCTGTCTGCAAGGCGGGTGCGCCTGATCAACTCGGAAGGCGCGGCGTTTTGGTGGTCCGAAGAAAAATCGAGCAGCGACAGCACACAAATTGTGGAGAGAGAGTACGGAACTTTTGTCAACGGTAAGTGCTACGAGTTTTATGGCGCCATCGCCAGCGGAGAGGTTACGGGCGAAAGCGGTTCAGGAAAACAGCCAGACGCGGCTAGAATTCTTCGTCAGTTAGAAAAGACCGTACTGAGCGTGAGGTTTTACGCGCCTTCCATCCCAGCGGAGCAAGCCGAGAACGAGCAGAGTAGCTCGCGTTAGAGCGGCCAACGGCGTCACGACAGAACAGGCAACGGTGATCCTCTGACTTCTTTCAGCGCCAATTGGCCGCACGCGGCCATGACGTCGCGGCCGCGCGAATAACGCACGAAGGCCGGTACGCTGCGATCGACGAGGATTTTGCGAAACTCCTCGATTTGTTCCGCAGGGGATTCGCGATACGGCAAGTCGCCTGGATTCCAGGGGATGAGGTTGACCTTCACGCGCTTGAGCGGCGCAAGCAGGCGTACGACGCGCCGCGCATCTTCCGGAGCATCATTCACGCCGCCGAGCATTACGTATTCAAACGTCAAATGCTCCCACGGGCGGAGCGGATAATTCCGGCAAGCTTCCAGGAGCTCGCCGAGTGGATATTTGCGGTTGATGGGCATCACGGCGTTGCGTTGTTCGTCATTTGAGGCGTTCAGGGAAATGGCCAGCTTCGGCCGCACCGGTTCTTTGGCCAAACGCTCGATGCCGGGGACAATGCCGCTGGTCGAAAGGGTGACATGTTTTGGGGAAAGCGCCAGGGCCTCGGGATCGAGGATGATTCGCAGCGCGGCCATGGTGTTATCAAAGTTGAGCAGCGGCTCGCCTTGACCCATCAAGACGAGGTTGGTTTGCTTGCCGGTTGCGGACTCGAAGGGCGGCGCGAGATTGGCATTTTGCTCTTCGAGCGGCAACAAGACTTGCGCGAGGATTTCGCCGGGACTCAAATTGCGGATCAATCCGAGTTGCGCGGTCAGGCAAAACTGGCAGTCGACCGCGCAGCCGGCTTGCGTGGAGATGCAAATGGTCTGGCGGGTTTCGCTGGGCATGAACACGGCTTCGACAGAAGCGGGGCGCGTCGTGGGCTCGTGGGAGTGGGCGGAATTCACCGCCGAGGTTTTTGCGGACTGTGAGCCAGCTAGCGAAAACAGATAGCGGACGGAACCGTCTTGCGAAGCATAACGCTGCCGCACCGTGGGTAAAGTGATTTGCGCTTGTGAAGCGAGGCGCTCCCGCAGAGACGCCGGGAGATTGGTCATACGCGCAAAGTCAAACCTTCGCTCAGCATACAGGGCGTGATAGAGCTGCGCTCCGCGATACGCCGGCTCACCGAGCGTAGCGCAGAATTCACGCAGTTCGTTCTTGGATTTGCCTAGAAGTTCCATGGGAACTGCCGCACATCTATTATCGCTTGATTCCTAAGCTGAAGAGGGATTTCTTGGCTGCACGACTCGCGCGCGAAGGCTGGAAAAAGCCGCGGGGCTGCGCAGACTCCGCCCGGCGCTACACACCTTGGCTGCGCGCCAGAGCAAGCAGGCGACATGTCCCGGAAAGCGGCGTCGAGACCGCCGCACTTCAAAGGCGGTATAATGAGGAAAATGCCAGCGGACGAGGCGCTTCATGCATAGAACTGCCAAAGCTAGCGAACAACTCGCGATTGACGATTGGGTGAAAGGCCTTGCCGCGATCCCTGAGCGCGAGTTCACATTGGAGAATGTCCAGGACTACATCGTTTCTCACGCGATTCGCCCGGAGACTCTAGAGAAATATCTTTTTTTCTCGAAAGGGAATTACACCCGGAATCTCATTTTCAAGAACGACGTCTTCGAGTGCATGGCCATTTGCTGGGAAGTTGGGCAGGCCAGCCGCGTTCACAATCATCGCGACCAGAACTGCTGGATGTCCGCGCCCATCGGAAGATTGAAAGTGCAGAATTTCCGCGTGGAACAAAAGGACGCGTCGCACGGGACTTGCCGGATCGTGCCCACGGAAATCTACGAAATGGATGGCGAACACCCCGCCTATGTCAATCCGCTCGAGCCGGTGCATCAGGTCCTGAACCTTCCGGAGTTCAACCAGCGCGCCGTGAGTATTCACGTCTATTCCAAACCGTTCGATACCTGCGAAGTGTACCTACGGGAAAAAGGGACCTATGCGGATGTGCCGCTGCACTACACCAGCGAGTATGGAAAGCTGAACGCCGCGGAGAAGCTGCTGTAACACCGCCGTTAAACCGAACGGGATGTGGTATTTCGTAGGCAGAGAAGCCTAGCGGAAGCTTACGAATGGGCTTGGCCAAGTGGGCTTCACCGTATCCTGCTGGTAACATGAGGCTTAGCACGCATGTCGGGCGCCTGATTTCTTCTTTGTGCCCGGGTGTGTCACAATCAGTTCCATGACGGCGGAGACTCGCGACATTCAAAAGCACGTGCTGCCCAACGGTTTGGTGGTGATCACCGAGACGATGTCCCACGTGCGTTCGGTATCGGTAGGGGTCTGGATCCGCAATGGTTCCCGGCGCGAAGTTGCCGAGGAAAACGGCCTGGCGCACTTTATGGAGCACATGGTCTTCAAGGGCACGGAGCGCCGGTCGGCGGAAGCCATCGCTCGCGAGATGGACTCGATTGGCGGGATGCTGGATGCGTTTACCTCCAAAGAGCAGATCTGCTTCAACGCCAAAGTGCTGGATGAGCATTTGCCCATCGCGCTAGACATCATTGGCGACCTGGTTCTGCGGCCGAAGTTCGACTCGGAAGACGTGAAGAAAGAGCGGCAGGTGGTCCTGGAAGAAATCAAGATGGACCTGGACAACCCAGAGTACATGCTGCACGAAATTTTCACGCGGGGCTTTTGGCCGGAGCATCCGCTGGGCCGTCCGATTCTGGGCACGCCGGAAACGGTCCGCAAATTCAGCCGTGAGGCGCTGCGCAAGCGCTTCCAGCAATGGTTTGCGCCGGATCGATTGGTGCTGACGGCGGCCGGCAATGTCACGCATGAACGCATCATGGAATTGGTGGAAAAAGAGTTTGGCGCATTGAAACCGGAAGGTGCCTGTGAAAATGGCGGGGCACCGGCAACGCAGGCTCCGATTCACCTGGAACGCAAGCGCGACCTTGAGCAGGTGCATGTGTGTTTGGGCGTGCCCTCCTATCCGTTGGCGCATGAGCGGCGGTTTGCCATTGCGGTGATGAACAATCTTCTTGGTGGGGGCATGTCGTCGCGGCTATTTCAGAACATTCGCGAGAAGCTCGGCTTGGCTTACGCCGTGTTCAGCGAGCTGACACCGTATTCCGATGCGGGCATGATGACCGTTTATGCCGGCACCGCTCGCGAAACCGTCGGGCAAGTGATTGATTTGGTCATTAAGGAATTTCGCGAGATGAAAGCCGCGCCGGTATCGGACGAGGAACTCCTTCGCGCCAAGAATCATCTGAAGGGCTCGCTAATGCTTTCGCTGGAGTCCACCAGCGCGCGCATGTCGAATCTGGCGCGCCAGGAACTGTATTTTGGCCGGTTTTATTCGCTGGATGAGATCCTGCAATCCATCAGCACGGTCAGCCAGGAAGATGTGCAGATGTTGGCGCGGGAATTCTTCCGCCCCGAGCAAATTGCCGTTACCGTCCTCGGCAACCTCAACGGCTTCACCCTCGACCGTTCCCGCCTCTCCTGCTAAATAGCATTCGCCACTCCACTCAGGCAATAGCCAGTTCCAAGCCATCGCCGACCAGCTTCGACGCGGCGTACTCGATGTGTAGGACGCGTCTCGGATTCACTGACTGCGACTTGGACGAGGCGTGAACAATCAGCGGTCTCATCGCCAACACTCCACCCCTCGGCACTGGACACTCAACCGCTGGCACCTGAACCGAAAGTTCGTGAATAGCTTCATCGGCCAAAACGCCAGAATTTTGCGTGCCGGGCAAGACTCGTAATGGACCGTTCTCTGTAGTTGAGTCATCGAGATGCAGGCGTAACGCGAGAACCTCTTCTAACGCACTGGCCGGAGCATGCGCATAGTTCAGGCCCTCTTTTATCGACCATGGCCCCCACCCGATGGCCTCACGCCGCTCACTTAATGGGAGAGCCGTGTCTTGGTGCCAAACGACTAGCCAGTTTCCGCTAGCCGATTTATCAAAGAGCGTAGCGCGGAACGGAACGGCCTTCGCACCGAGAACGCTCTGAGCCTTTCCCAACAGTTGCTGATGCTGCGCGATGGCGACGACGGCTGGAAGCTTCATCACATGCCGCACGCCAGCCCTGCTCCTCGCCAGATCGCCGCCCGAAAGCTCGTTTAGCAAGACCTCCAGATTCTCGCCACTGAGCACGTGGGGAATTATTGCGAATCCCTGCTCTTCAACCGATTTCTGCCAGTTCAAGATCATCCTCGACGGACAAAAATTATCGCACAAGGACGCTTTCTTCGTTGACGGGGAAGCGGTGGTCTGCCATGATTCAGAAAATTTGTTTGGTGTGCGCAGGGCGAAATTTTGGTAGCCGTGCGGGCCTGTTCGCAGCAGGCCGGTTTCTGGGGGCCATCGATCAGCTTGCGCGTGTCCATACTGGCGTCCGGCAGCTCGGGCAACATCACCCTACTCGAGACCTCGAATACCCGCCTCCTCATTGACGCCGGCCTTGGCAAACGCGAAACGCTCGCCCGCCTCGCTGCGGTTGAAAAAGGAGTTGATCGCCTCGACGGCATTCTGATCACTCACGAACACAATGACCACTGCATTGGCCTGCCGCAAATGTTGGGCCTGTGGAAGGCTCCGCTCTACGTAACCGAGCCCACCATGGATGCGCTCCAGCGTTCACTGCCAGATACGCTGGGCAAGCGCCTGCGTGGCGTGGAAACGATTCACGCTGGCCAGTGCTTTACGGTAGGCGACATCGAAATTCACGCCTTCGCCATTCCCCACGACGCCGCTGACCCCATCGGCTTCACCTTTCGCTCCAATGGCGTAAAGCTTGGGCTGGTGACCGATCTCGGCTACATGCCGGCGCTGGTGCGCGTGCATCTGCGCGACGCGGATTGCCTGGTGCTAGAGTCGAATCACGATTTGGAGATGCTCAAGGTAGGTCCGTACCCGTGGATCGTCAAGCAGCGCGTGCTCAGCCGCACCGGGCATCTTTCCAATCACGCCGTAAGTGAGTATCTTGCTGACCCGGATGGCTTCGATGGCCGCGCGCGTTTCCTGGTGCTCGCGCATTTGTCGCAAGAGAACAACAATCCGGATTTGGCCAGGCTTTCGGCGGAAGAAGCGCTGAACCGCCGCCCAGACGAGTCTGCGTTCACCGGTGAGCTACTGGTTGCCTCGCAGGACAGGCCTCTCAAACCGCTCCAGCTTTAGAGGCTTCCAGCGCTTCCCCGAAGTGGGCGGGAATTCAGATTGGCGGTATCGGAACTTTCATTGACGACGTACCTACGAATCCTCTAAACTAGACAGGTTCTTGGTAGAGGTGCGGAGGCCATCAGTAGCCGGATATGTGATTCCCAGCAGCATGGGAATCCGGTGAAAGGGGCCAACCCAACAAGGTGCAACGCGAGTTGCTCTGAGTTGTCCGCCGAAATCGTGGCGTTCGCTGAAAGCGCCGCGGTTGGGGGATAGGTCTAAGGCCTGTCCACTGTCATCTGTGCAGCTCGCGCTCTCCAGGCGCGAGACTTCAGGGATGAAGCGCTATCGAGAGGCGGTAACCCCGCGTCAGGGTTCCTTCCTTTCGTTTCGCTTCCCCCAGAAAATTCGGCGGCAATGAACGTTTTCGAGCTAACTCGGACACTCATCGACATCGAGTCGGTCACCGGCGGCGAAAAGCAGGTTGGCGACTTTTTGTTCAGCCATTTGACACCGCTCGCCAGGCGTTACTCCGGGAAAATCGAGCGCATTCCCGCCGCGCCGGAGCGCGACAACATCTTCGCGTTTTGGAGCGATCCGCAAGTCACCTTGTCCACGCATATGGATACCGTACCGCCATTCTTCACCTCGAGTGAAGACAGCACCTGCATTCATGGCCGAGGCGCGTGCGACGCCAAGGGCATCATCGCCGCGATGATTACCGCGGCAGAAAACCTGCTCGCCTCCGGCGCGCGAAATTTCGCGCTGCTCTTTGTCGTTGGCGAAGAACGAAACAGCGCCGGGGCCAAAGCCGCGGCAACCACTCCGCGCGGGTCGAAATTTTTGATCAATGGGGAGCCGACGGAAAATGCCATCGCGCTGGGCTGTAAGGGCGCGCTGCGTTTTGAGATCGGCGCGCACGGCAAGCTGGCGCACTCCGCGTATCCGGAACTCGGGCACTCCGCCATCCATGCGCTTCTGGACGCCTTGGACGACATCCGCAAAATTCCGTTGTCGCAAGACACGCTGCTGGGCGCGGGAACGTTGAACATCGGCACCATCAGCGGAGGCCGCGCGCCCAACGTGATTGCCGACGAAGCCCGCGCGGAGATCATGTTTCGCACCGTTGCCGATCCCGGGGCGATTCGGAAAGCCGTTCATGCCGCGGTGCAGGGGCGCGCGGAAGCACGCGAAGTGCTGCACACGCCGGCGACGCACCTGTCGAGCTTTGACGGCTTGCCCACGACGGTAGTGGCTTTTACGACGGATATTCCGACTTTTGCAGGTGTCTGGGGGACCCCGTTTCTCATCGGTCCGGGCAGCATCCACGTGGCGCACACCGCTGAAGAGCGCATCGAGAAAACGCAGCTAACACAAGCCGTGGAAATTTACGCGCGCATGGTCCGCCAGCTCCTCACCGCCGGGAGAGCCAACCCGTGAGTCTCGGGGTCGCCATCGTGGGATACGGAAAGATGGGGCGCCTCATCGAGGAGTGCGCACCCGAATATGGTTTCGAGGTACGCGCGACATTCAACAGCCAGAACAACGCCGGTGGCCGCGGGCTTACGCGCGAGGCGCTGAGGGGAGTTGACGTGGCCCTGGAATTTTCGACCCCGACTGCTGCCGCTGGAAATATTGCTGGGCTTGCGGCTGCAGGAGTGAATGCGATCGTGGGGACGACCGGCTGGATCGACCAGCTCGCCCCGGCTCGCGAAGCGGTAACTCAACACGGCACGGGCCTCGTCTGGGCCGCGAATTTCTCGATCGGAGTAAACCTTTTCATGCAAACCGTGGCACATGCGGCTTCATTATTCGCAAAGCGCAGTGAATACGAAGCTTGGGGCTGGGAAATTCACCACAGCGCCAAGAAAGATGCGCCTTCTGGGACGCTGGCGGCGTTAGCGGGGGTAATGCACGCAAGCGGGTACGACCGTCCAATTAGCCTCAGCGCCAGCCGTGCGGGGGCACATCCTGGCACGCACGAGATCGGGTTCGACTCCGCCGCGGACACCATCACGCTGCGCCACACCACGCGCAGCCGCGAAGGCTTTGCGCGGGGCGCGCTCTGCGCCGCCCGCTGGGTGATTGGGAAAAAGGGTGTCTTCGAGTTTCGGGAAATCTTGGCAGAACTTTCTGCCTGTTAAGTAAAAGGAGCACGAAATGTTTACCGGATGCGGGACCGCGTTGGTTACTCCGTTTCGTCAGGATGGCTCGCTCGACGAAGGGGCGCTGCGCCGTTTGATTCATCGCCAGCTCGCCGAGGGCATTGATTTTCTCGTTCCCTGTGGCACCACGGGTGAAAGCCCTACGCTCACGCATGAGGAACATCTGAAGGTGGTGGAGATCACCGTTGAAATTGCCAAGGGGCGAGTTCCCATCCTTGCCGGAGCGGGTGGCTACAACACCACGGAGGTCATTGCGTTGGCGCGCGAACTCGTCTCGCTCGGCGCCGACGGCATCCTCTCCGTTACGCCGTATTACAACAAGCCGACGCAAGAAGGCCTTTACCAGCACTTTCGCGCCATAGCTGAGGCTGTGCCTGCGCCCATCGTGCTGTACAGCGTGCAAGGCCGCACGGGCGTCAACGTCGAGCCGGCTACGGTCAAGCGCCTCGCGGAAATCGAAAACATCATTGGCATCAAGGAAGCCTCCGGGAACATTTCGCAGATGGCGGCAATTTTGAACATAGTGCCAGAGGACTTCCTGGTTCTTTCTGGCGACGACGCAATTACTTTGCCGTTGGTCGCGCTCGGCGGAGTGGGTGTTATCTCGGTGGCCTCCAACGAAATCCCGGGAGAAATGGCGGGCTTGACGCAATTGGCGGTCCAAGGAGATTTTCGCGCAGCGCGAGAAATCCATAGACGCTACCTGCCGTTGATGGAAATCAACTTCGTGGAATCGAATCCCATTCCGGTGAAAACGGCTCTCGCCGAAATGGGGCTGATTGAACCGGTCTGGCGGCTGCCCCTCGTTCCTCCCAAAGAGGAAAATCGAGCGCGCATTGTCAGCGTGCTTACATCGGTCGGGCTTCTCAATAGAACCCATGTTGCAGCCGCAGATTGAGCGTCTGTTCGCCGAGGCGCCTCGCCAATACACCGAAGAGGACTTGCAGCTCTTTCGCGAGTTCAAGCGGGCGCTGAATCGCGGCGAAATTCGCGCTGCCGAGCCCGATTCCTCGACAAAGAACGGCTGGCGCGCGAATGCCTGGGTGAAGCAGGGAATTCTGCTCGGCTTTCGCATGGGCAGCATTGTGGAAATGTCCACGGGCGCCGCCGCGGGCGCGGTTTCCAGCAACGGTGCGCATCAGGCGTTCATTGACAAATCAACATACCCCTTGCGTGCGCTTAGCGCTGCGGACGGCGTGCGCGTGGTGCCTGGCGGCTCTAGCATTCGCGACGGCAGCTACATCGGGCGCGGCGTGATCTGCATGCCCCCGATGTTTGTCAATGTGGGCGCGTACGTCGGCGAAAACACCATGATCGATTCGCACGCGCTGATTGGCAGTTGCGCGCAGATTGGCCGCGATTGCCACATTTCGGCAGGCACCCAAATTGGAGGTGTGCTCGAGCCCGTCGGGGCGTTGCCTGTGGTCATCGAGGATGAAGTGTTGGTCGGCGGCAACTGTGGCGTGTACGAAGGTACGGTCGTTAAGCGCCGAGCGGTACTCGGCACGGGGACCATTCTCAACGGCTCGATACCTGTCTACGACCTAGTTCGCGAGGCGGTTTACTCCGCGAGCGCAACGGAACCGCTGCTGATTCCCGAAGGTGCCGTGGTCGTACCCGGCTCGCGCGCGATCTCCCGCGCGGCGGGGAAAAAGTGGGGATTGTCATTGCAAGTAGCCGTGATCGTGAAGTACCGCGACGCCAAGACGGAAGCGCGCGTGCAACTGGAAGACTTGTTGCGATAAACGGCTCGGATACAGCCTGGCCCATGCCGGCGCTTAGTGCGCCAACACTTGTTCAAAAAACGCCAGCGCCCGCGGATCGTTGGATTGTCCCAGCCAGAACATGGCCTGCTTGCGAACTTCGTGGTTGCGGTTGTTCTGCGCCACCTCGATTAACTTCGGAACGCCCTCGTCTTTAGGCAACTGGCTGAGCGCAAAAACGGCTTTCTTCTTCACTTCCGTGTCGGGGTCCTCGGCAATTGCTCCGGTGATGGCTCCGACGGCTTTCTGTCCGGCCTTGTGCGCCAGCCAGAAGAGCGCCTGCCCGCGCACGTGGATGCTTTCGTCGCTATGAGCCATGCGAATCATTTCGTCCAGTGCGCCGGGTTCGTGGCTCACCGAAAGAGCAAAGGTCACATGCGCGCGAACGTCTGAACTGGGATCGGTTTTGGCCATTTGCTGCAACACGCGGAGCCCGTTTTTGCCGCGCGCTTCGCCGAGCCAGAAGGCAGTCTGACGCCGCAGCGAGTCGGGCCGAGACGCCTGCACGAAAGACTCTAACGCGCGATCGGCGGCGGGATCGGCGTGCATGGCAATCGCGGTTAAGGCTCCGTGGCTGGTGCGATCGTCTTCGCGCAAGTCAAAGTCTTTGCCAGTGATGAAACTTGCCAGCACCTCCACACTCTCGGACGGCTTCACACCGGTCAACCAGACAAACGGCAGGCCGCCGGCATTCAACACGCATTCTTCCGAAGCGACGCGAATCCTGGTGATGCGCTTGCTTTCCGCGCGAAACAGCACCACGAGATACCGCGGCCCTTCGAGCTTGGCCGTGCCGGTTTGGCCGGACGTCATATTGTTTTCGTTATGGCCGTTTTCGAGACGGCACGTTCCGCATCCGTTGTCCCACGATCCGTTGCCGTTGCCGCAGCAGACCGTACGATCACCCGCGACTTGCGGGACCGCGTAACCCAGCCATTGCGGCTGAGACGCTTGGTCCGTCCATTGCTTCGCTTCTGTTGTGAGCCGCCCGGTGAGCGCGCGTCTTTCCACACGGGCATTCTCTATGCGCGGGGCAACTGTGTCGGTGCCTTGGGCTGCCAGCACTCCGGGCATCAAGAATGTCATCGCGGCGCTTAGAATTGCTCTTCTCATCTTTGCTTCTCCGATACACAAAACGAACTTCACCACACAGCACGCAGCGAGCACAGAGAAAAACAAATCACTTCTGCAACAACTCCATCAGGTAGTCCGTGGCTTCTTTGGAATGCATGATGGAGAGCTTCGAGACCGCGGTCTTCTTGAGTTGCGGATCCTTTTCAACTCGAGCAATGGCCACGATCGCCGTGGCATTGTTTTGCAGGAAATACGCGTTCAGGACTTCTTCCTTTACGCCGCGGTCGCTCTCTTTGGCGTAAATTCCCTGCAGTGCTTTAGCGGAATCATCGGAGTGGATCAATCCAAGGTTGCGAATCGCGGTGCGGCGAAGCTCCGGGTCTTTATCGCTTTGCGCGACTTCCAGCAGCTTCGAGGCATCGCCCGCCAGGAAGAACGCTTGCAAGAGCTCGCGTCTCACCGCCGGCGAATTATCGGCGCGGTACAACTGCTGCAATTCGGTGAGCCCGTGAACGAGACCCAACTGGCGGATGGCTTCGCGCTTCACGTCATCATCTTTTTCATTTTTGGCCGCCTCGAAAAGATGTTCACGGTCGCCAGAGATCATGTAGCTGCGCAAAATGGCGCGTTTGATGGAGGTATCCTGGGAGGAGGCGTAAACCTCGGCCAATGTTTTTCGGGATTGCGCGCCGCCGAACATACCCAGGTACTGAATGGCTTTCTGCTGCAGGTCCGGATTGCTTTGTCCTTTGGCAATTTGGCTGAGAATTTCTTGTGCCTGTGGCGAGCCTCTTTGCGCCAGCACGAACAAAGCCTGCGATTTCTCCTTTGGGGACGCGGAAGCGTTGTTCAAAACTTTCCCGAGTAGGGGGATGGCCTTGTCGGGGTCGCTGTTCATCAAGCCTTGAAGGGCCAACATGCGCAGCTCCTCGTCCTGCTGGGCTTCCGGGTGAGGTGTCTGTCCGGTGGATTGCTTAACC
>Ga0307479_10005527_pt1 | contig 11566 bp, 7 predicted proteins | sample atmos_gasesECM4C_FD_203743 | JGI IMG/M metagenome (GOLD analysis project Ga0307479, IMG submission 203743) | Hardwood forest soil microbial communities from Morgan-Monroe State Forest, Indiana, United States - atmos_gasesECM4C_515 | ecosystem: Environmental > Terrestrial > Soil > Temperate... | reverse complement strand
AACTTCAGCGAAGTCGACGTGAACCATGTGGCTTTTGTCTACTTCTCAGATACGACGAACGGCTTCAGTTCGTCGTCAGCCAACTGTATCGCGCACGTCAAGCCTTATTCCCATCTGGCGACGGATCTGGCCTCAGGAACGGCTTGCACGCCTGCGCTCATCACCTCTGGGACCCCTTGTTACGCACAATATAACTTCATTACGCCCAACCTGTGTCATGACGGACACGAGAGCGTTTCCCCTTGTAGTCCCAATGATCCTACAGATAATACGCTACGCGGCGATACCTGGCTTAAGAACATCGGTGTACCCGCCATCACCGGCTCCAGCGTCTACACGACCGATGGCGCCTTGTTCATCCTCTGGGATGAAGGCGAAGACAGCGGGTTCCCCGATGGCCCGATTGGCATGTTCGTGCTTTCGCCATTTGCGAAGACAAATTACCAAAATACCATTCACTACGACCATAGCTCTATGCTGAAAACGTTTCAGGAAATCTTCGGCGTCACGCCGCTGCTGGGAGGCGCCGCTAACCCAGCCACAAATGATCTGAGCGATTTCTTCCTGCCGTAGCACGCTGAGCCTGACTAGCAGGGTGACGTGGACATCGCAGTAGCGACGCCGGGGGCGGAATAAGGCGAGGAGCGAAAAAATGACAAAGACACCGTTCATCTTCGCCGGGATCTTAGTCGGTTGTTGCGCTGCCTTTGCTGCGACACCCATCGTCTGGGTTGTCTCGAGCTCTTTGCTGCGAGTGTACCCAACGGACGCGTCGAGCAGCGGAACAACGGTGACGATCTCCTGTGCCCGTGGGGAATATTGTGCTTTTCAGGTGGCCACACAGGCCCCTGCGGGTGGGCTTACGCACGTCAATTTTTCCGTCTCGAATCTGACGGGACCCAGTGGTGCCTCAATTCCCAGCACGGATTTGATCAGGTACCGAGAACAATACATAACGGTCCAGCAGCACAGTCCAACCAATTCTGGCGGCGGCCCGCCCAATCTCCCAATAACTAACCAGAACACGTTTCCGGACCCTCTGGTGCCGTTCATTGATCCGGCGACGGGGCAGCCCCCGACGTCGGGCGCAACTTTTGTGGCTGCTCCCACTAACCTAGCCGCCGGCAACAATGTTGTTTTCTGGGTTGACACATATGTTCCTCGCGGGACAGCGGCGGGGCTGTACGGCGGGACTTATACCGTTTCAAGCGACCAGGGTTCTGTCACGGGCCAGATTAATGTGAACGTGTGGAACTTCACGCTGCCGCCGAAGACGTCGCTCCACACCAATTTCAACGGAGGCAACGTAACGGTAACCGCCGGCAACGCCGAAATGATGAGAAACAGGCTCATGCCTGACCAAGATCCCACGAGCAATCAAGCGAACGACATTATGCAATATGGGCTCAATATCGTGGATTTGGGGTTTTTCAGCGGCGTAAATTTCGGCCATTGTCACATGTCCACACCTCCTTCGGTGTCCACCATCCAAGCCGCCGTTGCAAAGCAGCAATCAGGCCTGTACTTAAATGACTACAGCGCCGATCCGGAGAGTAGCTGCGCAAGTTCGAGGTACTACAACAGTATGATTAACTGGGGCTTCAACTTGCATCAAGCTGCGGTAAACAACCTAGCGTCGCAACAACCCGTGCCCCAGCTTTTCAATGATGGCACCGGACGTCCAGCCGTGGATGATTGGACAATGCTTCCGATAGACTACAACGCCGCCTCTCCATCTAACATCTCGTTCGTTATGAGCCAACCGGGAAACGAGGTCTGGTCGTACAACGACCTAGTGCAAGATACTTACTCTCCGAAATGGGAACTGGACTTCCCTCCCATCCAGTATCGCATCCAGCCGGGATTCATCAGCCAAAGCTTGGGGTTAAAGGGACTGAACTATTGGAGCATAGATAATTGGTCGGCCACTCCTTGGACTAATCCCAATGGTAAGCAGAATTCAGCCTATCCGGGGGAAGGGCAACTCGTCTATCCAGGCGCCGATGCAGGGTTGCAGGGAGTGGCTCCCTCCATGCGCATGAAGTATCTACGCGACGGCGTCCAGGACTATGAATACGTGCAGTTGCTCAAGAATTGCGGGCAGTCATCGTTCGCTCTGTCTGTCGCCAATTCAGTGGGTCTGAATTGGAATTGGGGCAACTGGACAACCGATCCAAATGCGCTGGAATCAGCTCGGGTGCAACTGGGGAACCAGATCTCCTCTAGCAATTGCGCACCCTGAAGGGTTGTAAGTTCGGTCGTTTCACAAATGCTTAGACCGATCGACGGAACATGACGCTCGCGCCCAAGTTCTTCTGGTGATTGAGGTCTGACATCGAGCATCCATTGCCTCGCGAGAACTCGAATGATTCTGCCGTTCACGGAACTGCAGCAAAGCAAAGAATCGGGTTCTTGACATTTTCAATTAATGATTCAAAGGCTTAGGCCGCAGTTAGAACGAAGTTATGGAGGGTACCGTGAAACATTTGCGGAGGGTTTTGACGTTCAGCATAACTGTGCCATTGCTACTTGTCGTGACGCCAGGAGTTACGAATGCACAAATGAGTAGGGTAAGCACGGTCTGGGTCATACTGATGGAGAATCACAACTGGACGGGCAACAACGCCGGCGCCGCATTCGGAGCCCCAGATCTCAAAGGCAACCTGTTAGCTCCGTATATCAACGGGAAGCTGCTAGATACATCGGCGCACGCCGAGCAATATTTCAATCCTCCGGGTAACCATCCCAGCCAGCCGAATTATTTGTGGCTGGAAGCAGGGACCAACTTTGGCGTCCTCGCGGATACCCAGCCTGGCCAGCCACAGCTCAACACACATTTTCATTTGGTAAGACTTCTTGAGGATGCAGGGATTTCTTGGACGGCTTACGCGGAGCCGGATTTTGGGAGCCCCGTGTTCGACATCTGTCCGCTTGATTTCACCTACCTCGACGTTGAACATCTCGCCTTTGTATATTTCAACGACGTCAACCATAGGTTGAATCCTAAGTCGGCCGAGTGTATTGCACACGTCAGGCCGTATTACCAACTGGCGACTGATCTCGCCGACCATACCTCGGCGCAATACAACTTCATCACGCCAAACCTGTGTCATGACGGGCACGAGGGCATTTCTCCTTGCGATGCTCTTGAAAGCAAGAATAATACGTTGCGATCGGATACTTGGCTTAAGCAAAATGTGCCCCTCATTCTAGAGTCAGAGGAGTACAAGCAAGGCGGCGCCCTGTTCATCATCTGGGATGAAGCCGAAGACAGCGGCGCCTTCAGCGACGGTCCGGTTGGCATGTTCTTACTTTCGCCGTTTGCCAAGGGCGGAGGCAAGACGGCCTACAGCAATAGCATTCACTACGACCATAGCTCCACACTGAAAACCTTGCAGGAAATCTTCCAGGTTGGGCCGCTGCTGGGGGCTGCCGCGGACCCCGAAACAGACGATCTAAGCGACCTGTTTAAGTAAGAACGGCAATGACTGTCACGAACGCAGGGAACGAAAACGGCGGTTCGCCCAGGATGAGGGTTGCGTTGTTCGATCCTCCGCGAGTCCGAATATCTGCTCGACGTATGATTGAAAGAAATAAAGAAATGAAGAAGGCTGCATCTTTAACAGTGGTTTGGATCCTCGAGGTTTGCCGCAAAGCTTTTGGTACGACACCCGAGCAATTGCGACCCTGACTGAGAGAAAATGGAAAACCTCGTTTCGCTTCCCGTTGTAGATGCCAAGAACTCTCTGGCCGTTGAGTCTGCCATGAACCGAATGCCTGTCGCTGCAGCCCCCGAGCGCCTAGGTTCGCTCGATGCCTTCCGCGGTTTCATAATGCTTTGGATTATTGGAGGCGAGGGGTTGATGGTGGGCCTAGCGGCCTTGGGACACAATCGCGTCATCGACACGATCGTTTATGAACTAAGCCACACTCCTTGGCAAGGGCTGCGCTTTTACGACTGTATCTGGCCATGCTTCATGCTGATGGTCGGAGTCTCGGTGCCCCTCTCGTTTGCCAAGCGCTCCCTTACTCAGACCTATCATCAACAGTTGGCTCACGCCGCAAAGCGCTCGATAGTCCTTTTCTTGCTTGGCTCGGTGCGCGAATCAGTTTTGGTTGGTTCACCGTATTTGATTGAATTGAGTAGCGCTTTGCAGCCGATCGCTATTGCGTATTTCGTGGCTGTTCTGGTAGTCCGCAAGTCCTGGCGCTTCCAGGCTTTGCTTTGCGCAGGGATCCTCGCTGGCTATGCGCTTGTCTTAGCGTTCATCCCGGCTCCAGGCATATCGGCCGGCAGCTATGAGCTCAATCACAACCTGGTTCACTGGGTCGATATTGCTTTGCTCGGCCAAGCTCACTGGGATCGCTGGCCTTATGCACCAGAAGGCTGGGGGACCGTGCTCAGCACGATTCCAACCATCTCAACCACCCTTCTCGGTTTGCTAATTGGCAAATTGCTTATGAGCGCGCACGCGAAACAAAGTAAGGCCAAGTTCATCGGCGGAATCGGACTTGTGTGCTTGGCGGTCGGCTATGCAATAAGTCCTGTTGTACCGGTGGTTATGAAGATGTGGACAACTTCATACGGTCTCATATCGGCTGGCTGGGCGTGCCTTATGCTGCTGTTTTTTTATTGGCTTATCGACATGCGCGGATATCGGAAATGGGCATTCCCATTCCTGATCATTGGGATGAACGCAATTTTCATTTACATGTTTACGAGCCTCGTTCACCTTGATTCCATGGTCAACGTCTTTACTAAGGAACTCGCAGTGTGGTTGCCCAAGGCAGGGCTGCTCTTTCAGCAGGTCGCTGTCCTAGTTGTCGAATGGCTAATCCTATTCTGGATGTATAAACGAAATGTTTTCGTTAAGGCCTGAAGCGGCCTGACACATGCCCATGATTGAGGCAAGTAAGCAAACAGTGTCAAGGAAACTTTTGCTGTCGCTGGCAGTAGGGGTCGGGATGATTATCCCAGGTAGTGGTATTCCTCAGAGTGTGGTTTCCAGGGTGACCGGTACAGCCGACGAAATTCACTGGACATTCACCGGACTGAACTCAGTTAACGTCGACTGGCGTGGGACAGCAACCGAGGTTCACTACGGCACAAGCTCAGCCTACGGGACCGTCGCGATAGCTCAACCACCAAGTCCCATGCCGTTCTCGTCTTCTGGTCCATTCCGGGAAGCCGAGCTGACAGGTTTGCAGCCAAACGTCGTCTACCACTACTCGATTGGTTCAGGCCCAGACAAAACCTTCCGCACTCCGCCCCAACCTGGCACCACGGGGTTCAACGTCGATGCTGAAGGCGACATCGGCGATTCCAACTCGTTCATTTCCGTTCCAGATGTTCAACGCCTGATTGCCGACGATCTGCCGGCCTTCGTCCTGATCCTCGGGGATCTAACTTACGGCAACCAGACTGGTCAATCTTCTGTGGATCAGCATTTCAACGATGTAATGGTGTGGTCTCAAAACACGTCATACATGCCAGCCTGGGGTAACCACGAGTGGGACGTTCCTGCGAAGGATGATCTCAGGAACTATAAGGGTCGTTTCGAATTGCCTAATCAGCAAATGTCGACTGGTGCACCAAGCCAAGGTTGCTGCGGCAAGGACTGGTATTGGTTCGACTACGGAAACGTCCGCTTCATCGCCTATCCCGAACCCTATCGTGCGGAGACATTATCCGATTGGTACAGCAAAGTGACGGATTTGATGGACCAAGCTGAGCATGATCCCAATCTAGACTTTATTGTGACCTTCGGCCATCGGCCAGCTTACTCATCCGGCTACCATCCCGGCGATCTGCTTCTGAAGCAGTACCTGGACCACCTTGCCAGCCACCGCAAGTATGTCCTCAATGTCAACGGTCACAGCCACAACTACGAGCGCAGCTATCCCCAGCACGGTGTCGTTCACATCACAGCCGGGACGGGCGGCTCAGAGCTGGAGGAGAACGAGACCCCTTGCCTGTTCCGCGTTTGCCCGTCGCCATCGTGGTCTGCTTATCGTGCCACGCATTTCGGTGTTCTCAAGCTGCACTTTACACGAAACGAGATCCGCGGAGAATTCGCGTGCGGACCGGCGGGTGGCGGAAAGAACGATGTTCAGTGCACTCTCGGAAGCGTGGTGGATCGCTTCACTCTACCAGCGCGCAGGGAGGATGATCATCGAACTCTCCATTCCCACCTGTTCGATCGGCGAATCAACAGTCTTGATATCTGCTTGTCTCCAGACGAGGAATCAGCATGAGGATTGTGTATCTCTGGTTTTGCATCCTGCTGTGTGTTCCGATCTTTTTGTCTAGCGGAATTGTCTGGGCACAAGATTCCACGCTGGCCCGAACGCCGCCCATGGGCTGGAACAGTTGGAACCATTTTGCATGCGACGTAAGCGATGCCGTGGTGCGAGCACAGGCTGACGCACTAATTGCGATCGGGATGAAGTCTGTGGGCTATGCGTACATTCTGATCGATGACTGTTGGCAAGGCACACGCGACGACGCCGGATACATTCGTCCTAATGCCAAGTTCCCGGATATGAAAGCACTGGCCGACTACATTCATGGCAAAGGCCTGAAGATCGGGATTTATTCGTCACCTGGCCCGAAGACCTGCGGAGGCTACGAGGGAAGTTACGGCCACGAAGAACAGGATGCTCAAACGTACGCCATGTGGGGAATGGACTATCTGAAATACGACTTGTGCAGCTATGACGGTATGGGCGATCAAATTCCTGCGTACAGGAGAATGTTCGATGCACTCAAGAAGACCGGGCGGCCCATAGTCTATGCTCTTTGCCAATATGGAATGCAAAAAGGCTGGGAGTGGTCAGCTTCGGTGGGTGGAAACTTGTGGCGTACGGACGATGATATTCGCGACAACTACTTCACTATGGCGGAACTTGGATTCGGGCAGAATGGACTTGAGAAGTTTGCCGGGCCCGGGCACTGGAATGACCCCGACATGCTCGAAGTCGGTAACGGGGGAATGACAAATGACGAGTATCGGACACACATGAGTCTGTGGTGCATCCTGGCGGCTCCCCTTATTGCGGGCAACAATCTCGTGACGATGGGTCCTGAGGCTCTAGCCATTCTCACGAACAAAGAAGTCATCGCTATTGACCAAGACCCGCTCGGAGTCCAGGGTCGCCGCGTCATGCAAGAAGGGCCGTTGGAAGTCTGGATGAAGCCGCTCGAGGATCTGAGTCGGGCGGTGGGCTTATTTAACCGTGGATGGGGAGCGATGCCGGTGACCGTAAACTTTCGGGATATCGGCCTCGGCGACTCGGCAAACGTGCGTAACCTTTGGACCGGAAAAGATCTAGGGCGATTCCAGGTAACTTATACCGTGCTCGTTCCCCAACACGGCGTAGTTCTGATCAGGGCAAAGTAAGAGAGTTAGACATTGGTCTACCAAGAGTCGGAACGATGCTACACACAAACAGGCGCGACCAGTTAATGCCAAGACTCGTGCGTTGGTCATGGTATGCAACCACTTTGATTTGGCTTTCTTTGATTCCCGCACGGGCACTTACCGGTCATAACCCGCTCCTGCCCCGGCCCCAACAGATACGTTATGGAGCCGGCAAACTTGCAGTGCGTGGTCTGAGTATTCGCTTGGTTGCGGAGCCGAGCGCTGAAGACCGCTTTTCTGCAGAACACCTGTCAAATTGCCTTTCAAATCTGGCGCAGGAACCTGTTCCTGTTTCCGAGGGTAAGGCATCAAATAGGGTGATTTTATTGAAGCGAACGGGCCCAGTCGAGGCTCTGCCGGTTCCTGGGGAATCCCCTGGGCCTGCATCACGAGAGGCCTACACTTTGAAGGTGACTCCCCGCCGCGCCGAGATGCAAGCGACTTCATCAGCTGGATTGTTCTACGGAGTACAAACTATCTGTCAGTTGGTCGAGGGGAACGCAGCGGAGGCCGTACTACCGGAAGTGGAAATCCGCGATTGGCCGTCGCTCGCATATCGCGGAACCATGGTGGACATGAGTCACGGACCCCTGCCCAAAGAGGATGAGATCAAGCGGCAGCTTGACTTCCTTGCCCGTTGGAAAGCCAACCAATATTACCTCTATAGTGAAGCTAGTATCGAGCTCGAAGGGTATCCCTTGCTTAATCCGGGTGCTCGTTTCGGCAAGGATGAGTTGCGCCGAATTATAAGCTACGCTCGCGAACGCCACATTGATGTGATCCCGAATCTAGAGCTGTATGCTCACCTCCATGATGTCTTCCGGGTTGAACAATATTCTCAGCTCTCAGACCTACCGCACGGCACCGAATTCGACCCGAACAGCCCGCGAGTGATGGCTCTGCTGAGTAACTGGATTGAGCAGTTCGCAAGTCTGTTCCCGAGTCCCTTCGTCAACATCGGATTCGATGAAACCTTTCAAATCGAAATGGCTGGTAAACAACAGGGCGCAGCCGCCACACCAACGCGGCTGTTTGTCAAGCAGCTTACAGATGTGACTCGCCTTTTTCAGCAACACGGCAAGCAGGTCATGGCCTGGGGCGACATCATGATCCGGTATCCTGAGATCGTTTCACAGCTGCCTCCTGGGTTGATTGCGGTCGCCTGGCACTATAGTACCGATCCCAACGACAGAGAGTATAAGCACTGGCTAGAGCCTTTGATCGCGAAATCAGTACCCCATTTTGTTCAACCTGGCGTCACTAGCTGGTCGCAAATTGCTCCCGACTTCGAGACAACTTTTGAAAACATTGATACTTTTCTGGTTGCAGGGCGACGCTCCAACGCGTTGGGCATGATTAACTCGCTGTGGACCGATGATGGCCAGATCTTGTTACGCATGTCTCTGCCGGGAATCGCATACGGTGCTGTAGCTGCTTGGCAAGCCACACCTGTGGACAGGGCGAATTTCTTTTCTGAATATGCGCGCCTATTGTATCCGCCAAATATTTCAATCGACGTCGCCTCGGCGCTCACGAACCTCGCGCAGGCTGAAACAGAGCTGCAAAAGGTTTTGGGAGAGGCGACGATGACCGCCCTATGGGAGGATCCGTTTTACCCTGCCCACCTCCCAGGCTTGCTGCGGAATCAGGACCACTTGCGACAGGAGCGTCTGCTTGCTGAGGAAGCAGAAAGCAATCTCGATCACGCCTTAGCTTCAGGTGCCGATCCGATCTCCCTGAACAGCCTGTTAATTGGAAGCCGACTGCTCGACTACGCGGGGCAGAAGTTTCAGACGCCTTCTGACTTGATCGACCTGTGGCGGCGAGTAGGGGCGAAGCGGCCTGATCCCGACACATGGTGGAATGAGTGGGAATCGCAGGTCGTTTATCAAGATCATTCACGCATCGTGGACTTGCTGGATGCTATTACGGAACTGCGTGCAGCTTACCGCGCAGAATGGCTGGAAGAGTACACCCCATACAGGCTCGGATCCGCGCTCGGGCGATGGGATGCTGAATACGAGTATTGGCGAAAATTCCAGCAGCGATTGCAGCAGTTCTCGGACAGCTCACACGAAGGAGACGCCCTGCCTCCGCTGGAGAAGCTCGCCCAGGAGCACTAACCATGGCTATGCAGAATAGTAACAAAGTGCTCGCCGCGCAAATCGCTTCCGCTCGTCAACAGACTCCGAATGAATTTTGTCACGAGGCCGCACTGGATGCCTCTGTTGCCTATGCCAAGTCCGCACGCATTTTCACTCATAACCGGCGCTTCATACCCGGCGGCGTGGTTTCAGTGAACCGGGCTGTTCAGCCCGAGATTGTCTTCATTAAAGGTCAAGGCGCACACATCTGGGATGCAGATGGGAATCAGTACATTGACTATCACGCAGCATTTGCTCCGCACTTCTTAGGACACAACGATCCATACGTCACTGACGCTGTCATCTCCGTGCTGCGGAGCGGGGCCAGCCTTTACGGCTCCGGAACGACCGAGCTCGAGGGGCAGCTAGCAGAGCTTATCTGCCGGAATATACCAGCAGTAGAATCGGTTCAATTCTTAAACACAGGCAGCGAAGCTACTTACGAGGCGATTCGTTTAGCGCGTGCGGTCACTGGCAGGGACCACATCGTCGTTATGCAGGGTGGCTACAATGGGTGGCATGACGATGTCTCCTGTAATCTAATGACGCCCCTTGACGTGATTGGACCAAGGGTTTCCCCTGGTGAATACTCTTACATCCCAATAAGCGCTGGAATTCCACGCGAGCATCAAGGGCTCGTTCACCCTATTAACTTCAATGATCTTGAATCAGCAGAGTACGTCTGTCGGAAGTATTCCATAGCCGGACTCATAACGGAGCCGATTCTCCAAAATCTCGGGATCATCAAGCCTGAAGTTGGATATCTGGACGGGCTCCGTCGATTGGCCGATCAGTACGGATTTATCCTCATTTTTGATGAGGTCAAGACCGGGTTTCGCCACGGGATTGGTGGCTATGCAAAGATTGCGGGTGTGATGCCCGATCTCGCTGTGTATGGCAAGGCTCTGGCAAACGGCTATCCCATTGCCGCGCTGGGTGGCAAGAAGGAGTTGATGGATTGGTTTGTCCATCCTGAACCTTCGAAACGAGTGCTGTTGGCTGGCACTTACAATGCGCATCCGGTCCCAACCGCGGCCGCGATCGCCACAATAGAACGCCTGCTCATGAACGATGGAGAAGTTTACCGCCATGTCGAATCCTTAGGACACAAAATGCAGAAAGGCTTAGAGAAAATCATTAACAGCCTGCGTTTTGAGGCAGTAGTTGCCAGGCAAGGGTCAGCTTTCTGTATTTATTTCATGGACCATTGCCCGAATGATTGGCACGATCTAGCTGCCTGTCACGACTTCGGCTTGGATCAGCAGTTGCGCGGACGTTTGATCGGTTGCGGTATTTACTTCTTCCCAGCGGCGACGAAGCAATGCTCTATATCCTTTGCCCACACCGAAGAAGACATCGAAGTCACATTGGCACAAATCCAGAGCCTGCTAAGGGGAATGTTGAGATGAGGGCCCCCATGCGCTCCTGGCTGCTTCTATTTAGCTGCAACTTCATGTGGGCACTGCAGTTCACGTGTATCAAACTGGTTCAGGATCAGGTTGGTTCCCTGTTTACCGTCTGGGGTCCAATGACTCTGGCCACAGGAATGCTTTATCCGCTGGTTAGGTTGGAGTCGAAAAGTGCCGCGAACAATGATAGGCGAAGCAGCGACATTCTGATTTTCCTTTTACTCGCCGTGGTGGGAGTTTTTCCCGGACAAGTACTTATCACCTGGGGAACTCGCATGTCGCTAGCCAGCAATGCCGCTTTGCTTATGTTGACATTGCCGGTATCCACTGCGTTTCTGGCGTTTCTCTTTCTGCATGAAAAAATGACACCTATAAGGTGGGTGAGTTTCAGCCTGGCAATAATCGGCGTCGTAATGTGCTCCGGCATCGATTTTCGAACTCTGAACTTTGGCAAAGGCTATCTGTACGGGAATGCCTTGATCTTCATAGGCACGCTGGGTAGCGCCTTTTACAACTCTTACGGCAAGAAGATATTGGAACGCTACTCGCCGACAGAAATGTTATTTTTCACGTACCTTGCGATGTTTGCAGT
>Ga0307479_10005526_pt1 | contig 11567 bp, 9 predicted proteins | sample atmos_gasesECM4C_FD_203743 | JGI IMG/M metagenome (GOLD analysis project Ga0307479, IMG submission 203743) | Hardwood forest soil microbial communities from Morgan-Monroe State Forest, Indiana, United States - atmos_gasesECM4C_515 | ecosystem: Environmental > Terrestrial > Soil > Temperate... | reverse complement strand
CGGACTCGCGCTGTTTAAAGACCTGATTCTAATAGTTCTGGCCTTCCAGCGGCACATGATAAGTCGCTGATAAAACGTTGGTTAGAGCACGCGTGAAGTGCCGGTTTCGAGATTGTAGGCTGCCGTATTGTCCAATTGTTTGGCGCTCTATGTGCAAAGTCTTGCGGGGGGGACCTCTCGTCTCTCCTGAGCATATCGAGATGCCTGCAGCCGCTAAAGCGCAAACAGCACTCCCACCTCAATCGATCGAGTTGCCGCCCGAAAACGTATATTTCGGACCATCGGAAGCCATGCGGGCAGTCCGGCGGCGCGTGGACCGCGCCGCGGGCCTCAATGTACCGATTCTGATTCTGGGCGAGAGTGGGACTGGAAAAGAGATACTTTCGCGCTTCATTCACGAACGCTCACCCTGGCGGGCCGGACCATTTGTGAAAGTGAACTGCCCGGCGATTCCCGGAACGTTGCTCGAGAGCGAACTGTTTGGATTTCAAAAGGGCGCGTTCACCGGGGCCAACGCGGCGAAGCCCGGCCGCATGGAACTCGCGCAGGATGGAACGCTCTTCCTGGATGAAATCGCGGAGCTCGAGGCAGGGCTGCAGGCGAAGCTTCTTCACGTCCTGCAAGACGGTCATTTCACACGCATCGGGGATCACGAAGAGAGGACCCTGAATGCACGCGTGATTTGCGCGACGAATCGCCAGCTCCAACAGGAAATCGAGAGCGGCGGTTTCCGGTCCGATCTTTTGTATCGCATCAACGTGATCACCATAACGCTTCCGCCGCTGCGCGACCGTCGCGACGATATTCCCTATCTCGTTGATTATCTTCGATTGGCTTACAACCGCCGATTCCAGCGCGAGGCGCCTCCCGTTTCGAAGGAAGCGGTTCAGCAACTGCAGCAGCGCGAATGGCGGGGAAACGTGCGGGAACTGGAAAACTGCATGGCGCGTTACGTGATCCTGGGAACGGAAGAGGCATTCTATGCGGAGCGTACCGAAAAAAAGCCGCTCAGCTTTGAGTACGAAATTACGGATGAGGGGAATATCCCGCTGAAACGCATCGCTCAGCAAGTCACTCGCAGGACAGAGAACGACATCATCCTGAAGGTTCTCCAAGCCAATCATTGGAACCGCCGCAAGACAGCGGAAGTTTTGAAGATCAGTTACCGCGCTTTGCTCTACAAGGTTCGCCAGGCCGGCCTTCCCACGAAACGCCCGCATCGGAAGAACGGCGAGCAAGGTGAATTTCCCGCGAGCAGTGCGTCACCGATCGACTGATTCCAACAGCGTCTCTCTTCCTTCCTACCCTAGCGGCAAAGTGTCTTCGCCCTAGCCGCTAAGATAAGAGCTGTGTTTCAGTCTGAGACACCTTCCTACCCCATCTGGCGGCCTACCCGTACCTTGTACGTAATCATCGCCTGCGTCTTCCTTGTTCATATGCTTTATTTTCGCTAGCCTACTTTACGATGTCGAAAGCGCCAGCCAAATCGGGCCTGAAGGTCTGCCTTTTGTCGCCGCATCCGATGGTGCTGGATGAATTCCAGCGCCTGCTTGTGGACTCCGGTTTTCAAATTGTTGGCCGGCTGTTGGAATCGATGCTGGCGCCGGACCTTCGCAACCTCGAGGTGCCAAAGGCTTCGGTTTACGTGATCGACGCGCACGCTGCCAAACAGGCTACAGGGGCTCTCCTCGGCAATATTCTCGATCGCCAGGTGGGGGCGCGTTTGCTGGTTGTCGGCGACAAGTTGAAAGAGGCCGATAGTTACACTTTGCTGCGCCAGGGCGTGAAAGGGATTCTGAATTACAACGAGGCGCGAGAGCAGCTTCCGCGCGCGCTGCCCCTGGTTGCCGCGGGAGGCTTTTGGGTTCCGCGGACGGTCCTTTCACGGTTCGTGGACTCCATTTTGACCACGTCGCAGGGCCGCCGCCTTCGCGGCGATTCGCCCGCCGAGTTGAGCAAGCGCGAGCAGGAAGTGCTCAGCGGTTTGCTCGAAAATCTGTCGAATAAGGAAGTGGCGGACCGCCTGCACATTTCCGAGCGAACGGTGAAATTCCACGTCTCAAATCTGCTTGCGAAGTTCGGCGTCCGGCGGCGCGCGGACCTGATTCTCCTTTGCTACCAGCGGCGCGGCGCACCAGTGGGAGCGTAACGGAAACTGTCCACGAAATTGGCCCCCGGCCCGCGTCGCCCCCGAATTGAGAAACGAAGCTCCCGGATAAATTGACTGCTATAATCCCTGCCTTGCTGGCCCTGAACGGATAGATCGCATGACAACTTTTTCCATCCAGAATTTCGGTTGCCGCGCAACCGATGCGGACGCTGCCGCGTTGCGCGGCGGCCTGCTGGCACAAGGGCTGACGCTCACCCGCGAACACGCCCGGGCCGATATCGTGGTTCTGAACACTTGCACGGTGACGGCTGCAGCTGATTCGCAGGCGCGCGAAGCCGTGCGAAAGATTCACCGCTCGAATCCCGCAGCGCGGATCGTCGTCACCGGTTGCTATGCGCAACGCGCTCCCGAGGAGCTGGCGGCGCTCGATGGCGTGGCGTGGGTGGTCGGAAATTCACACCAGGCGGAGATTTCGGGCATTCTCTGCGAATCGATTTCCACCGGCGAGGACGCAGATGCGAAACCTCCCGGCACAAATTTTGTTCCGCTCGCGCGCCTGGCCGATGTGGAAGGAATGTCGCTCGCGCGAGGACCAGCCAAGGTCCTGACTGGCGATATCTTCGCGCAGTCAGGTTTGCAAATGGCGCCGTCCGCGCGCAGCTGTGGCGACCGCACGCGGCCGATCCTGAAAATTCAGGATGGCTGCAACAATCGTTGCTCTTACTGCGTGATTCCGTTCGTGCGCGGCCGCAGCCGCAGCCTGGAGCCGGATCGCGCGGTGGAAGAAGTGCGGGCGCTCGTCGAATCGGGCGCAAGGGAGATCGTTCTCAGCGGGATCAACCTCGGCGCATATGGCCGCGATCTCACGCCACGCGTCGAATTGGCTGCGGTGGTTGAGCGCATTCTGGACGAAACGGAGCTCGAGCAGCTGCGCTTTAGTTCGATTGAGCCACAGGACGTCACGGAAGATTTCGTCGCGCTCGTTGCTTCGTCAAGCCGCCTCGCGCCGCATTTTCACATCCCGCTGCAATCGGGGTCGGACCGGATTTTACGCTCGATGCACCGATGGTATCGCGCCGGGCATTACGCCGAACGCTTGAAGCTTATCCGCCGCGCCTTGCCGGATGCGGCGATTGGCGCGGACGTGATCGCCGGCTTTCCTGGCGAGACGGAAGAAGAGTTCGAGGTGACGGCCGGGTTCATCGAACGCCTGCCGTTCACGTATCTGCACGTATTCTCGTTTTCCGAGCGCCCCGGAACGGAAGCTGCGAAACTCGCAGAGCGAGTTCCCTCTGCGGTGATTCGAGAACGCGCGCGCCGCCTGCGCGCTCTCGGAGAGCAGAAAGCTGCATCCTTCCGCGCATCTCAGGCGGGCCGCACGCGGCGAGCCCTCACGCTTGCGCGCGGCGGAGAGAATTGGACGGAAGCGCTTACGGGAGATTATCTGAAGGTGCGCATCGGCGGATGGCATCCGGCAAATGAATGGCACGAAGTGCGGATAACCGCGCAACCCGACACGATCACCGGGGCTCCGCTCCAATAACGAGACGAGCGGCCGCTGCTGGGTATCATGCGGCGGCGCGTCATTCGTGACGCAGCGCTTCGAGGGGGCTGATATGCGTAGCGCGGTGCGCGGGGATCCAGCACGCAAAGAGCCCGATGGAGAGCAAAATCCCTGCGACGATCGAGTAGGTAACCGGATCGGCGGCAGTGATGCCCACTAGCATTTCCGCGAACAGGCGCGTCGCCGCGAACGAAATCCCCAGGCCCAGCAAAATGCCGATGCCAATGACATTCAATCCCTGGCGAATCACCAACCGCAGAATGTCGCGCGGTTCGGCGCCGAGGGCCATGCGAATCCCCATTTCCTGTGTACGCTGCGAGGCGGAGTAGGAAACGACGCTATACACTCCAACGACCGCGAGAATCAATCCGAGAATTGCCAGAGTGCCTGTCAGTTGTGCGCTGAAGCGGTAGAGGAAAAATCCGTTCGCGCCATTGAGCACTTCGTTCATTGTTTGGGCCTGGGAGATGGGAACGTCGGGGCCTAGCTCACGAACGAGCGATTCGATCGGAGCGATGAGGCTTGTGGGAGTCACGGAAGTCCGCACCTGAATGGTGCGCACCGCGAGGTAGGTCTGATCGAAAGGCACGTAGAAAAATGGCTTGGGGTCCTCTACGATTCCCTTGTATTTCACGTCTTGAATTACGCCCACAACCTCGATGAGTTTGTCTTTGCTGTCGGCCCGCGCAAAACGCTTCCCGATCGGATTTTCTTTCGGCCAGAATTTTTCTGCCATGGCGTGGTTGACGACGGCGACGAGCGGCGCTTTCTCGCTGTCTGCCTCGGTGAAATCACGGCCGGCGAGGAATGGGATGCGCATCGTCTGAAAATAGCCGGGCGTGACCGGATTGTTGCTGATGGTCGGCAGTTGCTGCCCCGGCTCGAGAGGATGCCCTTCGACGATCACATCATTGTCCGAGCTGATCAGTCCCATCGGAACGGTAAAAGCCTCAGCAGCCGAGACTACACCGGGCAGCGCACGGATGCGCGGCTGCAGCTCGCGATAGAACTCGCGCCCGCGCTCTTCGGTGTAACCGACTTCGTCCGGAGACAATGTGACATTCAGAACGTGATCGGGATCAAAGCCCAGATTTACGTGCTGCGCCTTGCCCAGACTGCGTGTAAACAGCCCTGCGACGATCAACAGGAGCAACGAGCCGGCCACCTGCACGACCACCAGTGTATTGCGCGCGAAGTGCCGGCGCGGGCCATCGGATGAGCCCCGGCCGCCTTCGTGCAAGACAACGCTGACGTCCGTGCGCGCCACGCGCAGCGCCGGAATCGCTCCAACGATCAGTCCGGTCAAGCACACGGTGGCAAACGCGAACAGGTACACGCGCGGATCCGGAGAAAAATCGAGTCGCAGCGGAATTTCGGTGCCGAAATTCAGAGCGCTCAAAAGGCCGCTTGTCCACCAAGCAAGCACGAGTCCCGCGGCGCCGCCCATCAATGCCAGCAGGAAACTCTCGGTCAGGTGCTGCCGAATCAGCCGGCCGCGGCCCGCACCCAGCGCCGCGCGCACGGCCATTTCGCGCTGGCGCGCGGTGGCGCGAACGAGCAACACATTCGCGATGTTGAAACACGCAACCAGAAGCACCAGCGCGGCAAGGCTCATGAATGCCGCAGCGACTCCCGGCAGCGAGTTGTCGGGATCAGGATCGGGCCGCGCAAGCCTTTCGGGATAAATGCCAATCGTTGCGCCCGCATCGGTTTTCGGATAGGCGTCGGACAGGCGACGCGCCAGAACGGCGAGCGAGGCCTTGGCCTGCTTCATGCTGACATCCGGCTTCAGCCTGGCCATGAGCGTGAGAGTCCGGTTTTCGCGGGCGGTTAAGACCTGTTGCGCATCTTTGTCCGCGGTGTAGAAGGGCGCGTTGATCGGCACGAAGCCGTCCATCTCGAGAAGGAAGTAAGTGCCGTGAAATCCCTTGGGCGTGACCCCGGCGATGGTCGCTGGATGGTCGTTGATTTCCACTTGCTTCCCGAGCACGTTGGGATCGCGGTTGAATCTCTTTTGCCAGTAGGAATAGCTGATGACCACAATTGGGTCGGCATTCGGAACCTGGCCTTCGCTGGGGAGGATCAGTCGCCCGAGCGCGGGCTTAACGCCCAGCGCAGAAAAATAGTTTCCGGTGACCCGGCTGATGAGGCAGTGATCGCCCTTTCCGTCGACAGCCACACCTGCGAGCGAAACGCGATATCCAAAGACGCTGCTAAAGGAATCGTTTTGCGCCTGAATGTCCTGGTAGTCGGGGTAGGAAAAAGTCTTGTTGCCCGAGGCATCCTTCAGGTTCATGGTCAGCACGGTGACCTCCTCGGGATGCGGGACGGGGAGCTGGCGCAGAATCATCCCATTGACCACGCTAAAGATGGTGGTATTGACGGCCACGCCGAGGCCGAGCGTCACAATGGCGATAATCAAGAATCCGGGCGACTTTCGAAGCGCTCGGAACCCATGACGCACATCCTGCCAAAAATTTCCCATCGCGGCACCTCTCGGCGAGAAACCTGCGGTGTTATTCGCAAACACGATTCCAAGATTGGAGGCCGCATCTCATTCTGTAGCCTCAACTTACCGGTGCGGGAGCAGGCTCCATGCTCGCAGATTGCGCGATTGTGGGACTTCGTGTGGCTGAAACGGACACTGCGCGCGCGTCCCTCGAAGGCACTTGGCTTGGAATTCAGCTCTCAAAGATGACCTGCGCGAGAGCGAAATTGCCGCTGTGCGTGATGGTGATCGAGATACTCTTCACGCCCATGCGGTCGGCAAATTCGCGCGCGACCCCTTCGAGGTGAAGCGTTGGCTTGCCGCTTGGCTCACGGACCACTTCAATATCGCGCCAGCGCACGCCGTGGCGCCAACCGGTTCCGAGAGCTTTCATGGCGGCCTCTTTTGCGGCGAAGCGTCCGGCGTAGCGTTCGAACTTGTTCCTGTGCTTCTCGCAGTAAGAGACTTCGCGCGGGGTGTACAGCCGTTCGAGGAACGGTGCGCCATGACGCGCTATCGCCGCTTCGATGCGGTCGATTTCCGCGATATCTAATCCGAGTCCGACGATCACGTAACAAAACCTCTAAACGGAGAAGTGCGCCTGCGACCGGATTATACCTATAATTGACAGGCGCTACGATTTGGCGCTCGGGACCTTGCCGAACATGCCGCCCACAGCAATCAAGAGAAGAATAGCGGCGCCCAAGCGCGTTGCGAAGAACGCGAAGTGGAGGCTGCGGCGCGGCGGTGGCTTGCGGATTCTCGAATCGCCGGCGCTCGCGCATCTCGACTGGCTCGTGCACGGGTTTAGCACGCGTACCGGCGGCGCGAGCAAGCTCGAGATCCTGCGCGACGGCAAGCAGCAGCCAGATGAAATCTTGAACCTTGGCTTCACCGATTGGGACACGCGCGAGCGCGTACTCGAGAATCGGAAGAGATTCTTTGGCGCGCTCGGAGCAGACCGGATGCGCGTTGTCACCCTGCGGCAGATTCACTCCGATATTGTTCACCGCATCGAATTCGCTCCGCCCGTGGAAGGCGAGTTCCCGCAGGGCGACGCCCTAATTACTCGCGAACGCGGCGTGCTCCTCGTGGTGCAGACCGCCGATTGCATCCCGATTCTGCTTACGGACACAAAGCGCCGCGCGGTGGCTGCCATTCACGCGGGCTGGCGCGGAACGGTCCGCCGCATCGCGGAAAAAGCGCTGGGCCGCATGCAAATGGATTTCGGGACGCGGCCTGAAGACGTCGTTGCGGCACTCGGAGCGGGAATCGGCGCCTGCTGTTATGAGGTGGGGCCCGAAGTGGTGAAGGAATTTCAAGCGCAGTTTCCCGCGGCGCGCGATTGGTTCCACGGCCCGTTCGACGCGCTCGCGTCCGGCGGAAACGACCCAAACTGGCTGCCCTGGCTCACGATGAGGCCGCCGGGCCACGCGCCGCCTCCTCTGCGGGCGCAGCTGAATTTGATTGCTGCGAATCGCGCGATTCTCGAGGATGCGGGAATTGCTCCGGCGAAAATTCTTGATTCCGGCCTTTGTACAGCGTGCCGGGCGGATCTTTTCTTCAGTTATCGCCGCGAACGCACCACAGGCCGCATGATGGCTGCGATTGGAATCCGCTGATGGCCAACGGGTCTACGCGGATGGCGAAATGTGCGCGGGGGGAGTAGGCGCCGTGGATTCAAGCAACGCGAGCTGGCCGCATGCCGCCATCACGTCTTGCCCGCGCGAATACCTTACGAAGACCAGCATTTCTTTATCGGCGAGAACCTTCCGGAATGCCTCGGTGCGAGCCGGATCGGGCTGCTGGTAAGGCAGCTCGCCCGGGTTCCACGGGATCAGATTCACCTTTGCGCGCAAATTCGCGAGCAGTTTCGCAACGCGGCGCGCGTCTTCGGGCGAATCGTTAAAACCCCCGAGAAGAACATATTCGAATGTGATGTGCTCCCAGGGGCGCAACGGGTACCGGCGGCAAGCGTCGAGGAGTGTTTCGATTGGATATTTTCGGTTGATGGGCATGATCTGGTCACGCTGCTCGTTCGACGAAGCATTCAGCGAAATCGCGAGCTTCGGCCGGACTTTTTCCCGCGCCAGCCGCTCGATGCCGGGAACGATGCCGCTGGTGGAGAGCGTGACGTGCTTTGGCGAGACCGCCATGGCGTTCGGATCGAGCAGAATTCCGAGCGCCGCCATCACTGCATCGTAGTTCCGCAAAGGCTCGCCTTGCCCCATCAGCACGATGTTCGTTTGCGGCTTGAGCGTGTCGCGATTTTCACCGAGAGCGGCCAACACCTGGCCGATGATTTCTCCGGCAGTAAGATTGCGGATCAGGCCGAGCGTCGCCGTCAGGCAGAAATGACAGTCCACGGCGCATCCCGCCTGCGTCGAAATGCAAATCGTCTGGCGATTTTCTTCCGGCATGAAGACGGTTTCGATCGTGGCGGGCCGCGTGCGGTCCGCACCGGCAGAGGGTTCTTCCGCCGGAAGCGCAAGAACGTAGCGAAGTGTTCCATCGGTGGATGGATACCGGCGGACGATCTGCGGCAATGCGATCACAGCATCGTGCGCGAGCCGCTCGCGAAATTTCGCGGGCAAATTGCTCATCTTGGAAAAATCGAAGCGGCGTTCCGCATAAAGCGCGTGATAAAGCTGCGAGCCGCGATACGCCGGTTCGCCGAGCGATTCGGCCAAAGCGCGGAGCTCTTCCACGGGCTTGCCAAGAAGGTTGCAGCCGGCGATCGGATTCTGCGGCACCATCCTACAAAGATGATATCACGCCCGCCGATGGTGGTTTTCCGGTGCCGGCGCACGCGCGGCGCGATATAATGGGAGAATTAGAATGGTTCTCTTGCGCGGAGGTGACCGATGGAAATCCTGGCGATTGATGAATGGGTGAATCGAGTGAAGGCGATCCCGCAAAAGGATTTTACCATCCAGCGCGTCCACGATTTTGCATTGCGCCATGGAATTGAACCCGAATCCGTGAAGCCCTATCTTTTTTACGCGAAGAGTCACTACACGCGAAACCTGATTTACAAGTGCGAACTGTTCGAGGTGATGTCCATTTGCTGGGAGTCCGGCCAGGTTAGCCGCATCCACAATCATCGCGATCAGAACTGCTGGATGGTGACGCCCATCGGCCGGCTGCGCGTGCAGAATTTTCGAGTGGACAACCGCGACGGAGCCCGCGGCACCTGCAAGCTGGTGCCCACCGATTCCTACGACATGGATGCGGAGCATCCCGCTGTCGTTCAGCCCGAAGAGCCGGTACATCAGGTGCTGAACCTGCCCGAGTTCGGCCAGCGCGCAACCAGCATCCACGTTTATTCGCGTCCATATTCGAGCTGCGAAGTCTACTTGATGGACCGCGGCACGTATTCCGACGTTCCACTGCACTACTCGAGCGAATACGGCAAGCTTTCTCCTGGCGAAACGTTGATATAGCGCGGGAATACACCGCCGCCGCACTCATCCCGCTTGTTTCAATCGTGACGAAAAATCAGGCACGCGCACCACCGGATGCGATTACTTTTTCTCGCGCGGCGTGCCAGAATAGAGAAACTCATGTCAAGCACTGCGCATTCCGTGCAGAAAGAAACTCTGCCCAATGGCCTCGTTGTCCTCACGGACACGATGGAGCACGTTCATTCCGTTTCCGTCGGAATTTGGTTGCGGTCCGGCTCGCGCCGCGAGCCTGCCGTGCTGAACGGCATTTCGCATTTCATCGAGCATATGGTGTTCAAGGGCACGAAACGCCGGTCGGCGGAAGACATTGCGCGCGAGATGGACAGCGTCGGCGGGATGCTCGACGCATTCACGGCCAAGGAGATGGTCTGCTTCAACGCGCGCGTGCTCGACGAGCACCTGCCCAGGGCATTCGACGTCGTTGCGGATATGGTGCTCGAGCCGAGATTTGCGGGCGAAGACATCGAGCGTGAAAAATCGGTCGTTCTCGAAGAGATTGGAATGACGCAGGACAACCCCGAGGATCTGGTGCACGAACTGTTCACGCAGAATTTCTGGAGCCCGCATTCTCTGGGCAAGCCGATTCTTGGCACGCCGGAAACGGTCTCCGCGTTCACGCGTGAGACGCTCGAGAATTGGTTTCACCACTGCTACGCGCCGAACAATCTGGTCGTCACGGCGGCGGGGCACCTGACGCACGCGCAGATCGTGGATCTGGTCGCCCAACGCTTCGCGAAGCTCGCGCCCGCCGCGGAGAACGGTGCGGATGGCAAGCCTGCGCCGTCTCCGCATATCACCATGCGCACGAAGCATGAGCTCGAGCAAACGCACATCTGCCTCGGCGTTCCCGCGCTGCCCATGGCGGATCGGCGGCGCTTTGCCGTTTCCGTGCTGAACAACATTCTGGGAGGCGGAATGTCGTCCCGGCTGTTTCAGAATATCCGCGAGCGCCTGGGACTGGCGTACGCGATTTTCAGCGAGCTCAATTCCTACCGCGACGCAGGCCTGCTCTCCGTCTACGCGGGCACCTCGCTCGAAAAAGCCGCGCAGCTCGTCCGTTGCGTGCTCGACGAATTCCGCAGGCTACGGGACGAGCCGCTCACGGATGAAGAACTTCGCCGCGCGAAAGACCACTTGAAAGGCGCCACGCTGCTCTCTCTCGAAGGCAGCGGCCAGCGAATGAACAGCCTCGCGCGCTACCATATCTACTTCAACCGCCATTTCACGCCGCAAGAGCTCATCGCCATGCTCGAGGAAGTCACGCCGGCGGATGTGCAGCAAATCGCGCGCGAATTCTTCCAGCCCGAGCGCCTCGCCGCGTCCGTTGTCGGCAACCTGGATGGCTTTGAACTTACCCGCGAGCAACTCGTCCTCTAAGAAGTGCACTTCGCCCGCGTGGTTCTTGCGTGGCAGCCGATCACTCATTCGATTCTTTCACGCGAGTTCATGTTGACGCGCGCGCGGCAGTTTGCCATCATCCTTCGCGAAGCTGCGCGTGCGCAGTGAACGCGGCAGCAGCAGACGGAGAGCGGCGCATCTCGTTCCGGATCTCGATACTATCCTCAGGCAGCTCGGGCAATGCCACGTTGCTCGAAACCGGGCGCACCACTCTCCTGATTGACGCCGGGCTGGGCCGCAAAGAAATGCTGCGGCGATTCGAAGCCCTGGGCAGGGCGCGTCCGGAACGCGTGGACGGCATCCTGATCACTCACGAGCATTCCGATCACTCGAGCGGCGTTTGCCAGATGCAGCGCGAATGGGATTGTCCCGCGTATCTCACCGAGCCGACGCACCGCGAAATCCTGAACATGCTGGCGGACAGCAATGGCGACAAGCCCGAAAGCCCGCGCAAGAAGAAGCTCGAGCGCGTCGAATACGTCCGCGCGGGCGAGCGTTTCCAGATCGGCGACATCGAAATCCATCCGTTTACGATCCCCCATG
>Ga0307479_10005525_pt1 | contig 11568 bp, 8 predicted proteins | sample atmos_gasesECM4C_FD_203743 | JGI IMG/M metagenome (GOLD analysis project Ga0307479, IMG submission 203743) | Hardwood forest soil microbial communities from Morgan-Monroe State Forest, Indiana, United States - atmos_gasesECM4C_515 | ecosystem: Environmental > Terrestrial > Soil > Temperate... | reverse complement strand
CCCCGCATGAGGGCGAGTTTCCGCGCCTGTTCAGCGACATCAGCAACAAGCATCCCGGCCGCTCCAAGCTCGAACGGGTGCGCGCCGCGGCCGAGCGCTGCGGTGCCGTGGTGCTGCTCAAGGGCGCGGACACCACGGTGGCCGCGCCGGACGGCCGGGCGACCGTTGCCGCCAACGCGCCGCCGTGGCTTGCGACCGCCGGCGCCGGCGACGTGCTGGCCGGAATCATCGCAGGCCTGATGGCGCAAGGCGTGCCGGCGTTCGAGGCCGCCAGCATCGGGGTGTGGATGCATGGCGAAGCCGCGCGCGAGGCCGGTCCCGGACTGATCGCGGAAGATCTGTCGGAAGTGCTCCCGGCGGTGCACCGGCATCTCTACGACGAGTTCGGCATCGACTATTAACGTGCACTTCGGGATCAGCCGACATCCACGACGATCTTGCCCGCGAAGGGACCGGCCTCGATCGCGCGATAGGCTTCGTCCACGGTCTCGAGCGTGAACCGGCGAGGGGCGATCCTTGGGGCGATTTTTCCGGCGTCAACCAGCTTCGCCGCTTCCCGAAGGATAGCGCCGTGGTGCTCGCGGCCTTCGCCGGTCAGAAGCGGCAGCAGCGTGAAGACACCCGAATAGGTCGCGGCGCGGAACGACAGCGGCGCCAGCGCATGGGTTCCCCATCCGAGCGCGCTCGCCACATGGCCGAAGCGGCGCACCGCCTGGAACGAGGCGTCGAGCGTCTTGCCGCCGATCGTATCGTAGACGATGTCGAAACCGCGCCCATCGGTGTATCGCGCGACGTACTGCTCGACGGTCATGGCGCGGTAGTCGATCGGCGTCGCGCCAAGCGCGGTCAGATATTCCCGCTTCGCGGCGGAGTCGACCGCGAATGCCTCGGCGCCGAAGGCGCGCGCGAGTTGCGTAACGATGTGCCCGACGCCGCCGGCGCCCTGGATCAGCACTTTCTGCCCAGCCTGAACCGCGGCGCGGTCGACCAGGCCTTCCCATGCGGTGATGAAGGCGAGCGGCAGCGCTGCGGCCTCACGCATGCTGATCCCGGCAGGCTTGCGCGCGAGCAAGCGCACATCGACGGCGGCAAATTCAGCGAGCGAACCCTGCAGGCCGCCGACGCCGCCGGTCATTCCGAACACCTCGTCGCCCGGCCTGAATTCGGTGACGCCGGAACCCGTGGCCTCGACGACGCCGGCCAGATCAATGCCGAGGATCGTCGGCAGCGGCTGCTGGGCGTGCGGCGCAGCGCCGGCGCGGATCTTGGTATCCAGCGGATTGACGCCGCTGGCCTCGATGCGGACCAGGACTTGGCCCGCTTGCGCGGTCGGCCGCGCCATCTGTGCGATCCGAAACGGCGAGTTTGCGGCGTCAAGAACCGCCGCCTTCATGAGATTTTCGTCGACATTCTCTTGGAAATTCTCTTGGACCATGACGACCTCGTTGTTCGATCTTGGTTCAATCTGGCCACAGCTTCAAACGTCTGGTCCGGCTGCGCGGTCCGCTGGAACTCGTCGTCGCACGGATCGGGCGATGGCGCTGTTACCGGCGACTCCTGCGAGCCACGGTACTCAACCGACGCCGTACCATCGCACAAGCCGCGGCGCGATCCAGTCGGTGCCGACGGATTCGATGAGCCAGCGCCCGGCAGTTTCGGCGGCGAAGGCGATGCGTTGGGTCTGTCCGGGCTCGACCGCCAACGTATCCAGCCAGAACGGCTTCCAGCCGTCATCGAGGCGGTCGAGCAGCCGGAAATGATGGCCGTGCAAGTGGAACACGGTTGCCCAATCGGCATGGTTGGTGAGGGCCAGCACCACGGTGCGGCCGGCCTTCGTCTGAAACGCGGGCGCCGCGGAGGCCGTGAAATCTGCCGGGGTTACCCAGCCGGTCTGGGTCCCGCCAAGCCCAATGTCGAAGCGCTGGGCGTTCTTGAGGTCGAGCTGTGCCGGAAGGCCGTTGGAGGGCAACGGCGCGGCCGGTGGGAGTGGCGCGGGCCGGATCGGCGGTTCGTCGGAGATCACCAACTGATTGATGAAGCGCGCCTGCTTCCCGTCATGCAGGAACATGTCGCATCTCGTGCCAGCCGGGCCGCTAACGTCGATGAACGCATCGACGCGGCTTCCGGGGGCCAGAACCAGCGCCCCGTTGCGGGCCGGGAAAGGCTCGGCGGGCTGGCCGTCGATCGCCATGATGCGAACCTCCAGGTTCTCCAATTTGAACGCAACGGGAGTGCGGTGACCGGCGTTGATGAAGCGAAATCTGAGGCGTTCGTTGGCGCGGACCGGAACTTCGATCAGATCGGACGACGTAATGCCGTTAATGGTATGAAAAGCCTCGGTATCTTTGGGATCGGTCCCAGGCGCAATCGCCGTTCGATCGGCGCAGACCCGCCACTCCTCGATCAAGAGCACCTCGTCGCGGTCGACCGCGACCGGCTCGCTCTCACGCACGATCAAAGGGAGCCCGCGCGACGGCTTTGCCTGGCCATCGCCGAGCAAGCCGAGGTCGCAGAAACTTGTACCGGCGTGGCGCAGCGACAATTGAAGCGTCTCGCGACCACCGGCTGCAACGGCCGGACGGGCCAGCAACGGCTCAGCGGCCGGAATACCGTTGAGACCCCGCCAGGTCGGCAGGGCCGGCACCGGCAGCTCGTTGGCGAAGGCGATGTCGAGGGTGTCACCGCGGCTCAGTCGAATCTCCGGAGCAGCCAGCGACCAGACGTCGATGGCCGCTCCGAGCCGGCCCGGCCAAAGTTTGCCGGCTTTGGCCTGCAACGCCAGCGCTTGAGCCAGGCCAGTCACCGGCCAAATCGGCGTCACGGCGGCTGCGCCCAATCCGGCCAACAGCTTACGTCGGTCCAGCAGCAACCTGGAACAGGACTTGAGACAGGATTTGGGACGGGACGACTTGGGGCTTGCCATCGAACCGATCCGGACCATTTTCCATGGCGTCTGTCCAGCCGTGACGCCCTGCAGTTGGACAGGCTCGAAGGGCCATTTTTTTGCTGCGAACCGACAGGCTCATGATATAAGCCCGCCGCCCGCGGCATCGCGGCCGGGCTAGATGCTCTTCACGCGGGCGTGGCGGAACTGGTAGACGCGCTGGATTTAGGTTCCAGTGACGAAAGTTGTGGGGGTTCGAGTCCCTCCGCCCGCACCAAGCGCTTGCGGCGTTTGCATCAGGGATTACTGGAGAACCCCTTGACCGATTTTTTCGGGATCGGGTTCGCCGAACACCGGCGCAAGGCGTTACCGCCGCGCGTCGATCATATTTGTCAGTGTCGCGGCCGCAAGGTCCGACGAAAGCGGAAGAAGATTGGACGCCATGCAGGTCACCGAAACCCTCTCGCAGGGATTGAAGCACGAGTTCCAGATCAACGTTCCTGCATCGGACCTCGATGCCAAGGCCGACGCGAAGCTGGTCGATCTGAAGGACAAGGTCCGCCTCAACGGGTTCCGCCCAGGCAAGGTGCCGGTAAGCCACCTGAAGAAGGTCTACGGCCGCTCGGTGATGGCGGAGACCATCGACCAGACCATCCGCGACACCAACACGCAGATCTTTACCGAGCGCGGCTTTCGGCTGGCGACCGAGCCCAAGATCACCATGCCGACCGAGGAGAAAGAGGTCGAGCAAATCCTCTCGGGCAAGTCCGATCTGACCTACACCGTCGCGATCGAGGTGGTGCCGGCGATTGCGCTTGCCGACTTCAAGAGCTTCACGCTCGAAAAGCCGGTCGCCGAGGTAACCGATACCGACGTCGATGAGGCGATCAAGCGGATCTCCGACCAGAGCCGGACCTACGCCGCGAAAGGTGAGGGTGCGAGCGCCGAATCCGGCGACCGCGTCACCATCAGCTTCAAGGGCACCATCGACGGTGTGGCGTTCGACGGCGGCACCGGCGAGAACATCCAGGTCGTGATCGGTGCCGGCCAGTTCATTCCGGGCTTTGAGGAGCAGTTGATCGGGATCGCCGCCGGCGAAACCCGACACCTCAAGGTTTCCTTCCCGAAGAACTACATGAGCGAGAAGCTCGCCGGTCAGCCGGCCGAATTCGAGACCACCGCGACCTTGATCGAGGCGCCGCAGGCCGTCGAGATCAGCGACGAGTTCGCCAAGACGCTCGGGTTGGAATCGCTCGACAAGCTGAAACACGCGGCGCGCGAGCGCCTCGTGGCCGAATATGCCGGCGCGACGCGGCAGCGCGTCAAGCGTACGCTGCTCGACCGCCTCGACGAGAGCCACAAATTCGAGGCCCCGCCGTCGCTGGTCGAGGAAGAATTCAACCTGATGTGGAACTCGGTCAAGGCCGAGATGGAATCGAACGGCAAGACCTTCGCTGACGAGAACACCACCGAAGAAGCGGCGAAGGAAGAATACCACAAGATCGCCGACCGCAGGGTCCGGCTCGGGCTCGTCCTGTCGGAGATCGGGGAGAAGAACAAGATCACCGTGACCGACGATGAAGTCAGCCGTGCGGTGATCGAACGCGCCCGCCAGATGCCCGGCCGCGAGAAGGAGGTCTGGGACTTTTATCGCAACAATGCCAATGCGCTCGCCCAGCTTCGTGCACCGATCTATGAGGACAAGGTCGTGGACTTCATCCTCGAGCTTGCCCACGTGACGGAAAAGAAGGTCAGCCGCGAAGAGCTCTACAAGGACGAAGAGGAAGAGAAGAGCGCGGCTTGACCGGGTCTGTCCGGCATCAATTCCGGGTCTATCCGGCGTTAATAATGAACTGCGAAAGCAGCTTGGCGGCCGCGCTACCTCGCTAGGCGCGCGCCGGCGAATCGGCTTCAACAGGGCTCAATTCCCTGGCCATTTGCCCGGTCTTGTCGCCGGGAAATTGGCCCATATCTGTGAAGTCAGTTTAAGTCCCGTGTCGCGGGACGAGCGTCCACGTCCGGTAAAATCCAGGCCCTTGTCTTGCCTGTGGATGCCCGTCTCCGCCAACTGTCTGCTAGCGATCTGTCTGCCAACAACCTGTCCGCCAACAACCTATCTGACAACCTTTGGGTGACTAATGCGCGATCCCGTCGAAACCTACATGAACCTCGTGCCCATGGTGGTCGAGCAGACCAATCGCGGCGAGCGGGCCTACGACATTTTTTCGCGCCTGCTGAAAGAGCGGATCATCTTCGTGACCGGGCCGGTCGAGGACGGCATGTCGACGCTGACCGTCGCGCAGCTCTTGTTCCTGGAGGCAGAAAACCCGAAGAAGGAAATCTCGATGTACATCAACTCGCCCGGCGGCGTGGTGACATCGGGGCTCGCCATCTACGACACCATGCAGTTCATCCGGCCACCGGTATCGACGCTCTGCACGGGGCAGGCGGCATCGATGGGCTCGCTGCTGCTGGCCGCCGGCGAGAAGGACATGCGGTTCTCGCTGCCGAACTCGCGGATCATGGTGCACCAGCCCTCGGGCGGCTTCCAGGGCCAGGCTACCGACATCATGCTGCATGCGCAGGAAATATTGAATCTGAAAAAGCGGCTTAACGAAATCTACGTCAAACACACCGGCCAGACCTACAAGGCGATCGAGGATGCGCTGGAACGCGACAAATTCCTCACCGCCAACCAGGCCCAGGACTTTGGTATTGTCGACAAGGTGATCGAGAAGCGTGCCGAGGAACCGGCGGCGGCAAAAACCCAGTAAAGGTACGGGGGGCCGGGGGGTTGTGCTGTCGAGCTTACGTGCTCGTCTGCGTGCAGATGCCCCGGTGTCGGCAGAAAGTTCCGCTTTCGTGCTGGTCTGGCCGTGGCAATCGCGCAACGCCTGGCTGATTTCGGCAGCTTTCCCTCGTGCCAAAACCGCAAATCACGGTATTGTCACGGATTGAGGCATGCCTCCCGGTTAGCGAATTCTTGATAGTCGGGTGCCAGCATGGTTGGCTACGGGTGATCGGATATGATCGCGGGAGATTCGAATAAACCGTGATTCGCACGGTATGTAGACATAGGGTCTTTTTTGGTACGGAATTTGCTCTATCTACATCTCCATGACGGGAATTCCTCAAATGGAGCGATTGAGCGGACGAAGTCGAACGGCGGACGGAGACAAGAATGAGTAAGGTCGGCACGAGCGACTCCAAGAACACGCTGTATTGCTCGTTCTGCGGCAAGAGCCAGCACGAAGTCCGCAAGTTGATCGCGGGTCCAACCGTCTTCATTTGCGACGAATGCGTCGAACTGTGCATGGACATCATCCGCGAGGAGAACAAGTCCTCGCTGGTCAAGTCGCGCGACGGCATTCCGACGCCCAAGGAAATCTGCAAGGTCCTCGACGACTACGTGATCGGCCAGAGCCACGCCAAGAAGGTGCTCTCGGTCGCCGTGCACAACCACTACAAGCGGCTCAATCACCAGACCAAGCACAACGACGTCGAGCTTGCGAAGTCGAACATCCTCCTGATCGGCCCGACCGGCTCCGGCAAGACGCTGCTGGCGCAGACGTTGGCGCGCATCCTGGACGTGCCTTTCACCATGGCGGACGCCACCACGTTGACCGAAGCCGGTTACGTCGGCGAGGACGTCGAGAACATCATCCTCAAGCTGCTGCAGTCGGCCGACTATAACGTCGAACGCGCACAGCGCGGCATCGTCTACATCGACGAAATCGACAAGATCAGCCGCAAGTCCGACAATCCCTCGATCACAAGGGATGTCTCGGGCGAGGGCGTCCAACAGGCGCTGCTCAAGATCATGGAAGGCACCGTGGCCTCGGTGCCCCCGCAGGGCGGCCGCAAGCATCCGCAGCAGGAATTCCTGCAGGTCGACACCACCAACATCCTGTTCATCTGCGGCGGCGCTTTCTCGGGCCTTGAGAAGATCATCTCGGCGCGCGGGCGTTCGACCTCGATCGGCTTCGCCGCCCAGGTGCTGGCGCCGGAAGACCGCCGCACCGGCGAAATCTTCCGTCACGTCGAGCCGGAAGATCTGTTGAAGTACGGCTTGATCCCGGAATTCGTCGGCCGCCTGCCCGTGGTCGCGACGCTGGAGGATCTCGACGAAGCCTCATTGAAGAAGATCCTGACCGATCCGAAGAACGCGCTGGTGAAGCAGTACCAGCGGCTGTTCGAAATGGAGAACATCGAACTGACGTTCGCCGACGAAGCGCTCGGCGCGGTCGCCCGCAAGGCGATCGAGCGCAAGACGGGCGCCCGCGGCCTGCGGTCGATTCTCGAGAGCATCCTGCTCGAGACCATGTTCGACCTGCCGGGGCTCGAAGGCGTCGAAGAGGTCGTGATCTCGCGCGAAGTTGTCGAGGGCACGGCGCGCCCGCTCTACATCTACGCGGACCGTTCCGACCGCGCGGTGGAAAGCAGCGCCAGCGCCTGATCGCGCCGGCTCACTCTTTTGCGAGCGAGCGTTCGAGAAAGTCGGCTCGCGGAGGTGTTTTCCGCAGCCGCAGTTGCGTAGCAATTTTTTACGTTAAGCCGCAATTGACGGGCGTTTCTCAAGACTTGACACCCCCCTGTGCGATAGCCACCTTAGGCATATCGGCGATCGAATTTACTCTCTAGATTCGCCTCAACAACGATCGGGACAAAGCAGGCCAAACTTAAGGTGCCGGCCGTGTCCAGATCAACTCGGCACCTTGTGGCGGTTGCGCAAACGAGCGGACTGCGTGCGAGGGGGCACAACAAAAGGAACAGGCCATGTCCACCCCAAAACCCCGGCCATCTATCGTCCACGGCGAAAGCCACTCTTACCCCGTGCTGCCGCTGCGCGACATCGTGGTTTTCCCGCACATGATCGTGCCGCTGTTCGTCGGCCGCGAGAAATCGATCCGTGCCCTCGAAGAAGTCATGAAGAACGACGCGCTGATCATGTTGGCGACGCAGAAGAACGCGTCCGATGACGATCCGGCGCCGGATGCGATCTACGAGACCGGGACGCTTGCGAGCGTGCTGCAGCTTCTGAAATTGCCCGACGGCACCGTGAAGGTGCTGGTGGAAGGGCTGGAGCGCGCGCGCGTGCAGAAATATTCCGACCGCACCGAATATTACGAAGCGACCGCGGTCGCGCTGGCCGACACCGATGCCAAATCCGTCGAGGCGGAAGCGCTGGCGCGCTCGGTCGTGTCCGACTTCGAGAGCTATGTGAAGCTGAACAAGAAGATCTCCGCCGAAGTCGTCGGCGTGGTTCAGGCGATCACCGATTTTGCCAAGCTCGGCGATACCGTCGCCTCGCACCTGGCCGTCAAGATCGCCGACCGCCAGGGCATCCTGGAGACGCTGTCGGTCACCGCGCGCCTGGAGAAGGTGCTCGGGCTGATGGAGAGCGAGATCTCGGTGCTGCAGGTCGAGAAGCGTATCCGCTCGCGCGTCAAGCGCCAGATGGAGAAGACCCAGCGCGAGTACTATCTCAACGAGCAGATGAAGGCGATCCAGAAGGAGCTCGGCGACGAAGAGGGCCGGGACGAGCTCGCCGATCTCGAGGAGAAGATCGCCAAGACCAAGCTTTCCAAGGAAGCGCGGGAGAAGGCGCAGCACGAGTTGAAGAAGCTGCGCCAGATGTCGCCGATGTCCGCGGAGGCGACCGTCGTGCGCAACTATCTCGACTGGCTGCTGTCGATTCCGTGGAACAAGAAGTCCAAGGTCAAGAAGGATCTGGAGGCCGCCCAAGCGGTACTGGATGCGGACCACTATGGGCTTGAGAAGGTCAAGGACCGCATCGTGGAATATCTTGCGGTGCAGTCGCGCGCCAACAAGCTGACCGGGCCGATCCTGTGCCTGGTCGGACCTCCCGGCGTCGGCAAGACTTCGCTCGGCAAGTCGATCGCGAGGGCGACGGGGCGCGAATTCGTGCGCGTCTCGCTCGGCGGCGTGCGCGACGAGGCCGAGATCCGCGGTCATCGCCGCACCTATATCGGCTCGATGCCCGGCAAGATCATCCAGTCGATGCGGAAGGCGAAGACCTCCAATCCGCTGTTCCTGTTGGACGAGATCGACAAGATGGGCGCCGATTTCCGCGGCGATCCGTCCTCAGCGCTGCTTGAGGTCCTGGACCCCGAGCAGAACTCGACCTTCAACGACCACTACCTCGAGGTCGACTACGATCTCTCCAACGTGATGTTCATCACCACCGCGAATACGCTGAATATTCCGGGGCCGCTGATGGACCGCATGGAGATCATCCGGATCGCGGGCTATACCGAGAACGAGAAGGTCGAGATCGCGCGCAAGCACCTGATCCCGAACGCGGTCTCCAAGCATGGCCTTGATCCCAAGGAATGGTCGATCGACGACGACGCGCTGCTGCTGATGATCCGCCGCTACACCCGCGAAGCGGGCGTGCGCAATCTGGAGCGTGAGCTTTCGACACTCGCCCGCAAGGCGGTGAAGGAGCTGATGATCTCCAAGAAGAAGTCGGTCAAGGTCACCGAGAAGACGCTGGAAGAGTTCTTGGGCGTACCGAAGTATCGCTTCGGCGAGATCGAGAGCGAGCCTCAGGTCGGCATCGTCACCGGCCTTGCCTGGACCGATGTCGGCGGTGAGCTGCTCACCATCGAAGGCGTCATGATGCCCGGCAAGGGCAAGATGACCGTCACCGGCAATTTGCGCGACGTCATGAAGGAATCGATCTCGGCGGCGGCCTCCTACGTCCGCTCCCGCGCGATCGTCTATGGCATCGAGCCGCCGCTGTTCGACAGGCGGGACATCCACGTCCACGTGCCGGAGGGGGCGACCCCGAAGGACGGGCCGTCGGCCGGCGTCGCGATGGCGACCGCCATCATCTCGGTGATGACCGGCATTCCGGTCCGGCACGATGTCGCCATGACCGGCGAGATCACGCTGCGCGGACGGGTGCTGCCGATCGGCGGGTTGAAGGAGAAGCTATTGGCGGCGGCGCGCGGCGGCATCAAGACGGTGCTGATCCCGGAGGACAACGCCAAGGATCTCACGGAGATTTCCGATGCGATCAAGGGCGGGATGGACATCATTCCGGTTGCACGTCTCGACGACGTCGTCGCGCGCGCGCTGGTGCGCAAGCCGGTGCCGATCGTCTGGGAAGAGGACACCAAGGTGCCGGTCAACCCGGACGCCGGCGACGAAGCCGCCGGCGGCCTGACGGCGCACTAAGCGAAACTGAATATGCTAAGGAAACGGCGCCTTCGGGCGCCGTTTTTGTTGGGAGCAAATGATGCACATCGACGGCCAATGCCATTGCGGCCTGGTCACCTTCAAGGCCGAGATCGATCCGCAAGCGGTCTCGATCTGTCATTGTACCGATTGCCAGTCGCTCACCGGCTCGCCCTACCGGGTCACCGTGATCTGTTCGGGCGTGCGGATCCGGATGACCGGGAAGCCGCCAAAAATCTACGCCAAGACCGGCGACAACGGACGAACGCGTTTTCAGCATTTTTGCGCCGAATGCGGCTCGCCGCTGTTCACGAGCGGCGAGGGCGATGAGGCGGATGATTGGGGAATCCGCTGGGGCAGCATCCGCCAACGCGACCACCTCAAGCCCATGCGGCAGATCTGGTGCCGTTCCGCCGCGTCATGGATCGGTAAGGTCGCGGATTTGCCCGGGCGGCCGATGGACTAGCTTGCGCCAGGGGGCACGGCAAGGCTAAACAGGCCCGGACGGGCGGTTAGCTCAGCTGGTTAGAGCATCTCGTTTACACCGAGAGGGTCGGGAGTTCGAATCTCTCACCGCCTACCAGCCTTCGCCCCAAACGGGGCTTCGGCTCGGTAAGCCCCATCGTAGCGAAGGCTGCCGCGTCGTAGCCCGCAGGGCGAAGACGGGCTCGGCTCGGCTGCCGTGGAGACCGGCTAGAACGCTACGCCGATCCGCATTGCACGCTTCCAGACAATCCTGCAGCGCTTCTTCGTGGTGCCGTAGAGCACCTCGAACCGGTCCGGGAGATTGACCAGCTTTTCCAAATGCAGGCACGCGCCGCCCGCCGAGTAATCGATCAGGATGCAGTCGATCGCAGGCGCTTTCGGCCCGACGAATATCTTTGCCTTGCCGGAGATCCGACCTTCGGGCCGCTGGCGTGCGTATAGTCTGGGATACTTCACGGTATGTCCTACTTCACACCTCGGCCAATGGCGTTTTGGGCGCTATCAGCGACGCATTTTCCTCATGTCCCGCTTAGATGCGGTTTATTCCGTCGTTCAATTTTGATCATTCGGCGGTACCCTTAATATTTGCTTAGCGTTTTCGATGTCGGACTGAGCGCGCTGGGCCATTTGTTGCATTGCTTCCAAAAGTGCGAATGTCGGGTGAGGGCGCCCCGCTGCGGGAGTTTTGGCAGGTTTGGCCGATGGACTCTTGGAGTGTCGAAGGCGAGCGCTGGGGAGTGCAGCGGCGAACGCTGGCGCTGCTATCGCCTATCTGCCCTTTGGCGCCGGTCCGCGAACCTGCATCGGTTCGTCGTTCGGGCTGCAGGAAGCCACCATCGTTCTGGCCACGTTGATGCAGCGGTTCGACATGCGGCTCCTCCCGGAAGCCACGGTGTGGCCTGTCCAGAAAATCACCTTGCGCCCCGCACATGGCCTGCCGATGCTGATCGTGCCGCGATGTTGCATGTAAGATGTTCGTGAGACCGCACGGCGCT
>Ga0307479_10005524_pt1 | contig 11570 bp, 9 predicted proteins | sample atmos_gasesECM4C_FD_203743 | JGI IMG/M metagenome (GOLD analysis project Ga0307479, IMG submission 203743) | Hardwood forest soil microbial communities from Morgan-Monroe State Forest, Indiana, United States - atmos_gasesECM4C_515 | ecosystem: Environmental > Terrestrial > Soil > Temperate... | reverse complement strand
GTGCTGACGATGACCCTGCCTCCCTGGTGGATGGCGTCGAGAACAAGGTCTGTGGGCGTGACGCGCATCGGGCCGACAACGGCGGCGGGGTCGCGTAGGGCTTGTGAGGTCACCCAATTCTGGCAGTAGGAGCAGTGCAAATCACAGCCGAGCATGCCGAAGCTGTAAGCCAGTGCCCCTGGATGAGCATGGAAGAAGGGTTTTTTCTCGATGGGGTCGCATTGAACGCCGCCGACATAGCCCCAGGGCACATAGAGTGTCCCGCCCCGGTTGTAGCGAACCTTGCAAACGCCGGGTTGCCCGTCAGGGATCTTGCAACAGTGTCCGCAGGCAAAACACCGCACCCAGTTGCGGTCGAGCTTTTCGTAGAGTTCGCCCTCTCGAACGTTTTCATGAATGATTTCGCGCAGTGTATTCATACGTGCCAAGTGTCGTGCCGAGGCGACCGTCAGCTACTTGCCTTCTGATACTTGTCGGGCTGAAATCTACCGCCGTCAACGTAATTCTTGTTGGTCTCGACGTACGCTTGCCATTTCTCCGGCAGATCATCCAGCGGGAAAATTGCTGTCACCGGACAGACCGGAACACAGGCGCCGCAGTCAATGCACTCAGTGGGATCGATATACAGTTGAGGCACTTCATCGAACGTTGGGCGGCCATCGTCATAGGTGCGGCCTTTCGCCGGATGAATACAATCCACCGGGCACACATCCACACAGGCGGTGTCCTTGGTTCCGATGCAAGGTTCAGCGATGATGTATGCCATCGGCCCAACTCCCGCGGGTAGGATCTCCCCGCTCCGAGTCTATGCTCCTTCCTTTTCTTCAGGTAGGGGCGCCGTCTCTTGGCACTTCTTGTCCCCAGCATTTTGTGCAAAAAGTTCTGGTTGGATACGGACATTCATCCTGGTGGTTCGCCTTCCCACATTTCCGGTTTGTCCCGCAGCGCGGGCATTCATGAGTGTGACTCTGGACCAGCACTACGGGCGAAACATCTTCCGGTTCTTCTGTCGCGCCGCTTCGAGGTCATCGGTTTTTTTCTGGCGGTCAATTTCTTTCTGTGGATCCTCTTGCCCCTCCAGCTTTATGGATCTGGCAATCGCAGCCTCAGCTTGTGCATTCAGCCGTTTCGAAAACATGGAAAGCGCAAAAGAGTTCAGGAATCTAGAACGGACTAGGTTTATCGAGTACTGCGAATCTTCCCAGCGGGCGATGACCTTTTCTGTCGTCCTATACAGTTCGTTGGTTGGGAAGCTGATCTCGCCAGCAGGCCTCGTTGCAGTTCCGTACTTTGTCGAGATGGCTTGTACCATGTCCTCGGCAGTTAGCCCACGCGTTGCGTCCTGATCATAAGTCACCAAAATCCTGAAGAGCTCGCTATTGTAGAAGCTGAAGAAAATCTGCCAAACCGAGTCTGCTGGGCGCGACTGGTCAGAAGAGCCGCCCGGCCAATAGGCCAACTCTTGAACTACCGCTGGGTGTTTTTGGATCAGCTTTGTCTGGAGCGGTCTTAAGTCAACCTGGTTTGATAGTTCGGGCAAACTCATTCCCAGCGAAAAGTTTCGATACTTGGAAAGATCCTGCCCGCGAACTAAAGGAGCTGAAAACAGGATCATTACGAGGGAAATGCCCGCACTTCGCATCATTTTCATTTGAACGTCCCCTACGAAACCTCAAGTGATTCTAAATCGTCTCCACTTTAATCGGTGCGATCGTTTCTTCCCGACCCTGTTCGTTGCCCCTTGCGAGCCCTGTGCTTTGGTTCAATCGGCAGCCGATCGTGCGCGGTCCCTCACCGGAAGGTCTTTGGCCCGCAAAAGAGGCGCGCTTTCCTGGATATCTCGTGACTGAGCGGAGACAGTCACATAGCGCACTCCCAGGAAACGTTTCGAAGCCTCCGAGGCCACTCGCATGATTTCCAGGGAGTTAAACTCCGCCGCCTCCAGGTTCGCCAGGATTTGCTCGACTGCCCTGCGGAGCGTCTTTTGTTCGTCAAGACCGAAGACGGTCGCTCCGATTTCACCAGCCCGCCAGGAGAAAGTCCAGCCCGCTTCGCGGATTTTTCGACCCAATCCATACCCATCGAGATTCTTGACTAATCTCCAGCCAGGTGCACAGGGCTCGCTTTCGAATCGCAGGACTTCCGGCAAGAGTGTGCCTTCCTTGATCAGGATGGTGCCTGGTTTGATTGTGTCTGGCATTTGGGCTCTTCTCGGCGTCTACAGTGGCACATTGTTCGGCAGCAGCTAGCGCCGGCGGTTAGGTTTCCGTTGGACTCAATCTTTGTAAATATTCGTCCTTCAGGCCGCCTTCCTCATGTCATCTTTCGTTGCAGGCACACTGACGGCGCCTTCCGCAACTCTCGAATAATTTCACCAGCCATGTAGAAAGAGGTCCAGGGCTCGGTTTCGGATCGCACGGATTCCGGCAAAAGAGCGCCTTCCTCGATCAGCCTGGTTCCCGTATTGATTGTGTCTGGCATTAGCGTCTCGCCTGCGTTTACAGTAACGCTCAGGACCGCCACGCGCGCAGTTTTTACGGTGACTCGCCTCGACCCGGGGTTGGATCCGTCATCGACGTCATAGTAAGTCTCTATTTCGCGTTTGATGAAGAATAAAGCCAGGACCCTCTTGACGGAGCCCGCACAAACCACAACGTCGAGCGGTATTTGGTAACTCGCGATGGGGCGCCATGACACCACCAGGAGCAACGCCGTAATGGACACCCACTCCATGATTTTCGTGACCATTGACAAAGTGATTTTCGTGACCGTTGACAAACTCGTTTCTCCATCGGGTTCCGTCAATGGGGACCCACTGGATGATTCTCCTGACCATTGGCAACCTCGCTTCTCTGTCCACTTTCACCTTCGTCGGAGAAGTGCGGGGGCGAACTTGGCCCGCCCCTCCGAACGAAAGATCCGTCCGTCTCGGCTGTTAGGGAAAGCCTGGCCGTTAAGCCGCGGGGTCTGTTGTCTCGCTCGTGCCACTTGCGAGATAAGATGTTTACTCACACGCGGGGCGTCCATTAGACGCATTACGAACGGCTTGAGTGGCCCGCGTTTTCGCTGATGCCGCGACAGGTTCGTCGCTCAGCTCTTTTTCGGCTCTAACCCAGTCCTCGACATCTTTTCCGTGTTCGCCGCCGCGTTGAAGATACAGCTCATGAGCTCGGTGAGCGATCTCTTCTCCCGATGGTTCTCTGCGTCCAAACATGGCAACCGCCTTGGTTGTCTTGGCCAAGGGCAATTTCAGATAACTCACTCTAGTTTAGATTATCGGATCGCCCCATCAGCGGCTTAACTACAGTAGGTTAATTACCTTACCTTGTCAAGTAGAATCTGATGTGATTTTTATGATTAAGCAAATATAGTTAACCGACCGCAGGGTGTTTGTGGATGGGACTATAATTCGGGAATGGCATCCGCAGGGCAGAGTACCGAGCAGGCTCGGCAGGCGCAAGACGGTAAGACATTGGAAGGGAACAATGAGGAATCCAGCGGAATCCTTATTGGCCCCTCAATGGCCCCTCGTTTTTTTCGAGCGAGTGAAATTTCCTTCGCCGTGGGTTTTTCACCAACTACCCAAGGTAGGCAGTCGGCTTAGGGCCCAAATCGTGCGGCACGGATGGCAAGCCGACGACTGAACCTTGGCAAATCTGAAGCCAACGGAAAATCAGGAACTTGCAAGGCACTTTCAGGAGCATAGAGTAGCGTTTAGAGCAGGCAAAAATGCTTAATGTTCCTCAGGTTGTTCCCACGAAACGAAGAGTATAGAAGCGGTTCAGATGTACCACGCGGAACGCGGGTTCCCTCCCTTCCTCTGAAGCGAGGAAGCGAGGGAAAGGACTTGACAGGCCGGAAGAAGTCCCTCTAGTACCCCACATCTCCGGTAACAGCGTCTGTCAGGCATTGAGTCCATGGGCTGACGGGGAATCTAGCCTCACAGCCCGGGGCTGTGATACAAAAACACTCTCACTTCTCCTGCATTAAAATATCGGGTTGGTCAAATCAGGTTCGCTCCCCGACGTACCATGGCGCACTCACCGTAAAAATGCGCTCATTGCCTTGCACCAGCAGCGTCCATTGCAGAAGCCGGCCACGCTGATTGTGTAGGAAGTATTCATACCATTTGTCTTCCACGAGCTCAGGTATGACCACGATGACGCTGCGATCGGGATGCTTCTTCGAAAGATCGAGAATGAACTGAATGATGGGAATGATGATGAAGCGGTAAGGGGAAGGCAGGAGCAGCAGCTTTGGCGCTTCCCTGCCTGCCGTGCGGAAAGGCCGCTCAACGTAACGCTCCCAGTCCTCTTGAAGCAATTCGGAATGCTCGGTGGGTTCGACGTGCAGCGCTATCACTTCCTGTGAGAACCGTGCGGCAAATTCAATTCCCTGACGTGAAATGTTGCTCCATCGGTCGATGGGAATGACGGCAATGGGAGGCTGGCTGAGACTTGGCGTGTGGATGGGAACCTTACAAGTGGTAAGGAGCTTAACAGAGTGATAGTGGCGGCGGACCACGATAAAGAAAACAATAGTCAGCGGAATGAAAAGCAACGTAATCCAGGCACCTTCAGCGAATTTCGCAACCAGCACGACGACGACGGTGACTCCGGTGACGAGCGCCCCCAACCCATTGACGAGAGCGCTCTTCAGCCAGTGCGCCCCGCGATTTCTCCGCCAGTGCACGACCATACCGGACTGCGAAAGCGTGAAGGCCAGGAATGCGCCGACAGCATAGAGCGGGATGAGCCTGTCGGTGACACCGCCAAAAAGAATGAGAAGGCCGCCACAGAGTACTGCCAGGACAGCGATGCCGTAGGTATAAACAAGCCGCCGCCCGAGGTACCCGAAGGCGTGCGGAAGGTAGTTGTTTTGTGCGATGGCGCGGCAGAGACGCGGAAAATCGGCGAACGCCGTGTTGGCAGAGAGCGAAAGAACGAAAAGTATGGAACCCATGGTCAGGTAGTAGAAATAACCTTTACCGAAAACGGCTGCGATAAGCATGGAGAGCAGACTCTGGTAACCGGGCCGACCTGGATCCGTTGCGGCGATGCCGTAAACCTTCACGAGATACGAAATTCCCGCCAGCAGAACCGCCAGGACAAGAATGATCACGGTGAGAGTGCGTTGAGCGTTTTTCACGGCGGGTTCGCGGAAGGCCTTCACCCCGTTGCTTACAGCCTCAACGCCGGTCAGTGCCGTGCAACCGCTGGCGAAAACCTTCAGAAGCAGCCAGTAGCTGACGGCTTCGGCCATGGGCGGCGGAGGCGGAAGAGGCGCCACCGGTGTGGGATGCCCGCCGCTGAGGAGGACGCGGAGAACGCCTCCGACGATGGTAATGAGAAGTGTGCCGACAAAGAGATAGGTGGGAACTGCGAAAGCAAGGCCAGCATCGCGCACGCCGCGAAGGTTGAGGACGGTGATGACGATCAGAATGCCGACGCAGATAGATACCGTGTGAGGCAGCAAGGATGGAGCAGCGGAGACCAAGGCGCCGACGCCTGCGGAAATACCCACGGCGGCAGTGAGAATGTAATCGGCTAGGAGCGCAGCCGCGGCAAGCAGGCTTGCAGGTGCGCCAAGATTGAAGCGCGCCACAGTATAAGAGCCGCCCCCGGAGGGATAGGCAGCGATGGTCTGACGATAGGAGAAGTACACGATCACAAGCAACGTGATGATCGCGGCGCTGATCGGAACGATATAGCGAACGCCCAGAAGGCCCAGGGGAATGAGAAGACTGAGGGCCGCCTCCGGGCCGTAAGCAGCTGAGCTTAGCCCGTCAAGACCAAAGATGGGGATGCCCTGTGCCGGACCGATCCTTTCGGCGCGTTCGTCACTTGTCTTGATGGGCTTGCCGACAACGAGGTCTAGTATGTTCATGAGCGGTGGGGTCCACGGACGGTTCAGGCCAGAAAAAATAAGATCTACGCAATGAGTGTGAGCTGGCCCTTACAAGGATGCGGACATGAGATCACATTCGGGGCCCGTCCTATGCGTCTGAGCAGACCAACGATAACATCGGTCGTGTTTGCAATCAAAAATCAATGTCACGCCAGATTTGGCATCGCTCACATGTCCGGGAACCGCACTACACGGAGAAGTGTCGTTCGCGCCCGCCGTATTCCGGTGGCCCACTCGGACTCGATCTGCCAGAGCCATGCGTTGGACGCTGTCGGCAAATCCGTATCGGACATTTGAGTCCGATAGTAGGTAGTGCAGTGCTCATTCAAGGCGGAAAGATAGTTGCGGCGGGCAGCAGGGACCTTGAGCAGCCTGCCCAAATCGTCACACGAAGTGTACCTTTCTGCACAGACCGGCCATCGTGCGCGTGTTTTAATATAGGGTTCGCCGCGCGGGCCTGTTATCGGCGAGGGAGGAATTAGCATGACTTTAAAAATGACGAACAGCGAACGAGAAGGCGTGTCCGTGGGAGAACTGGACGGTCGCATCGTGCTCGGAGAGGAGAGCAATTCACTCCGTGAGGAATTGAAGAGGCTGATCGCCGAAGGAAAGAAGAAGATCGTTCTGAACATGGCGAACATCAAATACATCGACAGCGCAGGGCTGGGCACTTTGATCGCTGCGCATCTAAGTGCCAAAACTCAGGGTGCATCTGTGCGCCTCTGCCACCTGGGCAAAAAATTCCGCGAAGTCCTGCAAATGACGAAGCTGCTGACTGTTTTCGATGTTTACGATACAGAAGAAGCCGCAGTCAGCAGCTTCCAAAGCTTCGCGGCCGCGAGCGATTAGTTGCGAACGTCATCAGGGCCAATTCGACTCCGGCTGGTCCTGAACTACGCACTGATGCGAAATGAGTGTGACTTGCAAGGCCGTTTCCGGGGAACTCCCGACCGTTTCCCGGCAAGCATCAGAGCCCTAACCAAATAACTTTACTAAAATCTAAAGTGCAGCGGTCTGTCCCGATCCGCACACGTTAAACTTGTTCCTTTTGGTACAGACTCTCAACTCTCGACGCGCTAGCCTATCCAAGGATTCCGATTCTCGGGCGTTTTCAGTTGCACAGCCCTCGAGTCAAAAATGGAAATCCTGGCCAAAATCCGGATGGAAATGCTCTTGGTCATGGTCGCGGCTTCGGCTGTACTCTTTGCGCAAAGTAGCGGGCCGGACAAACCTCAGAATCCTGCGAGCGTCCAGGACGCCCGTCAAATAGTGGGACTGTCGGTCGCGGCCACCGAGCGCAGTTGGCAGGCGCGTAACCATTACATCTACATAGAACGTGATGAGGATCGACGCCTGGACTCGCTTGGGAAAGTGAAGTCGGAGAATGTCGATGTCACCCGAATGATGCTTGTCAACGGCGCGCGCTTCGAGCAGCTCATGGAACACAACGGAAACCTTCCATCCGTCAAGGAACAGCGGAAGAGCGACGAGAATCTTGAAAAGCTAAAGCATGAAACGCCTGACGAGCGGGCAGCGTGGCTCCGCAAGGATCAGGAAAACAGGTCCTTTCTCGAGGAAGTGCTCCAGGCTTTCGACTTTCAACTGGTCGGCGAAGAGACAGTCGGCGGCAAGCCGGCATACGTGTTGGAGGTTACGCCACACCCCGGCTATCACACGGACGGCAAGTACGGCAAGATGTTGTCCAAGGTGGCGGGCAAGCTTTGGGTCGACAAGCAGGACTTCGGGTGGATCAAGGTCGACGGCGAAGTAACGCAGTCGTTCTCGATGGGATTATTCGTGGCCCGCGTGCAGCGTGGCTCGCACATCATCCTGGAGCAGACGTGCGTCGGTGACGCGATCTGGGTGCCGAAACGCCTCGAAGTGCGAGCAAGCGCCAGAATTTTCTTCGTAAAGAGTCTGGCCATTGAAAGGATTCTCAGCTACTGGGACTACCGCCTGGCCGCGGACGGCCCATACTCTGTGAGTAGATAACGGTGGTTCCTCTCGACCGACGCGATTGAATTGCTGCGAAGCGGAGGCAGTTCTAACTTCTCGCAGCCTCCTTTATCGCACCAAGAACAACTGTATATGACCGGGGAAGATGGAGGGTTGCTGTGAATGACCAACGGAAGAAGCGGAAGTCGCATCTTTCGCAGCGAAACGGCCTGCCGGAAATCACGGCCAAAAGGCCTCTTTCTATGATCCCTTTGCGTTTTAATCGATGAATTCGTTCACTGCGGCATAGCGGGCAAATAATAACGCGAATCTCCTGATGTGACTCTCCAATGTCCGTTCAATCCTGCCGCACGGGAACGCCTGCTGGCTGTCTACTTTTGAACACCAGGATCCGCTTGCCTCAATCCATTGGCTAATCTGAAGCTTTACTTTCCACTGCCCCCTTGGCCTCCTTCGATTTGCATGACAGGGCGACTGTTCAAAATTGCACAGACTCCATGATGTCGGCATCGTATGCTGAGTATGGAGGGGTGTACACCGTGGCCGCTCACTCATATCTTCCTACGCGGCTTCGCTGATTCCGAGCATGGCATCAATGTCACACCTGGCTCAGAACGAAATCCAGTCTGATCAAAGGAGTGGCCGTCCGGAGAGCACGGCTTCCCACAGACGCCGGCCCCTCCGCGTCCTTTTCGTCCACCGCGATGCAGACGCGATAGAAAGCTGTCTGCAAGAGCTCAAGAAAGCGCAATTCACTGTCAGCGCCGATTTCGTCTTGACCTTAGCGCAGTGCACAGAACATCTCCGCCTCCAATCTTATGATGTAGTTGTTGCCGAGTATCCCAACCCGAATTGGAAGGGCTCGCAAGCTTTGCAACTCCTCCATCAAGCAGTGCAGGAGATTCCCCTCCTGTTCGTAACCACGGCCATGGGAAGTGAATCCATCGGGCAACTAACTGCCCATGGTGCTTTCGATTACGTTGAGCTAGAGCATCTCCGTCAATTGCCGATGACCGTTCGCCGAGTCTTGAACGAAAAGAAATTGCGCGATGAACTACGAGAAGCCAAAAAAGCCCTAAGGCATTCGCAGTCGCTGTATAGAGCGCTCATGGACAATCCGGCATACGGAGTGTACCGGTGCAACGCTGAAGGAGAATTGCTCGACGTAAATCAAGCATTGCTAACGATGCTCGGGTATGAGTCGAAAGAACAACTCCTCGCGGGAAATCATACGCCCGAGATCATTCCAAGTTTGGCCAACGGCCCGCCAATTGGAACATGCTCGCCCGAGAAAAAGCAGATGGAGCCAGTCGAACAAGAATGGAAACGCAAGGACGGAACAACACTGAAGGTGAGGTTGAGCGGCCGGGGCGTCCACGACGATTACGGGAACTTTGCTGGCCACGAAATAATCGCGGTAGACGTCACAGAACAGAGAACGCTTGAGGATCAGTTGCGCCTTCAGGCATCAACCGATTCGCTGACTGGCTTAGCGAATCATCGCTGTCTTTTCGAGGTGCTGCACGCGGAGATCTGCCGATCACAACGAACCGGCAGAGAATTCTCTTTGGTATTGCTGGACCTCGATGGCTTGAAGAAGACTAACGACCAGTTTGGTCATCTCACCGGAGATCGAGCGCTCTGCAGACTCGGACAGATCCTGCGGGACTGCTGCCGCGCTATCGACACCGCAGCACGCCATGGCGGGGACGAATTTGCGCTCGTACTGCCGGAGACAAGCATGACCGCTGCTACATTGGTAGCGCACCGGATTTGCGATCTTCTTGCGAAGGACAACGAGGAGCCAATGCTTTCCGTCAGCGTGGGGGTTGCCAGTTATCCAAAGGATGCCGATACTATTGGGACCCTGCTGTACGCAGCGGACAGGGCCCTGTACGGGATGAAAGAAAAGCGGGCAAGAGCTGCCGGGGCCGGTCAGGGTAGTTGATCGCCTCTATCAGTTGCGGAGACAACGGGCAAAATGCCTGGCCGCAATGGCGATCAAACGCCACAATGAAGCACCACATCAAGGCAATTACGGTATGCGTGAGAATCGGCCAATGCTAGGACGTGTGCTCGCATGGCCAGCTTCCACATGCAACGCTTCAAGCGGACAAGTTCCTACCTCAGCAGGAAATCAATAAGCGTGAGTTTTCAGCCACGCCATTGGAGGGCATAGCGGCTTGCGTCAGTCGTGCAGGACAACGCTCAAGAGAGAAGTGTTGATCTGAAGACCGCCGTTATACCTGATGAAGCCCAATTTCCTGAACTTGTTCATGAAAACATTGACCCGTGAACGCGTTGTGCCGATCATCTCCGCTAGCGTTTCTTGCGATACTTTGGGAAGCACTCCGTGGGGCTTGTCTTCCCTGCCGTAACGGGCAAGCAACAAAAGGGTGCGGGCCAGGCGCCTCTCGCTGGAGTTGAATAGCTGATCGACCAGGTCCTCCTCGATTCGAATGTTCCGCGCCGGCATGAAAGTGATGAACTGGTCGGAAAGGGCATGCTGTTCACCTTGAACATTTCGCTCTTCTCAATGACAAGCACGGTGCTGGGCGTAATCGCGGTAGCCGTCCCCATACGGACGGACTGACCTGCCAGACACCCTTCACCAAAGAAGTCGCCCGGTCCCAGCATCGCGACGACGGCCTCTTTGCCGCCTTCACTAACCACGGAGAGCCTGACACCGCCTTCTTGTATGTACATTACGCTCTTAGCAGCATCACCTTGAGCGTAGACGACCTCCGCTCTTTTAAGCTTTTTAACTTTTCTCGCCACCTCGGCCGAATCGAGGAAGGCTTGGGCATCAAATCCCTCAGTTTCCCGAGGAATATTCTTAGATTTTTTGTTGCGGTGATTCACGATTGCTTCCACACTTCCACCTGAGAAGGTGTGCTAGACCTAGCCATAGATTCTTCTTGCGGCCACAAGAGATCTATTGCCAACGTTTTCTTCTTGGTTCCTTGATCCTGTTTGGTCGTTGACAGGTTATCACCACAATTCTCAAGGACCTCGACCGTCTAACTAAGAGCTGGTTCTACCATTAAAGTCCCGCTGACAGAATTGGCAGAATCCAAAGAAAAAGTCCGTTCCCCATTGAGTCGTGCAACTCGAGAAGCTAGCCGCAAGGTTACGACTGCAAGTGACACCAGCTACTTGTTACGTGTGGAACGCAAGCGAGTAGCAAGAGCATCAATATGACGGTCGACCAATACCGGATTTATCTGCAGAGTGGCTCAGCGGATATTCCGCTGAACCCGTTCACAGGGGCCAAACTTGAAAGGTCGCATCACTTGAAACATCCTTTGAAGTTTGGCCCCAATCTTTTCAGATCATCAAGTGCACAGTATCCCCGGCGAGAAAACTAGGTGTGAGTGCGTGTAACGAGGATGTTGTGGTAGTCCTGCCAGAAGATCATTTGTGACGTCGATCTCCACTGTGTTCCGAATGGCCGCTGGCGTCGAGCCAATTCAGGAGAGAGCGGATGCTGCCACGCGCCAAAGCAATATTCGAATCGGCGGCGCCGTAATAAAGATTGATGGTGTCCCCATCCGCGCCAATCGTGTAACCGCAGGGAAATACGACGTCTTGCACATCTCCGTGGCGTTCATAGTCCGCCTCGGGCGCAAACATCCAGGAATCCCCGCGAATCAGGCACTTGTCCGGTTCTTGAAGGTCGAACAGAGCCAGGCCGAGCCGATAGATCG
>Ga0307479_10005522_pt1 | contig 11572 bp, 6 predicted proteins | sample atmos_gasesECM4C_FD_203743 | JGI IMG/M metagenome (GOLD analysis project Ga0307479, IMG submission 203743) | Hardwood forest soil microbial communities from Morgan-Monroe State Forest, Indiana, United States - atmos_gasesECM4C_515 | ecosystem: Environmental > Terrestrial > Soil > Temperate... | reverse complement strand
GGGAGCGCGGCGTCCATCGTGTTCGCAATCTGCCCCGCAATCTGTCCGTGTCCATCGAGCGCGACCGCCATGCAATCCAGAAGTGCGCGCTTACGATCATCGCTCATGTCTGTGAAGTCGAGTCCGCTCAAGTCGATGCTGTAGTCGATTCGCAGCGCTTTGCTAGTTGCATCGGGAGGAAGCACTTTCGCCGTCACCAGAATCATCGTGGATTGCGGCAATCCCGGTTGCATCGCCGCCGCGAGCATTTGCGCTCCACTCTGTTTCAGCGAATCTTGTGGATGAGTCGGGTAGTAGCCTGGACGATAGGCCAGTTTCACGGCGGGTCGATTCAGTTTGATCTCGACCCGCCGAAAGCTTTCGTCGTTGCTCTTCTGTGGTGTGTACGCCAGCGTGTAGTAATTGGAGCCTTCTTCCAAACTGCGCGCGATCGAGCCGCGAACGTCGTTCTCGATGTAGAGGTGGCCGCCCGTTTGGTCCGCAAGATCGAGCATCGAGGCACGTTGGTTAAAACGCGTACCTGACTGGCTGCTCAACACGTCGGTGTAGGCATCGCCGATTGGGGAATTTACCATGTCGCGGCTTTGGTCCGCCCCCACTCCGATTTCCACGCCACCGGTCTGCAGGCCTCGAACGTCGATCGGGTAGATCGCGATCCGCGCAGTTGCCATCACGGTCGTCACCCTGCGAATTTCGTTCTCATAGCTGAAATTGGTGGCCAGATTGGACACTGGAGCCGCCGCTTGTGAACTCACCGACGCGATGCTCACGAAAGTGTTATCAAAAGGCCGCAACCGGATTTCGAACGAGCCGGAAAGCCAGACCAGGTTCTTGCGCCCCGGGTATGCGGAAACCGCGCGTGCGATTGCTTCCATAGCTTCCAGGGTCATGGTGGTCCGCTGATCGGTGCGAATGCCCTCCTGGGTTGCTGAGGTAGCCGTGCGTTGCGCACGGAATCCCGGAGCCGTGGGGTTAGACATCGCTGCATTGATTGCCATTATCGATAGCCCTGCTTGGTCTGGCAACTTGGGCTGTGCGTACCGTGCGGTTTCTTCGATGAAGCCCTGGTCCTCCTGTAACTGGACCTGTGTCGTTAACAGCGGCGAAGCTTGCCGCATTACCTTCTCCGCTGTCTTCACCAGGGTTTCGGAATCATCCGTGAATCCTTGCACTATCTGGAGGTGCGTTCCCAGCACGAACAGCGCAAGGTGTTTTCCTTTTGGCACTGTCTTGAGGAACTGCAACATTTGCGCTCGGGCGAATGCTTGATCGTTCGGAGGAGTATTAAGAAGGTCGAACAGAAAGATGCTGAGTGGGGCCTCCGCCGATGCCGGCGTCATGCGGTTGCTGAAAGTTCCCGCGGGAAGAGAATTCTGCGGCGCCGTCGAACCGCTCGCCGCAGAACCAGAAGATGAATGCGCCTCAAAAACGCGGACTACCTGCGGCTTGCCATTTTCCAGCAAAGTAAAATCGCCAGCTTGAAGTCCCTTTACGGGAGCGCCTTGGGCATCCGTGATCGAAACATCCATAACCACGAGTTGTGCCTGTGCATGAAAGACAGGAACGTTGGGAGGAATCCCCGTCGGTTGCTGTGCACTGGGCGGAACAGGTGCGGAAGAGGGGGATGCGTTGGATACCACAGAGGCGGCTGATGCCACGTTGGTGGGAGTCGGCTCGGCCGCCAAAGCCTTCGCGACGCCAACCCCGGTCCCGGTAGCAGCGGGCGCACTTTCCGCGGGAATCACAACCGGGATATCGACTGTACCGATCTTTTGCGAGGCCCGATCAAGCACTCCAAGCCGCAAATCGTAGGTTCCCGGCGGAAGCACAAGCTCTTGGTGCAGCGGGAGTCCTGTTTGTTGCATGAGCTGATATTCCTGCGGCGGAAGCGCGGCATCCATGGTGTTCGCGATCTGCCCGGCAATCTGTCCGTGTCCGTCGATCGCGACGGCCATGCAATCCAGAAGTGCGCGCTTACGATTATCAGTCGTGTCTGTAAAGTCGAGTCCGCTCAAGTCAATGCTGTAGTCGATTCGTAGGGCTTTGCTCGTGGCATCGGGAGGAAGCAGTTTCGCCGTCACCAGAACCATGGTCGATTGCGGCAAGCCCGGCTGCATCGCCGCCGCGAGCATGTGCGCTCCATTCTGTTTGAGGGCTTCTTGCGAATGACTTGGGTAGTACCCGGGGCGGTAAGCTAGCTTCGCGGACGGCTTATCCAGTTTGATCTCAACCCGCCGAAAGCTCTGATTATCACTCTTCTCCGGGGTGTACGCCAGCGTGTAGTAATTGGAGCCTTCTTCCAAGCTGCGCGCGATCGAGCCTCGAACATCGTTGTTGATGAAAACGCGGCCACCCGTCTGCTCGGCAATTTCAAGCATCGAGCTTCGGTCATCGGAACGAGATTCCGATTGATTCATTAATGTATGTGTAATGGAATCGTTATTTCCCGAGTCGACCATGGCCCGGCTCTGGTCTGTCCCCACGCTTATATCAACGCCACTCGTTCGCAATCCCCGAACGTCGATCGGATAGACGGCGATCCTCGCAGTTGCAAGGGCGGTTGTCGCAACGCGAATCGCATCCTCGTACCGCGTACTGTTGGTGATGTCAGATACGGGAGTGATAGTTTGGGTACGGCCAGTGCCCGACTCCATGTTCAAAAAACTATTGTCCGAGGGACGCAATCGGACTTGAAATGAGCCGGAAAGCCACGCCAACTTTTTTCGCCCGGGATATGCGGAAACTGCCCGCGCAATCACTTGCAATGCTTCGAGAGTTAGGGTTATGCGCTGCTCAGTGCGAGCACCCTCCATCATCGCCCCTGTATCTGTGCGTGCTCCTTCGAACCCTTGTAAAGGCTTAGCGTCGGCCATCGCAATCTTTATCTGAGCTTTTAGTGTTTCTGGTATGCCCGGCGCGCTGGGGACTTCGTTCCTTGCTTCGCGACCAGTTTGGTCCACGAAGCCCTGATCCTGCTGTTCCTGGGCCTGTGTTGTCAGCAGCGGCGAAACATCCCGCATGACCTTCTCGGCCATCTTTACGAGCCCTTCGGAATCATCCGTGAACCCCTGGACCATCTGAAGCTGCCTGCCCAACACAAAAAGTGCTAGGTGTTTTCCTCGCGGCATCGCCTTCAGAAACTGCAACATCTGTGCGCGAGCATAAGCTTGATCCTGCGGCGGAGTATTTAGCAGGTCGAAAAGAAAGATGCTAAGAGGGGCGTCGGTTGAGGCTGCCATTCGGTTGCTGAAAGTGCCGGGTGGAAGAGAATTTTCCTGCGACGCAGCACTATCCGACTGAGGCCCGTGTTCCTCAAACGCACGGACTACTTGCGGCTTGCCATTTTCCAGCACAGTAAAATCTTCGGCTTTCAATCCCTTAATCGGAGCGCCTCGCTCATCGATGATCGAAACATCCATGAGGACGAGTTGTGCCTGTGCATGAAACACGGGCGTGATGGGAGGAATCCCCCTCGGTTGTTGCGCAGTGGGCGATGGAGCGGTAGCGGATGCTACGGTGGTGGGATTCGGCGCAGAAGGCTGCCCGATGCTAACTCCCGCGGTTGTCGGCCCCCTGACCGGCGCAGCGGCGACCTCGGTCCCCGGCGGAGAGGAGTGCGACGTCCCAAGATTGCTGTCGAGATAAAGCAGGTAAATGCACAACTGGTTATAGGTTTGCTCGTAGATGTCCAGATCAAAAAACTTCCCGGACGAGTATCCCTGCCAAGCCCCAGCTTGCTGCATTGCTGGAATCATGGAAAGCGGGGCGGACCGTAGCGCGATCGCTGGAACGTGGGCTCGTTGGAATGCCGTTGCGTCCAACAGATATTCGTCTGGATTAAACACAGGTCTGTTGTTGATAAGAGGGGCGTCGACACTCCGCGCCGTAATTTCCATAGGGATCGAGCGCAGCCGCAGCGTGTTCGAAGACAGAGCCAACCAATTGGCCAGCAGCAAATCTTCTTGAGCCAGCGCGTACACGGGAGGCGTTCGGCCCAAGTCCTCGAGACTGATCATTGCCCGGATTCCCCGGCGCTGCGATTCCGTCAACTGCTTTACATATTCAGAGGAGCCGCGAAGCCCGTGATTGTGCCCGGTGAAAGCGACGAATGTCAGCGAAAGTCTGTGTTGCACGGAGCCCACGGACTCGGCTAGCAAAGGAAGCAGAGCCAGTGTCGCCCATTGCGACTCGTCGGCGGTTCCGACTGCGTCGAAATCAATCGGCGCGCCGATCACGATCGTGCCCGGTTCCTTGCCGGGCAGGTTGCACATCACGTTGGGAAGGTCTTGCCTGGGGATCGCTTGTTCTGAGAGATGTTCGCGGGTGCATCCCGCCGCCTCGAACTGCGCGCGTAACTTGTGGAGCCGCTCTAATCCCGTCCCGGGAGGAGTATTCAGACGTTCTTCGACTACGCCGCGGTGGACCCGCAGGTAAACAATGTTGCCACCGAAGCAGCAGGTGGAGAGAAGAGAAAACAGCAGAACTCGAAGGACACGCGGCATGACAGCACCTTCCGAGGAGACCACTTTAGCACGTTCACGAGCGGGCTGAACGCCTGTTTTTGCGGCCCTTTTCGGTACTCAGGTGAACCTAATTCTTGCTGTCCTCTACAGGCCGGTTTCGATACAATTTGAGCAGATAGCCGTGCTGCCTAATGAGGGTCTCCGGAGGCCGCGCATGAACCGCTCAGCCTGCGCTTTACTTCTTGTCGTTTTAGTCACGATTTCAGCGGCTTTCTCTGACGACCAGGAGAAAGCGGAAAAGCAGGCCCGCAAAATTACGGCTATGGCGGTTGACAACACTTGCCGCAGTATGGTGAGTATGAGCATGGCTGACAAGCTGAAGATCGCTCGCCCCACGATGGTGGCGGAACGCCGCAGGATGGGCTTGGACTACGGCTCGTTCTTTGTCGCCCACGAGCTACTTGCTGGCGGAGCACAGATGACGCAACTTGTGTCGGAACTGAAAGCGGGCAAAACCATATGGCAAATCGGAAACCAGCAGCACGCCAACTGGGGCCAGATTGCAGTCAACGCCAAGAAGCAGAATAGTAAGATCGAAGACTACATATACCGGCACTTTCTCAACAAAAAGAACACTGAAGCGGATCAGCTGCGGGATCTGAAGGACAGTTATGATCCAGCGCACGACGCCGTGCGTACTGATTTTATGGTGACTCCGCAGGAGATGGTCGACGCGCAAGCCCGGTACATCTTTTGGCGAGATCAGGCCGGAAGGGGACCGGGATCAGGAAGACACATGACACCGGCAGAGGAACAGGCCGCAAATATGGACCATGCGGAGGCTCGTCATGGAACCGACGGAGTTGCCGCTCCCGCGGCCGGCGGTCTACCGCCGAATTGATTTCCTGACTACCGCCGCCGGAGTAAATCCAACGGTTCTGAGAATTCTTCTACGAGCAACCATGCAAATGCTACCCTTGAGCGCATCACACACTCTATGAACTGGTTCCTGCGGGTCCTCGCTTCCCTAGTTCTAGCTACCACGTGCATCGCTGACAGCATCGTTTACATGCGCGTACACCGGCCGCTGATTGAGGAGCAACTGAAGCTTGCTCCTGCCACTGAGCCGGACCGAATCAAGATACTGCGCAGTCTGTTTCAAAAAGGCGGCTGCCCGCAGGTAATCGAGCAACCAGTCCCCAATCAGGATTTTCCTAACTTGATCTGTATTCTGCCCGGCGACGAAGAAGGCACCATCGTGGTAGGCGCCTCGTCTGATTACTCGTCGCAGGACACAAACCCGCCCGGCGGGTGGAGCTCGTTGGCGATGTTGCCCCTGCTGACGGAATCGCTAAGCCTGGTGCCCCACCGGTTTACGCTCACGTTCATCGCCTTTACCGGACACGAACACGGAATGAGTGGCGCATCACGGTACGTGAGCCAGTTGAGCGACGTTCAACGCAAGGCCATCCGGGCGATGATCGACTTGGATAATTTGGGCAAGGCGCCTCCGGTATTCGTGCAGGCTCAGCCCGACAAAACCCTGGCCACATGGCTACAGGTTGCGTCACAGTCGCTGCATATCGATGCTCCTCCGCAGGTGGATGCCAGCATGGCCAACCTGCCCAATCAGACCGGTCTGCTCGCCGTCAAGGACGACGATCTGCTGGCGGATGCCAAGCCCTTTCAACATGAACATATCCCGGCGATAGCGATGCAGTCGGCCACGCCCGCCATGCTGCCAGCCTTGCAACGGACCGGGGCGATATCACAAGGAGTTAACGGAACCGAGTTCAGCGTAGACGTTTACGAGGACACGTACCGTTTGATGTGCGTTTACGTCTTATGCCTTGATCGCAACCTCGGCAGGCCGCTGATCGAACCGGGTATTTACTCCGGCCGGATCGTCGACACAGCGGGGGTTTTCACAACCAGCCCTGTCGACGTGTCGGTGACGATCAATCGCTTCACCCCTATCGGTGAGCTGAACCGCTACGAATCGATCCTCGCAAAAGGCGGCCAGGAGGCGCTGGCGGATGCGCTTGATGACGCAAATGAGAAAGGCAATTTTCGTTTCGGACTCAAGGTCGCGTACGGCGTGAAGATCATCGCACTACAGAATTCAGGAAAGTCGCCGTACATTTTGCTTGTGGCTCCCCGCGCCAGCGCGAGACAAACCATGTCGGGGAACTCACACTCACGCTCTAGCGGCATCGACGCGGCCACCTCGTCTAACAATTACCGATTCACCGTCATCAAACTTACTCTTGACAGTAAAGGCAAAGGCGATGGGTTGTATTACAACACTGCCAAGCTGCGATTCAACAAGCAACATGAACTGGAGATCGAGGACTTTGGCTCTAAGCCAGATTCTGTTCAGCACGTGCTGCTTGAGCAGCCGACTTTACCAAGAACCGTTGTGCCCGCGGTCGTGGCGACTGCCAAAACACCGACGCCCGGGCAATCGCCGGCCGCTGCGGTGCAGCAACCAACTCAGCCAAATCTAACGTCCGCGAATGTTACTCAAATCGCGGGACCAGGAACGCCGCCAGTTACGACCATGCCCGCGACTCCTGCTCCGACATTTCACGCCAAGGCCCAGCTGGTCCAAGTCGATATTGCTGTGACAGATGCGAAAGGTCAACCGATCCGAGGATTGCAGCAGTCGGACTTCACTGTCCTGGAGGATGGAAAGCCGCAAGAGATCCGCGCCTTCGATGCGCATGTCCCCATTGCCAACGAGGTCGCGTCGGCAACGGCTGAATCGACGACGCCGCCTCTGCCTCCTCATGTCTTCACCAACCGCGTGGTTGCGCACGCCGAAGACAACCTGAGCATCCTGATGCTTGACTTGTTGAATACTCCCGTACCGGATCAGGCATACGCTCGCAAACAGACAATCGAATTCCTCAACACGCTTCCGAAGGGCAAACGGATTGCGATGTTCGCGCTATCTAAGAAGCTAGTTATGGTGCAGGGATTCACGGACGATTCCGCAACATTGGTCGCGGCTGCGCAGAAGGTGCTCAACGACCGTTCGTTTCTGCTCACGACCGAAGCAGACCGTCAATCATTCCAGGGATTCACGGATGAGATTGCTCGCAATGCGAACACGGTGGCCATTGCCAGCGCCAGCGGCGCGATGCCTGCGGTTGCAATCAGCAGCGGCAATGTGGCGGATAGCCCGTTTGGCTTTGCGCAACAACGCCAACAATCGAATGCCGTGACAGAGGCAGACCGCACTTCGGTGCGGATAAACTTCACCCTGGACGCTTTAACTGCGGTCGCGCGGTCAGTGTCTGCTTATCCCGGACGCAAGAACTTGATATGGCTCTCCGGGACTTTCCCAGTGCGAATGAAACCCACAGGGATCGATTTCTACAGACTGAATAGGGCGCAATCGGTCGAGACGTCAACGGGTTTGGCTGATACGCCTGACTTCCAGGCGCAGATTAGGGTTATGACTACTGCGTTAGCTACGGCGCGCGTTGCGGTCTTTCCCATGGATGTTCGGGGGTTGCAGGCCGGAGGAGTCGATCTGAGTGTGGGCGCCGCCGAAAGTGCGAGCTTCTCCAGCACGGATAATCCCACCGCTTACAAAGACAACTTGAACACGCAGTCTGAGACCCGATTCCAGGAACGGAGCTCAATAAAGGAAGTAGCAGAACAGACCGGCGGCGAGGTTCTTGAGGGTAACGATGTACGCCGCGCGATTGGTAAAGCGCTTGACGACAGTGCCACGTATTACACCCTTGCCTACACTCCGCCAGGCGACGAATCGAAGACCCAGTTCCGCAAGATCGAAGTAAAGCTCGATCGCGGCGGAGTCAAGCTGGCCTATCGTCCCGGATATTACCCGACCGCTACTCCGGACACGCCAGCTCAGAGGGCGCATCCGCTGATTGTTGCGATGCAACCGGGAATGCCAGCATCCACGGTCATTCCGCTAACGGTAGAGGTCCTGCCTCCAGACGGCGTCAACAAAAAGACAAGAATCAACTACACGATTGATATTCGAGGCATCGAATTCGCCGACACGGCGGAACATCGCAAGCGTGCGGTCATTGATTGCATCGCGGTGGCTTTCACCCAAGCAGGAATGCCAGCGGGCCAGATCTCAAATGCCATGGACGCTACTCTAGGCCTGGCGGACTATGAATCGGCTCAGCGAACCGGACTGGTGGTCAAGCAGGAACTCGAGCTTCCGCCCGGGAAGTACAACCTGCGAATGGGCGTGATGGATCGCGGATCGCAGAAAATCGGTACGCTCGATGTGCCACTGACCGTCACTGCGACGAGCGCGGCGAAGTAGCAGCGCTTATTTAGAGCCTGAACGTTTGCGCGGGGTGGCGAGCACGCCTTTATGAGATTTTGATCTCCTGGTCGTCATAACCAAACCGACTGCCACACTCGCTGCGGTTTTCGACGGGTGGTAATTCGCGCTGATAGTATCAGGCGATTTCCCGCACCTGAAGTTCGGCTTTCTGTGGCTCGTTCACCAGAACCGCACCGCGCTCCCCATGCTCGCAATGGCGGCTGCTCCATGCCCACTGTTGCGGTTCGAGCACGAGTCCACGGCGTCGCAATTCGTGTGCCAGCAGGGTACAATCCCTTGGTGCGCCGCTTGCAACATTATTCATAAGTTTCATTCTCGCGGTCCCGGCCGTAGCGCACCCTCAAGAGAAATCGACCCTGCCTAAGTCGAGGACCGAACAGCCAACCACCGACGCCGCAGCCGGAACCGTATCCACGACGGCGCAAGATAAAGACGCGCCCCTTAAAGTGTGCGCCCCTAATGCCCCGCCGTGTGCGCAAGTGATGCCGCGTCCCATCAAAACACCTGGGCCAAACTATTCGGAGGCGGGGCGCAAGAAGAAGATTGAGGGGATCGTGATAGTTGGGATGACAATAGGGGTTGATGGGATTCCCCGCGACATTGAGATTGAACGAGGTATCGGATATGGGTTGGACCAGGAGGCAGTGAAGGCGGCGGGGAAATGGCGTTTTAGCCCAGCCGAGACGGACGGTAAGGCGGTCCGCGTCCGTATCAAGGCGGAAGCAGACTTCCATCTATACTAGGTGGAATTCACCGATACCACTTCGAGGCTGGCCCTCGATAAGAGAGAAGGCTTTGTCGAAGCGTAGTTTTTCTGGGCGGTGCGTTAGCACCGCTTGGTTTGCCAGAGAGAGAGGCAGCCTCCGTGGTTATGGTGTCGAGGAAATCAAAATCACGGTTTCCAGGGACTGGGCGGATCGTCATGTTCGAGGGCGAGCCAGAGGCCGAGGCCGCCCAGAGTTGCTATGCCGCCCAATTTCACGAGTTCTGAGTTGAGCGGGCCGCCGGTCCCGGCTGGAACCGCTCCAGCGTCCTTCTTGCGCTTCTCGTTTTTGCAACCATCAGACTCGTCTCGAGTAGTCTGATCTCCCTCGTGGAGAACGGTGCCGGATCGCGACGAGGTCGAAACTTCTTTCGGCAAACCCGAATCGGGCTGCGTATCCAGCCGGATATCATTTTTCTTGGCTGAGATTCCGATCGTGCCATTGACGTCGGTAACTTCAAATTGGGTCCAGGCGCTCGAGACTGGCACCACCGTGATGCATCTCACGCGAACACTGATTCCGTGCGATGTGGCAACGCTGACGGAGCCATGCTCAACCGAAAGAGTCTTTCCTTGGAATTCCACCAGCGACCCTGGAAGAATGATGACGCTCGATCCAGTCGCGTTGAGATTGGCTACCGAATCAGCTTTGGTTTCGAGAAAATCGCCGGGAAAAATAGCAGAAGAATTCGGTATCTCGACCCCATTGCGCAACACCACGCCTTTGGTGAAGAGCATCGCCGATTCTGAATCGGCGGCAGCCAGCGATGCCGGAGTCATCAGAATTAACAGCCAGCAAACCACGCTCTTTAGCGATGCAATTCGCACTCTCACTCCAAAGCGCAAGAAGATTTACCAGCCATCGTAATCCGCGCCATCCCCACGGTCAATTGAGTTTCTATTTACCTCTGATTCGAGAGAAAAATCCCCGCCCTATCTCTCCAAAAAGCGGAGAGATAAGGACGGGGCACCTTCGCTTTACTGCTTCGAATCCAGAACTGTTTTGACCAAATCGGCGAGTTGCTTGGCCGTGAACTCGTTGCCTTCGAGGTTGGCGACGAGATTTCCTTTGCGATCGATAACGGCGGTGTGGAGCGAGTGGATGAACAGTCCTTCGTCGGGGACGAAATTCACGCCGAACAGATCGCAAACTCGTTGCACATCGGGCGCGGCACCAGTTAGAAACCGCCACGTCTCGGGATCAGCTTTCCAGGTCTGCGCGTAATTCCGGAGGACATCGGGCTGATCGTGAACCGGGTCGAAGGTGACGGTAAGCAAAACGAGATCGCGGCCCAGCCGGTCCACATATCTTTTCTGAAGTACTCCGAAGTTGTTCGACGAGCGAACGCAATACTCAGGGAGCACGCATCGAGTGTAGACAAAGTTGAGCGCCACCACTTTGCCGGCGAACTGCCTGAAATGAACTGTGCGCTTTTTCTGATCGATCAGAGTGAATTCAGGGACGGGCTGGCCCACTGCCACCCGTTGCATCGGCCTTCCGAGGTCCTCCTCGAAACCCTGCAAGCGGCGGGCCTTGGAGGGCTCGCGCTCGACGCTCGCGTAGCTGCGCACGCGGACATTCTCCGCATGAGAAGATTCTTTGTTCACTACCAAAGTGAAGTCAATCAGGGCCCCGGGTCTTAGCTGGTCGAGTGATTTCGCGTCCGGCACTGTGAAGGGCATGACCATGGCATCCATGAATCCCTGAATCTCCTTGCAGGAAACCACCACGGTCTTTCGGGAACGATCGACACTCAGAACGAGACCGTCTACCGGGTAGCGCTGCTGGGCATGGACGACCGCGGAATGCGGCACTAATTCCAGCAGAGCCACCAGCAGAACCAAGCGTATCCGATTCATAATTCTCGACGCCTTACGAGCGAAGAAGCCCTAATGTTTTGCACTCACTGGCGCGGCTTTCGCAGTAGCGACTTTTGCAGTTGCAACGTGCAATTTCCCGCCAAGCCGCACCCGGGGCCGCTCGAGCTTAGTGTATTCCTTCTCAAATTC
>Ga0307479_10005517_pt1 | contig 11581 bp, 11 predicted proteins | sample atmos_gasesECM4C_FD_203743 | JGI IMG/M metagenome (GOLD analysis project Ga0307479, IMG submission 203743) | Hardwood forest soil microbial communities from Morgan-Monroe State Forest, Indiana, United States - atmos_gasesECM4C_515 | ecosystem: Environmental > Terrestrial > Soil > Temperate... | reverse complement strand
AACGTGATCCAGACGATTCCGAGCCTGGCGCTCTTTGGATTTCTGATTCCGGTTCCCTTTTTGGGAGGCATTGGCGCGAGGACCGCCATCGTCGCCTTGGCCCTTTACGCGCTGCTCCCAATCCTGCGCAACACCTACACCGGAATTGCGGGCGTCGATCCTGCGGTTCTCGAGTCCGCACGCGGCATGGGCATGACTCAAAGACAGATTCTTTGGGATGTGCAGCTGCCGCTCTCCATTGCCGTGATTCTCGCCGGAGTGCGAGTCGCCATGATCATCTGCATAGGCGTCGCCACGATTGCAGCCGCCATCGGCGCGGGCGGGCTCGGCGTCTTTATTTTTCGCGGCGTGGCCATGGTCAGCAATTCCGTGATTCTGGCTGGGGCGATTCCTGCGGCGTTGCTGGCGATCGGCGTGGATCTGATTCTCGGCTGGGTCGAGGAAAAACTCACGCCCAGGGCCTGACCAATATCATCACAAATGGCCGCGCGCTTCACGAGACGAGATGCCCTGACGTTGCTCGGTGGCTCTTTTGTCACCCTCGCGGGCTGCCATCGTGCTCGCCAAAACACTGCCGTCGTCGGCTCAAAAAACTTCACCGAACAGATCATTCTTGCGGAACTGCTGGCGCAACAAATCGAAGCGCACACCAGCTTGAAAGTCGATCGCCGGCTCAATCTGGGTGGGACGCTAATCTGCCATCGGGCCATGCTTGCCGGTCAGATGGACCTCTACGCCGAATATACGGGCACAGCTCTCGCTGCCGTATTGGCGGAAGCTTCTTCGAACGATACCGAGATGGTTTACCGGACGGTTCGAGACGCCTACCGCGACCGCTTCGGTTTCGATGTGGGGCCGCCGCTGGGCTTCAACAATACGTTCGCCATTGTGGTTCGCAGCGAAGACGCGAAAAAATTCAAATTGCGAACGATTTCTGACTTGGTGCCGCACGCTGCGCAATGGCGCGCCGGATTTGGCTACGAATTCATGGAACGCTCCGACGGCTATCCGGGCTTGTCGCGCGCCTACGGACTCAAGTTCGCTGCTGCACCCAGCATTATGGATCTCGGCTTACTCTATCGGGCGCTCAAAGAGAATCGGGTGGATGTCGTCGCGGGCAGTGCCACAGACGGCCTCATCATCGCGCTCGGCATGGTCATTCTCGAGGATGACCGCCACTTCTTTCCTCCGTATCAGGCTGTCACCATTCTTCGGGGCGGTGCGCTTCGCGAGCATCCGGAGCTGCGCCGGGCTCTCGATGTGCTAGGCGGAAAAATTTCCGATGACGAAATGCGGCAGATGAATTACGCCGTCGATGCGCAACAACGCGATCCTGCTACGGTGGCCCGGGAATTTCGAGGGAGTAAGAATCTGTGAGCACGTTGCCGGGGGCAGCGCTCTTTGTTACATTCAAAAATCGAGGTGGCGAGAAATGGCAATCAACCAGGAACTGCTCGATTTGCTGGTGTGCCCGGTATGCAAGACGCCTGTGAAGCTGACTGGCGACGAAAAGGGCCTTCGCTGCGCCACCTGCCGCATCGTCTATCCGATTCGTGACGGATTTCCCGTCATGATCCGCGACGAAGCCAAACCTGAATCCTGATCGTTGGAATCTTTACAGGGGGAAGCTGAGCGACTGGTCGCTTCGTTCCACCCATAGACGGATTTCTCTATTCCGGCTGCTGTGCGGATCACTGATATCGGGGAACGGCTGGAACGGGCTCACTTCCACCACCACCACTACGCCGCTGCCCCCATTCGGAGGCAGCGCCGCCGATTCGATGCGGTAGCTTTTGATCGGCCCGTAGTAGCCATCGAGTCCCCAATCGGCCGTAAAATCCTGAAAAGTGTACGAACCATGAGATTTCCAGATCTGGAAGGCGTGCTGGTAATCCTGCGCCACCACGGCATCCATGAAATGCTCGATGGTGTGCTTTTCGCTGATGAAGCGAAGGAAAAAGAACCAGATGCCAAAGCTAACCAGAAGAACCAGCGCGACGCCGCTTACTGCATAGCGGAGCCGCTTTGAATTCGGTTCCTCGCTGGTTTCATCAAAAAGAGCCAAATCCATCCTCGGTTATGTTTTGCGCGCCGCTTCAATTTTGAGACAAGCAGATCGACAGAACAGAAAAAACTAGCAGACTCAACCAACAGAAGCAAACCGCAACCTGTTAATGGAGTCAGTTCCCAAGTAGCCGAACATCCCGAACTTACTAGCTATTAAAGGCGTATGTCGATAGTGATCCTGGCCTCGGGTTGACACCCATTGTTGGGCAGCATCCCACCACCAATACCTTAGGCACGCGTCCCAGAGTGATGCCCAAACCTTCCGATACATTGTGCAGGTTGTTTACCTTTGCGTTTGCAACCGGGAGATTGCCCGACGGCGAGTGGAAGCCATCCTCGATCGGCGTCGACAGTTTGATGTGCCGGCATGCAGCAATTTAGGCCCTTAGCGACTGAACGGAGAGCATTTCTATGAATTCTCTCAAAAGATTCTGGGCCACGCGACGCCGATAATTTGCCGTTGAACGCATGGCGTCTATAGACGCAATCTCCTGCGCTAGTTTCTCGCTCGCGGCGCGCGCAACAGCGAGGGAGATTTTCTCACCGCGCAATCGTCTCCGAAATGGATTCCCCGAATTCGCCCGCGGGCGATGGGGCTGCGAACAGTGATGCCGTGCAGCATGTCAGAAAGTGTGAGCTCATCGATGTACTGCGCAGCCCCAGTGACCTTTTCCCGGCCTTCTTTTCGCTGCACCGTTTCTCCTATGAAGTGTGTTTCCATTATCTGCAGCCCCTAATAAGGGGTCTTATCGCTTTTCTCTTCCCATGCGCGAAAAGCTTTCAGGGCCTGCTCGCGCATCAGGGGGATCATGGGAATCGTGCGCTGCGAGTGCGGCAACGCAGCCTCCTTGTAGATCAGAGAATCGGCGAAACCAAACTTGGACGCATCCTCCGCGGTATTGCCGAAGTACACGCGCGCGGGCCGCGCCCAGTAAATGGCTCCCAGACACATGGGGCACGGTTCGCAAGTTGTATAAAGCTCGCAATCCTTCAGTTCGAAATCCGCCAGCTTCTTGCAAGCTTTTCGAATCGCGACGATTTCAGCGTGCGCGGTGGGGTCGTTCGTGTAAGTCACTTGGTTCACACCCTTTGCGATGATCTTGCCGTCCTTCACCACGATGGCCGCAAATGGCCCCCCTCGTCCCGATCGCACATTTTCAATCGAGAGTTCGATCGCGCGAGCCATGAAAGAATTTTCCTGACCGTTCAATTCGATTCGCCGACTGAAATTACACGAATCTCGCTGGTAAACGTGCCGCCGCTAACAAGCAAATCTGCGCTATTCATTGGCCGGAGTTCCTATCCCGTTCGAGTGGGAGATCCTACGGCCACCGATAGGCCAACGCGTGTACATGGGATGGCAATGAAAAAAAAACGCGGCGTGTTGTTAAAAAGGCAGGACTAAATCGCGCAACGTGCGTTTTAGCCATTGCGAATCTTACCAGATTTTCGCTCGTGTATTGAGCTCTGACGCTGGAAATCAGGAGGCTTATAAGGCACCTTTAGGTTGCGGGTGCTTTTTCCAAATCCTCGGCAATGCGCGGAATTACGCTTCGAAGCAGTGCGACGAATTGAGTTCTCACTCGCTCTCCGGTTTCCATTACCTCGGCGTGACTGATTGGTTGGTCCAGGATGCCTGCTGCCATGTTTGTTACGCAGGAAATTCCGAGCACCCGAATACCCATGTGGCGCGCCACGATGACTTCCGGCACAGTCGACATCCCTACCATGTCGGCTCCCATCGTTCGGAGATAACGAATCTCCGCGGGCGTTTCGAAGCTTGGTCCCGAAAGGGCCGCGTACACGCCCTCCTTTACGTCAATGCCTACTTTCCTTCCCTCTGCAATAGCGATCTCACGATACTTCGGACAATAGGCATGACTCATATCCGGGAATCTCGGGCCGAAGCGGTCTTCGTTCGGGCCAATGAGCGGGTTAACGCCATTCAGGCTGAGGTGATCGCGAATGACCACTAGCGCTCCCTGACTGAAGTTGAGATTTATCGCGCCGGCAGCATTGGTCAAGATGGCGGCCTGAATTCCCATCTGCCGCAGCACTCGCATGGGATACACAACGTCCTTCACGGGGTACCCTTCGTAGAAATGTACGCGCCCCTGCATGGCGGCGACGGGAATTTCATCCACTTTCCCAATCACAAGCCGCCCGGCGTGTCCTTCGACCGTTGGCTTGGGAAATCCGGGGATTTTTTCGTAGGGAACGCGAGTTGGAGTTGTCAAATCGTCCGCAAACGAGCCCTGCCCGGAGCCGAGGACAACCGCAATTTTCGGACGTAGTCTGGATTTCGAAAGTATGTATTTAGCTGCTCGCTGCGAGCGTGTGAAGTCACCGCGTGGGTCCTGCCGGACACGAGCGGCGCTCATTACATCATGATCCCGACAATGGAGGCGGACATGAGATTGGCCATTGTGCCCGCCATCAAAGCGCGAAGCCCAAGTTGCGCCAGCTCTGTGCGCTTATTTGGAGCAAGAGCGCCGATGCCTCCAATCTGGATGCCGATGGAGCTGAAATTCGCAAAACCGCAAAGCGCAAACGTGGCAATAGTGTAGGAGCGTGGATTGAGCGTGTTTTGCATCGGTCCCAGTCTTTGGAACGCGACCAGTTCGTTCGTCACCATGCGTAAGCCTAGTAGATTGCCGATAGCTGGGCAGTCCCGCCATGGGATGCCAATGAGCCAGGCAATGGGGGAAAACATCCAGCCAAAAATCTGCTCCACGCTCGAAGGAAACCATGCGACTCCGTGCGAAGCGAGTACGTTGTGCGCCGCGCCGAAGCATCCGTCTACCAGGTAAATGAGCGCGATGAAGGAGATCAGCATGGCGGCCACATTGAGCGCGAGATGCAAGCCGTCGATCGTTCCGCGCGAAATCGCTCCGAGTATGTTCGCATCACGCTCCATTTGCACATTCTCGACTCGCCCCGCCGTCAAGGGCTTCTCCGTTTCCGGCACCAGGATTTTCGCCAGTAGAATGGTGCCGGGCGCCGTCATGATGACGGCCGCGAGCAGGTGCTTGGCCTGAATTCCGTATGCGATGTAGGCGGCCATCATGCCGCCCGAGACGTGGGCCATCCCGCTGGTCATGATGGTCATTATTTCCGACCGTGTCGCTTCCGGCAGAAACGGGCGAATTGTTAGGGGCGCCTCTGTTTGGCCCATAAAGATACTCGCCGCGACGTTCAGCGACTCGGCTCCGCTCGCGCCCATCAGACTTGTCATCACGCGCGCGGCTCCCTTGACAACCAGTTGCATGATTCCCAGGTAGTAAAGAACCGCGAACAAAGCGGCGATAAAAATGATCGTCGGCAGCGCTTGAAATGCAAAATAAAAGCCCCGAGGGGAGTTCTTCTGACCCAGGTCTCCGAAGACAAACGACGTGCCATAGTAAGCGAAATCCAGCAGCCAGTTGGCGGCTGAGCCTAATTTCTCGAAAAAGAGCCGGCCGTATTCCCACCGCATGATCAGAAAAGCAAAGCCAATTTGCAGTCCGAGGCCCCATGCCACCGTTTTGTAACGAATCGCCTGCCGATTGGCTGAAAACGCATAGGCTAGTCCCATCACCGTCAGCATGCCCAGAATTCCCACGAAGCGCTCCATTTGATACACTCTTCTTCAGCCCTTTACTGCGAATGAGTTCCCTCGGATAGCTTAAACTAACATCGTCGAGTGGCGTCTTCCGAGCAATTCAAGCGCTAGGTTCATGCGGCAGCGTCAAGGACTTTAGCATGTCGTGCGGGATGTAAATATATCTGGCAGTTGTGTGTACGCCGAAAGTACTGATTGAGAAGCCGCATCAACCGAATCGAAACTCGCAATTGGAAGGATGTCCGAGGATCTCTCCATGAGAATCCAGGGAGGCTCGGGGATCAAGATTTTGGGACATCAATCCTGTGGGGCTTTCGAGGATTCGTCCGGGATGCCTATTTTCTCTAATCGATAACGCAGCGCATTGCGCGAAAGACCGAGCATACGGGCGGCTTCGCTTTTATTTCCGTTGGCGCGGCGATAGGCCTCGCGAATGAGTTCGTCCTCCCACTGGTCGAGAGTCTTGCCTTCAGGCAGCAGGGGTAATTGTCCGGAGTGGTTTCGGCCGGCAACGTGATCTATTTGGATATCGCTCGCCTCAATGAAGGGCCCCGGGGCTAGGGCGCAGGCACGCTCCACGATGTTCTCTAGTTCACGAACATTCCCGGGCCAGTGAAAATCCATCAGTTTTCGAAGAGCTTCGGGCTTGATGCCCTCCAACTTCTTTTGCGATTGCTGCCCGAGCCGAATCAGAAAGAGATTCGCCAGATCCGGAATATCTTCCTTATGCTCGCGCAGCGGGGGTATATCGATGGGCACGACATTGAGCCGGTAATACAGATCTTCGCGAAAAGTTCCCTGCTCAAGTGCAGCACGGAGATCGCGATTGGTGGCCGCGATGAGGCGCACATCCACCTTTATGGTGCGAGTGCCACCAAGCCGCTCGAATTCGCGCTCCTGCAAGACCCGCAGAAGCTTCACTTGGGTGACTGGCGGAACATCGCCGATTTCATCGAGGAACAGCGTTCCTTTGTCCGCCAGTTCGAATTTCCCGGGCTTGCTCGCGGTAGCGCCGGTAAAAGCTCCTTTTTCGTAGCCGAAAAGCTCACTCTCGAGCAAGTTTTCAGGAATCGCTGTGCTATTGATCTTCACAAAAGGGCCGCAGGAGCGGCTGGATCGCTGGTGGATCAGGTGCGCAATCAAATCTTTCCCCACGCCGCTCTCCCCGCCAATAAGCACCGTCGAAGGCGTTGCCGCCACCCGCTCCACCAGGGCCAGGACTTCTTGCATTTTTGCGCTGCGAGCCACGACATTGGGGTGGTTGTATTGCCGTCCCAGCGCCTCTCGCAGGTTGCGGTTCTCTTCACGCAAGTGCCGAACGTCCAACTCCTTTTGCACCACCAAGCGCATCTCCGCGAGAGCAAATGGCTTCAAAACATAGTCGCTCGCCCCCGCTTTCATCGCTTCGACAGCGGTTTCGACTGAGCCGTATGCCGTCATGACCACAACCGGCAGGGCCCCGTTCAATCGCTTCGCGGCTTGAAGGAACTCCAGCCCGCCCAGACCCGGCAACTTTAAATCCGTGAGCACCAGATCGATTTGCTCCCGGCGCAGCAGGTCGAGACCTTTTTCCGCGTCCGCAGACGAGAATGTCTGATACCCGGCCTCACTCAGGTCAAGTTCGAGCAGCCGGCGCATTCGAGCCTCATCTTCGACGATAAGAATCGTAGCCATTCGACTATGCCCTGGATGCAGTTTCCGCTTCGGGGATTACTGCCTGTTCCGCGAGCGGAAGGAATATGACGAAGCATGCGCCGGACTCTCCGGATCTCGTCTGATGATTTACGATCTCAATAGACCCGCGGTGCTCGTCCACGATTTTCGATACGATCGAGAGCCCGAGGCCTACCCCGCTTTTCTTCGTCGTGAAAAATGGATTGAAAATTTGCTCGCGCAGCTCGACAGGTATTCCCGGACCCGAATCCGACACCCTCACCTCGATGCCTCGCCTATCGCCTCGCATCCCGTTCGCGATAGAAACGCCGAGCCTGCCGCCGGTCGCGCTCATGGCATCGTATGCGTTTTGTATGAGATTGACAAAAACCTGCTCGCACAGATTTTCGTCCACTGCCGCCGGCGGTAGCTCTCTGTCATAACGGCGTTCTATGTTTATCTCCGGCCCGCTCCAATTGGCTGCGACGGCCCGCAGCGCCCGATCCACAATTTCGGCAACCGAACAAGCCCGTGTTTCAATACGCAACGGCCGGGCGAAATCAAGAAATCGGCTAACCAGAGCGCTGAGGCGATTCACTTCGCTTGAAATGTATCCCGCAAGTTCGGCGACTAACGGTTCGGAAGTTCGCACCCTTTGATTTAGCATTTCCGCCGACCCTTTGATGATTCCCAAGGGATTGCGAATCTCATGAGCTAAACCCGCGGACAGTTGGCCCAGCGCCGCAAGACGTTCCGAACGGCGAGCTACCGCCTGAGCTCGCTCGAGTTCTTGATTCGTTTTCGCCAATTCCTCCGCGAGCATCTGGTAGCGCCGGGTATTGCGCTTGTTCTCGGTGGCGAACCGATTTACCACCATGGCGGCGAGAAAGAAAAAGAGGATGCGGATGGCCAATTCCTCGATGGCGCCGGGCGCAAGCTCATATTCTTGCAGAGCCAGAGCCGGAAAGAGATAAGAGCAATAAGCGGCTGAGGCAATGAGCGTCCAGGCGAGCGTTAACCATGCGTCGAAATAAACCGCGGCGGTGACAATCGGGAGATAAAAGATCGGATAGTAACTGCTGTTAATGCCTACTTGCCCCGTGTGGCTGATCAGGAGCATTGCCAGCAGGATCTTTAGCAATACCGCATAGCTTTTGCCTCTCTTCGGTAACTGTTCGACCAGCCGCCCTTCCAAGAGCTGGAGAACGCCGATCGCCAGGATAATGATCTGCTTGTGGACCTCGGCGACGGGAGGGAGTAGTGCCAATCCCAACAGGAATAAGAGCCAAAGCAAATCCATCCAGTCGAGTTTGCTTTGACGCTTGGCGGCCAATGTTGCTCCCGTAAGAAGAAATGGGCTCTTGCGGCGATGGACCACATAGCCCCAACACCTATTATTCTATCCCCGGAGCGTAACTTAAGTGAGTGGGCGACTCTTCAATGTAGCCGTGACTGGAAGTTGCTGCGCGGCTGAAAAAGGTGCAGGATAACGGGGGAAATACAGTCTTTGACGGATAGAGTCGGCTGCACTCGAACTGGAAGCAGCAAAGCTTCCTTGTACCCAAACAGCTGTTGAAATCATCTCCCTCCGAGGACAATCCACGTGGACACTGATCCTCTCGAAGGAGCGGCCGAAATCAGTCAGCCACCGGTGATCGAGCCGGGCTACACGATCTCGACCGTAACCGACAAGATCAGCTCGATTGTTCTGGGTCAGCGAAAGCGGCCTGGATGGTTTTTGGGGTTCGCTGTCTCTTTTCTGCTCCTGCTGATGCTTCTCTACGCAGTCACAGTCCTTTTCGCAATTGGTGTGGGGATTTGGGGCATAAACATTCCCGTCGGATGGGGCTTCGCGATTGTGAATTTCGTGTGGTGGATCGGTATCGGGCACGCCGGTACGTTGATTTCCGCCATCCTACTGCTGCTGCATCAGAAGTGGCGCACGTCCATCAACCGTACCGCCGAAGCAATGACCATATTCGCAGTGCTCTGCGCGGGTATGTTTCCCGTGCTCCACCTGGGACGTCCGTGGCTGGCGTATTGGCTGTTCCCCTATCCGAATACGATGTGGTATTGGCCGCAGTTTCGCAGTCCTTTAGTGTGGGACGTATTCGCGGTTTCTACCTATTTTACCGTTTCGCTCTTGTTCTGGTTCGTCGGACTCATCCCGGATTTGGCCACATTGCGCGACCGGGCCCGCACGCGACTGAAACAGGTCATCTACGGATTTCTGGCCATGGGCTGGCGCGGTTCCGCCGTGCATTGGAAGCGGTACGAAACCACCACGCTGCTTCTCGCCGGGCTTGCCACTCCGCTGGTCATCTCCGTTCATACCGTGGTCAGCTTCGACTTCGCCGTCGCGATCGTGCCGGGTTGGCACACGACAATCTTTCCTCCGTACTTCGTCGCGGGCGCAATCTACTCGGGGTTTGCCATGGTGCTATGCCTCGCAATTCCTCTCCGCAAATTTTACGGACTCGAAGACTTCATCACTATGCGCCATCTCGAAAACATGGGAAAGATCATGCTGGCCACGGGGCTGATCGTGGCTTACGGCTACATGATGGAAGCCTTCATGGCCTTCTATAGCGCGGATATCTATGACCGTTATGTGACGCTGAACCGCATGACCGGCCCCTACGCCGTCGTTTACTGGTCCTTGATTGCGCTCAACATCGTGATCCCCCAGGCACTTTGGTCGCGGCGTGTTCGCAGCAGTGTGCCAGCCCTATTTGCCGTGGCGTTGATCATCAATTGTGGCATGTGGCTCGAGCGCTTTGTCATCGTGGTGATCAGCCTGCACCGCGACTTCGTGCCCTCCATCTGGCGGATGTACGTGCCGACTAGATGGGATTGGATGACCTTTTTCGGATCCATCGGACTTTTCCTCACGCTGTTGTATCTCTTCATTCGTTACTTGCCGATGATTTCGATTTTTGAAATGAGAAGCCTTGTCGCTGAAACCGAAGGAGAAAGAACTTAGAGCCGAATTGAGACAGGGATCATGGCGCAGGTCTTTCATCACAGCACGAATTTGATTTCGCGGCTCACGATCTATGGCTTCTTTCTGCTCGCGATCGTGGGTGGCTTTATTCCCTACTGGATCGATAGCTCGCCCTACGTCACGGAAGCTAACGTACCGAAAGTGCAGCCAGTGCCTTTCAGCCATAGACACCATACCGCCGAGTTGGGAATCGATTGCCGTTACTGTCACACCTCGGTCGAGGAATCCTCGTTTGCCGGATTGCCACCCACGGAAACTTGTATGACCTGCCATTCGCAGATTTGGAGAAACAGTCCGATGCTGGAGCCCGTTCGCCAAAGCTTTCGGGAGGATCGCTCGATCGAATGGATAAGGGTGAACGCGCTTCCCGAGTTCGTTTATTTCGACCACAGCATTCATGTGGCCAAGGGCATCGGTTGCACAACGTGTCACGGCCCCGTAGGGTCCATGCCGCTCACCTGGGCGCAGAACTCGCTGAAGATGTCCTGGTGCCTCGATTGCCACCGGCATCCGGAAAATAACGTGCGCCCGAAGGACCAAGTTTTCAGCGTTGCGTATCAGCCGCCCGCGAATCAAACGGAGCTTGGTACGAAGTTGGTTAAAGAATACAAAATCTATTCGCTTACGGACTGCTGGACCTGCCATCGCTGATGGCAAACCAGTCTCCGGGGGAATCGCCGCCGAATGCGTGTTGAAAGATGACTTCGGAATCAAAAACGCCTCTCGATTTTGAAGCGATTGCTGCCAAGCTCAAGCGCGACGGCGCGCAGCGCTTGTGGCACAGCCTTGAGGAAGTTGCCCGCACGCCCGAATACGAGGCATTCCTGCACGACGAATTTCCAAACGACCCCGAAAAAGAACCGAAGACCGCCAAGAATGGGCTGAACCGGCGCGAAGTTCTGAAATTGATGGCCGCATCAGCAGCTCTTTCCGGACTCACTGCCTGTACGAAATTGCCGACGGAAAAAATTGTGCCCTACGTTCGCGCTCCCGAGGAGGTCATTCCCGGCAAACCCCTTTTTTATGCCACCTCGATGGTGGATCGGGGCGTTGCAATAGGCCTCCTGGTTGAGAGCCATATGGGCAGGCCGACGAAAGTGGAGGGAAACCCGGAGCATCCCGGCAGTTTGGGCAGCACCAATATTTTCTGCCAGGCGTCAGTGCTTACACTTTGGGACCCAGACCGTTCGCAAGTCATTTTGCGCGAAGGACGCATCAGCGATTGGCCGGCATTCCTTGCCGTGGCGAACGATCTT
>Ga0307479_10005516_pt1 | contig 11582 bp, 10 predicted proteins | sample atmos_gasesECM4C_FD_203743 | JGI IMG/M metagenome (GOLD analysis project Ga0307479, IMG submission 203743) | Hardwood forest soil microbial communities from Morgan-Monroe State Forest, Indiana, United States - atmos_gasesECM4C_515 | ecosystem: Environmental > Terrestrial > Soil > Temperate... | reverse complement strand
TGTGCATCCAAACCGGCAAGACCATGAGCGACGCTCATCGCATGAAGTTCCAGACCGATCAGTTCTACTTCAAGAGCGCGGTGGAAATGGCGCAAGTGTTTGGCGAACTGCCGGACGCGCTCAGCCGCACGGTGGACATCGCGCAACGTTGCAACGTAAGAATCGAGCGTATTCCCAGCCCGTTCCCGGAATTCAAGGTTCCGGAGGGGCACACGGCAGGCAGCTACTTCGAGAAAGTCGTTCGCGAAGGCTTCGCATCTCGCATGCAACTCCTGGAGCGGCAAGCTCAGCAAGGCATGCTCCGCCATCCGCTATGCGATTACGAAAACCGGCTCACTTCTGAAATCGAAATGATTCAGAAGATGCGCTATGAGGGCTACTTCCTGATTGTTTGGGATTTTATCCACTATGCCCGCACGCAAGATGTTCCGGTTGGGCCCGGCCGCGGGTCGGCCGCGGGCAGCCTGGTGAGCTACGCGTTGCGCATCACCGACGTCGACCCGCTGCAGTATAACTTGCTGTTCGAGCGCTTCCTGAATCCCGAACGCGTCTCCATGCCCGATATCGACATCGACTTCTGCATGCGGCGGCGCGGCGAATTGATCGACTACGTCACACAGAAATACGGCCGCGAAAACGTCGCGCAGATTATTACTTTCGGCACGATGGCGGCGAAAGCGGCCATCAAAGATGTCGGTCGCGCGATGGATATTCCGTACGCGGACGTCGACCGTCTCGCCAAGCTCGTGCCCACCACGCTCGGCATCGAACTGGAGTCGGCGCTGGCCCAGACCCCGCAACTGAAAGCCGCGGTAGCCGCCGATGAGCGCATGAAAGATTTAATGGCCGTGGCTTTACGATTGGAAGGCTTATCGCGGCACGCCTCGACCCACGCGGCCGGCGTCGTGATTTCTCCGCGGCCGCTCACCGACATCGTTCCGCTCTACAAGACCAGCCGGGATGAAGTAACCACCCAGTACGACATGAACGCGCTGGAGCGCATCGGCCTCCTGAAAATGGATTTCCTCGGCCTGACCACGCTGACGGTATTGCAAGACACCGTGCGCATGATCGAGCGAAACCGCAGCGTCAAAGTCGACCTCGATACTCTCGCCCTCGACGACGCCGACACGTACAAGCTTTTCGCCCGTGGCGACACCACCGCCATCTTCCAGTTTGAATCGCACGGCATGCGCGACATCCTCCGCCGTTACCAGCCCACGCGCATCGAAGACCTAACCGCTCTCAACGCGCTGTACCGCCCAGGTCCGATTCAGGGCGGCATGATCGACGATTTCATCAAGCGCAAGCACGGCACCACCAAAGTCAGCTACGAGCTGCCGCAACTCAAAGACATTCTCGAAGAAACCTACGGCGTAATTCTGTATCAGGAACAGGTGATGCAGATCGCCAACTGTCTGGCCAGTTTCTCCCTCGGCGAAGCGGATATTTTGCGCCGCGCGATGGGCAAGAAAAAGAAAGACGAAATGGCCGCACAGCGCGCCAAGTTCATGGCCGGCTGCGCCAACAACAAGATCCCGGAAAAGAAAGCCGAGCGAATTTTCAACTTGATGGAAGAATTCGCTGGCTACGGCTTTAACAAGTCGCACTCCTGCGCCTACGCATTGCTGGCCTATCAAACCGCCTACTTGAAAACACATTATCCCGTCGAGTTCATGGCCGCGCTGCTCACCTCCGAAGCCGGAAATACCGACAAGATCGTCAAGTACATCAACGAGGCGCGCGGCATGAGCATTTCCATCTTGCCGCCCGACGTGAACGAGAGCGATTTGTATTTCACCCCGGTCGGCGAAGCCATCCGCTTCGGCCTTGCCGCAATCAAAAACGTGGGAGAAAACACCGCGAAAGCCATTCGCGAGTCGCGCTTGGGTCAAGGCGAGTTTCGTTCGCTCTATGAATTTTGCCAGCGCATCGAATCCCGTTTCCTGAACAAGCGCGCCTTCGAGAGTTTGATCAAATCCGGCGCGATGGATTCGCTGGGCGCACGCGAGAGCATGCTGGCTTCGGTCGATGATGCGATAAATGCCTTGCAGCGCGCCACGCGAGTGCGCGAATCCGGCCAGCACGGCCTGTTCAGCACGGCTGCGGCGCCTGCGCCAGTGGCCTTTGAGATGCGCGAAGCCGAACCCTGGAGTGAAGAGGAGCGCTTGGCCAGCGAATACGCCATGCTGGGCTTTTACGTCTCGGGCCATCCTCTTGCCAAGTACGCATCGCGGTTGCAGGAACTAAAAACTGTCTCGCTCGCCGAAATCGAAGGCCAGCGCAACGGCAAGGAAGTAGCCGTGGCGGCGCTGATTGTGGGTGTCCGGCCGATGCGCTCTCGCAAGGGCGCTCGCTGGGCCATCTATACTTTACAGGACATGACCGGCGTGCAAGAGCTGCTGGCCTTTCCGGAAAGTTTCGGGAAACTTGAAGGCATTCTTAAGCCTGGAACGCCGCTGCTGCTGAAGGCCCGCGTGCAAATCGAAGAGGCCGGAACACGCCTCTCCTTGCAGGAAGCGCGGCGGCTGGAAGACATCGCGGAGCGCAAAGCGGTTGCCGAATTCCGCGTCCGGCTGGAAACGGAATCGCTCAGCGAAAGCACGCTCGACCGGCTCGAAGAATTGTTGGCCAGCTCGCCGGGACCGAGCCCGGTGCTCTTTCAGCTGTATTCGCCGGATGGCTCGATGGCCGTCCTGCAGGCGCAACAGCGCGTGACCGTGAACGCCGAACTGATAGAATCGGTGCGGCAGATTTGCGGCGCGCAAGCGATCGAGCTGGTGATGTGATGGCCACCCGAAACAAGACTCCGACACAGGGTACCCGCGAGCGCGCGATCGATCGCCTGGAAAAGGATGTAGAGGAGCTGCGCCAGCTGGCCGGGAGCGCGGACGGGGAAGCGGAACTTGAGCGCATACGCCAGCAAGTAGCGGAATTGCGCCGCGAATTTTACGAGCATCTGGGTCCCTGGCAGCGCGCGCAGATTGCGCGGCATCCGCAGCGGCCTTATACGCTGGATTTTATCGGGCTGCTGTTCACCGACTTTGTGGAGATGCACGGCGACCGCGGCTATGGCGACGACAAAGCCATCGTTGCGGGCCTGGCTAAATTTCACGGGCGGCCGGTGGCCGTGATCGGCCACCAAAAGGGCCGCGACACCAAGCAACGGCTGGCGCGCAATTTCGGCCAGCCCAAGCCGGAAGGCTACCGCAAGGCGCTGCGTGTGATGAAGCTCGCGGCGAAATACGGCCGGCCCATTTTTACGTTCATCGACACTCAGGGCGCTTATCCCGGACTGGACGCGGAGGAGCGCGGCCAGGCGGAAGCGATCGCGCTGAACCTGCGCGAGATGGCGCGCTTGCCGGTGCCCATTATCGTCACCGTGACCGGCGAAGGCGGTTCGGGCGGGGCGCTGGCCATTGCGGTGGGCGACCGCGTAAATATTCTGGAGAACAGTTTTTATTCCGTCATTTCCCCGGAAGGCTGCGCGGCCATCATGTGGCGTGACTCGACCAAGGCGGAAACGGCTGCAGTCGCTCTGAAAATTACGGCCAGCGACTTGAAGGAATTGGGCATTATCGACGAAATCGTCGCGGAACCGGAAGGCGGCGCACACAACGATTATGAGGAAGCTGCTCGACTGCTCGACGTCGTGCTCGACCGGCAACTGGTCAAGCTTACCAATGAGCCGGTGAAGGATCTGCTCGAAATGCGCTACAAGAAATTCCGAGATATGGGTCAATATTTCGATTTCGGCTGAGCAGTACCCGCCGGTACACGCTTCGCTGTAAGGCACCCCGTAGCACATTGGCAACTTTCCAATTGACGTTTCATTGTGGCCTCCCCGGCCGCGGTCTACTCTGATTGCGCTTACTCAATGCGGTGCACCAGTACAGGGCATGCCGTCTCGGTGCGGCTTCTGGTGCGCGGAAAACAGGACTCGATCATGTCGGAACCGTTCCGTCCGTACGAAAAACTTGTGGACATCACCATTCTGGGAAAGAAGTTCCAGGTCCCCGAGCGCAACTCTCTTTTGCGCTGCTTCCAATTCATCAGCCCGGAAACGATTCCGTATGGACGATTCTGCTGGAATCAGGAATGCCAATATTGCCGCGTGTCTTGCCAACTGCCGGATGACGACGAATCGCGCGAAATGTTGAGCTGCAAATTCATTGTGATGCCCGGCATGGAAGTCACCGAGCTGAGCCAGGAGCTGAAGTGGTGCCTGCGATCGAAATTGCCCTCCGACCTGGCCGTCCAGAAATAGCGCTCTGACTAATTCAGGGTCATGCAGTTGTAGGGGCACGGGACACCCGTGCCCGTCTTGAGCCGTAACTGAAATAGTCGCCGCTTGCCCCGGCGCCGGTTCGATCCAGTAAGGGTCCAACCCGCCTGCGGCAGACAAGCAGCCTAAGCCCCAAGCGCCATAATTTCCAAAGTGTCAAGCGCTGTTTGGCCTCGCTGTCTCCCGACCCTGAGCGATTTGCTCTCTGCTTCTGGCTCATCTACCCTTCCTAGTGTCTATGACCAGCACGGATTTGCGATGCGATGGCTGCGGGCAGCCGGCGTCGCCCGAACATATCGCCCGCCGCTTGCAGCGGCTCGAGCGGACTACTCGCTACCGCCCTGTGCATATCGCCACGTTGTTGCTGGGAGCGGCGGCTCCTCAAAGTGACCTGGAATTTATTTACTCCACGGCCGGTCTATGGCGGGGAGAGGCTAGCGCTTTGCTGGCGGCTGCCGGATTGACTGTGCATGGAAAATCTTCGGAAGCGGTACTGGCGGAATTTCAGCGCGGCGGTTTTTTTGTGACCCATGTGCTGGAGTGCCCGTTGGAGAACGACGGCCGCCTTAGCCCGGACCAGCTTATTGCCACTCGGCTTCCGGCCCTGCTCACGCGGATTCGCCGCTCGCTCAAACCGAAGCGGCTGGCGCCCATTTCAGAGTGCTTGGAGCGATTCTTGCCCGATTTGGCATCGGGAGGTTTGCCTTGTTCAATTTTGCTCGATCAGGAGCGCCCCTTTGCTTTGGACGGGAGCGCGCCGTCGGAGGCCGCTGGTCGTCTCAAAGAAGCAGTTAGGGCGCAAAGTTTTCACGCGAGCGCGTTGTAGGGATATAACGGCCTCATCTTTTGCCATGTGGTAGAATTTACTTGGAAATTGCTGTTCTTGTAGGAGTTGCTGTGCAGAAGCAGGCAAAATTCGGGATCGGCATCGGGATCATCGTCATTTCGCTGGGCTTCCTCGCCTGGCTCGGATACGGCGAAAGCAAGACGTACTATCACACCATCGCGGAGTTGCAGACCTTAAGCGGCACGGCGCGGGCTCATCGCATCCGCGTGGGCGGCACGGTGGAACCGGGCACTATCAAGCGGATTTCCGGGCGAGTTAATTTTGTGTTGGCCGGAGAAGGGAAGTTGCTGCCGGTAAGCTACGTGGGCAGCGAACCTTTGCCGGACACCTTTGTGGACAAATCCCAGGCGCTAGTGGAAGGCAGCCTGGAAAACGACGGCAGCTTTGTAGCCGAGCACGTGCAGGCCAAGTGCGCTTCAAAGTACGAAGCCGCGCCCGGCGGCGACCCGCAGCCGGATTCGGCAAAGCCCGGCAAGACGTAGTTGTAGCGCCGCCCTTCGCCACTGGGGCGCTACAGGGGAAGGCGGACGGTAGTGGATGTTTTCGGTTCCTTCGCGTTACTCCTGGCATTTCTGTGCGCGGCGTACGCGTTCGTTGGCGGCATCGCAGCGATTCTCACTCGGCATCCGCTGCTGGTCAAGAGCGCGCGGCAAGCGGGAATTGCAACCTGCGGACTGATTTTTCTGGCCACCGCCAGCCTGGTTTACCTGTTTTTCAGCGACAGCTACTGGGTTTCCTACGTGGTGTCGCATAGCAACCGCGATCTCTCTAACTTTTACAAAATTGCCGCGTTGTGGTCCGGGCAAGAAGGCTCGCTGCTGTTCTGGAGTTTTCTGCTGGCCGTTTACGTTTTTTCCGTCCTGCTGGTCTATCGCAATAAGAACGGGGAGTTGATGCCGTATGTCGGCGTGGTGCTGGCCGGTGTGCAGATTTTCTTTCTCACGCTCAATAATTTTGTGGCCAGCCCATTCAAGGTGCTGGCGGCTCCCGCGGCGAACGGCGCGCTCGAGATTTTCACTCGCGCAGACGGCAATGGTCTCACGCCGCTGCTCCAATATCCGGAGATGGTGATTCATCCGCCGAATCTTTATTCCGGCTACACGGGATTTACGATTCCGTTTGCGTTTGCACTTGGCGCTCTGTTGGCGCGTTATCCGGGCGAAAAGTGGATTCACCTCACGCGCAAGTGGACCATGATTGCCTGGTGCTTCCAGACCATGGGCATTTTGTTGGGCGCGCACTGGGCTTACGCGGTGCTGGGCTGGGGCGGTTACTGGGGCTGGGACCCGGTGGAGAACGCATCGCTGCTGCCCTGGCTGACCGGCACGGCGTTTCTGCATTCGGTGATGATGCAGGAAAAGCGCGGCATGATGAAGGTGTGGAACGTGTGGCTGGTGTTCACCACGTTCATGCTGTGCATCCTGGGAACTCTGCTGACGCGCAGCGGCGTGGTCAGCTCGGTGCACGCCTTCGCGCAATCCAGCATCGGGAATTATTTTGTGGGTTTCCTGGTCCTGGTATTCGCGGTTTGCTTTGTGGCTTACGTGAAAAATCGCGATTACCTGAAGAGCGAGAACCAACTGGATTCGATGATTTCCCGCGAATCGAGCTTCCTGTTCAACAACCTGATTTTGCTGGTTTCCTGTATCGCGGTTCTTTCCGGAACGCTTTTCCCAGTGTTTTCCGAATGGTTTTCCGGTTCGCGCATCAGCGTAGGCGCGCCCTTCTTCAACAAGGTCAATATTCCGATCGGCTTGCTACTGCTGTTTCTTACCGGGGTTGGGCCGCTACTGGCCTGGCGCAAGACTTCTACGGACAGCCTGAAACGCAACTTTGGCTGGCCGCTGCTACTGGGCTTGTTCACGGGAGTAGTCGTTTTTGTATTTGGCGTGCGCGACTTCTTCTCCTTGGTGTGCTTGATGCTTTGTGTTTTCGTCACGACGACCATCGGTATGGAATTTTTCCGCGGCGCGCGCGTCATTCGTTCGCGCTCCGGCGCATCGTTCCTGGCTTCCGCGGTGGACCTGACCATGCGCAATACGCGGCGCTACGGCGGGTACATCGTGCACATGGGCATGGTCCTGATTTTTGTGGGGCTGGCCGGCGCGGCTTTCAATCGCGACGCGCAGAAAGACATGCAGCCGGGGTCAACCTTGGACATCGGGCGCTACAGGCTGCTGCTGCAAGGATTCGATTCCAAGGCGGAAAAGAATTACACGTCCGAGCGAATGATCGTGGAAGTGTGGCGCGACAACAAGCCGTTGATGATGTTGTATCCGGAGCGGCGCTTCTTCCAGACCAACGAGCAGTCAGGAACGATGGTGGCGATCTATTCGACGCTGCGCGAAGACCTCTATGTTGTGTATGCCGGGCAAAACCCGGACACGCAAGCGCCGGTCATTCACGCGTACCTGAATCCGCTGGTGAAATGGATTTGGCTCGGCGGCCTGGTGGTGGTGCTGGGCACGCTGGTTACGCTGTTGCCCAATCGTCGCGCGGTTTTGGTGTTGGCTGGCGCACCGGAACGCTCCGCGGCGCAGCAGCCGCAAAGTCTCGCGCCTTCGGTGGCGCTTCGGGAAGGCCATGACTAAACAACGTGCAGCAGCTTTGTTTTTGGTGGTCGCACTCAGCTCTTCCTCGGCGGCGCTATTTTCCTTGCCTGTGCAGGCGCAACAAACCGATCGCGCCAAGCACATCGGCGGGAAATTCATGTGCATGTGCAGCTGCAATCAGGTGCTGACGCAGTGCAATCACGTTGGCTGCACGGTTTCCACGAGCATGCTGAAAGAGTTGGACACCGCGGTCGCGCGCGGCGATTCTGAAACCGAAATCACGTCCGCATTCGTGCAGGAATTCGGAACCAAGGTCTACGCGGAACCTCCAAAATCCGGGCTCAGCCTGCTGGCCTGGAGCTTGCCCACGATTTATTTGCTGCTGGGAACCTTGCTGGTGATTTTCGTAATCTGGCGGTGGCGTTCGCGGGCCGCGCTGCCGGCGGTGGCGGGCGGTGCGGCTGGAATTTCGCCGCAGGACCTGGAGAACGCGCGGCGCCGCGTAGCGCAAGAGACCGAGGATTGATGGCCGGTGTCGTCTTGAATTTGATTGCAGTATTCTTGATTTCGTCGGCAGATGGCGCCGTTCTCGGCGCTTGCCTGGCGTTGGCTGTGGCAACTCTTCTATTTGTATTCTACATTCAGCCCGACGCTTCCGACCTCGCACCGCATCGCTCCAGGCTGGATCAACTGATGGAACGGCGCGACACCATTTACGATAATTTGCGGGACCTGCGCTTTGAGTTTCGCTCCGGGAAATATTCTGAAGGCGATTACAACTCGATGAAGCTGGCGATCGAGAATGAAGCCGCCGTGGTCCTGCCCGAAATCGAGCGGGTCACCGATTCGCAAGTACGCCGCGCGCGCGGCGTGCGGGGGATGCACTCGGAGCGCAGCGAGCGATGAGGCAGCTCCGTAGTATTTCCGCGGCGGTCACGAGCCTGCTGCTACTTGCGGTTTCTGGCCGCGCGGGCGTCTTGCATGGCACGGTGAAGAATGGCACCTCGGGCAGGGCCGCCGCTGGCGTCGAAGTGATTCTGATTCAATTGCAGGGCGGCATGCAGCCGGTGGCAAATTCCAGGACCGACGCGCAAGGACAATTCTCATTCGATAATCCGTCGCTGGGCGCGCAGCCCATGCTGGTGCGCGCGGTCTACAAGGGAATCAATTTCCATCAGCCGGTGCCTCCGGGGCGTAGCGACGTCGAAGTTAGCATTTTCGAGCCCTCCAAGGATCCCAAGACCATCTCGGTGGCTTCGCGCATTATTTTTTTTCAGCCCAGCGGGGCGAACCTGACGGTCGCCGAGGAATACTCGATTCAAAATAATTCGCAGCCGCCGCAAGCGTATTTTCGGACGGAGGGGAACTTCGAGTTCGTCATTCCCGATAACGCCAAGCTCCAGCAAGTCGCGGCTTCAGGGCCGACCGGCATGCCCGTTGTACAGGCGCCGATCGATAAGAAGAAAGGGAAGTACGCAATCGCGTATGCGTTGCGGCCCGGGCAGAATACCGTGCGGTACTCGTATGAAATGCCGTATCCGGGAAACGCCGCGACGCTGAAGCTGACCACGATTTATCCCGAAGCCAGGGTTTTGGTGGTGGGCTCTCCCACTCTGCAGATCAGCGGCGATGGCTTGGCTAGCGGCGGCCAGGAGCAGGGCATGAGCGTCTACGGCCGCGAAAATGTTGCAGCCAACGATGTGATGGCCGTGAGCGTCTCCGGCACCGCGCCTCCGCTGCAGAATGCAGGCTCGGACGCGGGGGGCGGTGGCGGACGCGATGCGCAGGACGCGCAGGCCGCTGCGCCCACCAGCAATGTGCAATCGATACCGGGGCGGCTGGATGTGCTGAAGTGGCCGCTGATTGCAGGATTTGTGGGAATCTTTGCGCTGGGCGCTTTGCTGTTGGCGCGCAAACCGGTTGCGGCGGTGGCTGGAAATATTCCCGCCGCTCGTGTGGCTCCCAATCCCGAGTCGAGCTCGCCGGCGCTTTCGCAAGTAGATGCCGCGGTTGGCAATAGCCTGGACGCACTGAAAGATCAATTGTTCCGCCTGGAGCTGCGGCGGCAAGCAGGAACCATCAGCGAAGCGGAGTATGCGCAGGAACGGGCTCGCGCGGAGAAGGTGCTGCGCGACCTGGTGCGAGGCTAAAGGTGATCCGATGCGCAGTGGACGCGAGTGAGGGCGCGCGGTGACGCTGCCGGAATCGCGTCGAATCGGCCTTCGCTTTGAAAACATCGACAAGAGATATGGCGGGCTTTATGCGTTGCGGCGTGTGGCGCTGGAGATCGCGCCAGGCGAGTGCGTGGCCTTGGCGGGGCGCAACGGCTCCGGCAAGACCACGCTGCTGCGCATCGCGGCGCGGTTGGTGCGGCCTTCGGCGGGGAAGATGACGTTTTCTCCCACGCAAACGGAAACGTCGCCGGCGGGCAAGACAGCGGGATTTGTGGCCCATGCCACTATGGTTTACGACGAGCTTACCGCCGAAGAGAATTTGCTGCTGTTCGCGCGGCTGCTGGCGATCGCTAAGCCCGCGGAGCGTGTCGAGAAGTTGTTGCGAGAGGTTGGATTGATCGAGCGTCGCGATTCGCTGGTGCGAACGTTTTCGCGCGGCATGCGCCAGCGGGTGGCCATCGCGCGGGCGCTGCTGCAGGAGCCGTCGGTGCTGCTGCTGGACGAACCGTCCACCGGGCTCGATCCGCAAGGAGTGAATTGGCTGGCGGAGACGTTGTGGCGGCTGCACGGCTCGGGCTGCACGATTTTGATGAGCTTGCATGGTGAATCGGAGATTTCCGCGCTGGCAACCCGCGGGATACGCCTGGACGCGGGTGCGGTGATCGCTGACAGCCGAAATGGATCGAGCCTGCGATCGATACTGACCTTTGCTGGCGCGTAGGTTTTTGGGGTGCGGGAGCTTGGCCGACTGCCGCCGCGAGGCCGTCTTTTTTCGGCGCGAAAATGGGACTGGGTTGCTTGTCGCGGCACCCTGGCTTTTGGCTCGGGCTCAAAAGCGGCGGCTAGACCGCCGCACTCCAAAAAAGGCGACGATCGGATGAGCTTGTTTTCCAACACGTCGGTGCTGCTGGGCAAGGAGTTGCGGACGGAGTTTCGTTCGCGCGAATTGCTGACTACTACCGTTGTTTTCATTTTGATGGTGGTGGTGCTGTTCAGTTTTACGTTTGACCCCACGCGGGAAGAATCGCGGCGCTTTGGACCTGGGCTGCTATGGCTGGCGTTTCTTTTTGCAGCGTCGCTGATGCTGCAGCCGGGTTTCTTGCGCGAGCAGACCAACGACACGCTGAGCGCGTTGCGGCTGTCGGTGTCTGATCCTTTTGCGATTTTTCTGTCCAAGCTGTGCGCCAATACGCTGTTCCTGCTGATTACGGAGTTGCTGTTGCTGCCGGTGTTTGCGGTGCTGTATAACGTGCCGCTGCTCGGCGTGGTGCCACAGTTGGCGCTGGTGCTGTTTCTGGGCAGCCTGGGGCTTTCGGTGACCGGCACGACGCTCTCGGCAATTTCTGCGCAGGCGCGCATGCGGGAGTTGCTGCTGCCACTGCTTTTGCTGCCACTGCTGACGCCGCTGCTGATTGCGAGCACGGAGGCGACCGCCGCGTTGTTTGCGGAGAATCCGACGCTGCGCTGGGACTGGCTGGCGTTTCTGATTGCGTTCGATGTCATATTTTTGACCGCCGTATGGCTTTTCGGGGAGTATCTCTTGGAAGAATAAGATTTGCGTCCAAGAGGATGCAGAGGGTGGATACCCCTCCCTCCGGGGGTTTGATGGATCTGTTGATTCTGAGACGTTTAAGGGAAATTTTGCTCGGATCTGTTCATAGTAAAGGACATAGAAATAACCCAAATGCCTTCAGGGACATCGGCTGAGCAAGAGCGACGATGAA
>Ga0307479_10005515_pt1 | contig 11583 bp, 10 predicted proteins | sample atmos_gasesECM4C_FD_203743 | JGI IMG/M metagenome (GOLD analysis project Ga0307479, IMG submission 203743) | Hardwood forest soil microbial communities from Morgan-Monroe State Forest, Indiana, United States - atmos_gasesECM4C_515 | ecosystem: Environmental > Terrestrial > Soil > Temperate... | reverse complement strand
TTCTGATCAAGACGCTCCTGAATGCCGGTCTCATCACGGATCGCACGCGCAACTTCTATGCGGCCTATGTGGATCTCGACGAACTGAGGAGCGAAGGCACGCGGATGGTCGGCGATGACATTGCCGAGGAAGGCATCCGCTATCTTCAGGCGATCAATTTCAAGGATCGTTCCACAGTCGCCATTGCCGCCGAGTAGTCGACTGGCGAAATAGCGAGTAGCGAATAGGGACACTCTGGTCCCCTATTCCCTACTCGCTATTCACCCCTGTAGGCTTCCCTGGAAGAATGCGAGGGACGCCCCCAATGCCCATCCAATATCCCGAGATCCTGAACCTGCAGCGCGGCGGAATGGAATTCAGCTGGACCGATCGCGAGACGATGCTCTACGCGCTCGGCGTCGGCATGGGCGCCGATCCCATGAACGAGCAGGAACTTTCGTTTGTTTACGAGCGCAATCTTAAGGCGATGCCGACGCTCGCCTCGGTCGTCGCGTGGGGCGCCGGTCCCGGCAACATGAACATCAACTTCCTGATGGTGGTCGACGGCGAGCGCACCATAACCTTCCACAAACCCATGCCGGGTTCGGGAAATATCGTCGCCGAGAGTCGCGTGCTGGGTGCGTGGGACAAGGGCAAAGACAAGGGCGCGGTGATCACGACGGAAACGGTGCTTAAGGAAAAGGCAAGCGGCGACAAGCTCGTTACGCTTGTCGGCTCGACATTCGCCCGCGGCGACGGCGGATTTGGCGGTCCGTCCGAGGGACAACCCGCGCCCCACGAAGTCCCGAAACGTCCCGCGGACCGGTCCGTGGACATTCAAACGCTTCCCAATCAGGCCCTGATCTATCGTCTCTCCGGCGACCGCAATCCGCTGCATTCGGATCCCGAGTTCGCGAAGCGGGCGGGTTTCCCGCGTCCCATCCTGCATGGCATGTGCACCTATGGCATTACCTGCCGCGCGGTGCTGCAGACCTATGCAGAATACGACGCAGCGCGTTTCAAGAGCCACGCCGCGCGTTTTTCGGCCCCGGTCTTTCCCGGCGAAACAATCACGGTCGATCTCTGGAAGGACGCGAACGTCATTTCGTTCGAGGCAAGGGTCAAGTCGCGCAACGTGACCGTGATCAAGAACGGAAAGACGGAGCTCGGCTGAGCCCCGCACAGCGAATGCGGATCGAAGTTGTTCCCGCGTCCGACGAGGATTACCGCGTCGTCCACAATCTGGAGCGCTTCTACATCTACGACATGGCCGAGCACGCGGGTTTCGATTTTTCAGCCGATGGCGACTTCGATCCGGATAACGGGTTCGCGAACTATTGGGGAAAGCCCGGCGGAAGACGCGCATGGCCCGACGCGTGGCGGGGCTTTCCGTTTCTCATTCGTGTCGATGGAAAGCCGGCGGGATTTGCGCTCGTAAAGCGCTTGCGCGCGGAGCCCGCGACGTTCGATATGGGAGAGTTCTTCGTTGCCCGCCAATACCGTCGGCATGGCGTGGGACGCGACGCGGCCGTTCACTTGTTCGAGCGCTTTGCGGGCCATTGGCAAGTGCGCGAGATGCCAACGAACAAGGCAGCGCAGGCGTTCTGGCGGCGGATCATCGACGCTTATACGAGAGGCAAGTTCACCGACGCGCGCGAGGTCTTTGCCGACTACAACGATGAGGAATTCATCGTGCAGCGCTTCGCGTCCGGGCAAAACCGCTAAGCCGCGGCCGCACGCAGGCGTCGCTTTCTCGGCTCCTCGACCAGCCATAGCAGCAGCCCAAGCGCGATTGCCTCGAAGAGGATCGAAAGCGAGAACACCGCGCCATAACCCGCCATGGCCACGATGGCGCCGACAGCGACGGGACCGAGCGCCGACGTCACGCTCTCGGCGGTATTGGAAAGGGCAAGCCGCATGGCCATGTCGTCGCGGTGACCGAACTCGAACACAATGTTCTGGGCGCTCATTTGGTAGCCGGCATTTGCTGCGCCCGAGAGGCAGAACGCGACAAAGATCAGCGGAAGACCGTGCGCCGTCATGATGAGCGATGCCGCCGCGATCCACAGAACGAGGGCTGCGATGAAGGTCGAACGGAATCCCGACTTGTCGGCAGCGTAGCCCCACAAGAGATTGGTCGCCGTGTCCGCGCCGAGATAGGCGAAGGAGAGAATTCCGATGTTGTGGCCCGTCAGATGAATGGTGGTGCCCGCATAGATGATGAAGAACGGCGCCGACACGCGTCCGGCAATCGCAAACGTGCGCGACACCATGAAATAAAGAAAACCGCGGTCGCCTTTAAGCAGCAGGGGCAACTCGCGGAAGCGGTCGAGCACTTTCATTTTCGGCCGTACTGTCGGCGGCTCCGGTTCCTTGAGCAGGAAGCGGAAAGCAGTGAGCCCGAGACTTGTCAGAACGAACGCCAGCAAAAATGTCGTGGAATAGCCGTTGCCGAAGACGTTGCCGCCGATGAGATAGCGCCCTGCGAGGTAGGAAAGCAGGGCGGCAACGGCGCCGCCGCTCACATTGCGCCAGCCCTGGAGCCGGCCGCGCCAGGTGATCGGAATGACCTTGGCGAGAAGAAACTGGAAGGCGACCCCCTGCGGTCCGGAAAAGAGACCCAGCAGAAACAGAAAGGCCATGATGGCGATCACGAGCGGCTTGCCGCTCAAAAGCCAGCCCGCAAGAGCGATGCCGAGGATCTGAACGCGCATCAGCGTTCCGAGCAGCATCGACACGGGCAGGACACGCCGGCGGTGCTCGATATGCGCGGCGCCGATCAACGGCGAAATCGTGCCGCCCAACTGCTGCAAAGAAAGGCCGAGACCGGTGAGCACGGGCGAGCCCGTCAGGGCGTGGAGGTAGGCGGGAATGAAGGTCGGCGCGTTCACCAGGCGGAAGCCTGTCATCCCAAGCATGCCGTGCAGATAGTGCCCGGCATAGTTCCGCCTGAGGTTTGCCCAGACGAAACGCTCGTAATCGGCCTCGCGCTCTTCGAGCGTTCGTTCTTCTGGAGTCGGCCGATCCAATCCGGTTAATCCTCGAGTCTCACTGCAGTATAGCCAGTGCGTGCCACGCGTGTTGTATACTGGCAAGTCAATCGAGGAAGCGCGATGGTCGCAGTGCGCGAGAAATTGAGCGTGTCGCCCGCGGGCGGGTCTGCAGGCGCGATCGTGACGGGGCTCGATCTCGCGCGAGCATATGGCGAAGATGAGATCGCGGGACTGCGTAAGGCGCTTCTCGATCATCTCGTAGTGGCGCTACCGGACCAGCAACTCTCTCTCGACGATCTTGAGCGCGTGACTGACGCACTTGGCGGCTGCGACGTGACACCTTTCGTTACCCCGTTGGCCGACAGGCCCTACGTCATCCGGATCCTCAAGGAAGCGCACGAGAAGTTGAATTTCGCCAATGCCTGGCACACCGATCTTTCCTATCTTCCCGAGCCGCCCAGTTTCACGCTCCTCTATTGCGTCGACGCGCCTCCCGTGGGCGGCGATACGGTCTGGGCCAACCAGTACATGGCCTTCGAGACGCTATCGAACGGATTGCGCGAGACGTTGCTTTCGCTGGATGCCGTTCATTCCGCGGGCACGGCCTACGGGACCGGCGGCTATCTCGATGGCGTGAAGCACCTCATGTCCACGCCGATTGCGCCGTCGAAGGATGCCTACAAGGAGCAGACGCATCCGGCCGTTATTTCTCATCCGGAGACGGCGCGTCCGGCGCTCTACCTCAACCCCGTTTACACACAACGCGTCTCCGGTTGGTCGAACGCGGAGTCCCAGGGACTGTTGCGGCACATTTATCAGCACGCGGTGAACGAGAATTTCACATGGCGCCTTCGCTGGGCGAAAGGAACACTGGCAATCTGGGATAATCGCTGCACCCAGCATTTCGCGCTTAACGACTATCACGGCTATCGCCGCGAAATGGTTCGAACCAGCGTAAGGGGAAGTGCGCCGGTCCGGGCACGGTCCTGAAGGAGAAGCGACATGAATTACGAGGCCATCCTGTTCGAGGTGCGCGAGCATGTCGCCATCCTCACATTGAACAAACCGGAGCGGCTGAACGCGATCGGTGTGGCGCTTCGCAAAGAGGTTCATGCCTGCGTCTCCGAGGCGCGGGCAGACGACGCCGTGCGCGTGCTCATCGTCACTGGCGCCGGGCGCGGTTTCTGTTCAGGTGCCGATCTTTCAGGCCTTGCGGGCGGGCCGCCGCCACGCGGCGAGAGTCAGAACGAGCGCCTCGACGAAGATGGCTGGGTCGGTCGCTGGGCCAAGCTCTTCCATGAATTCGACAAGCCGGTGATCGCAGCGGTGAACGGCATCGCAGCCGGCGCCGGCATGAGCACGGCGCTCGCGGCAGACGTGCGCATCGGTTCGGAACATGCGCGCTTCAAGACCGTGTTCATCGAACGGAGTCTCTCGCCCGATTCGGGCATGAGCTTTTTCCTGCCGCGCATCGTCGGTTACGCGCGCGCAGCCGATCTCGTCTTCACCAGCAGGACGGTGGCTGCCGACGAGGCCTATCGGCTGGGCCTGCTCGATCGCCTGGTCCGGCACGACGTGTTGATCGAGGAAGCGGTGAAATATGCCAACGAGATGACGCAATGGCCTCCGCTCGCGCTTCGCATGTCCAAGCGCGTCCTGCAGCGCAATTTCGAGGCGGACCTCGACGAGGCCCTGCGATACGAAACGACGGCACTCGGCCTGGCGCGCAGCGCCAAGAACGACGCCCGCGAGGCGTTCCTTGCCTTCAGCGAGAAGCGCCAACCGAAATACACCGGAACGTAAGGATCAGGCGGGTTCAGTGACGAGTGCGCGGCGCGTTCTGGTGGTGGAAGACGAGGCGATTGTTGCGATCTTCCTTGAAGAGCTCCTGACGGACCTTGGCCACGAGGTCACGGGCGTCGTTTCGCGCCTTGAGGAGGCCATGGCCCGCGCCAACGACCAGAATTTCGATTTCGCCATCCTGGATGTGCACCTGGCAGGCGAGGACGTCTTTCCCTTTGCCGACGCGATTGCCAAGCGCGGAATTCCCTTCGTGTTCACGACCGGGTTGGGCAATGACGTGATCCCTGAGCGCTTGCGCGACAGACCGACGCTGCAGAAGCCGTTCCGCCCGGAAGAATTCTCGAGGGCGATCGCGGCGCTCGTAACCTGACGCCTCGCTGAGACGGCGGCTTGTGCCCATCCGCGCGGGCGGTATGCGTTCAATCCGCCTTTGTCTTCGCGATGCGCTCGTCGCGCAGCGCCGTTCGCCGCACCTTGCCCGCGTCGTCGCGCAGCGGCTCGCCGACGAACTCGAAGCTCCGCGGCCGCTTATAGATCACCAGCCGCTCGGCCAGATGCTGCTGCAACGCGCCTTCGGTCAGACCCGGTCGCGCCTGCACGATGGCATGCACGCGGTTGCCGAGGTCGTCGTCGGGAAGACCGATGACGGCGCAGGAGGCGACCAGCGGATGCTCTTCGAGCGCTGCCTCGATCTCCGCGGGATACACATTGGCGCCGCCGACCAGGATCATGTCGGTACGCCGGTCCGCCAGGTAGAGATAGCCTTCCTCGTCGAACCAGCCGATGTCGCCGATGGATTCCCATCCGCCGGGCAGTGTGCGCGGCGTGGCACCGACATAGCGATAGGTCGCCGGCATTCCTTCGGCGCGCTTCATGTAGATTTCGCCGGTTTGCCCGACGGGCAATTCTTCGCCGTCCGGACCAAAGGCCTTCATGACGCCGCCCATCAGGACTTTTCCGACAGAGCCGCGATGCGCGAGCCACTCGCTGCCGGAGATGATGGTCGTGGCGAGTCCTTCGGTGCCGCCATAGAGCTCCCAAATCACGTCGGGGCCTAGCCATTTGATCCATTCTTCCTTGAGCCAGGGCGGGCAGGGCGCTGCGAGATGCCAGACGGTTTTCAGAGACGAGACGTCGTATTTGCCGCGCACATCTTCCGGCAGGCGCCAGATGCGGCCCATCATCGTCGGCACGAGATAAACCCAGGTCGCCTTGTGCTTCTCCGTCTCGCGCAACACGCCCTCAGCATCGAACTTCGGCATCAGAGCGACGGTCGCGCCGACCTGCAGGGCCGCGAACGCCGTGATCAGCGGGCCGTTGTGATAGAGCGGCCCTGGCATCAACACGATGTCGTTGCCGGTGATGCGCCACAGCTGCGCCATCAAGCCTTCGGCGACACCTGGCTGGCCAGAGACGATCAGCTTTGGCCGTCCGGTCGAGCCGCCGGACGTCGGCGCCTTCCACGAAGGCGAAATGCGATCGGGAAGGTCGCTGTCATCGCTTGTTTCTGCGGCGAGCTCCCACGTCGAGACGATAGGCACGCCGGCGTCCATCGGAACGTCGCTGAAGACGACCGGAGTTTTTGCGAGGTCGACGATCGCCCTGAGCTCCGCCAGTGGCAAGCGAGATGACACAGGTTGTGGTGTCGCGCCCAGCTTCCAGGCCGCATAGGCCGCTTCGATAAAACCGATCCCGTTGGGCAGCGCGATGGTGACGAAGTCGCCCTGTCTGACGCCGCGTCTCTCGAGAGCTCGCGCGATGCGGTTGGAGCGCTTGTGCAGCTCGCTCCACGTCAGCGATTGATCTTCGAACGTGACGGCCACGGTGCCCGGCTTGCGCGCCGCGGTTTCGGCGAGGTTCTGTCCGATCGAAACGGCGGACTGCGAAGGCGTTTGCTCGGCGGCGGACATGCGTTTTCCCGCGTATTCAGGCTTTGAGGATGTTCCAGACCGGGGCGCGCGGAGTCAAACGGCGCGCGACGGCTTACGCGTTCAGAAACGCAATGATCTTCGGGAACGCCGAGCGATCCTGGATCAGAAAAAGGTGCCCGCCTTCGAAGACCTGCAGTTCGGCGCCTGGAATGCGCTTTGCCATGTTCTCCTGCCGGTCGAGCGCAGCGATGCCGTCGTAGCGACCGGCCGCGATCATCACGGGGCAACGGATCTCGCCCAGGCGGTCAAAGGTGTCGTGCTTGGCGCGCGCCTCGAGCTGCAGGCGTGCGCCGCGCGCGTGACCCGGCTCGTCCGCGTACGGATCTGCGGCCGCGAGCGCCACAAATTGCTCGTACTGCTCCTTATGGGCCTCTACCCACGCTGCGTCGCGGCGCGTGTCCGCGATTGGAATCATGGTCCGCGCCCGTTCTTCGCGGTCCATATGGTCGATCTCGTGGAAGGGAAAGGATGCACCGCCAGCCCCGCCCGGCGACGTGCAACAGAGAATAAGCTTGCGCACGCGCTCAGGATGGCGAAGGACGAATTCCTGCGCCACCATTCCGCCGAAAGACACGCCGACCACAAACGCCTTCTCCCAGGTGGCGAAGTCCATCAGGCGTGCGGCATCGTCCGCGTAATCGGCCATGGTGTAGGCGAGATCCGGCTTGGCGCTCTGGCCAAGCCCACGCTGATCGTAAGCGAGCGTGTCGAAGTGCTTGGGCAGCGGCCCGTCCATGACGTTGGGCTTCACGCGCAGGTCGCCGCCGGTGCCGGAAATGAAGAGCAGCGGCGGACCAGAGCCCGCGCGCTCGTAGTAGAAATCGAGGCCATCCAGCGGTGCAAAGGGCATGTTCGCGCTCTCGCGAAACGCTCTACCTCAGATCCGCGAACTTCTTTCCCTCGGCCACGAGCTTCTCGAGCAGTGCTGCCGGTTTGAAGTCGTTGCCCATCGTCGCCTGGAGCGCTTTCATCTTCTCAAGCACCTTGTCGAGGCCGATCTGATCGCCGTAATGCATGGGGCCGCCGCGATAGACGGGCCAGCCATAGCCGTTCACCCAGACGACATCGATATCGCTTGGCCGGATGGCTTTCTTTTCTTCGAGAATCTTCGCGCCCTCGTTGATCATCGGATAGATGCAGCGCTCGAGAATCTCCTCGTCCGGAATCGTTCTGGAGTTGCGCCCGCTCTTCTTGACGAAATCCTTGATGATTTCCTCGGTGACCGGTGAGGGCTTGGCGTTGCGATTCTCGTCGTAATCGTAATAGCCCTTGCCGTTCTTCTGGCCGCGGCGGTCCGCCTCGCAGAGCCGGTCGCGGATGGTTTCGCCTTTCGATTTCTCCTTGACCCAGCCGATGTCGAGGCCGGCGAGATCGCTCATGGCGAACGGTCCCATCGGAAACCCAAAGTCGTAGAGCACGCGGTCGACGTCCCACGGCATCGCGCCCTCGAGAAGCATCTTCTGCGCCTCGCGTCCGCGTTGGAACAGCATGCGGTTGCCGACAAATCCCGGGCACACACCCACCAGCACAGGAATTTTTCCGATTGTCTTCGCAAGCTTCATCGAGGTTGCGATCACGCTCTTCGATGTCTTGTCCGCGCGAACGATCTCAAGGAGCTTCATGACGTTCGCGGGCGAGAAGAAGTGGAGCCCGATCACCGCCTCAGGACGCTTGGTCACGCTCGCAATTTCGTCGATGTTGAGCGCGCTGGTGTTGGTGGCGAGTATCGCACCCGGTTTCGCGATGGCATCGAGCCTGGTGAAAACATCTTTCTTGATGTCCATCCGCTCGAAAACCGCCTCGATGATGAGGTCGCAATCGGCAAGCTCCTCGAGCTCGAGAGAGCCCTGAAGCAGGCCCATCCGCTTTTCCACCTCTTCCATCGTGAAGCGGCCGCGCTTGGCGCTGGTTTCGTAATTGCGGCGAACGACGGAGAGCCCGCGATCAAGAGCGTCTTGCTTCACCTCGACGATGGTCACGGGGATGCCGCTGTTGAGAAAGTTCATCGCGATGCCGCCGCCCATCGTGCCGGCACCGATGATGCCGACCTTCTTCACCGGAATGAGCGGCGTGTCGTCCGGGACGTCGGGAATCTTGTTGGCCTGGCGTTCGGCGAAGAAGTAGTAGCGTTGCGCCGCCGATTCCGGGCTTGTGACGAGCTCGATGAACAATTTTCGCTCGGTCGCCAGACCTTCCTCGAAGGACTGGTTTACCGCGGCCTCGATGCAGCGGATGTTGTGCTCAGGCGCCTTGAAGCCGCGGAACTTGCGCGCGTTCTCCTTGCGAAACTTGTCGAAGATCTCGGGGTGGCCCTTGGCCGCTTCGAGCTTCGCGTTGTTCTCTCTCACTTTCTTGAGCGGACGGTTCTCCGCGACGATGCGGCGCGCGAATGCAATCGCGGCCTCCCGGAGCTTGCCTTCGTCGGCGATCTCGTCGACCAGGCCCATGGCGAGGCAATCTTTCGCCGGAACGTGCTGTCCGCTCGTCACCATTTCCAGCGCTTTTTCGACGCCGGCGATCCGCGGCAGGCGCTGGGTGCCGCCCGCGCCGGGAAGCAGGCCGATGTTCACTTCAGGCAGACCGCAACGCCCGCTCGGCACGGCGATGCGGTAATGCGCGCACAGCGCGACTTCGAGTCCGCCGCCCAACGCGGTGCCATGGATCGCGGCGATGACGGGCTTCGGCGAGTCCTCCATCATGGCCTGCACGTCGAAGAGGCTCGCGCCCTTTTGGGCGCCGCCGAACTCGCTGATGTCCGCGCCTGCGATAAACGTGCGGCCTTCGCAGATCAGAACGACGGCTTTGACGGCCGGGTCCGCGATCGCCTGTTTGAATCCCTCATACAATCCGTCGCGCACCGGCGCGGAGAGCGCGTTCACGGGCGGCGAGTTGAGTGTCAGAACGGCGATGTCGCCGTCCTTGGAAAGATCGGTAACGGCATTGATCGCGGCCATGGCAGTTCCTCTTGGGCGTATCGATTGACGACAAAGAAACAGGCAGCGCCGAAAGAGTCGAGTGGGCGGATCATTCCGGAAAGGAAGCCTTTCCAGGCCCTCTCAGGCGCGGCCGAGCGCGAGATCGCTGACGAAGGGATTGCATTTGCGCTCCCAGCCGAACGTCGACATTTGCCCATGGCCGGGCACGAAGCGCATGTCGTCGCCCAGCGGCCAGAGCCGCTCGGTAATGGAATCGAGCAACGTCTGGTGGTTGCCGCGAGGAAGGTCGGTGCGGCCCACCGATCCTGCAAAAATCACGTCGCCGACAAAGGCGAGTTTTGCGTCCTTGTGAAAGAAGACGACATGGCCGGGCGTGTGCCCCGGACAATGCCGCACGCCGAGTTCAAGCTCACCGAAGCGGACCGTGTCCCCGTCGACAAGCCAGCGGTCGGGCGTGCAGCTCTCGGCGTCGGCGAAACCCGGCCGGCTGGCGTTGCGGCTCAACGCCTCAAGCAAAAAGAGGTCGTTCTGGTGCGGCCCCTCGATCGGCACGCCGAAATCTCTTGCGAGCTTGGCAGCGCCGCTCGCATGGTCGAGATGACCATGGGTCAGGAGCACCTTTTCGAGGTCGATTCCGAGCGCCGAGACCGCTTGTTTCAGCCGCGGAACATCGCCGCCAGGATCGACGATCGCGGCCTTGTTGGTGCGGGTGCACCAGACGATGGAACAATTCTGCTGGAAGGGCGTGACCGGCAGAATTTGAGCCTTCAGGGGTGTTTCGCTCATGCGGGAAAAGATTGGCTGTGCGCGGCCGGCCTTTCAACTCGGCGAGAGGCCCACTGGTGCGGCGAAAAAGCGGGATTATGTGCCGGTTGCATCCTTCACCAATTGGTCAGGAAGATTCCACTTTTGACCCGTATGTGTCTTCAAGAACACAGGAAAACCGCGGCTTTTCCTTTCGGTGGAACGCTCGCTCTGGTAGTGTCTTCTGGGTTAGTGGGACAAGTTGTCGGGTCAGTGCCATGAGGGGGCATGAACGCGCGTATTGCGTCGCCTTGAGCCTGTTTGTGCTCGCAGGAGGCCATGCGCTTGCGGCTGAGAATCTCCAGCCCGTTCCGCTTCGCCTTGTAACGCAGAACGCTGCGGCTGGCACCGCAGAGGATTACCTCGCCGGTTCGAATTACACGGTGGTCGCTCCGGGAGCGTTTGGCCCGCTTGTCGAGTCCTATCAACTGTTGCCGACGATCGGCCTCGCTCAACCTTACGGACCGCCCGGACCCCGCGAAGAGCAGTTCGGAAACCTCGCGGCGGAAATGCCGGTCGCGCCCGGTTTCGCCCTCGACTTCGGCTACCGTCTCGACGACACGGCCCGCTTCGCATTTCTGGCTCCCTCCGCCAGCGCCTATGACGGTCTCTTCCTGCGCGGTGGAGCCCTCGCTCTTTCGCCGTCGCCCTATGACAGCTCGACCTATGCTGGCGTAACCGCAAAATTGTCGGACGATGTCCGCGTGCATCTGGGCGATGCGTCATCGACTCGCGACCGCAATGCCGTTTCGACGAACGCATTCGCGTCGCTGGGTCGTCCCGTCGACGCCCTGCTCGATCTTGGCGCCCGGACTGCGAACTCGCTGTTTGGCGGCGCGTCGCTCGATGCCGGCTGGGCCAGCGTCGATCTGACCGCAACGCACACCGTGGCGCAGCAGACGATGTTGGGTTCTGTTCCCGTCGCGGGAGTCTCGAAGAGCTTCGACGTGACCGCCAATGTGAAATTCGATGGCGGCTGGGTCACAACGGCGTCCTATGGCGAAGGCCTGACCAAGCTTGATGTGAAACCCTCGGCGCTGGGTCTGTCGTCGGCGGGCGAACTTCATCGGACAGGCTACGCGATCGCCGTTGCCAAGCACGGCGTGTTCGGCGACGACGCGCTCGGCCTTTCGGTTT
>Ga0307479_10005514_pt1 | contig 11584 bp, 9 predicted proteins | sample atmos_gasesECM4C_FD_203743 | JGI IMG/M metagenome (GOLD analysis project Ga0307479, IMG submission 203743) | Hardwood forest soil microbial communities from Morgan-Monroe State Forest, Indiana, United States - atmos_gasesECM4C_515 | ecosystem: Environmental > Terrestrial > Soil > Temperate... | reverse complement strand
GTGCTGGCGGCGACCGCGTGACGGAAGTCTTCGTCTTGGCCCAGCGGTTCGATCGTTTGACTTTTGATCACGCTGACGGCATTTCCACGCGCGGTGCTCTGGATGAAGTCGAAAAGTTCGTCACCATGAACAACGTCGCCAACGACCGCAAGACCATCGGCATGAACGGCTCGGGCTTCGTCGAGATGCTCGCCCGGCAGATGACTGCGGACCTGCAATCAGAGCGCGACGCCACGCCCGCGGGAGCCAGCCGGTCGTTGCTGTCCAAGGGAATTTCCTTCGGCACTCTGCTACACAACGCTGACGGCACCTGGAATACTTCGCATGTGCAAGGCTTGCCAGCCGCGAGCCTGTCCAGCACCAGCACGACTCCGCCAAGCCTGATCATCCGGCCTTTGCATCAGGTCGGCAACGTGATCTCATTGAGGCAGTTCAGCAACAACGCCTTCAACCATCATCACGGCATGCAGTCCGAGGAGCGTTTTGGCCTCAACACCGACCCGGACGGCGACGGCTTCGCCAACGAACTGACCGTCGCCGATTTGACTGCGATTTCCCTGTTCCAGGCCACGCTGCCCGTTCCCGGACGCGTCATTCCCAACGATCCGGCAGTCGAGCGCGCCAACCTGACGGGTGAGGCCCTGTTCAGCAAGGTTGGCTGCGCAACCTGCCATGCCACCTTGCCGCTCACTGCAAACAACAACCCAGGCCTGGCCGACCAGCCGAGCTGGATCTACTTCGAGCCGAACCCGTACAATCCCGCCACAGGTCCCAATTCACCGAACCTGCGACTCGGGCCTACCGACTATCCGGCCACGGCTCCCGCCCTCGCAGTCGACCTGACCAGCGATTCACTCCCGCTTCCGCGCCTGCGCGCCCAGGGTGGTGTCGTCATGGTGCCCGCCTACACCGATCTCAAGCTCCACGACATCAGTGCCACCAGCGACCCAAAGACCGATCCAGAATGCGAACCTCTCGACCAAAATCAACCCACTGGATCACCGGCATTCTTCGCCGGCAACTGCAAATTCATCACTCGCAAACTCTGGGGATTCTACAACACGGGTGGTGCCTTTATGCACCATGGCAAGTTCACCACTGCGAGAGAAGCCGTCGAGGCCCACAACGGTGAAGCCCTGGCTCAACGAAAGGCTTTCGATGCCCTCTCCGCCGAGGAGCAGAACGCCCTAATCGAGTTCTTGAAATCCCTCCAGGTTTTGCCAACTGGCTCCCACTCCCTCGTCGTCGACGAGAACGGCGGCGCCAAGCGCTGGCCACCATTGGGCTCCGAATCCGAGCGCCCGAATAGCAGGAATCCTGACGGTCCCTAGAAGTTACTGATCCTGCGGGACTTACGCGTCCAACACGCAACCTCGAACCTGCAGCATCTAACCCCTGTTTTTTTGTACTTCCGCGGTGGCTTAATGCCTCTTAGTGTCCCTTGAAAGTTTTGCTATCAGATTGAAAAGAAAAAGGAAAGCTGGTGGAGAGGGTCGGATTCGAAACTACTGCTGTATTGAAAACAAAGGAGTTTTGCGGCGCGCCCTGGCCTTCTAAGGTATTGAAAGGAAAGAAAGGGAATTCTTAGTGCCCCCTAGACGCCCCTAGGAAATTCACAGTTGGTGAACACGCCGGACGGCGGATGAATATGTCATCGGAGACCTTGACGACGTGGGGTGGCTGATAGAAAGTGGAGAAGGCGAGGAGCGTAAGAGATCCTAGCTTTGTGGCATGCAGAAAACGAAAAAATACCGCGCGAAGGGGGTGGTCGTAAGTCTCATCTTAGCGGCTCGGCTAAGCGAAAGAACCAGGGCACAATGATGCGGTGATCGATGAAATCCAGAAACAAGCCTGCCAGAAAAGCGTCCGACCAGAGCCAATTAAAGCCGAGCGACGGCATGAGACGTGTCCACAGAGAAGTGCAATGGCGCTGAGGAGAGGTGAAAGCGTCAAATAAGCGTTCTTCACCAGAACGTACGCCAGTTGGTGCGAGGCACCTGCACTTTCAGAGACGGAACAAGCAACATCCCTCCGCCAATTTCCAGGCACACTATGCCAATGAATATCGCGCTCACGGACGTTTGAAATCTATGGAATTTTGTGGTCCCGAAGCGGTTGATGATGAAACTTTTGCCGCCGACTGTAGAAGTCCATTGAAGCCTGGACGCAAAGTGCTCCCGCGCTACAAAATCATCTACAGTGGGGGTGCTACTTTCATCAAATTCTAGAGTTCAAACGCTCAAGGTTTTTAACGGCTACCAAGTACAAGCGCGGCTGTAGCTGCTGCGCCTGCCACCACACCTAGAATGACCAGCTTTCGGGGAACCTTATGTTTGAAAACGGCCGCTATCGAAGAAACGGGAATAGTCTGCCGCACTTGCCCAGGCGTGAACAGCGCATCGCTCGTTTTTATATCCGTGACATAGAGCGATTTGGTCCCAGCTTCCAATACCCTTGCACTCAACTCCGTCCCCCAGACAGTCTTCAGATCGTAACGATTTCCCGCGACAATAGGAAGGAGCTCAACACTTATTTCCTTGGGAGGATCCTGGAGTCTAACGTTTGGAACACGCGTAGACGCGTAGCGGCCATGCGTAACGATTAGCGTGTAAGATTGCTGCGGATCCAAGAGCTTATCCAGCGGCTGATATTCGAATTCCCCATTGCTTCCGGTTGAGCTTTGCCCAACTTGTTCAGGCTGGCCCGCCCCTTTGATATATTGGACGGTAGCTTCAGCGACGCGAGTGTTGGTGCCAGCCTCCACAGCGAAACCCTTTATGATATAGGGCTCGAGTACAATCGTGACGGACGCAAGAGGTTCTGAGGTCTGCACAGCATAATCAGCTGGTGCTAGGAATAGGGGATGGCGCACGGCCAAAACGTACGCCTTCGAAGGTTCAATTTTCCCGAACGAAAAGTTTCCCTCTTTGTCCGTGTGACTCACTTCAGGATCACATTTGGCCTGCCCCTCACCGACACATCTAACGTCTGCACCTTCAACGGCTCCACCACCCTTTCTGATCACTTTGCCTTTCAAGGAGATGTGTTGATCAGACCCCATTTGCGGTTCGCCGGCGAGCGCAGTTAGTGAGCGCATCGAAAAAGAGACAAGCGTCAACAGAGAAATCACCCTGCGAAGCTTCACGAATTATTCGCCTCCTCCGAATTGACTGCGAAGTGATGCAATCTCTTGTTCGAGTTTTCCCTTCTGAGCTTTCGAGGCCCGCAACGCCTTGAGCATCCACAAAAGCCCAGAAGAAAGGAGAATGAGAGCGACCGCGATGGAAACCCAGGACACCATGTAGAGTGATGCGTACTCCGGTTCGGTCTTGACGGCTATGCGTTCGTCGGACGAAGCGACTCTAAGCAGGGTCGTGCCAGCTGGTATGCTTTTGCTACCACCGAGGAATAGAGTCAAGACGAGCCTTTGAGGGTACCGGAATTCTTTTATTTCAAGCGTGCGCGACCGAAATTGTTCCTCTCCGAGGGATTGGACTGTTTCGACTTGTGCCGGGAAAAAGCCTGGTTGTGAGTCCGCGCGCTCTGAAACAAATGCAACGTCCGTGTCTTTCAGACTGACCGTCATTTCCAACTTCGGAATACTACCAATTCCCTCCCGTGCAACAGAAAAGGTGACCTTGCTGCAGGATGTGGGCAGACGAAGCGGCGTCTCAGAAACCTTCCAGGCAGGATCGCAAGATATGGCCTGTTCTATTTGCTTTTCTAAGCGGACTACGTGACGGGTCCGATGTTCGTCATATTCCTGTTTGACCGCTTCAGATAGGAAGCCAGACAGCAGGCCCACTATGAGGCCTAATAGGAGCGTGAGCATATGCTCCGAGAAGCTCGAACCTTCGGACTCATTCATGAGGCTGCTACACGCAGTTGTTGAAAGAATTGTACTTAACGAATAATATAAGTCAAGCGCTTTAGCTAACTGCGCTCTTTCAAGGTTAAAATTACGAATGTAGAACCGCAAGGCTGGCGTGCCTCTGCGAAGGACGAGCACGTCTCTGTCAGGTTCTTCCGCCGAGCACTTAAAAGAAAAGCCAGACCATTCGGTCTGGCGTCTGCGATAAAATGAGTCGTCCGCAGAAGAACAGCTTACAGCGGTTAGGCACAACAGAGTCACCGTTAAAAATCGGGGCCCCTAGCAACAGAAACGGCCAAGCGCGCAGTCCGAGTACTGTTTGGCCAAACGTAGACTCCGAGACCAGTTGACACAAAATCTCCGATCCCTATATGCGCGTCATTTCCGACTGCTTCCGGCCCCCAGTGATAGGTAAGATCAAGTGATCTTTCTCCGCCGTTTAGCAGATAAGTTACAAAAACTGCATTTGTAATCGTGCTAGTGGGCGCTCGATAGTATCCCCGGCCTAATGATGACAGCGCAACTTCTTGCTCGCCCCAAGACAGTGTTTCAAACATTCCCTTGACGCGTACGAGGACGTAGCCCTGTTCCGTGCGCAACTTTCCCACAGAACGCCCATATATCTGCCACCAGACGTTGTTATAGAAACAGGGCTGTGACTTGGGATCTGAGCCAAACATCTGAAAAAGCTCGCTGAGTGAAAAGCCTGGATCCCAAAATAATAGCCAGTTCCCATCTGCGTGAGCGCGGAGTGTGGACTCCGAATAGGGAACAACATGGCTGTCCGGTAGTCTCGGCACTGATATGCTCGCATTTCGGGCGAAGGGTTCAAGAGCAACCACGACACGCTCAGTAGAAAAAAAATGCCCTGATCCCATAATCCTTTCTGCGGCCTCCACGGATGTTCCAGCCTCACCTGCTCGATTGGTTCCAGAACCGTGCGTCTGACCACTGGGTGTAAGTATCAAAGTACCGGCGAAAGAGAAGAATCCTAGAGCGATAGCTACCAGTTCTCTTTTCAAATCGTTCCCCTCTCAAATTGCTATCCTCAATGCTAGCATCGCCAATTTAACCGTCAAATGAAGGTTATCCACAGCTACTTGGTAAGGTACTGGTTTCAGCGCAGGACGATTACGGATTCAGAACTAGACGTACTTTGTCGGGAACTAAGTGGGGTCCGAAGTGACTGTTAATCGGAGACAGGTAAACATGGAGGTGTTGCTGTCGAGCTTCGACAGGTTGACAATGGAGCGAAATGTGCACATTTCGAGGCACCAGAAGGAGACCAACATGGACGAGGCGTCGGGAGCTGCGCAGAGAGAAAATCCGTATCTCTATTCGACTTAAAGCGTCTTCAGGTACTCGATAATCAGCATTCGTTCCTCTTCAGACAGCTTGCGGCCGATCACGCCGTTGCGCTTTGGACCGTCGTTGAATTCATGGCCTGCGTTGGAATTGCCGGGCAGGTCCGTGCGGAATTCACTTGCACCTTTGAGGGGGTCAGTGTTGAGGCCGAGCTTCACGGGATCGTATTGCTTGTTCCCAAGAAAAAAGACCTTTGGCCGCTCAGAAACCGGTGAAAGCAGCGCAAACAAGTTGGGAACGGAACCGTTGTGAAGGTAAGGAGGTGTCGCCCAAATGCCGTTGTGGGGCCTCGCCTTGTAAGCCAGCGGCGCCAGGAGTTCGTTGTTGCGGTAGCCGTTCCACTCTTCCTGCTGTTGGGGCGAGAGCTTGAAGTCGGCATATGCCTGGTCGATCAGCTTTTGCGTAATGTACATTAAGCCCTCGCGGGCAGATATGATTCCCTTTCCGAGCGGTCCGCTATCAGCAGTCCGTTTGAAAAAATTCTGCGCTTGTTTTGGATCGGTTCCGATTTCATCCAACGGAATCAAGGTAACTTTGAAGAATTGCCTTCCTGCAGTGTTCGTATTGTTCGTCCAGTGTTCGACCTTGCGGCCCTCGTCAGAAAGCATGGGGGCTGGTGGCAGTGCAGGCATAGACCTTTATACAGCGTTTCGCCCTTAGCCGCCTTTTCGCGATCAATCTTCCCCAGGATGTTTTCCGGCCATTTTGGCGACCAGACGCCGTACCCGGGTGCCTTGCCGCCAAGCAAAGTCTCGATCTCGTGGAGATTGTCCACTCGGACGGTGTTCTGAAACTGCGCTCCCGGGTAACCTATGAGGTTAATGCGTGAACGCACGCCCAGCGCCTCGCCGACATTTCTCCCCATCGGCCCCTGAATGGAGCCGTTGTATTGCACCCAGTCCATCCACGAGGCGTCCCAGACCGGTGGGAAGTTTACCGGGCCATCGCCAACCACCAGGTTTTTTCTATTGCTCAGCTCAGTTCCAAAAACGAAGTTGCCGATTCTAGCCAACGCGTCGGTGCGACCGTAACCTTCGGGAGTCGGGAAGAGACGGCGGTTCGCTTTGAACTCCGTAAAGCTGGTGTCGAGGTAGTATTTGAGTGCCCGACGCAAGAGAACCTGATCGGCGTGCGAGTGGTCGGGTCCAAGTACCCGATGCGCAAATCTGGTGAACCGCAAAGGGTCATAGTAAGTCCAGGTAACAGCGAGACCGAGCGCCTCGGTGAACTTCTGCTGATCGATCAACGACGGCCCGGCGTCGATCCGGATTGCCTTATCGCCAAAGAACAATTCGCCCGTATGGCAGGCCGCGCACGTCAAACCGAGCACGACATTTTTCTGCCCCGTGTATGCGTCAACGAAATGATCGTCGCGCGAGAAGCCAACCGGCAGGGCATCAGGATTTTCTTCGTAGGCACTGTCGGGAATAAAACCGAAGCCCTGCAAGTAGGAGTCGTCCCTGAACAGGGGAGCTCCTTTGATGGTAAAGCGCGGCTGCTCGAGTGCAAGAAACCAGGCGTAGGGTAAGAGCTCACTGCCCTGTGCCAAGTGGTAGTAACGATGACGCTGATCTTCACTCCAATTCTGAGGAAGCCACGCAACCGTGCTGGGTCTTTCGATCTTCGGCACGTCCAAGCGGTTGTGTATGGTGAAAATCGCGACTAACGCAAAGCCCAAGACGAGTAGACCGAGCAACAGTAGTGCGCTGACGACGCTCGGACGCCTGAGTATGGGTGGCTTCGGCGGAGCGGCTGTCTGCTGCCCATGAACCGGTCGCGGCGCCAATTCGCAGGTATTTTCCGGTTCCGTGACGTATTGCTGCGGCAGATTCTTCGGCCTGTAGTTGGGTATGTCGCGCATCCGATCAAAAACGCTTTGATGAATATGGACGCCGTTAGGAATGAGCCTGGCGCGCCCCCGGTTAACCGTGATACCGCGCTTCCACCGGGGCGCAGCTTGCCCCGGCACGGGCACGGGATGGAAAAAAAGCTTCGGCCAGAATTCGCCCAGCCACCAGAATCCGTGCAGCGACTTATGCAACTTCCCCTTGGCGTCCGGCGGAACATATGGGAACTTCCCGCCCAACACGTCAATGACCTTCTGGGAATCAAGCAACAGCCCGGCGGATTGTGCCTCGCATAACATCCAGCGCAGTGCAATTTTCGATAACCCGCTCTCAGCTTCGGCATAACTGCCACCGACATCCGAGTGAACGCCTGCGAACCACACTTGTTTTAAATTCTGACTTGCGGGCACCGGTTCATGGATCAGGTTCTGACGGAAAAACGCGCGACGCTCGTCGATCGATACCGCGTGCCGCAGGACAGGAATGTCAGGCAGCATCGCGGTGTAGGGTAAGTGGCCGCCTTTCGTGTGAATGGGATCAAGAATCCACCCCACCGAGCTCACGGTGTCCCACAATCCCAGGAAATATGGTGTGCAGGGGATGCTGAAAGTTGTTCTGAAACCGGCGGCAATCTCGAACTTGCAGGGATCGTTGCTCTTGTAAAGTCGCAGAGCGTACGGAATCAACGCCTCATTCCCGGGCGTGAGCAACCCGCACATCTGCAGCAATCCGCAGAGTGCGCGAGCGGTGTAAGCGCCGCGACTGAATCCGAAGATGAAGATATGGTCGCCGGGCTTGAACTCTTCCATCAGGAACGAATAAACGTCGGCGATGTTGTCGGAGAAGCCATAGCCGAACGCCAGCCCCCTCACCTGTGTCCACCACTTTCCAACTACACTCAGGGCATTTCTCGCGCCCATCGTTCCGACGCCGGGGTGATAGTAGGCGGTTTGCTTGTCTTGCGCGGACAACGTCCAATAGAGCTTTACAACGTTCGAGTTAGCTGACCCATACTGATTTCCGGTTCCGTCACAGCAAACGACTATATTTTTCGGCATATTCGATCAACCTCCGCGACTCAGGGGCCGAATCGCTCGTGACAAGGTCAGCACTGGCTGAGGTCAGGCCGTCAGGCCACGTTATAACGAGGCCATGCACGAAGTGGGAACCAGCAATTGATCTTACACCGTTTGTCAAGAAGGTTACGGAACTACGACATAAGATACTTAAGCCTAAAACAAATCAAAGGAGTGACATCGTCTCCGGTGAAGTATTGTCATTGCCAGAACTTCAGAATAGTAGTAACCTTTGTTAAAAATTGCTAACGAAATAAACGCATTTCGCGGAATAACTAGGGTGAGTCCGGGGTCGAACTGAATCAAGAGTTGGAGTCGACTCTAGGAGAGCTACATGGATGGTTCTGGAATATCTTCTTTCAGATATTTGAGACTTGGATTGATCGGAATCGTTTTGGCTGGAGGTGGGTGGAGCAGCTCGTTTCGGCACGGGCACGCTGGGGCGGGCGGTGCTGTTAACGCGCAGGCCGAGGCGGTCCCGCCGCTTTCGGCCAACGACGTGTCTTGGTTGTTTCCGGCACCGACGCGAGCCGAGGATTTTGCCAAATTGATCGCCGTGCGCGACCTAACCACACAGAACCCACAGGATCCGACGAAACGCGATCTTGTTTGGCCCTATGCAGCGTTTCAGCGATTTCTCGAGATCGCCGCTAGCCCAGCGGCGCAGGTCGGCATACAGACTCGCATTGGCCTGCCCGCCGAGGCTCAATCGATAGACGCTTGGTTCATCGCAGGCATCCGCATCGATGCCGGCGCACCGGGACTCTCGAGCAATATTCGTGCGCAATTCGGGCAGTTGCCGGAGATTCGCCTTATTGTCCAGCCGGTGACGCGCAACCCGGATGGCACTCCCAAAGTGCACGACATAGCGGGACATCTGATTTTTGATTTCACGCTTGAGAAACCAAATGCTCCCGCGCAAGCTGGTTGTTTTCGACGGCGGCTACCCGATCTCGACGCCTTCAACGCGATTGTCGCAGACCTCGCCGCCTTACGAACCAAGCTGAGCGATGGGCGGCTTGGCGCAGACAAAGTCACAACCTCCGGCGTTCCTCTGGGTATTCATCCAGGACTGGCGGACGCGAAAACTGAAAGCAATGTCCGCCAGGAGATAACGTCGTTTCTCGAAAGGCATATTTCCGGTCAGCGCTTGGATGCCATGGCCATCGCAGGACTTCCAGCGGGAGCACATGCGCCATGGATATTCTTGTCAATGGTAGAAGTGCCTGCCGGTTTTGATCCGACGCTACCTAACGGTGGATTTGTTCCCGTACACGGTCCCACGCTCGATGGTCAGCAATTCGCGCAGATGCTGGAACCAGACGGAAACGTTCCACGCGTCGTACCGGAGCCCCACACCAATAATCTCAGCCCGATTACCTGCGAGAACGCTGCAGTATCGACTACGAGTCTACCCATTGCCAAACGCACCGGCGTTTCCACAGCGGATCTTTTCGTCACTCCGCAACCACTGCCTGACAAGACAAGGGAAATTCTTGATGTGATCGCCGATCCTGCCAGAAGCCACTTTTTCAACACCGATTGCGTAAGCTGTCATACCGAAACTCGACGCGCCATGGACCTTTTGAAGATCAAGGATGTTCCAGGAATCGATGCGGCTGCCTTGCCAAACGGCCAGTGGGACGTGCGCAATTTCGGCTGGTCGCCGGCGCCGAAAGGGTCAGTTCAGGCCACGGTCACCCGGCGCACGTCCGCCGAGACAGCTGCGGTGGTAACGTTCATCAATTCAGAACTGCTCGCCAAGCGGAGAGTATTGAATCACTAGGCATATTTTTTAGGCCGATCTCTAGAGACGTAGCGCGTCGCGCGCTGAGCGCCGGGGATTGCGGTAATGATCCGGACGAAAGCTTCTCGTAACCATTGGCAGAATCACGTCTGTGCACACATTTGTGTTTTCAACGGAGCATTTCGTAATACGAGTTTACCCTAAATCTGTTTTCGCGTACGGTATTCACCAGTTCGGTGTATTTTATGTGTCGACCATCAAAGCATACGACAATACCCCTTACGGAGACACACAATCTAGATATTGAATTGTGAGGAATCAACGATATAGAGTACGCCTCCAAGGAGAAGAGTATGCACACCTCTTTGTTCTGCTGGACGCGATCATGTACGTATATCCTTGTTCTGCTCTCTGCCCCCGCTCCCGCTCTTTTCGCACAGGACTTCAAAGTCGATCCTGGCTGTAAGCTTGCTTTTGCTGAAATAGCTCCTGCTGATGATCCTTTTCAAAGTTGTGGAAACTGCGGAGTTGTCTCTGTCAGCGCAAGTCCAGCCCAAGTCACTGCTAAAGTATATGAGAGCAAAGCCAAAAACAACTTCTGTGCCGACGTGTCTGCTGTAACAGTCGTCGATTTTCCTGCGCTTCGAGCTATGCAGGCACAACACGTAGACAAGAGCCACCTAGGCGATCGGCATGTGCTGCATGGTTTCTTTCGGATGCCTGATGGAAAGACTATCGGAGAAGGAGATGTCGTGCGTTTGAAGGCGTGGATTCTGAACGCACACGTATCTGATTGTCCGACCGGAGAAAGTGTGAACTGCTCCCGATCGGGCTTTGCGAATAACGACCTTCACATTCCGCTTCTGGATCCCACGGTGGACGCTCGACGGGCCCAAGATGAATGCACCAGCGTCACAGCCGAGATTAGCCCCCACTTTCGTCCCGCCGTGTGGTCCGAACTTGACATGAAAACGCCAGTTAAAAATGTTGTGCGCATAACAGGACCTCTTTTTTTTGATAACAGTCACCAACCTTGTAAGACATCGACTCACACGGATCCGGGTAACGCCGCGCCATTTCGAAGTTCCTTGTGGGAGGTACATCCTGTTTACCAGCTAGAAGTTTGCGCGAGCACAGAGCCGAGCCAGTGCGATGTGAGCAGCAATGGCGCGGGAGTGTGGATCCCCTATGATAAGTGGGTAACTCGGCCAGACAGTGTTACGGAGCCGACCGGGCAAAAGCAAAGGGCAGGCTGCCATGCGAGACCTGGCGGAGCAACGAAGCCAATCGCATGCCCAGCAAGCTGACACTGGCTGAAGGAAGGGTAAGGTCAGTGAAACGACTTAGAGCCCTTGCTTTCAACTGTCCATTGTGACTGCTTTTCTGTTAGCTAGCTGAGAATTATTTCGTATTGTGTGGACTATACTAGATCTGTCACCCGAGGAGCGCCTCGACGCTGATGTTGGCTCAAGCTCGGTGCTTTTCATCACGTCCAGGCACCGGGCCAGTCGGCTATCGTCATGGCCACTTGACAGACCGTCAGACATCGGAGGTGATCCCCTTGAAACACTTTCGCCTGCTCTACACGATTCTTATCCTTATCCTTATTGCATCCAGTCTTGATCCGGTCCTGCTCAAGGCACAAACCACGGTCGATAATCCGCTCAAGACATTTGAA
>Ga0307479_10005513_pt1 | contig 11584 bp, 11 predicted proteins | sample atmos_gasesECM4C_FD_203743 | JGI IMG/M metagenome (GOLD analysis project Ga0307479, IMG submission 203743) | Hardwood forest soil microbial communities from Morgan-Monroe State Forest, Indiana, United States - atmos_gasesECM4C_515 | ecosystem: Environmental > Terrestrial > Soil > Temperate... | reverse complement strand
ACCCAGCGCCTCGATCGCCGCCTTGATTTCGTTGGCATGTTCGAGATCGCGCACCGTCTTGGTTTCGCGGGCGCGGCGGATCTCGTGGGCCTGCTTCTCCGCGCCGCGAGATGCGACGATCGCCAGGCCGCGCGGTAGCAGGAAGTTGCGACCGAATCCGTCCTTGACCTCGACGGTGTCACCGACGGAACCGAGGTGGTCGACATCCGCCGTCAGAATCAGCTTCATCGTTTTCGTACTTTCCGTTGGGCGTCCGGCGGTTATCGCGACGAGGAGGTAAAGGGCAGCAACGCGACCTCGCGGGCATTCTTCACCGCGAGCGCGATGTCGCGTTGGTGCTGCACGCAGTTGCCGGTGACCCGGCGCGCGCGGATCTTGCCCCGCTCACTGATGTAGGTACGCAGCAGCGTGGTGTCCTTGTAGTCGATCGCTTGGTCCTTCTTGCCGCAGAAGACGCATTTACGCGCCTTGATCGGCTTTTCCGGAGCCGGGCGCCGTTTGTTGGACTTGGCCATGTGTGTCTGTCTTTCTGTTGCTCAGTGTCTTGAAGTGTCTTGAAGTCAGAAGGGCGGCTCGTCGTCACCGCCGCCGAAAGAGCCCGACGCCGGGGCACTGCCCCACGGATCGTCAGCCGGTGCGCTGCTCGTCTGCGCCGGCGCCGGCGCCGGACGGGAACCGCCGCCGAAGCCGCCTCCGCCGCCACTGCGGCTGGCCTTGTTGACCTTGGCGGTGGCGTAGCGAAGCGAGGGTCCGATCTCGTCGACCTCGACCTCGACGACGGTGCGCTTCTCGCCTTCGCGCGTCTCGAAGGAACGCTGCTTGAGCCGCCCGGTGACGATCACTCGCGCCCCCCGGGTCAGGCTTTCGGCCACATTCTCAGCGGCTTCCCGCCAGATATTGCACCGCAAAAACAGCGCCTCGCCGTCTTTCCATTCCCCGCTCTGCCGGTCATAGATCCGGGGTGTCGATGCCACGGTGAAATTCGCGACGGCGGCACCCGACGGAGTGAACCGCAGTTCGGGATCAGCGGTCAGATTTCCGACAACGGTGATGGTGGTGTCACCAGCCACAATTTCCTCCTGGGTCCGCTCGCCGACTGCGACGGTCGATGGTCATGAGCGTGTTCTCGCCGAGCCTACGCAAAGGTGCCGACAGCGGACAGTCAGTGCTTGTCGGTGCGCATCACCTTGGTGCGCAACACCGACTCGTTGAGGCTGAGCTGACGGTCGAGCTCGGATACTGTCGCCGGCGCGGCCTTCAGGTCGATGACGACGTAAATGCCTTCGGCGTGCTTGGCGATCTCGTACGCCAGCCGGCGTTTGCCCCAGATGTCGATCTTCTCGACCTTTCCGCCGTCCTTACGGACGACGTTGAGGAACGTCTCCAACGACGGGGCCACGGTGCGTTCGTCGAGCGTGGGGTCAAGAATGACCATGATTTCGTATGGACGCATGGAAACCTCACCACCTCCTCTGGTCTGTGCGGCCACGGTCCGTCCGTGGCAGGAGGGTCGCCTGCGTCGGCAACCGAACTAGGTTACCCGACGTTAGGCTGGCCCGAGAAATCCGGGCAAATCCGTCACTTCCTGGCTTGCAGGTATTCGCCGGCCCTGGCCTTCGTCGTCGCGTCGGCCTTGGCGAGCGTGCCCGAGTCGAATGGCGGCTGTGGGTCGTATTCGATGAGCAGCTGACTGGCCTGCGCAGCGTCGCGATCGACCAGCAGTTCAACCAACCGCAAGGCCATGTCGATGCCGCTGGACACACCCGCGGCGGTGATGATTCGCTGCGGTAGATGCTCGACGACACGGTCGGGCACATAGTGCGCCCCCAACTCGTTGAGCAAGTCCGCGGCCCCCCAATGGGTCGTCGCGGTGAGTCCGTCGAGCAGGCCCGCGGCAGCAAGCAACAACGCACCGGTGCACACCGACGTGGTGAAGTTGGTGTGCGGATGCACCGATTGCAGCCAGGCGCGGATGACTTCGTCGTGGATCAGCCGGCGAGTTCCGATGCCGCCGGGGAACACCACCACATCGGGCGTGTCGACTTCGTCGAATGTGGCGTCACAGGTGACGCCAAGCATCCCGTTTTCGGTGCGCACCTCACCCCGGCGGTGCCCGACGAACACCACGTCGATCGACGGAATGCGTTGCAGCACTTCGTAGGGCCCGACGGCGTCGAGTGCGGTGAAACGTTCGAACAGTGGGATTGCAACCAGCATCATGCCTTACTTATGCCGGCCTGGGCGCGTTCTTCGGTGTCGGTGCCGGTGCCGGTCTCGATATCGGACAGCACTGCTGGTGCAGCCCACCGGCGCAGCCCGGCCGGACGCAGCCAGTCCGGCAGCCAACCGGGCGGGGCGTCGGGCGCGCGGTCAAAAGGTCCGCCCGCCGGATCGTCCACACGACCCTGCCACCGCACCAGATCCTCGTCGGGCCGGTAGATCTGCCGGACCACCAGCGCACACAACGCCACGACCGCGATGTCACGCAGCAACACCGCCGTCGTGAACCACTGCTCCGGCAGCGAACGGTTTGGGTTGCCGTACAGGAAATACATCCGCGGCACCCATACCAGCGCGTCAATCGTCATCCACGCCAGTAGTATTCGGCGGTGCGGCAAAGCCAGGACTGCCAACGGTACCAGCCACAGCGAGAACTGAGGGCTCCACACCTTGTTGGTCAACAGGAATGCCGCCACCACCAGGAACGTCAACTGCGCCACCCGCGGCCGCCGCGGCGCGGTGAGCGCGATATAAGTGATTGCCGCACAAGACAATGCGAACAACACCGTCACCACGATGTTCAGCATCGTGGGCGGCTCCCAGAAGCCGAGATGGGGATCGAAGCCGCGCCAGCCGGTGAAAGATTTCACAACGTTGTATAACGAGTCCATGTCGTCGCCGCGCCGGCTGTTGAGCCGGAAAAACTCCGACCAGCCGCGCGGAAAGAGCAGCAGCACCGGCAGATTCACCAACAACCAGGTCAGCGCCGCCATCGCCGCGGTGCGGGCCACCCCACCCAGGCGATTGGTGCGGATCCCCAGCATCAACAACGGGCCCAGGAACAACAGCGGATACAGCTTGGCCGCGGCACCCAGCCCGATCAGCAAACCGGCGAGCACCGGTTTACGCCGCGCCCAGGTCAGCAGTCCGCTCGTCGAGAATGCCGTTGCCAACGCGTCGAAGTTGGTGAATATCTGAAAGATCACCAGCGGGGAGGCGGCCACCAAAGCCGCATCCCACACCCGGCGCCCCGACAGGCCTGCGGTTGCCCAGACGGTCGCCAGCCAGGCCAGCGCCAGCCCAAACGCCGCAACATCGAAAAACATCACAACTTCGGCGATGACCGGAACTGGGACGAGCTTGCTCAACGCGGTGTAGGACTTGGCCAACGCCATCGACACGTACTGGTAGACCCCGGTCAGCACCGGATACTCCATGTATCGCACGGCGGGCTGGCCGTCGTAGCGGATCTGCTGCACGCCGTTGGCGTCGCTTTCGATCCAGCTCGACTTGTACGGAAACTTGCCCTGGCTCAACAACTCCGCGCCGTAGAGCGGCACCGTGTCGGAGTAGCACAATTCGTAGTAGGCGCGTTGGTTATCCCAGTTGGCAACCCGCTGATCGCCCGGCCCGGTTCGGGTGGTCTGCAGACAGGCCGCCTTTGTCGACCAGCCGAGCGCGAGGAACACCAGCGCGATCACAAACATCACCCGCAACGGGGTCATCAGCCGGGTGCGGCCGATCAATGCGTGCTTGCCTACCGGCCCGCCGACGACATCTGCCAATGCGGCGCCCAAATAGTCGGTGCGGCTAGGGCAATCGCGGTTGTCCGCGCTCCGTAAATCCGAGGCCAGCGGCCTCGGAGAGATGGCGGCGCTCTGCTGCCCAGCGCCGGTCACGGTGGTGATTGCGGCGGTGGGGGGGCCGGGAATGCCGGCGGCGGGGATGCCGGCGGCGGGGATGCTGGCGGCGGCGGCGCGACCGTGATGGTCGTGGGCGGACCGACCGGAATGGTGATGCCCGGTGCCACCTCGACCGTGGGCTGGATGACGGTCTCCGATGGCGGCGGCGCCTTCGGCTGGGGCGGCGGAGCCGGCACGCCCGCGTAGCCACCGATCTCGGTCGGTTTGGGGAAGTTTTCGTCGGAGGTGCCCTTGAGAGCGCCGTCCATGGTCGCCTTCCAGATGTCTGATGGCAGGCCCGAGCCGTAAACCTGTCCGCCCGAGGCGGTTACCAGCGGCTTGTCGCCTCTGACGGTGCCCACCCACACCGCCGTCGACAGCGACGGTGTGTACCCGACCATCCAGGCGTCCTTGTTGTCTCCGGTATCGCCGAACTGCGCAGTGCCCGTCTTGGCTGCCGACGGCCGCCCGCCGGCCAGATTGTGGCCACGCGAATAGCCGGCGATCGGCTCCATGGCGGCGGTGACGTTATCGGCGACACCTTTGTCGATGCGCTGCTCGCCGTTGTTGTCCGAGGTGCCGGCGTCGAAAAGCACCTGGCCCTCGGAATTGACGACTTTTTGCACGAAATGCGGTCGGTGATAGACGCCGGACGCGGCCAGTGTGGCGTACGCCGAGGCCATGTCGATCACCCGGGTTTGGTACTGGCCCAGCACGACCCCGTTGTTGGGTGGCCCGCCCTTGCCATCCTCGGACAGCGTGTGCGCGACGCCGGGGAAGCTGGTGGCGATGCCGGCTTGGTGCGCGGCGTCCGCCACGGCCTCGGGTCCGCCCTTGAGCTTGAGCATCAACCGGTAGTAGGCGGTGTTGAGCGAAAGCTTCAGCGCCTGGGCGATATTGCAGGTTCCACAGCTCTCGCCGTCGACGTTGGTGATCTTGATCCCGTCGACGGTCAGCGGGGAACTGTCGACCTGGTAGCCCAGGCCGATCCCCTGCTCGAGCGCGGCAACCAGGGCGAACACCTTGAACGAGGATCCGGTCTGGAGACCGCCCTGCGCGAAGTCGAAACCGTTGGCGTCAGGACCCCCGTAGTAGGCGCGGATCGCGCCGTTGTGCGGGTCGATCGAAACCACCGCGGCCCGCATGTCGGGATCCTCCCCGTCCAGGTTTTTCGACACCGCCTTCTCCGCCGCCTGCTGGGCCTTCGGATCGATCGTGGTGGTGACCTGCAGTCCCTGGGTGTTCAACGTTTGCTCGTCGATGTTGAACAGCTCCATCAGCTCGCTGGTCACCTGCCGCTCGATCAGCCCATTGGGGCCGGTGGTCTTGTTCTGAGCACGGGCCTGGTCAGGCGGCACAGTCGTCGGAAACACCTGTGCCGCGCGGTCACTCGGCGACAGTGCCTTGGTCTCCACCATGCCGTCGAGGACCCAGTTCCAGCGGGCCGTGGCGCCCGTCGGATCGATTGCCGGGTCCAGCGACGACGGCCGACGGATCAGCGCCGCCAAGAGCGCCCCTTCGGAGACGGTCAGCTGCTCGACGGGCTTGTCGAAATAGGCCTTGGACGCTGCCGAAATCCCGTAGGCACTCCGGCCGAAGTAAATGATGTTCAAATAAGCCTGTAGCACATCATCTTTGGACCACTCCCCCGACATTTTGGTGGCGATGACCAATTCCTTGGCCTTGCGCATCAGGCCGCTCAACCCGTGTTGCGCCGAACCGACCAGCGCGTTCTTCACATACTGCTGAGTGATCGTCGACCCGCCCTGCAGGTCGCCGCTGCCGAAGAGATTGTTATTCACCGCCCGCGCGAAGCCGCTGAAGGAGAAGCCCGGGTTCGAATAGAAGTTGCGGTCTTCAGCGGCGATCACCGCCTGGCGCACGTGCACCGGCACTTGGCTGAGGTTGACGTCGACCCGATTACCTTCGGGCGGAACAATTTTGGCAATCTCCGAGCCGTCGCTGGCCAGGATCGTCGAGACCTGGTTGGTTCGGATGTCTCCCGGCTTGGGAATGTCCACAATGAAGTAGGCCATGGCGAAGGTGACGATCGGCAACAGCACGATCATCGCGGCGGTGAGATACAGACCGCGGCGCACCCACTGCCAGTTCACCTGCTGGGTCCAGTCCCGGTTCACCCTCGGTCGCGGTGTGCTCCTACCAGACCCATCGGCGCCGCTAGGCGTACCGCGGGGCCCGGGTGGAGGTGGAGGTTCTCCCGGCGGTGGGCGTCGCCCGGAGCCCTGGCGGTCGAGTGCGGCCTTAACCTCATCGATCGGGTCCCGCCGCGGGGGTGCCGAATCCTGGGGTGCCGAATGCCGGGGCGTCGACACAGGAGCATCGAGGGCGGCCTTGACCTCCTCGATGGGGTCTGCCCGCCCAGGCGATCGGTCGTCATTGACGGCCGGGATGATCGCCGTCAACCGGTCATCGGGGGGCACCTGACGGCGCTGGCCCGGCCCCGAACGCCCGCCCTTTTCGGTATTCGCACGCTTACCCACGCGCTCGGTCTCAGACCCGCTCGCGTCCCCGGACGACTGCTCGTGGCGCCCTTCGTTATTCACTGGCCGTGCGCGCGCCGTTGCGCGCCGTCCGCGTGCCGCGGGTGCCCTTGGGCGGGCGTGCCGCGCCGAGCACATACGACTTGACCAGATGATTCCAACTGCAAGTTCGGCATACCTCCACCACGTGGACTGAGAACTCCTCGTAACGGGTTGCCAGCAAGACCAACTCTTCGGCGGTGCGGGCTGATCCCGATACCGCACCCAGGTGATCGCCAAACACCCACGACACCAGCGTGAGTTGTTCCTTTCGGCAGATCGGGCACATCACCTGGCTCGGTTTGCCGTGAAACTTGGCGGCGCGCAGCAGGTAAGGGTTTGCGTCACACACCTCGGACACACCGGTGCGTCCCGAGTACACCTCAGCCAGCAGTGACCGTCGCCGCAGCGCGTAGTCCACCACCTGTCGCTGTAGTCGCACGCTGACCAGAGTACGTGCCCGGCCGCACCACCGTTACGCAACCGACGTTGTTACCCGCCGGCTTGGGAGCCTGACCCTACGGCCGAGGATCCCCGGGCCCAACCGCGCCCGTGGGCATTGTCGACGTGGGTGCACACCTCCAGCGACTACGGTGGTGGTTCGATCGTCTTCGCCGGAGACGGCGCCTTGAAACGGCCGAATTTGCCCTCGTAGAGGGACCCTGGTCCTCGGCCCAGTTGCAGGCCGGCGAATGTGACTAATAGCGCACCAACACCAGGTGGTGTTGTGGCAAATATATCGAAACGATACGATGACGCGAGGCGTCGAACCGTCGTAACTAGCTAAGCAAAGGGGGTGACTCGTTGCTGGAGCTCGCCATTCTGGGTCTCCTCATCGAATCGCCGATGCATGGTTACGAGTTGCGCAAACGACTGACGGGCCTGCTCGGAGCGTTCCGGGCATTTTCGTATGGTTCGCTTTACCCCGCCCTGCGCCGCATGCAATCCGACGGGTTGATTGCCGAGAATGCTGCCCCGGCCGGGACCCCGGTGCGGCGCGCCCGACGCGTCTACGAACTGACCGACGCCGGTCGCCGGCGCTTTGGTGAGTTGGTCGCCGACACCGGACCGCATAACTACACCGACGACGGCTTCGGGGTGCACCTGGCATTCTTCAACCGCACTCCTGCCGAGGCGCGGATGCGCATCTTGGAGGGCCGACGCCGTCAGGTCGAGGAACGCCGGGAGGGTCTGCGCGAAGCGGTGACCCGTGCCAGCAGCTCGTTCGATCGCTACACCCGACAGCTTCATCAACTCGGGCTCGAATCCAGCGAGCGCGAAGTCAAGTGGCTCAACGAGCTCATCGCCGCGGAGCGGGCAGCGGAACAGACGTGAACCCCTGCACGCCACCCAGGACAACGAACACGCAAGACAACCCGGAACAGAAGCTGATGAAGTTAGGAGAGCGCCCTATGAGTGAGCACAACGCGCCACAGGCGTCGACCGAGGTACGAGTCGGCATAGTCGGCGTCGGAAACTGCGCGTCCTCGCTGGTCCAGGGCGTCGAGTACTACCAGAATGCCGACGAGACATCGAGGGTGCCCGGCCTGATGCACGTGCGGTTCGGCCCCTACCACGTGCGCGACGTCAAGTTCGTGGCGGCCTTCGACGTGGACGCCAAAAAGGTCGGCTTCGACCTGTCGGACGCGATCTTCGCCTCGGAGAACAACACGATCAAGATCGCCGACGTTCCGCCCACCAATGTGGTGGTGCAGCGCGGACCCACCCTCGACGGCATCGGCAAGTACTACGCCGACACCATCGAGCTGTCCGATGTCGAACCCGTCGACGTCGTTCAGGTCCTGAACGACGCAAAGGTCGACGTGCTGGTGTCCTACCTGCCGGTGGGCTCCGAAGAGGCCGACAAGTTCTACGCCCAGTGCGCCATCGACGCCGGCGTGGCTTTCGTGAACGCGCTGCCGGTGTTCATCGCCTCCGACCCGGTGTGGGCCAAGAAGTTCGAAGACGCCGGGGTGCCGATCGTCGGTGACGACATCAAGAGCCAGGTCGGCGCCACCATCACCCACCGGGTGATGGCCAAGCTGTTCGAGGACCGCGGCGTGCAGCTGGACCGCACCATGCAGCTCAACGTTGGCGGCAACATGGACTTCCTCAACATGCTCGAGCGCGAGCGTTTGGAGTCCAAGAAGATCTCCAAGACCCAGGCTGTGACCTCCAACGTGCATCGCGAGTTCAACGCCAAAGACGTCCACATCGGACCGTCGGACCACGTCGGCTGGCTCGATGACCGCAAGTGGGCCTACGTGCGGCTGGAGGGCCGTGCCTTCGGTGACGTGCCGCTGAACATGGAGTACAAGCTCGAGGTGTGGGACTCGCCGAACTCGGCGGGCGTCATCATCGACGCGGTGCGGGCAGCCAAGATTGCCAAAGACCGCGGCATCGGCGGACCGGTGGTCCCGGCGTCGGCCTACCTGATGAAGAGCCCACCACAGCAGCTGGCCGACGATGTCGCGCGTGCCCAGCTCGAAGAGTTCATCGTCGCGGGCTAGGTACTCCCACCCGTTTGCGGAGGCGCTCCCGGCTGAATTCATTCAGGTCACAAAAAGTTCGGGGTATGCCGATGTGCCCGCGAACCCAGCCACCCAAGTTTGTGGTTACTGAAGTGACAATTAGGCCTGTGCCATTCGCTGCACACAATGCTGTGCAGCCGCTTAGCATTACCGCTGATGGACGTTCAGCCCGCTGCGTTCTTACGAACGACCCTGCCCCTCGACCTATCCCGGCTCAAAGAGCTGGACAGCGGCCGCTACCACTCGATCTGGCTGCCCGATCACATGGTGAGCTTCTGGCCAGACGCGATTTGGACCCCCGAATTCACCGATCTGGCTAGCGCCTCACCATCACCGCACCGCCATCTGGACGGGCTGGCGGTCGCGGCCGCGGCCGCAGTGCTGACCGAGAAGGTGCCGCTTGTCAGCGCCGTAGTCGACACCGTGCGCCGTCACCCCGCCCTACTGGCCCAGACGGCGCTGACCATCGATCACCTCGCCAAGGGGCGTTTCATCCTTGGCCTGGGCAGCGGCGAGAGCGAGAACACACTCCCCTACGGCTTCGACTTCTCGCGGCCGGTCAGCCGCTTCGAGGAAGCGCTGAAGGTGATCCGGCTGCTCTGGCAAAGCGACGGCCCGGTCGACTTCGACGGGCGGTTCTACTCACTGCACCACGCGCGATTGGACACCGAACCCTACGACGGCCGGTTGCCACCGATCTGGATCGGCGCCAGTGGCCCGCGGATGCTCGAGATCGCGGGGCGCCACGCCGAAGGGTGGTGGCCGGCGGGCGCCTGGACCCCAGAGCACTACGCCGAGATGCTCTCCGCGGTAAGGGCATCCGCCGACCGCGCCGGCCGCGATCCGATGGCGATCACGCCATGTTTCATCCAAGTGTGTCTGATTGGAGAGGACGAGAACGCGCTTGCCGATATCCTGCGGGCACCCCTGGTCAAGGCGTTTCTGCTCCAGGTCTCAGCAGAGACGTTGCGCGGCTTCGGCTTTGAACACCCCATGGGCGACGCTTGGCGCGGATTTCAGGACATCGACCCGGCGGTGCTCACCCACGAGCGAATCATCGCGTTCCTGGACAACGTGCAGCCGGAGATGATCCTCGCCGTCGTGCCGCACGGGACTCCCAGGGAGGTTGCGAAGATCGTCAAAACATACGTGGATGCGGGTCTGCGCGTGCCCAAAATCCTCGACTACGGGACCATGGCCGGCCTGAGGTACGCCGCGTCCTCCGCGGCCAACGTTCGCGCGGCCGAGGACGAACTGATGCAGCTGTGCGGAGGCCAACGGTGACCACGAACTTGGACGCCGCCGAACTGCTGCGCGCTGCCGAAACGGAAACCGGATTGCATGACTACGGCGACCCCACATTGCCGGAGCGCTTCGCCGTCGCCGTCGACCATCTGAAAGGCATCGGCATGGACGCCGAGGGCATCCGACAAGCCGCGCACGTGTGTCGATGGCTGCTCACATCGCGCCTTGAGTTCATCGAGGACCGCAACCGCTACCCGATCGGCGACGAAGTGATCGCCGCGCCGATGTTCGTCACCGGCGAACCGCGTTCGGGCACAACGCTTATGCACGCGTTGATGTCCGTCGATCCGCACGCGCGGGCACTGCGCTTCTGGGAGGTGATGTATCCGTCGCCGCCGCCGGGCCTCGCCGGTCCCGATGACGACCGACGCGAGCGGGCCGACGCGGACTGGCGTGAGATCAACGCCAAGATGCCCAAATGGCTGCACAGCCATCCCTACAACGACATGCTCGGTGACGGCCTGCCCGAAGACGAACGCACCTGGGCGTTCGATTTCCGGGTGATGACGCCCACCGCATGGTGGCGGGTGCCGATGCAGTCGCTGGTCGGCGGCCTGGCCACCGACGCGAAAGCCCAATACCGGATACACAGGGGCATGCTGCAACAGCTTCAGTACAGCCGACCGCGAAAATACTGGGTGCTGAAGGGCTTTCACGGATTTCGGCTCAAAGAGCTGTTCGAGACCTACCCCGACGCCACGATGGTCTGGCTACACCGCGACCCGGTACAGGTCGCCGCGTCACGCACCATGATGATGGCCGACATCATGGACGGCATCGTCGGTCCCGTCGACCTGCACGCCGAAGCCAAGAAGCACCTCGAGATGACTCGCGCCAGCATCGCCAACACGATGAGCAATCCTCTGGTTGGCGATCCTCGCATCCTGCATATTCGCTACACCGACTTCATGGCCGATCCCGTCGCCACAGTCCAGCGCTACTATGCCTTCTGCAGTCGTCAGCTGACGTCGGAAGCCCAATCCGCGATGCGCGACTATCTGGCCAACAATCGAGGTGACCGCCACGGCAAGTTCAGGTATTCGACCCAACTGCTGACCGGCATCGGCGAAGACCTCGAAGCATTGCACGCCGAATTCCGGCAATTCCGTGAGCGATTCGGCGTCGCGATCGAGAACCGGACGTAACATGACAGCCCCACACAAGCAGGCCCACAAACGTCTGTCCGTGCACAACGTCACTTTTTACGGCGCGTCACTGGCCGACCTCGAGGCATATTGGACGGCGCTCGGTGTGACCCGATTGAGCATCCTCGACACCCAATTACTCGATCCCGAATTTCGGATGC
>Ga0307479_10005512_pt1 | contig 11584 bp, 4 predicted proteins | sample atmos_gasesECM4C_FD_203743 | JGI IMG/M metagenome (GOLD analysis project Ga0307479, IMG submission 203743) | Hardwood forest soil microbial communities from Morgan-Monroe State Forest, Indiana, United States - atmos_gasesECM4C_515 | ecosystem: Environmental > Terrestrial > Soil > Temperate... | reverse complement strand
AGCGCCAGCGTCGTCGTGCCGCGCGCCGTGGTCGAGGCGCTGGCCGCCATCGGGCGCGGCGAGGGCGGGACCCTGTTCGTCAGCCTGTCGGCGGCGTGGAAGGGTCTGCTGCACCACTACACCGGCCAGGAGGACCTGACCGTCGGCACGCTGATCGCCAACCGCACGCGCCCGGAGCTCGAGCGCCTGCTTGGGTTCTTCGCCAACACCCTGGCCCTGCGCACCGACCTGTCCGGCGACCCCTCCTGGCGCGCGCTGGTGCGCCGCGAGCGCGAGGCGGCGCTCGGCGCCTATGCTCATCAGGACCTGCCCTTCGAGAAGCTGGTCGACGAGATCCAGCCGCAGCGCGACCTCGCCCGCACCCCGGTCTTCCAGACCCTGCTGATCCTGCTCAACGCCCCCGGCGGCGAGCTGGCGATCCCGGGCCTCGCCATCGCGCCGCTGCAGATCGACAACGCCACCTCGCGCTTCGACCTCACCCTCTATGCGGTCGAAGGCGAGGACGGGCTCACCGCCTACCTCGAGTACAACAGCGACCTGTTCGACGCCGCGACCGGCCGCCGCCTGCTCGACCACTTCTGCACCCTTGCCGCCGGCGGGGCCGCCGCGCCCGAGCTGCCGCTGTCCGAGCTGCCCTGGCTGGCGCCGGCCGAGGCGCGGCAGCTGCTGGTCGACTGGAACGCCACCGCGGCGCCGGCGCCCGCCCGCTGCCTGCACGAGCTGATCGCCGAGCAGGCGGCGCGTACACCGCGGGCGGCCGCGGTCGAGCACGAGGGCGGGGTGCTGAGCTACGCCGAGCTCGACGGCCGCGCCAACCGGCTGGCCTGGGAGCTGCGCCGGCTGGGGGTCGGCCCGGAGATCCTGGTCGGGCTCGCGGCCGAGCGCACGCCGGCGATGATCGTCGGGCTGCTCGGCATCCTCAAGGCCGGCGGCGCCTACGTGCCGCTCGACCCGGACTACCCCAGGGAGCGGCTGGCCTACATGCTCGAGGCCTCGCGCCTGCCGGTGCTGCTCGCCGAGGAGCAGCTGGTGGCCAGGCTGCCGCGGGGCGGCGCAAGGGTGCTGGCTCTCGACCGCGAGGGCGTCCCGGTCCCGGGAGGCTCGCCGCTGCCGCCGGTCCCGCCGCCCTCCCCGCACTCCCAGCACCCCCCGCACCCCCCGGACAGCGCGGTGGGACCGCAGAACCTCGCCTACGTCATCTACACCTCGGGCTCGACCGGCCGGCCCAAGGGGGTCGCGATCACGCACCGGGCGCTGGTCAACTTCCTGGCCTCGATGGCGCGGGCCCCGGGCATGGCGGCGAGCGACGTGTTGCTCGCCGTCACCACCCTGTCGTTCGACATCGCGGGCCTCGAGCTGTATCTGCCGCTGCTGTGCGGCGCCCGCGTCGTGCTGGTGCCGCGCGAGGTGGCGCAGGCCGGCGAGCTGCTGGCCGAGCGCCTGCGGCGCGCGCGCCCCACCGTCATGCAGGCGACGCCGGCCACCTGGCGCCTGCTGCTCGAGGCCGGCTGGCAGGGCGATCCCGGGCTCAAGGTGCTGTGCGGCGGCGAAGCGTGGCCGCCCGACCTGGCCGAGCGGCTGCTCGCGGGGGCGCGCGAGCTGTGGAACGTCTACGGTCCGACCGAGGCGACGATCTGGTCGATGCTCCACCGCATCGAGCGCGGCGGCAGGATCAGCCTCGGCCGGCCGCTCGCCAACACCCAGGTCTACCTGCTCTCGCCGCGCCTGCGGCCGGTGCCGGCCGGCGTCCCCGGCGAGCTCCACATCGGCGGTCTCGGGCTCGCCCGCGGCTACCATGACCGCCCCGACCTCACCGCCGAGCGCTTCGTTCCGGACCCGTTCGGCGCGGCGCCCGGGGGACGCCTCTACAAGACCGGCGACCTCGCCCGCCATCTGCCGGACGGCACGGTCGAGTTCCTCGGGCGCATCGACCACCAGGTCAAGGTGCGCGGCTTCCGCATCGAGCTGGGAGAGATCGAGACGGTGCTGGCGCAGCACCCGGGGATCGGCCAGGCCGTGGTGCTGGCGCGCGAGGACACGCCGGGCGCCAGGCGCCTGGTCGCCTACGTGACGCTCGCGGAGGACCCCCGCCGCGGCCCCCAGAGCGCCGCCGGGACGGCGCCCGGGCCGGGCCCCGAGGAGCTCCGCGAGCTGCTGCGCGAGCGCCTCCCCGAGTACATGGTGCCGGCCCTCTTCGTGACGCTCGCCGCGATGCCGCTCACCCTCAACGGCAAGGTCGACCGGCGCGCCCTGCCCGCCCCCGCCCTCGACCGGGCCGCCGCCGACCGGCCCTACGTGGCGCCCAGCGGGCGGGTCGAGGAGGCCCTCGCCGCGCTCTGGGCCGAGGCGCTGGGGCTCGACAAGGTCGGCGCCGAGGATGATTTCTTCGCCCTGGGCGGCGACTCGCTGCTGGTCATCAGGGTGGTCTCGAAGGCCAACAAGGCTGGGCTCGGCATCACCACCCGGCAGCTCTTCCAGCACCGCACCGTGGCCGCGCTGGGCAAGGTGGCGGGCACGGCGCACGTCCTCGCCGAGCAAGGGGCGATCACCGGCGCCGTCCCCTTCACCCCGGCCCAGCTCCACTTCCTCGAGCTGCGGCATACCAGGCCCCACTATCACAGCCTGGGCGCGATCCTCGGCGCCCGGGCCGCCGGCCGCGAGGAGGGCCAGGGCGGCCGCGCCGGCGCCGGCGATGGTCCGGGCGAAGGCCGCCCGGCGGCGCTCGATCCCGCGGCCCTGCGCGCCGCCTTCCGCGCCGTGCTCGTCCATCACGACAACCTGCGGCTGCGCCTGGTCGAGGACGAGAGCGGCCGCCGCCTGGTGACCGATGCCCCGCCGTCGCCGCAGTCGCCGCTGCCGCTCGCCGGCGGCGATCTCTCGGCCGTGCCGGAAGCCGCCTGGAAGCGCGAGCTGGACGTCCTGGTGCGCGCGCTCATCGCCAGCTTCGACCTGGCGCGCGGGCCGCTGTGGAAGGGCTTCACCATCCGGCGCGGCGGCGAGCTGTCGCTCGTCCTGCTCGGGCACTTCCTCGCCGCCGACGTCGCCTCGTGGCAGGTCCTGCTCGACGATCTCGACCTGGCCTACCGGCAGGCGGCCGCCGGCCAGCCGATCCGGCTGCAGCCCAAGACCACCGCGGCGCGCCAGTGGGCCGACCGCCTGGCCGAGCGCGCCCACTCCCTGGACATGAAAGCGGAGCGCGACTACTGGTTCTCCGAGGCGCGGCGGGCGGCCCCGGCGCTGCCGCTCGACTTTCCCGGCGGCGCCAACAGCATGGACTCCTCGCACAGCGTGCGGGTCGAGCTGACCGCCGCCGAGACCCGGGCGCTGTTGCAGGACGCGCAGCGCGCCTGGGGCGCGCAGATCGACGCCTTCCTGCTCACCTCGGTGCTGCTCGCCTTCGTCCCCTGGACCGGCTCGCGCCGGCTGCTCATCGACCTGCTCGGGCACGGCCGCGAGGCGCTCTACGACGACGTCGACCTGACGCGCACGGTGGGCTGGCTCAACACCATCTATCCCGCCTTCCTCGAGCTGCCCCCAGGCGAGGACCGGGGCGCCGCGGTGCGCGCCGTCAACGCCCAGCTCCGCGCCATCCCGAACGGCGGCATCGGCTACGGCATCCTGCGCTATCTCAGCCGCGACCAGGACTTCCTGGCGCGGGCGCGCGCCATGCCACAGCCCGGGATCTTCTTCAACTACTTCGGCGACGACCACGCGCAGGAGCTGGCCGCGCTCGCCAAGGTCGCCGGCTTCGGCGGCTATGGCCTGGACCGGCGGAGCCTGCGGCTGCGGCCGCTGGCGGTCGGCGTCTACGTCCAGAACGAGCAGATGCTGATCCGCTGGGAGCTCAGCAAGAACCTCCACCGCCTCGACACCATCACCGCGCTGGCCGAGCGGTCGCTCGCGGCGCTGCGCTGGTTCGCAGCCAACCATCCGTCCGCGCGCGGCGGCGCGCCAAACTCCGAGGAGACCGGCGAATGTCAGCACGCGGCAACGGCATGAAGTCCTTCACCACCATGTGGGTCGGGCAGCTCATCTCGCTGCTCGGCTCCGGGCTCACCAGCTTCGCCATGGGGATCTGGGTGCTCGATCACACGCACTCGGTGACCCGCTTCACCTTGACCGTGGTGTTCGCCGGCCTGCCGGGAGTGCTGATCGCCCCCCTGGCCGGCGCCGTCGTCGATCGCAGCGACCGGCGCACCACGATGATCCTGACCAACGTCGGCTCGGCGCTCTGCTCGCTCACGCTGTTCGCGCTGCTCAAGGCGGGCCGTCTCGAGGTCTGGCACATCTACATCGTCGTCGCCTGCAACTCGATCTTCAACACCTTCCATTGGCCGGCCCTGGCGGCCGCCATCACCATGCTGGTGGACAAGGCCAAGCTCGGCCGCGCCGCCGGCATGCTCGACACCGGCAACGCCATCACCACCATCGCCGCGCCGCCGCTCGCCGGGCTGCTGCTGGTGCTGATCGGCATCTGGAACCTGCTGCTCATCGACGTGGTGAGCTTCTTCTTCGCCATCGCCGCGCTGCTGCTGGTGACCATCCCCAACCCGGAGGCGAGCGCCGAGGGCCGGGCGGGCAGGCGCTCGCTCTGGCGCGAGGCGGCGGTCGGCTGGCAGTTCATCCGCCAGCGCCAGGGACTGCTGGCGCTGCTGATCTTCTTCGCCGCGGTCAATCTCGTCACCAGCATGTGCAGCGTCGCGGTGCTGCCGATGGCGCGCGGCTTCGCCTCGCCGGCCGGGGCCGGGGTGGTGATGTCGATGACCGGCATCGGCATGCTGATCGGCGGCCTGTACATGACCGCGAGCGGCGGCCCGCGGCCGCGCATCTACGGTATCCTGGGCTCCGCCGCGGCGATGAGCGTCTGCTTCGTGGTCATCGCCGCCCGCCCCACGATCCCGCTGGTCTCGCTCGGCGTGGCCCTGTTCTTCCTCACCATCCCGATCATCAACGGCAGCAGCCAGGCGATCTGGCAGTCGAAGGTCCCGCCCGATCTCCAGGGCCGGGTCTTCGCCGTGCGCCGCATGATCGCGCAATTCACCACGCCGATCGGCGACTTCTCGGCCGGCCCGCTCACCGACCGGGTCTTTCAACCGCTGATGGTGCCGGGCGGGCTGCTGGCGGCGAGCCTCGGCCGCTGGATCGGGACCGGCCCCGGGCGCGGCATCGCGCTCATGTTCCTGGCCATGGCGATCTTCCCGCTGCTCATCGCGGTGTGGGGCTTCGCCAACCCGCGGGTGCGGTACGTCGAGCGCGATCTCCCCGATGCGGCGGTGAAGGCGCGGCCGGCCGCGGCGGCGCCGGAGAAGGCGGCGGAGGAGAAGGCGGCGGAGGACAGGGCGGCGGCGGCGGCGGAGAAGGCCGTGGCGGCGGGCCCGGCCGCGGCGGCCGCGGAGACCGCCGGGGGCGCCGCCGGTGCTTGAGGCCCCCGCCTCGATGCCGGTCGCGACGGCGCCCGCGCCCGCGCGCGCCATCGAGGCGGCGCTCGGCGAGCACCCGGCGGTGCGCCGCGCCCGCGTCGCCGGCGGCATCGCCTGGGTCGAGCCCGGCCGCGCCCTGCTCGCGTCCGCGGCCGATCGGGCGGCGCACCTCGAGCGCTGGCGCGCGCTGTGGAGCGACACCTGGCAGCGCTCGCTCGGCGAGGGTGATGCGGCCGCCGGCGGCGGGGCGTCCGAGAGCTTCGCCGGATGGCTCAGCAGCTACACCGGCAAGCCGATCGCCGAGCACGAGATGCGCGAATGGCTCGCGGCGACCGCCAAGCGCGTCGCCGAGCTCGCGCCGCGCCGCCTGCTCGAGATCGGCTGCGGCACGGGGTTGCTGCTGGCGCGGCTCGCGCCCCGTTGCGCGGCCTGCTGGGCGACCGATTTCTCCCCCGCGGCGCTGGCCTGCGCCCGCCGCGCGCTCGCCGGCAAGGAGCCGCCGGTGACCCTGCTGCAGCGGGCGGCGGACGACTGCGCCGGGCTTCCCGAGCGTTTCTTCGACTGCGTCGTCCTCAACTCGATCGTGCAGTACTTTCCCGACCTCGCCTACCTGCGCCGCGTGCTCGCCGGCGTCCTCCGCGTGGCGGCGCCCGGGGCGCGCATCTTCCTCGGCGATGTCCGCAGCCTGCCGCTGCTCGCCGCGTTTCACCTCTCGGTGCTGCTGGCGCAAGCCGATGGCGCGACGCCCCTCTCCGAGCTGCGCGAGCAGCTCGCGGCGCGGCTGGCGCGCGAGCGCGAGCTGGTCGTGGACCCCGCCTTCTTCACCGCCCTGGCGGGCAGCGAGCCGGCGATCGCCGCCGCCACCGTCCAGCTCAAGCGCGGGCGGGCGCGCAACGAGCTGACCCGCTTCCGCTACGACGTGGTGCTGCAGGCGGCCGGCGGCGCCGCCCTCGCCCCGCCCCCCGCGCGCCGGCTCGACTGGCGGCAGGAGCGCCTGACGCCGCGGGCGCTGGGCCGGCTGCTCGCCACCGGCTTGCCCGCCTCGCTGGCGGTGGCGGGAGTGCCCAACGCGCGGCTCGCCGCGGCGCTGCCGGCGCTCGGGCTGCTGCGCGGGGCCGGGGCCGGCGGCGGTGCGGAGACCGTGGCCGACCTGCAAGACGCCCTCGAGGGCGGGGGCGAGCGCGCCGGGGCCGGGGCCGGCGCCGGGGTCGGAGCCGGGGCCGGCGCCGGGGTCGGAGCCGGGGCCGGCGCCGGGGCCGGAGCCGGGGTCGGAGCCGGGGCCGGCGCCGGGGCCGGAGCCGGGGCCGGCGTCGGCGTCGAGCCCGAGGACCTCTGGGCGCTGGCGCGCGACCTCCCCTATGCCGTCGAGCTCGGCTGGGGCCGATCGGGGCCGGCGACCTTCGATGCGGTCCTGCGGCGCCGCGGCGCCGGCGAGGATGCCGGCGGCGGCGCCGGGGCAGAGGCCGGCGCGGGGGCGGGGGCGGTCGGTGGCCGGGTGGAGAGCGTCCTACGGGAAGGCGGCGCCGGCGACCCGCCGGCCGCCGCCGCCGCGATCGCCGCCAACCAGCCCTGCCGCCCGCGCTGGGCCGAGGAGCTGGAGGCCGAGCTGCGGCGTCACCTCGCCGAGCGCCTGCCCGCGGCCGAGCTGCCGGCAGGCCTCCTCGTCGTCGCCGCCATCCCCGCGCCCGCCGCGCTGCGCGAGGAGGCCGTGCGATGATGCGCCGCGCACAGCCGGCGCGGGGGCTGGGGCCGCGGCTCGCTCTCGGGCTGGGGCTGATCCTGCTCGCGGCGCTGCCCGCGGCGGCGGACGAGACTGCCATCCTCGACGAGCTCAAGGCCTTCTTCACCACCGCGGAGCCCGGCCGGCGCGCCGCGCTCGCGGCCCACATCGAGGCCGACCCCGCCTACGCCAGGCAGCGGCTGCAGGGCTGGCTGCACCGGCTCGACCTCTACCGCTTGCCGGCGCCGCCGGCCTCGCCGGCCTCGCTCGCCGCCGGGGCGCCGCACCTGCGCGTGGCGGTCGGCTTCGGCCAGGAGCGCGAGGTGGCGCTCCGCCTGCCGCGCGGCTATGACCCGCGCCGCGCCTGGCCGCTGATCTACGCACTTCATCCGAGCGGCGGCGACGGCCCGCGCTTCATCGCGTTCGTCGAACGGCTGCTCGGCGGCAAGGTCGAGGACTTCGTGGTCGCCGCCCCGACCGCCTACCATCAGACCTCCCTCGACGCGCCCCCACCCTTTACCGCCGACCACCTGGCCATCCTGCGCGCGGTGCGTCGGGCGGTGCACGTCGACAGCGACCGCGTCTACGCGCTCGGCTACTCGCTCGGCGGCTACGCCGCCTGGGCGGTCGCCTGCCTGCACGCCGACCAGCTCGCCGGCGCGGTGGCCCTGTCGAGCGCCTTCAGCATACCGCCGGGAGAGGACGGGCTCTGGCGGACGATGCTGCCCAACATCGCCCACCTGCCGGTGCTCAACGTCTGGGGGTCCGAGGACACGCTTGCCGTGCTCGGCGCCCGCACGCTCGCGCCGGTCGGCGGCATCGCCGAGATGAACCGGCGGCTGGTCGAGTGGACCCGCGGCATGTCCCTGCCGCTGCGCAACTTCGAGATTCCCGGCCGCGGGCACGGCGGCGCCGAGCCGCCGCGCGCGGCGCTCCTCGCGCTGCTCGCCGGCCGCCGCGAGCAGGCGCCGCCCGTGGTCGAGCACGACTTCCGCCATCTTCACCAGGGGCACGCCTACTGGCTCGAGGCCGACAGCTGGCAGGGCGGCCACTGGGGCGGCGAGCCTCCCGCCTACGCCAGGCAGCCCGGCGAGAGCGACGACCAGGCGTTCGGCCGCGCGACGGCCGCGCTGCTCGGCAGGCTGCGCGGCGAGATCGCCGGCCAGACCCTCGCCGTCGAGCGCCAGCACGTCGGCGACCTCACCGTCTGGATCGGCGACGGCATGATCGACTGGGGCCGAGAGGTGGTCGTCAAGGTCGCCGGCCGCCAGGTCTTCTCCGGGACGCTGCGGCCCGACCTCCTGGTCTGCCTCACCCAGGCGGCGCGCACCTTCGACTTCGACCGCCTGCGCTGGGCCGGCGTGCGGGTGGACGCGCACCTCGCCGCCCGCCCCGTCACCGGCCGCACCCCCTTCCCGGCGCTGCCGCCCGAGGACGCGCGATGACGCCCGGCGCGGGGCTAGGAGGCAGGTGCCGGCCAGGCGTGGTGCTCGACGGCCGCCGCGGCCGGCGGCGCGATGGGCAGCGCGCTCGGGCTGTCGACGACCAGGCTCATCAGCAGGCCGTTCTCCTCGAAGAGCAGCCCGCGCTCCGCGAGGGCCGTGAGCTGGCGCTCGATCTCGCCGGCCGGCAGGGGCGCGAGCTTCTCCGCCAGCTGCGCCGGCCGCTGCTGCTGGCCGAGGGCTTCGAGCAGGCGCAGGCCGAGCGCGCCGACGCGGTGCTCGACGGCGCTGCCGGAACGCGAGTCGTAGACCACCTGCTCGCCGCCCCGCTGCCTGATCGCGAGCTCCGGCTTGAGCCGGCCGTCGCGCTGCGCCCAGCGCGTCCGCCAGTGCTCGATCGCCTGGCGCAGCCGGCCGAGCCACTTCGCCGTGTTCCGGCGGTAGTCGGCGTCGAAGCGCTGATCGACGAAGAAGTAGCACATGCCGGCGAGATCCTCGCGGCTCCAGGGATAGACCATCTCGTAGAAGTCGCAGGGCCTGAGCTCGAGGCCGAACTCCGCGGCCGCCGAGTGGTAGGGGCTGAAGCGGTCGAAGCGCACCGGAAAGGCGCCGCTCGGCGGCGGCAGGTGCACCAGCCGCGGCAGGTCCGCGCAGTACTTGGCGTAGACCTCCTCGGGCTCGTTGGGGAAGCCCACCAGCAGGTTCCACGCCGCTTCGACGCCGTAGCGCAGGCAGTGCTTGAGGAACCGGAGGTTCTGGAACGAGGTGGTGCCCTTGCGCATCAGCTTGAGCGTCGAGGTCGCCAGCGCCTCGATGCCCGGCTGGATCTTGGTCACCTTGGCGCGGGCGAGGACCGCCATCTCGCGCTCCTTGAGGTCGGCCTTGACCTCGTAGAAGAGCGACACGTGATCGGGAGCCGCGAGGCGAGGCAGGACGTCGGTCAGGTACTCCCGCGGCAGGATGTTGTCGACGGAGCGGAACTCCGATGCCCGCCCGGCGTAGCGGTCGAACAGCTCGTGCAGCATCGCCAGGGCCTTGTCGGCGCGCATCGCGCGATAGTTCATGGTGCCGCCGTTCAAGCCGCAGAAGGTGCAGTGCGAGCGCTCGCCCCACCAGCAGCCGCGCGAGGTCTCGAACGGGATCTTGGGCTCGATCGGCAGCCCCGGCAGCTTCTCGTCGAGCTCGGCCAGGTAGCCGTCGTAGTCGAGCGGCACGTCGTAGTCGATGTCGAGCTCGTCGCCGATCTCGCGCTCGCCGCCGGCGGCCGCGAGCGCGAGCTTGCGCCGCGAGAACACCCCGCGGATGCCGTGGCAGTCGTCGCGCCGGCCCGCCAGCAGGAGGTCGAGGAAGCGCGGGAAGCTGGCGAGCGCCGGACCGGAGAAGACGAAATCGACCCATTCGACCCGGCGCGCGATGACCGCCCCCATCGACGATTCGCAGTTGGCGCCACCCATGACCACGACGATGTCGGGGTGGCGCTGCTTGAGCCGCCGCGCCAGGGCGAAGACCGCCAGGTTCTGGGAGAACATCGAGGTGAAGCCGACCACGCCGAAGCGGTCGAGACCGTAGCGGTCGATGAGCTGGTCGAGGAAGTCTCCGACCGTCTCGCGCTTGGCGGTGAGCTGGCTGCGGAACAGCTCGAGGTAGGCGCGATCGGCCGCGAAGTGGCGCAGCAGGTACTGCTCGGGGTCGTCGGGCATCTCGGGGAAGGCCGCGCGCTTGAAGACCCAGTCGCCGAGGCCCGAGGTGTTGGCCTGCACCGTGTCGGCGATGATCGAGCAGAGCTCGAGCCCGAGGAAGGGGACGAAGTCGAGGTTGAGATGGAACACCCGGCTCTCGACCCGCCCCGCCAGCCGGTCCTTGACCACCGCGTCGAGCTGGGCGAGGGCGATCGAGGGGATGTCGACGGCGCCGAACGGCATGTTGATGAGCGCCAATCTGTGCGCCGCTTCGGGCATGCGCATCTCGCCTCCTGCCGAGGATCGAGCCTGATGGCCGCGGGTCCTGGATGCTACCGATGGTAACCGGCGCCATGGACCCGCCGGTGGCGAGCGCACCGCCGCGGCGCGGCCCGCCCACGGTCTTCCTGCATCAAAGGGTGCGGGAATGGAACGACACCGCGACGAACTGGCCGCGCGGCGGCGGATCGGGCGGGGGCGCCAACCTGCAGCTGCTCTGCGAAGCCCAGGCGGCGCGCTCCCCCGCCGCGCCGGCGCTCGCCCTCGCGGAGCCGCCGGCGTCGCCGGCGTCGAGCCGGGCGCGGCTCACCTACGGCGAGCTCAACCGGCGCGCCAACCGCCTGGCCCACGCTCTCCGCCGCCTGGGCGTCGCGCCCGAGGCGGTGGTCGCGGTGGCCATGGAGCGCTCGCTCGAGATGATCGTCGCCCTGCTCGGCGTGCTCAAGGCGGGGGGCGCCTACCTGCCGCTCGATCCGACCTATCCGCGCGAGCGCCTCGCCTTCATGCTCGCCGACTCGGGGGCAAAGCTGGCGCTGACGCAGGAGAGGTGGCGCGCCAAGCTGCCGGTGGACGCGGCGAGACTGCTCGTGCTCGACGACGACGATGGCCGCGGGGAGGGCGAGGAGGAGAATCCTCCCTGCTCGACCGGGCCGGCGAACGCGGCCTATCTCATCTACACCTCGGGCTCGACCGGCTGGCCCAAAGGGGTGCTCAACAGCCACGCCGCGATCGCCAACCGGCTGCTCTGGGGCCAGGAGACGTGTCCCCTGGGCGGCGGGGACCGGGTGCTGCAGAAGACACCCTTCACCTTCGACGTCTCGGTCTGGGAGATCTTCGCGCCGCTCATCGCCGGCGCCGAGCTGGTCATGGCGCGCCCCGACGGCCATCGCGACAACGCCTATCTCGTCGAGGTCATCCGCGAGCGGCGGATCACCACCATCCACTTCGTGCCCTCGATGCTCGGCGCCTTCCTCGACAGCCCGGGCCTCGGCTCCTGCCGCTCGCTGCGCCGGGTGATGGCGAGCGGCGAGGCCCTGACTCCCG
>Ga0307479_10005511_pt1 | contig 11585 bp, 13 predicted proteins | sample atmos_gasesECM4C_FD_203743 | JGI IMG/M metagenome (GOLD analysis project Ga0307479, IMG submission 203743) | Hardwood forest soil microbial communities from Morgan-Monroe State Forest, Indiana, United States - atmos_gasesECM4C_515 | ecosystem: Environmental > Terrestrial > Soil > Temperate... | reverse complement strand
ACACGCCGTCCGCTAGCTCGCGGGCTGCAGAGGATGGACGCACACAGGCTTCCTTGGATCGGGCCAAGTGTTCCGAAGACGTCATGAATGCTGATGTGAAACAGCCGTTGAATTACGGAACCGGTCCTATCACTCCCGTAGTGCCGCTGAATGAAGGGACCGCACGAGAAGAAGGCGTGCCTCCGCATGTCGTAATTGTCGGGGCGGGTTTCGGTGGGCTGTCGGCTGCGGCCGCACTCTCGCGGGCACCCGTTCGCGTAACGGTGATCGACGAGCGCAACTATCACCTGTTTCAGCCGCTGCTCTATCAAGTCGCAACCGCTGGTCTTTCGCCCGCCGACATCGCGGCACCGATCCGCGCGATCTTGTCGCGACAGCGGAACGCTCGCGTGCTGTTGGGGCGGGTCGTCGGCGTTGATCCCTCACGCCGAGTCGTTTTTCTACACGATCGCGAAGTGTCCTACGACGGCCTAGTCATCGCGACCGGCGCCCGTCACGCCTATTTTGGCCATGATGACTGGGCTGCCTGTGCGCCCGGGCTGAAGAACATCGACGACGCCACCAGGCTGCGCCGTAAAATCCTGTGGGCATTCGAGCATGCCGAAGACGAGACCGATGTCGAGGAGCGACACCGATTAATGACTTTTGTGGTGGTTGGCGGCGGCGCAACCGGGGTCGAAATGGCCGGCGCTATCGCCGAACTCGCCAGAGTTGCGCTCGCGTCCGATTTTCGTTCGATCGATACGACCATGTCGCGGATTATCCTGGTGGAGGCCGGCCCGCACCTACTGCCCGCGTTTCCGGAACGGCTTTCATCCGTGGCAAAGGAGTCGCTGCAGAGGCTTGGGGTCGACGTGCATCTGGGCGAGAGAGTAACTGCCTGCGACGCGACCGGTGTCACTCTCGGAGACAAGAAGCTCGAGTGCCGCACCATCATCTGGGCGGCCGGAGTAAGAGCATCCCCGGCCGCGCAGTGGCTGTCGGCCGAGCACGATCGCGCCGGGCGCGCCATCGTGGGCGACGACCTGACGGTGCCCGGGCATCCGGAGATTTTCGTCATCGGAGATACCGCGCTCGCTCATGATGCGGGCGGTAGGCCATTGCCGGGTGTAGCGCCCGTAGCGAAGCAGCAAGGAAAATACGTCGCGAAGGTGCTGAATGCGCGTCTTCGCAGCGAGCAAAAACCACCTCCCTTCCGGTACGTCAACCTCGGCAATCTCGCGACCATCGGCCGCAGTGCCGCGGTCGTTGATTTCGGGCGGATCAAGCTCACGGGACGCATCGCCTGGCTTGTCTGGTGTGTGGCCCATATCTATTTCCTGATCGGCTTCCGCAACCGATTCGTCGTGGCGTTGGATTGGGCTTGGTCTTATGTGACTTTTCAACGCGGCGCTCGCCTGATCACGGGAAGCGATACGGAGCATCAATGAAAAGCCTTGTCTTCGACGCCTACGCAACGCTTTTGCGACGTCTAGTCTGCAACGGTCCCGCGCGGCGCCCCGCGTTCTCGTCGGAGCGGTAACCGCAACACACAGGCGGAGGAAGAATGCCTCAATCCGAACGGTACGACGCTCTTGTTCTAGCTTCCCGGCAGTGGTGGAACCATCCTTGCCGCTGCGTTCCCCGGGGGTCGGCGTCAACTCAAAACCCTCGGAACCAAACAGTGCCTCTGGTCCGAAAGATAGGTCGCCGCTGCTCGGAGCGCCTGCACGCTTGTCCCCGGATGCACATATGCGCTCCGACGAATGTCCGCATGGGGTCTTGGCTGTGTGAAAACCCTTCCGCGGGTCGCTCGAGCGCAAGATTGAGTCGAACGAACTGCCGCTCGCGCACGAACGATTCGCCCAAGGTCAGAGTTCAATTCTTTTGTTGCGCGATGAGCGCTGTTTCCAGCGTTTTGACACACCCTAGGTCATGACCTGCCCTCAGCTACACGTCGGGCTGGAGTCCGTTCGTCCCTCAAAAGCAGACTTTTGCCGAACAGGTTGACAGGGCAGTTTCGTGCCAATACCGGTCATTCGCGCGTATGGTCGGGAGTAACCGAGCTGGGCCGATAGCAGATCGTCTGCTTTTCGGCGGCGGGACCCGAATAGCCAGCCGTTCACTTAGATTTCGGCGGATGGGCCGGTTCCGACCAAACTCGAGTAGTCAGCGCATCACGCGCGAAGGCATCAAGTGCTTTAAGAAGGCGCTGGAAAGCGATCCCAGTGCGCCATGGTGCATTGGCGTATCGCTTACGCCGCCGGGCCCTTCTACAATCTGACCTGGAAGGAACATGGCGACGCCGAGGCCGACAGCGCGACCATGCGCTGCTTCGAGTATGTCCAGCTTGCGCGCTATGCACGCCACGAGTGGCCTGGACGAAGTGGCTTGGCGAAGAGAAGGTGGAGGTGGAGCGCGAGGACCTGCAGCCCCTCTTGGCGACAATAAACTAAGAACCCACCGGTTCCGCAAAATGGTTGATCACCCGCTGGCCGCAAGCTTGTCCTGCGTCTTTGTTTCGAAATCACTGGTATCATGACGCTCGTGAAGCTGGCTTGAGGGGGCGCCGGTGATGCGGTTGATCATGCGTCCGCGCCGCACAGCCGGCCGCTCGAGAAGCATGTCTGCCCAACGCTGGACGTGCTTGTAGTCCTGCACGCTCAGGAACTCGGCCGCACCGTAGAGCCAGCCCTTCGCGAGCCCGCCATACCAGGGGAAGGTCGCCATGTCGGCGATCGTGTAGGTGCTGCCGGCGAGGTACTCGTTTTCAGCCAGGCGGCGATCGAGCACGTCGAGCTGGCGTTTCACCTCCATCGCGAAGCGATCGATCGCATATTCAATCTTCGTTGGCGCGTAGGCGTAGAAATGACCGAATCCGCCGCCGAGATAAGGTGCGCTGCCGACCTGCCAAAAGAGCCACGATAGGCATTCGGCGCGCGACCTGGCCTCCCTCGGAAGGAATGCGCCGAACTTTTCGGCGAGATAGAACAAGATCGAGCCGGACTCGAAGACCCGGATCGGCGTCGGGCCGCTGCGGTCCATGAGCGCTGGGATCTTGGAGTTGGGGTTCACCGCCACGAAGCCGCTGCCGAACTGATCGCCATCTCCGATCTTGATCAGCCAGGCGTCGTATTCGGCCCCTCGATGCCCGAGGGCCAGCAGCTCCTCCAGCATGATCGTGACCTTTACGCCGTTCGGTGTGCCAAGCGAGTAAAGCTGTAACGGATGACGGCCAACCGGTAGATCGTTCTCATGCGTCGGACCGGCGATCGGTCGGTTGATGCTCGCGAAGCGGCCGCCGCTGGGCTGGTTCCACGCCCAGACCTTCGGCGGGACGTATTCAGAGGGGATGGTCATTCTCAGCGAGCTCCTGATGGGGCATAGGATTGATTCATGAGACGTGCAGTCGGCGTGCGTGGGTCTTCTCACGCCACCGCCGCATAGTTCGACGAGAAGAGCGCGCGCTTGGTCTCCTCGTCATTGCGCGTCTTGTATTTTAGTTCAATCGTTCTAAAATACAAGGCCGCTCGAGACTGGCAAGATGGCGGCTGCGATCACCGCTCACGGACGATTGAATGGCGAGACCGCGGGAATTCGATGAAGAGGCCGTACTCGACGCAGCGGTGGAGTGCTTCTGGGCGCGCGGCTACGAGGCGACCTCGGTCCGGGACTTGATCGAGAAGACCGGACTCACTGGCGCCAGCCTCTACAACGCCTTCGGCGACAAGCGCTCGCTCTATCAGACGGCGCTCGGCCACTATGTCGACCAAAGCGTCGCGGACCGCATCCGGCGCTGCGAAGGGCTGGCGCCGCGTCAGGCGATCGGCGAGTTCTTCGCGGAAATCGTCGAGCGCTCCCTCCGCGACCGCGAGCGGAAGGGCTGCATGCTGGTCAACGCGGCACTCGATGTCACGCCGCACGATCCGGGCTTCCAGCGGATCGTGGCTGAGGTCCTGATCCAAATCGAGGCGTTCTTCCGACGCTGTGTCGAGGCCGGGCAGGTCGACGGTACGATCGCCAGGTCGCACGCCCCGGAACAGCTCGCCCGCCATCTCCTGGGCGTTCTTCTGGGCGTGCGCGTGCTTGCCCGCGTTCGGCCGGAACGAGCCCTGCTGGAAGGAGTCGTCGGGTCTGCCTTCGCTCTTCTCGACACAGGGGATAGGCGACGATGACTTACGAGAGCGTGGGACAATGAAGCGTCTCGACGAGATCTTTGCTATAGCCCCTTCTTGGCGAACTGCCCCGGGTTGAGAGCGAAAGACATAGCGGTCTCGGTCATGGGGCCATCCCGTTGGAAGTGAGAAATAACCGTCGCGACGCGCTCCTATGATGGTCTTCCGCTCGGGCCACCCAGCCGAGGGAAGTTGACAAGGGCCTTATGGCCTAGGGGGAAGGCGGGTGGCGCCCTCGGTGATCCGACGCTGAGGGGAGGGGCGGATTTGCTTCAGCGACGGGACTTCTGAGTTCCGATGGTACGCGCTTGAAAAAAGGACTGGCAACGCACACCCCGACACAAGTGTGTGAAGGACGGTTGGACGCCGACTCATAGAACGTCGGCTTCCCGGCGTGGAAGCACAGCAATGCTTACCGATCGTACCCGGGCACCGCCCGAGCAAGACCGTTGAAAGCACGGTGTACCGAGCGGGCATTGCTACGAATGTGGAGTCGTTATATTTTGTATCGTCCGTTCTAGAACGAGCTAGTGCGCCGATGGCACTGTAGAGGAGGCCGGATGATGGGTTTGCAGGAAGAGTTGGATGCCTATCGGGCGGAGTTCATCCGCAACGCGCCGCCCGGACGTGCGAAGCTCTACGACGAGAAGGTCGAGGAGCTGCGGCGCCGGTTTCCCCTACACGCTACCCTGAAAACCGGTGACCGGGCTCCGGATTTTACGTTGCCCGACGCGCTTGGCCGTCCCGTCTCGCTTGCCGAGCGGCTTCATCAGGGCCCCGCGGTCGTGACTTTCTATCGGGGAGGCTGGTGTCCCTACTGCAACATTCAGCTTCGCGCCTATCAGCGGGCCTTGCCGGAGATCGCGGCGCTGGGCGCCAGGATTATCGGCATATCCCCGCAACTGCCGGACGGATCGCTCACGACGGCCGAGGCAAACAAGCTCGACTTCGACGTGCTGAGCGATCTCGGGAACGGCGTAGCGCGCGCTTTCGGCCTGGTGTACGCGCTCCCCGCCGAGCTGCGTGTGGCCCTGCGGTCGAATGGCAAGGCCCTCCCGCGCATCAATGGTGACGACAGCTGGGAGTTGCCGCTCCCGGCGACCTACGTCATCGCGAACGACGGACGAATCGCTCACGCCGCCATCGAGGTAGATTACCGCCGGCGCCTCGAGCCGGAGGCGATCGTCGCGGCACTCCAATCGCTGGACGCAACATTCGCGAGCTGCGCAGGTGTGAACCGCTAGTTCTAACGACAATGTGATCGGGCCACACCGACCGGGCCCCCAACTTCAGCATCGGCTGATTGCGAGTCCGGTCTGCGTGCTTTCGTCTCGGTGTCTGCAAACGAATATTATCGCGCACTTTGTAACCAAGTCGGCGCTCCGTCCGAACTCCTTGCATCAGGAAGAAAGGAGCGGGGCTTGCGGAGCGTGGTGGTGGCATTGCAACCTCGGAGATACAGCGCCCCGATGCAGCGGCTGAGTGCTCGGGACTCGAGCGCCGATGACCGCGCGTGGGACGCGATGATGGCCGCGGCTCAGGGTGGCGATGCGCCAAGCTATCATCGCCTCCTCTCCGAGGTGACCGCCTGGTTGCGACGCTATTATGCGCGGCGACTGCCATCGGCGATGATCGATGATGCGATTCAAGATACCCTCATCGCCGTCCACGAGAAGCGGCACACCTACGACCCCACCCGCCCGTTTGGCGCCTGGCTCGCGGCCATAGCACGCTACAAGTGGATCGATGCGCTGCGGTCCTTGAATATGAAACCGACGGAGCCGCTGGACGACGACATTCCTGTCCCTGACCACGAAGAGGCCATCACAAGTGCCCGGTCAATCGAACGGCTACTGGCGACGCTCAAGCCGGTACAATCTCAAGTGATCCGTCTCGTCAAACTACAGGGGTTCAGCATCGAAGAAGCATCCAAAGCCACCGGCCAGTCTGCTCCGCTCGTCAAGGTGAACATCCACCGAGGCCTTAAACGATTGACTTCACTCCTTCGGAGCGAGCCCGATGCTGACTGACCCGCTCATTGACCGCCTTACCAGTGAGCTGAAGCCGGTGCGTCGCCGGACAGCCTGGAGCGACGCACTTGCATTGGTCGTGCTGTGCGCCGTCGAGTTCGGCCTGTTTCTCCTTATGGGCATGATGCGGTTCGACATGCCGATGGCGATGCACCTCCCTTCATTCTGGTGGAAGCTCGGGAGCCTCGGCCTGATCGGACTCGTCAGCGGCACCGTCGCAATCTTGTCGCTCGATCCGGTGCGCTCCCCGCGTCGGGGCCTGCGCTGGATTGCGGCGCTGATCGCGGTGTGCTTGGCGAGTGGATGGCTCCTCGACGCATCGCGCGACGGGTTTTTGACCCTGATAAGCCGCCTCGATTGGGTCGATGGCCTGCAATGTCTCTTCGAGATGGTGATTCTTTCAGTACCGGCAGTCATCGGCCTTGGCTTGCTGATGCGGCGCGGCGCGCCGACGGATCGCGCCGGAACGGCATTGGCCGCGGGTTTGACAGCGGCGGCATGGGGCGCCTTCGTCTTCGTGTTCGCCTGCCCCTTTGATGATCCTCTCTATGTCGCGGTCTGGTATTCGCTCGGCTGCAGCGCCGTCACGCTGTTCGCTCGATTTACACTGCCGCGCCTGACCCGTTGGTGACCCGGGGCTGCCGGAGTCCGGCGGATATTTCTCCGCGGCGTTTGATCTGCGCTTGGCGGCCCGCTGGTCCTCATGGAGGCGAAGGATCGGGACGAGCGAAATAGGCGCCCTCTGGCCTGGATCGTCCAAGAAGCCCAACAGCCATCGGGCTGCTCCGTCGATCGCGCGAACGTGAAACCGGTCGCGATCCATGCGGTGTAACCGGCGGTCGACGAGGGCCGAAAGTCGAACTGTGTGCCACGCGGCACACGCACCAACGACAACCGGAGTGAAAAATATGTCAGTACGAAACAAAGTGTCCGCGGCGCTCCTGGCCACTGCCGTGGCGGCAGCGCTGGGCTCGACCGCATTCGCCGGCCCGCTGACCAAGGCGGAAGAGAGTGCCGCCAAGGCCGCCGGGAAGCAGCAATGCTACGGCGTCGCGCTGAAGGGACAGAACGACTGCGCCGCCGGCCCCGGCACCTCCCGCCAGGGCACCTCGACCATCGACTTTCAGGGCAATTCCTGGAAGTTCGTGCAGCACGGGACCTGCTCCACGCTGGATCTGCCGGGCGGCCGGCATGGTTCGCTGACGGCGCTGAAGCGCGACTTGCCGACCTAGCCGGACAAGGCCAGCCGGAAAGCGGAGACGAGAATGAACGCAATCATGCGCATCGAAGATTTGCGCCGCACAGACCGTTTCCGCTTTCCGGCATACTCCCTGACAGGCTTGGCCGGGACGAGCTTCAAGCACCAGCATCTGCCGGCCATCCAGGCGCAAGCAAGCCAGGACGGCTTCTTCGAAGTGCATGCCGAAAACTACATGGGCGCCGGCGGCCCGGCCCGCTGTAGCCCGTTTATCTCCCGATCAAAGGTACCGCCATGATCAAATCCCCGCCCCCGCCGATCCTGCAGTTGCTTGCTATCTCTTTGTTGTCGCTCGTCGTTGCCGGCGCCGCGGTAGCTAGATCGCCGATCGCGCCGGTGAACACAGAGCACGGTGTGGCCATCAAGGGCTATGATCCCGTCGGTTATTTCACCGTCGGCAAGCCGACACCCGGTCTGGCCCAGTTCTCCACCACCTACGACGGCGCGGTCTACCGTTTCGCGTCGGCGGCGAACCGTGACACTTTCGTCGCGGCGCCTGGCAAATTCCTGCCGCAGTACGGCGGCTACTGCGCTTATGCGATATCGTGGAATCTGATCGCGGACATCGAACCCGACGAATGGGCGATCGTCAACAACAAGCTCTATCTGAACAACGGCTTCTTCGCGCAAAAGCTGTGGTCGCTCGACAAGTCCGGCAACATCGCGAAAGGTGACCAGAACTGGCCACGGGTCCCCAAGTTGGCGAGTCGATGAGCACAGGCCATCTGCAATTTGCGCGCATCGAAGATTGGCGCCGCGCAGACCGTTTCCGCTTTCAGGCATACTCCCTGACGGGCTTGGCCGGGACCAGCTTCAAGCACGAGTACCTGCCGGCCATCCAGGCGCACGCAAGCCGGGACGGCTTCTTCGAAGTGCATGCCGAAAACTACATGGGCGCCGGCGGTCCGGCTCACCGCGCGCTGGAGCGCATCCGCCGCGACTACCCCGTCTCGCTCCACGGCGTGTGCATGTCGATCGGGGGCCCGCAGCCGCTCGATCCTGCGCACCTCGCACGGTTTCGCTCCCTGATCGAACGCTACGAACCGGCACTGGTCTCGGAGCATCTGGCTTGGTCGACGCACGAGACCACGTATTTCAATGACCTGTTGCCGCTTCCCTATACGCGGGCCACGCTCTCCCGTGTCGCCGCTCATATCGACGAGGTCCAAAATGCGATCGGCCGGCCTATCCTCCTGGAGAACCCGTCGACCTACGTCGCATTCTGCGAGTCGACCATGACCGAGACGGACTTCATCCGCGCGCTCGTTCGGCGTACCGGATGCGGGCTGCTTCTCGACGTGAACAACGTCTTCGTTTCGGCGACGAACCAGGGCTATTCTCCGCTCGACTATCTGGACGATTTCCCGCTCGAGCACGTGGGCGAGATCCATCTGGCGGGCCATGCCGAACAAGCCGATGACGAAGGAGACCTCCTCCTCATCGACAGCCATGACCGGCAGGTTGCGCAACGCGTCTGGGACCTGTTCGAGATTCTCGTCGGACGCTGGGGGCCGCTTCCGACGCTTGTCGAGTGGGACAGCAACATCCCCGAATGGTCCGAGCTGCAGGCCGAGGCTCGCGCCGCGCAAGCGATTCTCGACCGCCATGCGAGCGCTTTGAACGGATTTCGCCATGTTCGCCGCTGATCGCCCGTGCGTTGAGGGACGAAGCTCCCAGTCCTATGCCGACATCCTGTCGCCGGGCTTGATCGATCCGGAATACCCGGCGCCGGCCGGCGTTATCGGACCGAACGGCAAGCGGGCTGCCCTGCGATATAATGTCTATCGGAACAACGTTACCGTCAGTCTGACCGACGCCCTGGCGGCGATCTTTCCGGCGACGCAGCGCATCACGGGTGTGGAATTCTTCCGCGCGATGGCCCGCTTCCACATTCGGGCCACGCCGCCGACCTCGCCATTGCTGTTCGAGTATGGTCGCGACTTTCCGAGCTTCATCGAGACCTACGAGTACGCCCAGCCGATGCCATGGCTGGTCGACATCGCGCGCATCGAGCGTGCCTGGCTGGATGCCTATCATGCCGCCGACATGCCGCCGCTCGCAGGGCCGGAGCTCGCCGCGATCCCTCCAGAGGCCCTCGCGAATGCCGTCTTCGAGCCGCATCCGGCGACGCGGCTCGTTCGCTCCGAGTTTCCCGCCGTGTCGATCTTCGTTATGAACCGTGGCGACGGACCCGTGGGGCGCATCCAGAACGTCGTTCCCGAGGATGCGCTGGTCACTCGTCCGGACCAGGAAGTCGCCGTTCGGCTCCTTCCGCCGGGCGGGGCAGACTTTCTAATCCGACTCGTTTCGGGCGACCCTCTTGGAGAAGCTGCCGCCGCAGCGCTCGAAGCGTCGCCTGACTTCGACTTACCGGGCAACATCGCCGGCATGATCGAAGCCGGCGTCTTTGCGGCCATCCGCATTGGAGGTCATTCATGAACATGGCGACAGAACCGCGCATCGTCCGGGCCAGCAGCAAGCTTCAGCTCCCCGGCGTGGTCGACTGGGCAATCGGCATCATCCAGGCAATTGCCCAGCCGTCCTTCGTCCAACTGGTGGTGCGTATCGCGCTGGCGGTGCCGTTTTGGCGGTCGGGAATACTGAAGTGGTCGGGCTTCCTGCAGCTGAACGACTCCGCCGTGCTGCTGTTCAGCGATGTGTTCAAGCTGCACCTGCCCGGAGGTCCGTATTCCTTTCCGGCCCCGGAAGTCATGGCCTTCATGTCGGGCTCGGTCGAGGTACTGGCTCCCATCTTCCTCGTTCTCGGTCTTGCCACGCGCTTTGCCGCGCTCGCGCTCCTGGTCATGACCGGTATCGTCGAGATCACCGTTCCCGACGGCTGGCCCATTCATATCACCTGGGCTGCGATGGCGTTGTGTCTCATGGCATGGGGACCTGGCCGTTTGTCGATCGACTACGGCATGCAGAAGGCGATGTGGATCGATGATCTTTGAGGGCCTGGCTGCCAGCGGTTGGCATATCGCGGCGATGAGCTAGCGCGTGTCGGAGCGACTGCGCAACCTGTCAGTGCTGGCAGGCCACTCCCTGTGTGTACCGAAAACTTAAGCTCGGGCGTAGTGATGGTGAAGTCCGCCAAGGATGGCGTGTGATTTGATGCTTCCGATTCGCTGAGCCGGACGGGAAACCGGCGCATCCTTGTTCAAGGATCGATGCGTTCTGAAATTATTATAGTAGCCGGCGTAAGATTTCAGAACCCGGCGCAGATGTGCCTCGCCTAAGACAATGATGTGGTCCAAACACTCACGCCGTATCGATCCGATCAGCCGTTCGGCAAAAGCATTCTGCCAGGGCGACGCCGGTGTAATGGGCTTATCCCTGATGCCCATGGCGCGCAATCGGCGTGTGACGACGCTGCCGTAGATCCGGTCGCGATCGCGGATCATGTAGCGCGGCGCTTCATTCCACGGGAATGCTTCTGTGATCTGGCGTGCAACCCATTCTGCCGTCGGAGTTGCTGTGACGTTGATCCAGATGAGATCTCTGCGGTCCAGCCGGACGATGACGAAGGCATAGAGCAGGTCGAAGCCAATGGTTGGAACAACGAACAAATCCATGGCGGCAATGTCCGGCGCGTGGTTACACAAGAACGTTCGCCATCCCTGGCTGGGGGACCCCCGTCGTTTGACCATGTACTTGGCGACGCTCGACTGCGCGACCTCAAGCCCCAGTTTGAGCAGCTCGCCGTGAATGCGTGGCGCGCCCCAAAGCGGATTCTCGAGGCTCATCCGCCGGATCAATACGCGCAACTCCATGTCGATCGGCGGTCGCCCTCCCAATGGGCGGGATTTCCAACGCCAGTAAAAACGAAAGCCGGCCCGATGCCAACGCAAGAGCGTCTCGGGCCGGATGATCGTGAAAGCCTGCAGGATTGATGGAAACCAGCGATACAGCTGGATAAAGAACCAACGATCATGGTTGGTGAGCCAGACGCGACCATGCAGCCCGCGCCTCAAGACAATCAACTGATGCCGAAGCACCGCGTTCTCAGCCTCGAGCCGCAACTTCGACTTGAATGGCGAAGCCAGGACGGCCACAACGAAACAGAGCAGCCCAATCATTGCGCGAGCTTAGGCGATTCCATCACGTCATCAACTCGGACGAGGTTTTCGGTACACACAGGCG
>Ga0307479_10005510_pt1 | contig 11585 bp, 13 predicted proteins | sample atmos_gasesECM4C_FD_203743 | JGI IMG/M metagenome (GOLD analysis project Ga0307479, IMG submission 203743) | Hardwood forest soil microbial communities from Morgan-Monroe State Forest, Indiana, United States - atmos_gasesECM4C_515 | ecosystem: Environmental > Terrestrial > Soil > Temperate... | reverse complement strand
CATTCGGAAATCTACGGGTCAAAGCGTGTTTGCCGCTCTCCGTAGCTTATCGCAGCTTACCACGTCCTTCATCGCCTATTGGCACCAAGGCATCCATGATGCGCTCTTTGTAGCTTGATCAATCTGTAGATCCGGCAGCTGCCGGATCAAATTGTGATAACTGAAACTCTCTCATCGTCTTGCGACGATGCTTGATTTCAGACTCAGCTCTTAAAGTTGTACTTTCTTACTACCCTGTATGTAGATGTCAAAGAACCAGCATTCACGTACATTTCAGACCACAAAAAAACTCAACCTCGCCTCCGGTTTCGAATCTCGGTCCCCCGACTGCGGGATTCCATGATCGATGCCGGGACAAAATTGAGTCCAATTTGCAGTCCCAAATGTACGTAGAACAAACTCCCGATTAGAGGAGTCCCGCTGTCCAGCGGGGTGACCAAACTAGCCCAGATCAGGCAGGTGTCAACCCCGTTTGCGAAATTCTCGGCTGATTCTCCCGCAAGATGCATCGCCAAGATTCCCAGGCACTTACACCACCGATCTGCGGAGGCCGCTCTCTGCCCCATGCTTCTGAGTTTTCATGTGCCTTAATCTGGGTAATCTGCGGTTCCATTGAATCCGCATTTTCAACGTAGCGATGGCCGTGCGCCGGATCAGATTCGCGCGATTGGTTTCGAGTTAAACATCGCGCCGCACGCTACAGGTTCCGTTCTCGTGTCAATGGGAAACACGCGGGTGATTTGTGGCGTGACCGTTGAAGAAGCCGTTCCGCGCTGGATGAAAGAACAAAACGTGGCCGGCGGTTGGTTAACGGCGGAGTACTCGATGCTGCCTTATTCAACTGCGACGCGAAAACCGCGTGACATTTCGAAAGGACGGCTGGATGGCCGCAGCACGGAAATCCAGCGCTTAATTGGGCGATCACTTCGAGCCGTTGTCGATCTTGAAAAACTCGGATCGCGCACGATGTGGATCGACTGCGACGTGCTTCAGGCAGATGGGGGAACCCGCACAGCTGCGATAACCGGAGCGAGTCTCGCGGTTGCGCTTGCATGCCGAAAGCTGGCGAAAGACAAACTCGTCGATGCGCCGCCAATAAAAAAATTAGTTGCCGCAGTGAGCGCCGGCATTTTCGACAGGCAACCGCTGGTCGATCTCAACTACGAGGAAGACAAAGCCGTCACGGTCGATTTCAATTTGGTCGCAACCGAAGACGGCGACTTTGTCGAAGTGCAAGGTTCCGGCGAGGAAGCGACATTCGCGCAGTCCGAACTTGAATCGATGGTGTCGCTCGCGCGCAAAGGAATTGCCGATTTAATCGCAGCGCAACGCGCGGTGCTCGCGCGGATCATGGTTTCGCCGCCCGAAAGTTAGTTGATAGTTGATAGAACGCTCCGCTTTAGTTGAGAGTTGGCATCGAGTGAGCTAACCAAGCCCGGATTGAAATGAAAAAAGCGCTGATCACCGGCATTACCGGCCAGGACGGAAGTTACCTTGCCGATTTGTTGCTAGAAAAGGGCTACGAAGTGCACGGGATCATTCGCCGGGCGAGCACGTTCAACACTTCACGAATCGATCATCTTTACGCCGATCCACACATCAACGGCGTCCGGATGTTTCTTCATTACGGCGATCTCGCTGATTCAGTGAATCTGGTGAAGCTGCTCTTCGATCTGAAACCGGACGAAATTTATCATCTCGGCGCCCAAAGCCATGTCCGCGTTAGTTTCGATATTCCCGAATACACATCAGACGTCACCGGCGTAGGCACAATCCGAATTCTTGAAGCGATCCGCGAAGTTGGATTGCGCTCGCGATTTTATCAGGCGTCGAGCAGCGAGATGTTCGGCAAGGCGCAAACGGTTCCGCAAAATGAGAGAACGCCGTTTTGGCCACGCAGCCCGTACGGAGTGGCCAAAGTTTTCTCGTACTGGGCAACGGTGAACTATCGCGAGAGCTACGGTCTGCACGCGAGCAACGGCATCCTGTTCAATCACGAAAGCCCGCGCCGTGGCGAAACTTTCGTAACGCGAAAAATTTCGCGCGCAGTCGCTGCGATCAAACAAGGTCTGCAAAGCGAAGTGTTTCTTGGCAATCTCGAGGCGAAACGCGACTGGGGTTACGCGCCTGAGTACGTGGAAGCGATGTGGCGGATCTTACAACAGGATAGTGGCGACGATTTCGTCATCGCCACCGGCGAAACACACACCGTGCGGGAATTTGTCGAAGCAGCATTCGCGCATGTCGATCTGGATTGGAAAAAATTCGTGAAACACGATCCGCGTTACGAGCGGCCCGCGGAAGTCGATTTGCTGATTGGTGATGCAACCAAGGCCAAGAAGATCCTCGACTGGGAGCCGAAGGTCCGATTCAAAGATCTTGTGGCCATCATGGTCGATGCGGATACGGAACTGCTTTCGCGCGAAGCGCCACGAAAACATCTCGGCAAGTTGCCCTAACGTCTAACGAATCACGCCGACCGAGCGGTTCGTCTCCGCCATTTGACTGGCGGAATTTGAATTTAACTCAGGGATCACTGCGACCAACGGAGACTGAATAATCGAAACCTGAGCACCCGGCCCCACCTGACTATAAAGGTTGATGATATCGACCGAGCGCATCCGAATGCAGCCGTAACTTGCCGGCCGGCCGATATTCCGTTCTTCGGGGGTGCCGTGAATGTAGATGTCGCGGCGATACGCGTTCGCATTTTGAGCTTCGCGTCCGCGCAACCAGATAATCCTTGTCACGATCGGGTCGCGCCCCGGCGCGTCCACCGGAATCACTTCACCGGTACGACGACGATCCTTGAAAACAGTACCCGCCGTCGCGCCGTCGCCAATCTTATTCGCGATTTCCAACTCACCCAGGGGCGTGCCGAAACTGCCAGGCCGATCGCCCAATCCGAATTTCGATGTCGAAACCGGATACGTGGCGAGGAGGTTGCCTTTTTGCAGGAGCGCCAGCTTTTGATCGCGCACACTGACCACGATTTGATGCTCCGTGTCCCGCGGCGCGGCGCAAGAAGCGAGGACAATTGCGAGCGCGGCAACAAACGTGTGACGCGCGACGATGGCGATCTTTCCCGTTTCGTTCTTACCCACGATCAAATCGGAAGAATTCTTGTGCAGTTGCGGTGGTTACGCCAGCGATTTCTTCCAACGAAATGCCACGGGCCTTCGCGATCTCTTCGGCAACCAATCGTGTGTACGCGGGCTCGCAGCGTTTTCCGCGAAACGGAACCGGCGCAAGATAGGGACAATCGGTTTCGACCATAAAACTGTCGAGCGGCACGCGCGCAGCGACTTCGCGTACTCGCCTTCCGTTTTTGAATGTCACAATCCCGGTAAAGGAAACAAGGTGCCCAAGCTCGAGAACTTCATTCGCCTGTTCGAACGTGCCGCCGAAACAATGAAAGACGCCGCTAACTTGGCGGCCATAATCGCGAAGAATCTCGAGAGTGTCCTGCCAGGCATCGCGCTGATGAATTACGACATTCATCTTCAGCTCCACCGCAAGATCGAGAAGTTGCTCGAATAATTCCGCCTGTTTCGATTTGTAGGCGCCGTCTTCAATCGTGGCTTCAATCTGCTCTTCGGTCGCGCTCTGCAGTGCATTGAAAACTTGAACATCCTTGCGCTTTGCGGCCTCAACGCTCGGCAAGTAATGATAATCAAGGCCGATTTCACCTATCGCGACGACGCGCGGGTTCTTTGCCAGATCGCGCAATTGCGTCACGACATCGTCTTCTGCTTCTTCGGCGTAGGTCGGATGAACGCCGATCACCGCGAAGATGTTTGCATATTTTTCGGCGAGCTCGACAGCGCGCCGGCTGCTCTCGACTGAAGTGCCGATTGTAATGATGCGCGTCACGCCAGATTCGGTCGCGCGACGAAGCACGTCGTCGAAATCATTCGCGAAATCCGGATAATCAAGATGCGCGTGAGTTTCGATTAACATTGAGCCGCGCGAAGATCGACAATCACCATTCGATGACAGTGCTCGCCCAGGTTAATCCGCCCCCGAACACAACCATCAAAATGTAATCGCCGTGCTTGATGCGGCCGCTCCGGTTCGCTTCGTCCAGAGCGATGGCGACGGCGGCCGCTGAAGTGTTTCCGTACTTGTCGAGGTTCACGTAAAAGCGGTCGAGTGGAATTTTTAATCGGTCGGCGATCGCTCCGATGATGCGCAAGTTTGCCTGATGGGGGATGACGCAGGCGATGTCGTCCGCGGTGAGTCCGGCGTCCGCCAAAACTTTTTGCGACGCGCCCACCATCGCGGTGACGGCTTGCTTGTAAACGTCCTTCCCGCTCATGTGGATGGTGTTCAGGTTCTTGTCGACGTTGTCGCGAGTGATTGGGCAGCGCGATCCGCCACCGGGCATGAACAAAATGTCGGTGAATTGTCCGTCGCTGCCGATGTGCGTGCTGATGACGCCGTGTTCGCTGCCCCGATGACGCAAGACCGCCGCGCCTGCGCCGTCACCAAACAACACGCAGGTGTTGCGATCGGTCCAGTTCGTGATGGACGTCAATTTTTCCGCGCCGATTACGAGCGCGGTGTCGTGCGTGTGCGAAGTGATGAATTGCTCCGCGATTTCGATTCCAAAAAGAAAACCGGCGCAGGCGGCTGCGATGTCGAGACAGGCGGCATTCTTCGCGCCGATTTTTTTCTGCACAAAACAGGCCGTGGCGGGAAAGAGCATGTCCGGCGTCGCTGTCGCGACCAAGATAAGATCGATCTCTTCCGGTCTAATCTTCGCCTGCTCGAGCGCTTTCAGCGCAGCCTTCGCGGCCATGTCGCTTGTGTTCTCGTCTTTCGCAGCAATGCGGCGCTCCTTAATGCCGGTGCGCGTCGTAATCCATTCGTCCGAAGTATCGACTATTTTCGAGAGATCGGCGTTCGTCAGGCGCTTCTCTGGTGTGTAACTGCCGGTGCCGACAATCGAAACAGTCCGGCGCGCCTTAGCGGAGCGCGGCCGCGGGTTCGAGCGAGGCTGTCGTTTCATGATAACGGCGAATCTCCTCGACGATATGCGGGTTGAGTTGATGTTCAATCGACTCGGCCGCTACGCGGAGCGCGTTCTTGATCGCGAGCGGTGTGCTCGCGCCGTGCGCGATGATGCAAATCCCGTCGACGCCGAGCAGCGGACTGCCCCCGTAATACTCGTAGTTCGTCTTATCCTTGATCGCTAGAAACGCGTCCTTGGCCAGAAATGCACCAGCCTTGCGTCTGGGTGAACGTGCTAATTCGTGTTTCAACCATTTGAAAATCGCGACTGCGATTGATTCGCACGTTTTCAAAATCACGTTGCCGACGAACCCGTCGCAGACCACCACCTCCACCGGGTCCTCAAAAAGATGACGGCCTTCAATATTGCCGCGGAAGTTGAGTGAAGTTTTCTTTAACATCTTGAAAACTTCCTTTGTCTTTTCGGTTCCTTTCACGTCCTCTTCGCCCAAGGAAATCAAACCGACCCTTGGACTTTTGTAACCAAGAACGTGGCGCGAATAAACCGAGCCCATGATCGCGTACTGCAAAAGATGTTCGGGACGCGCATCGATGTTGGCACCGGCGTCGACCAAAACGAAAACGTTATATTGTGTCGGAAGCACCGCCGCAATACCTGGCCGATCGATTCCTTCGAGCGTACGCAATTTGATCATGCTCGCGGCAACAGCGGCACCGGTATGCCCGGCGCTCACAATTGCGTCGGCCTCTCCGCGTTTCACCAAATCAACTGCGCGGCTGACGGACGAATCTTTCTTTCGGCGCACCGCCGACCACGCTTTGTCGCTCATGTCCACGACCTGAGTCGAATGCACGATGTTAATTCGTCGGTCGTTGCACTTGTGCTTCTTGATCTCTGATTCGATCTGCTTCGTGTCGCCAACAAGAAAAAGCTTTTCGATGTGCGAATACTCGCGCAGCGCCATGACTGCTCCGGCAACAAGATAAGGCGGTCCGAAATCGCCGCCCATTGCATCCAAGGCGATCTTCATGGGAGACAAATTTTGCGAGCTTTAGCGGCTCTTTGCAAAATTAAATTTGAGCTGTGTGCGGAAGCGCTGCTACCCCTTGCCTTCGACCGTCAGCACCTGCCGGCCTTTGTAATAACCGCACGATGGACAAACGGCGTGACCGCGAACCGGGCTTCCGCACTGCGGACATTTCGTTAACTGCGGCGCATGCCAGCGGTTGGCCGCTTTGCGCGACCGCAACCGCATCTTGGAGGTTTTACGTTTTGGAACTCCCATGTGAGCGGACTAGGAAAGCAGACTTTTTCGAAAAAACAACCGGGCGCTCATTTTTGCAGCTTTAACTTGTCGAGCGCACTCCAATCGGATTTTCGTTTCGTTTCTGAGGGCGGGGCTTCGGCGTGGGCCGCTTTGCAAACCCGGCCGCTCTCGCGATCGCACCGTGGATGCGCGGGCAAATTCAGCAAAATATCTTCACGCATGAATGGCGATAGATCGACCGTCTCGGGACCGTGCAATTCCGTGTGCAAGGCAAACGCCGGCACGTTGATCTCGTGCACAAATTTTTCAAGACAACCAACGCATCTGAGTTCGACCGGCTGTTTGAGCGAACCGTTCGCCCAAAGCGAGCCTTCCGCGACTCCGATGTCGATCTTGTATTGCATCGGCCCAGCACACCGAATGCCTTCCGATTCCAATTCCGGAATCAGGCAATCTTCTTCGCCTTCGAGGTGCAATCCTTCGGGCGGAATTTGTTTCAAATGAACTTTCACTGGCGAACCCTTCGCGGCTTATTTCTTGAATTTCTTCCCGAGCGCGCTGGCAACGACGCCCGGCACAAATTTCGAAACGTCCCCGCCGAGCCGCGCGATCTCTTTGACCAATCGCGAGCTTAAATAGGTGTACTCTTCCTTCGGCATTAAGAAAATCGTTTCCACTGCGCCTTCGAGTTTTCGATTCATCAGCGCCATTTGAAATTCAAATTCGAAATCGGACACCGCGCGCAGGCCGCGGATCACGGCGTGTGCCTTTTCCGTACGTGCAAATTCAACCAGCAGGCCGTCGAACTGCGTGATTTGAACGTTGTCGATCTTGCCGACAGTTTGTCGGAGCAAGTCCAACCGTTCCTCAAGGGAAAAGAGCGGCTGCTTTTCGTCGTTGTGCGCAACCGCGACGATCACTTCATCGAAAAGCTTTCGGGCGCGCTCGACCACGTCGAGGTGACCGTTGGTGACGGGATCGAAGCTTCCAGGATAAATCGCGCGCTTCATGCAGCCGAAATTCAATCATCAAACCTGAAACATCAAACCTCAAACTTCCGTCATCCATTTGCCGAACAGTGCGCCAAAGCGGAAGGTTGGTCTTCGCCTGATGTTGAATCCATCCACCTACAAGAAAATTGCGGTTGCGAGCACGTTTTCGCCACGCTTCGAACAGGTTCTGTCCGAAGCAAAGAGGATTCGGGAACGTTTCGGCTCCAGTTTGAGTTTGATTTACATTGGCGAACGCAATGACGACATCGCCAAGAAATTCCAAAACATTCTCGGGCGGCTGGAATTGCCAACGGACTCGCCCGTTTATTACGGCGAAGGCGATCCAGCCGATGGCATTCTGCGCGCGATCGTCGATAACGATGTCGATCTTATCGTAGCCGGCGCGCTCGAAAAAGAAACCGCGCTGCATCCCTTTCTTGGGAATGTGGCCCGCCGACTTTTGCGCGAAGCGCGTTGCTCGGTGTTGCTTTTCACGCGGCCGGACCTGTTACCGAAGCCCCTGCGAAAAATCGTTTTTGTCGCGAACTATTCCAATCATGCGAAAGGCGCGTTCAAGCAGGTTTTAAAACTGGCAGAGGCAGAATCGAGCGAGTGCCTCTACGCGGTTCGCGTCTACACGACTTTCGATGAAGTTCGCGCGTCCACTTTCGTCGATAACGGCGATGGTGTGGCGCGGCCGCGCACTTTTGACGAAGAAGAAGCCGCGCTGGAAAAATTCGTCCTCGACGCCGGCGACACGCGCGTTCCGATCGACGCGCGCTGCATCCGCGGCAACACGGGATTCGCCGCATCCGATTTTGTGAAATCAGTCGAAGCCGATTTGTTAGTGGTGCCTGTACACAAGGACGAAAATTCTCAGGAGCGCTTGCCGAATCATCTGGCTTGGATTGCCGACGTGATTCCGTGCAATCTTTGGTTGATTCGCTGATCCGTTGTCGATCTTGCGATGAATCCCGAGCATCCGTTTCACGTCTGTAGTCCTTCGCATCTCACGGTCATCTTCCTAACGATCGCGCTGCCCATTGTTCTGGCGCTGATTGTGCATCGGACGAAGTCGCGCGCGCTTGAACGCTCAATCTGCTTCGCGATCTCCGCGTTGCTCTTAATAAATTACGTCGCGTATTTGATCGTGGCACGGCAGTTCGGCGTGGCGGCGTGGCAGAAAATGTTGCCGATGCAATTGTGCGACTGGGCGATGATAGTGATCATCGTTGCACTTTGGACGGGAAGCAGGCGCTGGCTCGAGATCGCGTATTTCTGGGGAATCGGCGGGACGCTTCAGGCGATCATCACACCGAACTTGCAATTCGGATTTCCCGATCTTCGTTTTATCAGTTTCTTCGTCGCCCACTCCGGGATCATTATCGGCATTATTTTCCTGATGTTGATCTACGGATTTCGGCCGCGAGTGATCGGGATGCTGCGCACCTTCGCATGGACGGAGGTTTATTTCGTGATCGCATTCACGACCGATCTGCTCACCGGCGAAAACTACGGTTTTCTTCTCCACAAACCGGAAGCCGCGTCGCTGCTGAGCTTTCTCTCCGATTCGCGCCCGCTTTATCTACTCGAGTTTCACGGCCTGGCGTTTCTTTTCTTCACCCTGTTGTATTCGCCGTTTGCGATTGTCGATCTTGTCCGCAAAGGCCAAACTCCGGTGACTTGAAATGAAATCGTTTAAAATCGGCAAAGTCACCGTCGGCGGAAAACGGCCGGTCTTCATCCTCGGTCCGTGTGTGATCGAGTCGGAGAAATTCGTGTGGCGAATGGCCCGCGAGATTTTGAAAATTTGCCGCGCCGAAGATGTCGATCTCATTTTTAAGGCTTCCTACGACAAGGCAAACCGAACTTCGGTGAGATCCTTTCGTGGAATCGCGCCGCGCCAAGGTTGCGAAATTCTGGCCGCGATCGGCAATGAATTGAAAATTCCAGTCACGACCGACGTGCATTCGCCGGACGAAGCCAAGCTGGCCGGCGAGATGATTGATCTCTTGCAGATTCCGGCGTTTCTTTGCCGCCAAACCGATTTGCTCAAGGCGGCAGGGCAAACCGGACGCGCGGTGAACGTCAAGAAAGGTCAATTTCTCGCCCCCTGGGACGTGAAAAATATCGCGGACAAATTGATATCATTCGGTTGCAAGAAATTTTGCTTCACCGAGCGCGGAACAACATTCGGTTACAACAATTTGGTCGCGGACATGCGTTCGGTCTACTGGATGCGCGAACAAGGTTACCCAGTCATCTTCGACGCGACTCATTCAGTGCAACGTCCGGGTGGAGCGGGAGACAAGACTTCCGGCGACGGCGCGCTCGCGCCAGTTCTCGCGCGGGCGGCGATGGCCGTCGGTTGCGACGGAATTTTCATGGAAGTCCACGAGAATCCGGCGCGCGCGTTGTCAGACGCGGCTAATCAAGTTCCGCTAAAGGATTTGCCGAACCATCTGCGCATGTTAAAAGCTATTCATGCTGCCGTTTCGTGACGGTCGCTCCGGAAATTGGGGCCTCGTTGTTCGTTCGTTGTCGATCTTGCTCGTCTCGCTGGTGCTAATTCACACACCGGCCGACGCCGCTAAGCCAAAAGCGAAGAAGCAAAAGGCTCTGACGCCAACGCCGAGCGTTTCTCCGGGCGAACAGAGCCTGACGAACATTCCGCTTCCCATCGGTCACGAAGCTAAGGGATTGGTCCTTCCCGATTTTGACGCCGAAGGTCATTTGCGCGGTCGGTTCGAAGCCGAAAGCGCGAAACGTCTCGATGAAGTCCACGTCGGCTTTCACACTTTGAAGATCACGACCTTCACGCCGGAGAACAAAACCGATCTGACGATTGAGCTGAGCGAATCGGTTTTGAATTTGAAGACGCGGATCCTTAGTTCGAACGAGCGAACAATCATCAAGCGCGCCGATTTCAATATCGCCGGGGATTCGGTTGAGTTCGACACCAATACCCGCGTCGGCAAACTGGTTGGCAACGTGAAAATGGTGATCACGAGCCAGTCGCAATTGCTGAAGAATCAAAACGAGTGAGCAGGCCGGTCGTTATTTTTCTCGTTATCATCTGGGCGCTGGCTTTTCATTTGGAGGGTCAGACAAATCCACAGCCGGCACCGCCTGCGCCGAAAAAGCCGGAGAAAAAAGAAAAAAAAGAGAAAAAAGAAAACGCATCGCCGGACAAGAGCGGAGCTTTGCTCGGCCCGACCAATTCGGAATCGAATGAGCCGATCACAACGGAGATCTACTCCGACAACGCGTTCTTTGATTCAAACAAGAATGTCGGCATCTTCAGCGGTCACGTGAAAGTGGCCGATCCGCGATTCACTTTGCAGGCTGAGAAATTGACCGTCTACATCACCAAAGGCCAAAACCAGGGATTGGAGAAAGCGGTGGCGGAAGGAAATGTTGCGGTTGTGCGCGACCGGCCGGATCCGAACGGCGGCCCGCCGACACGCGCGGTCGGTCGTTCCGACCAGGCGACCTATGTTGCGACCACCGGCGATGTGGAGTTGCGCGGAACGCCGCGAGTGCAGGAAGGTGTGAACACGCACATTGCCACCAGTCCTGAAACAGTCATGATCGTGAACCAAAAGGGACAATTGACGACGCACGGCCCAAGCCGGACTGAAATCAGGCAGGAGCCAAAAACCGACGACCAGAAAGGCGATAAGAAGGGCGAAACGAAAAACGAGACAAAGCCTGAGAAGTCGCCACCATGATTAGTCAATCTCCAGCTCGTTCAGGTCAACCGATCGCCAAGCCGCCGCCGGCAAAGGTCGACAACGTGCTCGAGACTGACCAGCTCGTAAAGATTTACGGTGGTCGCTCAGTTGTCGACGGAGTGAACATCAACGCTCGCGCTAGCGAAATCGTTGGATTGCTCGGCCCAAACGGCGCCGGCAAAACGACCAGCTTCTACATGATCGTCGGTCTAGTCAGGCCAAACAGTGGCCGCGTCATTTTTTCCGGAACCGACGTGACCAATTACCCGATGTACAAACGGGCGAGACTCGGAATGGGTTATTTGCCGCAGGAGGAATCGATTTTTCGAAAGATGACGGTCGAACAAAACATCATGGCGATTCTGGAGACGCTGCCGTTGACAAAAGCAGAACGAAAAGCTCGCTGCGAACAGTTGCTCCATCAGTTTGGAATTGAACGCATCGCGAAAAACCAGGCGCTGACCTTGAGCGGCGGCGAGAAACGTCGATTGACGATTGCGCGCTCGCTTGTGACCAAACCTAAGCTGCTGATGCTCGACGAACCGTTCAGCGGCGTCGATCCGATCGCGGTTTATGATGTTCAGCAGATTATTGTGAACCTGCGCAAACTCGGTCTC
>Ga0307479_10005509_pt1 | contig 11586 bp, 12 predicted proteins | sample atmos_gasesECM4C_FD_203743 | JGI IMG/M metagenome (GOLD analysis project Ga0307479, IMG submission 203743) | Hardwood forest soil microbial communities from Morgan-Monroe State Forest, Indiana, United States - atmos_gasesECM4C_515 | ecosystem: Environmental > Terrestrial > Soil > Temperate... | reverse complement strand
GCATCTACGCGCGCGCGTTTCTCGAAGGCCGCCTCTCCGTGCAAAAGCTGGAAAATTTTCGCCGCGAACTGAAACCCGGCGGCGGCCTCTCCTCCTATCCGCATCCGTGGCTCATGCCCGACTTCTGGGAATTTCCCACCGTTTCGATGGGCCTCAGCCCGCTGATGTCCATCTATCAAGCGCGCTTCAGCCGCTATCTGGAAGACCGCGGCCTCAAGCCCGCCACCGACGCCAAAATCTGGGCCTTCCTCGGCGACGGCGAAACCGATGAGCCGGAGTCTCTTGGCGCCATCACGCTGGCTTCGCGCGAAAAGCTCGACAATTTGATTTTCGTCGTGAACTGCAACCTGCAGCGCCTCGACGGTCCCGTGCGCGGCAACGGCCAAATCATCCAGGAGCTCGAGTCGGCGTTCCGCGGCGCGGGCTGGAACGTCATCAAGGTTTTGTGGGGCAGCGAGTGGGATCCCATTCTCGAACGCGACACGGAAGGCTTGCTGGTCAAGCGCATGGGCGAGCTGGTCGACGGCGAATACCAGAAGCTCGTCGTCGAATCGGGCGCGTACGTGCGCCAGCATTTTTTTGGCAGCGACCCGCGCCTGCTGCAGCTCGTCGAACCGTTACCCGACGAAGCGTTGCGCCGCCTGCGCCTCGGCGGCCACGATCCGCGCAAGGTCTACGCCGCGTACAAAGCCGCGGTCGAACACAAGGGCCGGCCCACCGTCATCCTGGCGCGCACTATTAAAGGATACGGACTCGGCGAAGCCGGCGAAGGCAAAAACGTCACGCACCAGCAGAAAAAACTGAACGAAGACGAGCTGCAGGTTTTCCGCTCGCGCTTCGGCATTCCCCTGAACGACCAGGACTGCATCGAGGTCCCGTTCTACCGTCCCGCCGAAGACAGCATCGAAATCCAGTATCTGCGCGCGCGCCGGGAAGCCCTGGGCGGTTACGTCCCCAAGCGCAGCGTGCGCTCGCAGCCGTTCGTTGCCGATCACGACGAACTCTTCAAGGAGTTCCACGACGGCAGCGAGGGCAGGGAAGTCTCCACCACCATGGCTTACGTCGGCATGCTGCGCAAAATGTTGCGCGATCCGGAAATGGGCAAGCTCATCGTACCCATCGTTCCCGACGAAGCTCGCACCTTCGGCATGGAGTCCCTGTTCCGCACGGCCGGCATTTATTCCAGCGTCGGCCAGCGCTACCAGCCGGTCGACGTCAATACCTTGATGTATTACAAGGAAGCGAAAGACGGCCAGATCCTCGAGGAAGGAATCACGGAAGCAGGATCCATGGCTTCCTTCATCGCTGCGGGCACAGCGTACGCCACGCACGGTATCAACACCATTCCGTTCTTCATCTACTACTCCATGTTTGGCTTCCAGCGCATCGCCGATTTCATCTGGGCCGCTGCCGACATGCGCGTACGCGGCTTCTTGCTCGGCGGCACTGCCGGGCGCACCACGCTTTCCGGTGAAGGTTTGCAGCACCAGGACGGCAACAGCCACGTCCTCGCATTGCCCGTGCCCAATCTGCGCGCCTACGATCCCGCGTTCGCCTACGAGATCGCCGTCATCATCCAGGACGGCATCCGTCGCATGTACAAAGACGGCGAAAACATTTTTTACTACATCACTTTGATGAACGAGCCGTATGCCATGCCGGCGATGCCCGGCGACGTGAAAGAAGGGATCCTGCGCGGCATGTACAAATTCCGGGCCGGCGAGAACAAAAAATCCAAGCTGCGCGCGCAACTTTTTGGCAGCGGCTCGATTTTGCGCGAAGCCCTGCAAGCGCAAGATATTCTGGAGCAGAAGTACGGGGTCGCCGCAGATGTCTGGAGCGTCACCAGCTACAAAGCGCTGTACACCGATGCGGTGGAAGCCGAGCGCTGGAATCGCCTGCACCCGAGTGAAAAGCCGCGCGTCCCGTATGTGACGCAAACCCTGGCCGATGCCCCCGGCGCGCTGGTCGCCGCCACCGACTACATCAAGACGCTGCCCAGTATGGTCAGCAAGTGGATGCCGCGCCGTCTCGCCACCCTCGGCACCGACGGCTTCGGCCGCAGCGAAGGCCGGCAATCGCTGCGCGAATTCTTCGAGGTCGACCACCGCTTCATCGCTCTCGCCGCCCTGCACGAATTGCAGCAAGACGGCAAAATCGAGCCCAGCGTAGTAACCAAAGCCATCAAAGACCTCGGCATCGACCCCGAAAAGCCCAACCCCGTCACCTCGTAATCTTTGCCGCTTCACGTAGGGACGCAACAAGCTGCGCCCTAGTTCAGCTGGATGTCAAACAGAGAGAGCAGTGTCATCCTGAGGCTATCCGACGAGGATAGCCGAAGGATCTCAACGAAGGTTGGCAGGCAACCCAACGCGAAGGGCTAGGAACGTTCCAGGAATTCCGCGGGTTTGATTTTTCCGGTCGCCAGATTTGCCACTAACTCCCGATTAGCCGCCAAGAAATCGTAATCACCCAGTTCCTTCGGCAATACCCAAGCGATCTGTTCGAAACACAACGGCCTCGCTTCTGCCTCCGCTTTCGCCGCGAAAAATCGAATCTCCAGCACTTCCGGCGATGCCGCGTACTGGTGCCTCACGCGCCCGATTTCCACGCACCTCGTCAACGTTACGCCCAGCTCCTCGTGCAACTCCCGCGCCAGCGCCGCCTCGGCAGCCTCGCCCTCGCGCACCTTCCCCCCAGGGAATTCCCATTTCAGAGGCGAAGAATCATCCTTGCGCCGCTGCCCAATCAGCAGCCGCCGATCCTCTCTTTCGATCACTGCAGCAACAACCGTCCTCATCACATCTCTTCTCTGCGTCCTCTGTGTTCCTAACTCTGCGAACTCTGTGTTAAATCCCTTTCCTTCTGTCCTGTTGCAGCACTCTCGACAATTCTCGCGCTCCCTCCATCAACGGCGGCCCAGGCGTATTCAACAACTCATCCCGCACCACAAAAACGCGCCGCTCCCGTATTGCCGGCACATCCTTCCAGGCCTCCACCTTATACGCTTGCTCTGGATCCGATTTCCCGCCCGTCGCCGCCCAAGCCAACACAATCACCTCGGGCCGCGCCTCAGCCACTTGCGCTTCGGTAACCTTTTCGCCCGCCGCAATAATCATCTCTCCGCCGCAAATCCTCACCAACTCCGCCACCCACGGCGGCGAACTAATCCGCGGATTTGGCCAAGCTTCGCAATATACTCGGACGCGCCGCTTCATCTTCCGTGCCGAGCGCGCAATCACCGCAAATTCCGAACGCATCCTCCGAATCAGTGTCTCCGCCTGCGCGGCCCGCCGCGCAATTCCTCCCAACAACCGAATGTCCGCGTAAACGTCGTCCAGCAATCGCGGGTTCATCGCCAAGAAATTCAGCTGCTGCTCCAGCAATTTCCCGACAGTCTCCTGTTTGTACGGCACCGACCCAATGACCAGCGTCGGCCGCAGCGCCACAATGTCCGCCACCGACTCCATGTGCCAGCAATCCCCCACCGGCGGCAATCCCGCTACGGGCGCCACGTCGCAGCACCATTTCGTGACGCCCACCAAAAGCCGCTGCGCCCCCATCGCACACAAAATCGAAGTAGCGCTGGGCGCCAGGGAAACAATCCGCAGTTCGGACTTTTTCGGCGAGGCCATGGAAGCAGTGTAGCGGAGTGCGTCCCTGGTTGTTTACCCGAGCCTCCTTTCAGTGGGACAGCCATTTCTGGCTGTCCTCCTTTCGAAGCCTTCGGCCTCTTCCACATTGACTTCGCCGCATCCGTGTGTTGCACTTTCGCGACGAAATCTCTGCGAGGTGTTCCGAATGCGCCGCATACTGCTGCCTGTAATGTTTATTCTGGTTGCCGCTTCCCTTGTCTGGCCGGTGCAAACCGCCGCCCACCCGCAATCCGCCGATGCGCAAGTCGTCCGCTACAAAGCCACCATCGACACCGTAAAATACGTTTACGGCGTTGCGGCGCCAGTCGCGCGGCTGAAGCCCGGAAATATCCTCGAAGCCAATTCCCTCGATTGTTTCGGCAACGCGCTGCAAAAGCCCGGAGACTCTTTCTCCCTGGTGAAAGGCGACAACCCTCTCACCGGGCCTTTCTTCATCGAAGGCGCGGAGCCCGGTGACACCCTCGTCGTGCACATTCTCGATCTGCAAGTCGACAGCAACCAGGGCGTTGGCGCGCTCTCGCCGGGCTTTGGCGCCGCGAATTCCACGCACTACACTCCGATGTTGGAGACAAAGCCGCTGCCCGAGAGAATGTGGTTCTATCCCATCGACCACGAGAAAAATACCGCGACGTTTCAAGCGCTTGATTCCAACTTCAAAGTGAAATTCCCGCTGCATCCGTTTCTTGGCTGCATCGGCGTGTGCCCCGCTAATGGGGAAGCGCGCAGCTCCATCGTGCCGGCGGAATTTGGCGGCAATATGGATGCGCCCGAAGTTTCCGCGGGCAACACGTTGTATTTGCCGGTGAATGTTTCCGGCGCGCTGCTTTATTTTGGCGATGGCCACGCCGCGATGGGTGACGGCGAAGTAGCGGGCAGCGCGGTCGAAGTGCCCATGCGCGCGCGCCTCAAAATTGACGTCATCAAGGGGCAGCGCATCGAGTGGCCACGGTTCGAAAATGAAAGCGAAATCATGACCACCGGCATCTACCGCCCGGTCGACGACGCTGCGCGCATCGCCGTCACCGAATTAATGCACTGGATTCACGCCGGTTACGGCTTGTCCGAGCTCGACGCCTACGAACTGTTTTCCAAAGTTGGCAAACTCCATCTCACCGAAATGGTCGATCCCAACTACGTCGTCGTCGCCGCCATCGACAAGAAATATCTGCCTCCGAAAAAATAAAAGGGCGTTGCTATACTCTTGGTGATGTTTAGCGACGCCGTTCTCGATCATTTTCAGAATCCCCGCAACGCCGGCGAGCTTCCCGGCGCGGACGTCAAAGTGGAAGTCAGCAATCCGGTTTGCGGCGACGTTCTGCAACTCGCGGTGCGCATCGAGAGCGACCGCATCGTCGAAGCGCGTTTCCTGTGCCGCGGCTGCACCACGTCGATCGCGTGCGCTTCGCTGCTCACCGAACAACTTCGCGGCCGCACGCTCGCCGAGGCGCATTCGGTCACGGCGGAATCTCTTTCGCAGGCGCTCGGCGCGCTTCCCGCGGCGACATTTCACGGCGCCGACCTTGCCGCCGACGCGGTCGCAACGATGTTGCGAAATATCGCCGCGAAATATCGCTAGCTACTCCGCGCGGCCGGTCGCGCGGAGCAGCGTTTCCGGATCGTTCAAATTCAAAACGCAGCCTTCCTCATTGGTGGGTACTTCCAAAACGGCCGCCGCGTGAGCCCAAACGACAGCGCGCGCCCCTTTGTCGGCCGGCGCACGCAACAATTCGTCGTAGAGCGCGGCGGGAAAAATCACGGGATGACCGCGGCGGCCTTCATATTTCGGCAGGACAATCTTTGCCCGCGTTGCGTAGAACTGTTCGATCAGTACGTCCACCAAATCGCCACTGATCAGTGGATGATCAATCAGGCATAAGAGCAGGCCGTCTGTACCGCGCGCCGCTTCATCCGTGGCTGTTCCGCCGGTCGCGGGCAGGCTCGACCCGGCGGGTAAACTCCGAATCGCGGCTTGAATCGAGCTGAGCTGGCCTTTTTCCCAATCGTCGTTGACGACGATTTCGTCGGCGTCGAGCACGATGTTCTTGGCGATGGCCTCGGCGTGCGCGCCGAGGACGATGCGGCGCACGCCGATTTTCGGGTGCACGGTGACTTCCAGCAGGTGCTCGAGGAACGGGCGTCCCTGATAGGCGAGGAGCGCCTTGGGAGAGCCCATGCGGCTGGAAGAGCCGCCCGAGAGGATGACGGCGGCCAACATATCGTTGTCTGTCCCGCCTCTTTGTCCTGCCTGTTTCGGTGGGCTTCTCAGACCGCCGAAACGAGGCGCGATTCGATTCCCGCTTTCTTATGTGCCGCTGACGCAGCATTGCGGCGCACGGCAATCATCTCGGCGACGATACTGATGGCGATTTCTTCCGGCGACAGCGCGCCGATCTCCAGGCCCATGGGTGCGTAGACGCGCTCGAATTCCTCGGGCCGGTAGCCTTCTTTTTCCAAAGCTTTGTACACGGACAACACTTTGCGCTTGCTGCCGATCATGCCGACGTAGCGCGCTTGCGTGCGCACCCCCCAGGCGAGCACGCGCATGTCTTCCTTGTGCCCGCGGGTGACGATGACGAGGTACGTCGAAGCGTTGGGCTGGATTTTCTCGAAGGCTTGCTCGTAACTGGTGAAGACCTCTTGCGCCATGGGGAAACGCTGGAGATTGGCGAAGGCTTCGCGGTCGTCGATCACGCCGACGGCGAACCCCGCGGCGCTGGCCGCTTTGGCCATGGCCATCGAGACGTGGCCGGCGCCGAACACGTAGACAATAGGTTGCGGGAGAATCGGCTCGACGAAAATCTCCACCGTGCCGCCGCAGATCAGCCCATTGTCGTAGCTGGCTTCGTTATTGAGATTAAAAACCATTTTGCGCGGCGATTCCTTCTGCATCACTTCTTTGGCCGCGGCCCAGACGTCGGCTTCGACGCAGCCGCCGCCGATAGTGCCGACCAGCGAACCGTCTTCGCGGACGAGCATGCGCGAGCTTTCGTAGCTGGGGATCGAGCCGTTGGTGTGCACGATAGTAGCCAGCGCCCCACGCTGCCCAGCTCGCCGCATCTTCACTATTTCTTCAAACAGGTCCATGTCGTTTTCCGTAATTTACGCTACGCTGCGCGGTCCACGCTGTCAAATATAACAGCGCGACAGAGTCTCAGTCATTGCGCGACAAGTATGGAATCCGCCTTTGCACGCAGCGGGAGGGTCCTGCCGCAAAAAGGGCAACAAAAAGGTTGCCTTATTAACCAGGCCGCGCTACTGTGCAACCTGGAGGTTGCGTAACGATGGATCATCGAATCGAGAAGCGCATCGAACTCAAGGCGCCAGTTTCGCGCGTCTGGCGCGCCCTGACGGATCACCATGAGTTCGGCGAGTGGTTTCGCGTGAAACTGGATGGCCCGTTCGTGCCCGGCCAGGTCTCGCGCGGCCATATTACCTATCCTGGCTACGAACATGTCAAATGGGAGGCCGTCGTGCAGAAGATGGACCCCGAACGGCTCTTTTCCTTCACCTGGCACCCTTATGCCGTCGATCCCAAAATCGATTACTCGAAAGAGACGCCCACGCTCGTCGAGTTCCGGCTGGAGAAGACCGTCACCGGCACGCTGCTCCTGCTCACGGAATCCGGTTTCGACAAAATCCCCAGCGACCGCCGCATCGAAGCATTTCGCATGAATGACGGCGGCTGGACAGAGCAAATGAAGAACATAGAGAGCTATGTCGCGAAAAGTTCGTAGCAGCATGGCCGCCAAGCGGCGGGCTCATGCACCCGTCTTTGCCGCACTGGGCGACGTGACCCGGCTATCGCTGGTTGCGAAGCTTTGCGCCGGCCAGCCGCGTTCCATCTCTCAGCTAACAGAGGGCTCCCATCTTACGCGGCAGGCGATCACCAAGCATCTTCGCGTGTTGGAGAGAGCAGAAATCGTGCACAGCGTCCGCGCGGGTCGCGAGAGCCTATTCGAGTTCGATCCGGGGCCTCTGGAAGAAATCAGGAATCACCTCGATTCCGTCTCCGAGCAGTGGGACCAAGCGCTCTCCAGGCTAAAGTCGTTCGTCGAATGTTGAGCGCTCTAGGTGCGGGCTAAACTTGGGCGGCTTTGCGGGCTTGCGCGTCGTCGAAGCTCTCGCCGTAAATCGAGGGAACTTTGGCGCCCATGCAGCGCAGGTAGCTGGAGAGCTGCCCGCGATGGTGGATGCTGTGGTTCATGCCCACCTGCACGAAGGCGACGGCGGGAAGCTTGAAGATGCCGCGGAAGTCCGTGATTTTTACGAGGTGATCGCCTTTGAGTTGCGCGAGCTTTTCGAAATTGCGCGCGAAATTTTCGGAATACCAGGCGGCCACTTCGGCCGGAGTTTTCACAGTGTCCGGAATGCCCGCGGCGGTGGCGGGGAATTCTCCGTTGATGGTGGTTTCGAGGAAGCGCATTTCGGCGCCGGCGATGTGGCGCACCAGGTCGATTGCGGTCCTCGAACAAGGATCGGGGCGGTAGTCGGCTTTGTCGGCGGGGACGGCTTCGAGAATTCTTTTCGTCGTGCGGCTTTCGTTTTTGAGCGTGCCGAGCAGGAGATCTTGCAGCCAGAATTCGGCGAGCTCGGGCGTAAGCGGGCGTGGCATATGGCCTCCTTGGTGACGGGGAGAGTATACATTTTTTAAGGCAGGCACCTAAAGCCGCGCCTGGGACGCGCTGAAGCGCGCCCCTACAACTACACGGTGCGGAAGAGGAAATGCCAGGTGGCGTCGACGCCGGCGTGGACCAGCGCGGAGGCGAAGATCGAATTGGTGCGGCGCCAGGTCCAGCCATAGAAGAAGCCGGCGATGGAGGCAAGGAGGACGTAGCGCCAATTGGGAAAGCCGAGGTTGGTGATGTGCGAGAAGCCGAAGAGCACCGAAGCCGTCCACCATCCGGCGACATCGCTTTTGCAGGACCGCGCGAGCATATTTTGCAGTAGGCCGCGGAAGAGAAATTCTTCGGGCCAGGCGGTGAAGAAAAGTATGGCGATGGAGAGAAGCGGGAGCGAGAGCCCAGCGTGCCACTGCGGCGCGAAATGAATGAAGTGCAGGCCGGTGCCCAGAGGGATAGCGATGGCGCCGAAGACGAGGAAGCTGGCCAGTATGAAAAAGCTCCAGCGGCGGCCCCAGCCGATGTTGTAGCCGATGCCGGGAATTTTGCGGATAAGGACGAAGGCGGCGAGGGCGACGTTGAGGCAGAGCAGCACGGTGAAGACGTAGGCAAGGCGTGCGTCGGGATAAGGCCAGAGCCAATGGGAGGGCGAGAATTTCACGGTAACCCAGATTCCCGCGAGGGTGACGTAATCCTGCCAGGCGCCGGGCGGCTGGCGTTCGGCGGTCGCGGCGAGCGCGAGCGGAATAAAGACGATCGCCGCGACGGCTCCCGCTCGCGAGAATGCGAACGTGCTTGTTCCTACGGCGTAAATCAGATATGCAAGCAGCGTGGAGGCGCCGAGTAGGTAGCCCGCGCCGGTGCCGAAGCGGGTGGAGAGGAATTCGGGGACGCCGCGAGCTGCGAAGAGAAGCATCACGCCAAAGTAAAAAGCGAAAACGGTCAGCGTTGCCGCGAAGGCGCGGCCGCCGTAGCCTTGCCAGGAGGCGTAGAGCCCGCCGATGAAACAGAGAGCAGCCCAGAGGCCGAGCGTGGAGAAGAAACCGAGTTGGCGCGTGGCGGGCAAAGAGTTTACGCGTTCCGTGAAAAAGCCGCACTCCGAAAAAGAAGGAAGATTGTAGCGCATCGAGATGGCGGACCAAATTCAGGTTGCAAGAGCAGACGGGGCCGCGGGGAAACTCGGTCGGCTCGCTTATATCGACTGGATGCGCGGGTTGGCTTGCGTCCTGATGTTTCAAACGCACTGCTACACCTCGTGGCTTAGTCCGCAGGCCCGGAAGACGGAGTTTTACCGGTGGTCGCAAGCGGCGGGAACGTTGCCGGCCCCGCTATTTATTTTTCTGGCGGGCGTTTCGTCTGCGATGGTGACGCAGCGGCTGCGCGAGAAAGGCATGGCGCGCAACGCGATTGCGCGAACGGCGATTTTGCGCGGCGCGGAGATTTTTGGGCTGGGACTGCTGTTTCGCGGGCAGGAATTTATTTTGGGGTATCCGAAGTCGCCGTGGACGGATTTGCTGCGCGTGGATGTACTGAACATTTTGGGATTGTCGATGATGTTGATGGGAGTGCTGTGTTGGGCGACGGACGTGAGGGCGGGTGCGGGCGTTGTAGGGGCGCGCTTTAGCGCGTCCCAGTCTCGCACGCTGACGGTGACGATTATTGCGGCGCTCATTGCTGCGGCAGCGGTTGCGGTGGCGACGCCCTGGTTGTGGACGACCTATCGGCCGCGGTGGCTGCCTTGGCCGCTCGAGTCTTACATCGACGGCGTACATACGTTTGGGCAGCCGCAGACTTGGTTGTTTCCGATTTTTCCGTGGGCGGCATTTGCGTTTGTGGGGTTGGCGCTGGGCTTCCTGTTGTTCTCTGATTTCGCGAAGGAGAAAGAAGCTTGGTTTTTTGTCGCCGTCGGCGTCGGCGGCGCGATCGCTTGCGCGGCGTCGCAACTGCTGGACGCTGCGCCGGCTCGACTGTATCCGGCGGCGATTTACGATTACTGGCACACCAGTCCGGAGTTTTTTCTGATGCGCTCCGGGGTTTTGCTCTTGCTGCTCTTCTTGGTGTACGCGTGGTGCCGTTGGGGATGGGCGCAGAAGGGATTCAGCCCGATTATTCAGCTCGGGAATACATCGCTGCTGGTCTATTGGGTGCACATCGAGTTTGTGTACGGCCGGTTTTCGATTTTGCGGAAAGGGAAGTGCAGCATCTTAACCGCGACGGCGGGGCTGCTGGTTATCTTTCTGGCCATGGTCGCGCTTTCCCTTCTGCGCACGCGATCGAAGAAGCGCAAGGCTAAGGCTTTGCGCCCGGCTCCGGCGGCTGCGACGGCGGAATCCGGATGATGACTTCGCCGGGTTTGGCGCGCTGCAGATCTTCGCGGGCGATTTTTTCGATGAGCCGGGGATCGGTTTTCAGGGCGCGGACTTGATCGCCGAGCTCCAAATTTTCCTTACTCAGGCGGTCCAAATCCTTTTTCACTTTATCGATTTCGTTTTGCGTGCGGCGCATGGCGATAAAGCCGTGCGGGCCGAAGACGTCGTGTACCATGAGCGCCAGAACGAAGAGGCCCAGGATAGTGCGGCCATGGCGCTCGAGAAATGCGCCGAATCCGGTCTTCGGTTCGGGCTTCTTCAGTTTTTTAGTACCCACTCGGTCGCCTCTTGGGCCAGGCGCGCCGATGCGGCGGCGCTGTCCGCTTCGACGTAGAGCCGGAGCAGTGGCTCGGTGCCGGAAAGCCGCATGAGCATCCAGGTGCCGTCATCGAAGCAAAATTTTGCGCCATCCGTGCGGTCGATGGAAACCACTTTTCGTCCGAGCAGTGTCGAAGCGTCCACGGCAACCTTCCTGACGGCGTTTGCTTTCTGTTCGTCGCTGAGGTGCAGGTTTTCGCGCAGGGGCCAGAACTCGCGGCCGATTTTCTTGAAGAGCTGCTGAATTTGTTCCTTGATCGAGGCGCCGCGGGCCGCGATGGCTTCCGCGACCAGGAGGCAGGCGAGGATGCCGTCCTTTTCTGGCACGTGGCCACGAATGGTGAGGCCCGCGCTTTCTTCGCCGCCCAGCGCGATTTTGTCCGCGCGAATGAGCTGGCCGATATATTTGAAGCCGACCGGAGTCTGAAACGTGGACTGCCCGCGAACCTTGGCCGCGGCGTCAATCATCTGCGAAGTAGCGACGCTGCGCGCGGCGGGCATGTTCCAGTTGCGCGTTTCGACCAGGTAATCGTAGACCAGCGCGAGGATTTGATTAGGAGAAATCCACGTGCCGTCGCTGTCGATGATTCCGAAACGGTCGGCGTCCCCGTCGGTGGCCAGCCC
>Ga0307479_10005508_pt1 | contig 11588 bp, 14 predicted proteins | sample atmos_gasesECM4C_FD_203743 | JGI IMG/M metagenome (GOLD analysis project Ga0307479, IMG submission 203743) | Hardwood forest soil microbial communities from Morgan-Monroe State Forest, Indiana, United States - atmos_gasesECM4C_515 | ecosystem: Environmental > Terrestrial > Soil > Temperate... | reverse complement strand
GCTGCCCGAGCGGGCCGAGCTTCTACGTCTGCCGCTACCTGGCGGGCGGCGTCGAGGCGCGCTTCCTGCTGCGCGCCGCCAACGCCGGCCGGGAGGCCGAGCTCTACCCGGGCGTGGACCTGGCGAGGTTCCTGCGCCAGCTCGGCGCCTTCATCCGCCGCCTGCACGACGCCGGCTTCTGGCACCGCGACCTGTCGAGCGGCAACGTGCTAGTGCGCGGCCTGGACAGGCCGATGGCGGCGGCGGCCGGAGGAGCGGCAACGGCGGCGGCGGGCGGAGCGTCAAGGGCCGCCGGCGCAGCAGGGCGGGTGCCGGCGGAGGCGTACGAGCTCTCGCTGGTCGACCTGAACCGCGCGCGGCAAGGGCGCCGGCTGACCGTCTCCCAGCGCGCCCGCGACCTGTCGCGGATGAACGTCCTGCGCGCCGACCACCGGCGCCTGCTGCTGGCCGGCTACTGGCAGCGCGAGAGCGGGGCGCCGCCGCTCGGGCGGGCCCTCTACGCCCTGTACTTCCGCGCCTTCCTGTGGAAGAACCAGTGGAAGAAGCGCCTGCGCCGCGGCCGGCCGGCGGGAGGACCCTCTCGGGTGGTGCGGGTGCCCCATGCCCACATCCCCGAGGCGCCCGCCGGCGTGCCGGTCCGCGACAAGATCGTCTGGGACCGGCTCTCCGACCAGCCGCACCAGCACGCGGGCCGCCTCGGCAAGCTGCGCGTGCGCCTGGCCGACACGGCGATCCACGCCACCACGGCGGCCACCGTGGCGCGCGCCCTGCCGCGGATCTGGCGGCGCTACCGCCAGCTGCCGCGCCAGCTCTACGGCGGCCCGGTCGCCTGGGGCGGCGCCGGCGTCTGCCTCCGCCCCTGGCCGGAAGCCCCCGAGGTGCTGCTGGCCCTGATCGAGGAGCTGGGGACGCGCCACCTGCTGCTGCGTCTCCATCCCTGGCAGGAGGACCACCGCGACGAGGAGGATCTTGCCCGAGAGCTCCACCGCCGCGGCTACGAGCTGACCTTCGCCCTGCCGCAAAACCGCGACCTGGTGCGCGACCCGGCCCGCTGGCGGGCCTCGCTCTCCTGCCTCGGCGAGCGTTTCACCCCGTATGGCACCAGGTTCCAGGTCGGCCAGGCGATCAACCGCAGCAAGTGGGGGGTGTGGAACCTGCGAGAGTACGTCGAGCTGGCGCGCGGCGCCGAGGAGGTCCTGCGCCGCCACCCCGGCGTCGAGCTGCTCGGCCCGGCGGCCATCGACTTCGAGTACCACCTGACCATCGCCGCCCTCAACCTCCCCGGCGCCGGCTTCCACTTCGACGCCGTCTCGAGCCTCCTCTACGTCGATCGCTGCGGCCCCCCCGAGGGCCGCCAGGTCGGCTTCGACACCATCGACAAGGTCCGCCTGCTGCGCGCCATCGCCGACACCGCGATCAACCGCACGGGGGACCGCGCCGCCGGCCGCGGCCGCTGCTGGATCACCGAGATGAACTGGCCCCTCTGGGAAGGCCCCCACTCCCCCGCCGGCCGCAAGGTCTCCGTGGACGAGGACACCCAGGCCAACTACCTAGCCCGCTACTACCTCCTCACCCTCGGCACCGGCCTCGTCGAGCGCGTCTTCTGGTGGCAGCTAGTGGCCAGAGGCTACGGCCTGGTCGATCCCGGAGAAGCCCCGCAAGCCCGCCGCCGGCCAAGCTTCCTCGCCCTCCGCACCCTCCTCCGCGAGCTAGAAGGCTGCCGCCTGGAGGAGGTCCTCCCGGCCCCGCCCCCCGCCCGCCTCTACCGCTTCCGCCGTCCCGACGGCACCGACGTAGTGGCCGCCTGGAGCCCCCTCCGCCGCCGAGCCCGCCTCCCCCGCCCCGCCTCGAGCGCCATCGGCCGCGACGGCCGTCCCCTGCCGCCACCGGCCGGCGTCGAAGTCGACCTGCTGCCAGCGCCGGCATACTTCCACCTGGTCTCCTGACGCAGCCAGCGAGCGAGCCGGCAGAGGAAGCCGCTGCGGGAGGGCAGCATCGACAAGAACGGATAGTCGCACCACCTTCGCCACGGTCGAACCACGCCCGACCAGCCAGAATGAGCTAAAATCCAGCGGGATGCGGTTACGGTTTTTTCTCGATCCTGAGACAAGCGAACCGCACATCTGGAACCATGGCGTCGATGAAGACGAAGTCGAAGCCGTACTCCGCGAGCCGGGCGAAGACCGCCAAGGCAGCAACGACTCTCGGGTGGCCATTGGTCAAACGCTCGCCGGCCGCTACCTTCGTGTCGTCTACGTCCGCGATCCTGAGCCTGATAGCCTCTTTGTCGTCACCGCCTATGAGCTCCGCGGTCAACCCCTCACTGCATACCAACGGCGCCAGCGCAAGAAGGGACGATGAAGCCGAAGAACAAGTTTCCCCCGGGCTGGGATGAGCAACGCGTACGCGAGCTGCTCACCCACTATGAGAGCCAGAGCGAAGAAGCAGCCGTAGCCGAGGACGAAGCTGCCTTTGAGCGGCGGAGCACCAGCATGGTAGAGGTGCCAAACGAATTGCTTCCCGCCGTGCGCGAGCTACTTGGCAAGCGCTAAGGTGATCGCCACCCGACGACGCGAAGGCGGCCACGGTGGGCATCCTTTGTAGGAGACGAGCGTGGCCCATCTCAGCCAGGTCATTGAGTTATCCCACGACCCACAGAGGCATCGTTCTGGTACAATTCTGGCGTGCCATCCTCCAAACTCGGCGAGGCGCCGGGACTTCTCGATGACGTGCCAAGGTGCTCTGTCCCGCTGATCTGGGAGGATCCTACGTTCGGGTATTGGCGGAACGGTTCTGGATTTCTCGTTACCTACAGTGGTCACTTGTTCTTAGTGACTGCCCGACATTGCCTACGTAACAGAGAGGTGGAGAAACTAAGGATCATAGCTGATCTAAGCGGCACCAGACTCCTTCCTGTCGCTGGACAAGCAATTCCCGAGGACGATGCCGATTACGCGGACTTCGCCATATTGTCTCTCCTTTCCAACGCCAACCCGGCTACGAATACCGATCCTGTCCCATTCAACCTCGATGGTGGCGAGGCTACAGCGAAGCCTCATCCGGGCGCCATTCTCACAGTGCGTGGATTTCCTGCTGAAGCGCCAAAAGCTCAGATCGATTACGATGCAAGAAAGATCTATGTGCAAGCAGGTGTCTTTGATGCCACTGCCGCGGGGGTCGATGCTACGGGTGGGAAGTACCGGCTCAAGTACGTCGAGGGACTTCCGCTGTCTTATCTTGGCGGCCTAAGTGGCTCTCCCGTCTTTCTACGAGAGAAGGCTGAATCGAGCTTGTGTCGTTATCGGCTTTGCGGTGTCCTCATTCAAGGAGACACCCCACCCGTAGGCCACTTTGTCGCAATTAGCCTGATCGTGACGGCCTTGGAAGGTCTCACTGGCTGCGTAGCTTCGCTCTCTCGCGTAGGAGTTGGATAGGGGACAACAGGCATAATGCGCACCTGTATGTCGACAACTCGAACGTCTGGATCGAGGGAATGCACGTCAGCGCCGTAACCAAGGGGGTCGCGCCAGACATCTGGACTGCCCAACAGCAGAAAATCTGCGACTACTCATGGAAGATCGACTTCGGCCGGCTCTTTGAGTTTGCTGGAGGCAAGGAGGGGGAGATCGGTAGGGCAATGCTCTACGGGACGAGGCCGCCTCCTAACGACACCTTCTGGGCAGCCGCGAAGCGGAAGGGATTCGAGGTCGTTGTATACGATCGCAATATTGCTGGTCGAGAGAAGAAGATTGATACGAAAATCGCTACGGACATCACGGCTGATTCTTACGAGCTGATGAGGCCGCAAGATGGGGACGAGATCACTCTCATTGCTGGGGATTCCGACTACGTCCCGACTGTCGAGAAGATGCTACGCAGGGGGCTTGCTTTCCACGTGGTCTTCTGGGCCCATGCCTCACGAGAACTTCGCGAGGTCTGCACGAAGTTCGTCGCCCTTGATAGTTACGTGGATTACCTCAATCTCAATCGCCCGAGCGGCTAACACCCCTGGTCCGTTGACAGAGTCCGGGGCGGCTACCAGAGCGCTGCGATATGCCAAGTACATTGCCTGATCCACTGCTAGCAATTCCGAAGTGGACGATCTTTGAAAAGCTTGTTGCCGAGATCCATCGAGCCGAGCTGCAGGGAGCTGAGGTGCGCTGGAACGAGAAGATAGGAAGGCGACAATTTGATGTCATTGTGCGGTTGACCGCTGGTATCTACAGTTACCTGACGGTAATAGAGTGCCGGCACCAGGTGGATCCCCTTAGAGTGGAGCGGGTGGATGCCTTTGTCACGAAGACGCGTGATGTGAATGCAAACAAGGGTATCATTGTTTCATCGTCAGGATTTCAGCAGGGGTGCTATGAAGTTGCGCGACGACATGGTATTGAGTTGCTAACGCTAACAGAAGTGTTGGACGCCCCTGAGGGGCAGATCAGTGACACGTTGACGCCTGGCGTACGCATTCACTCTTTTGTTCTGCTTTGTGGCGATTCGATTCAGGAAGGTCTTCGGCTCCCGGAGGAGCGCAACATCCTGCCCTTTCTGGTGAAAGAAACGCAGGTGACGTTTGACGGCGAGCGGCAGAGCTTGGAGAGCCTTATTGATTCTCGCTTCGAGGAACTCTTGGAAAGCGGGAGCAGCGAGCCTCAGCAATTTAGGCAAGAGTTTACGGGATTTGCGAGCGTCACGCTGCCAGACATCAAGACGGGCAATACGTTGGAGACAATTACATTCACGCTGCGAGCGCTTGAGTTTAAGTACCAGATCGTGCCGATGCGCTACATAACTGGTGACGGCAGAGATCCGTATTTAACGGAGCGACGATACGAACTCAGAAACGTCCTGACGGGCGAGCGAGCGCTATACGACCCGCAGAAGGTGGCGCCCGATTTGGAGCCTGCGTTTGAGGCCGGCAAGTTCTACTACAATGTCGCGCTGCGCTTTCTGTACTACTGCGACGATGTGAGCGGCGATTTGATTACGCTGACGATGATTGAAGGTTATCAGCACGGCAAGCACCTACAGGCAACGTTCACAGTCTTGAGGAAGGATGCTGGATCCTATGTCGAGGTGACAGATCAAGCTGAGATAGATCGCCTCTCGGCGATGTTGGCGACCCTCAAGCGACTTTCTGGCACTATAGGAACGCGACCGGCCCCCTAGTAATCGCGCTCTCGCGGCAGCGTCATCCCATTGAACCACTGTTGCTGCCGTCTGACCTGTCGGTCCCAATCCTCATGAGTCAGATCAGAAAGTGATTCAACCCACGCCTTCGCCGATACAGCCTCTTCATCGACGGCGGACCGTGCTTCCAGCCATTCAACGTGCTCCTGTGGAAGAAAAGACCTTACGACTTCGACCTCGAAGTCTTGTAGGAAGCCCGACAGGGGCCCGTTGAGGCCGAACTTCTCGTCGAGAGGGAGGGGGACTAGGACGACAGGGCGGAGAATGGCGAATCCGGTCGCGATCAGCGCTGAGACCTTCCACAGCTGAGTTACATATTTCTCAAGCGCCTCCTGAACAAAACGAGGGAAGTTGCCTTTGCTCGTGGCGATGTGGCCGTGCTTTTCACCACGTGTGTGAGTTTGGTTGGAAAGGCATCCATAGAGTTCGTCTAGCCGTTCGAAGAACCCCAATCGCTGCGCCGCAGTGGTGAAACGCTTGTCACCACGCAGGGCTTTGACTATGGCGCCTCGGAACGGCGTAGGGTCCTTGCTGCGCAGCCACCGGAGACCCGAGTGATCCGCGGCAGGAAGAGCAAGGAAGTGAAGGCCAACAAGCGCCAGTTCCAGATAGCTCCGTAGGCAGAGATACGCGGGCTTGTATGCGCCCCCGAGGGCGAGGTTGAGGCTGTATGAGAACTCCGTCGATGCTTCAGTAAACGGGAAATAGCCGATCTTGCCGAGACTGTCGAAGTCCGACGGTACGGATTCCAGAATCACCTGATTGCCGAACAGCGTGAGATCCTGAAGTGTTGCGGCGAGCGCTGGCCTGTTGGCAATGAAGGTAGAGCTTTCCTCGGTTGCTGCGGCAATTTGCTCGGCGAAGGATCGGCCTAGCATGGCTTCGAAGTTAGACAATGTGTCTCTTTCGTCGAATGCGATCCGCCCGCTCAGCCGCGAGTTTAGTTCTCAGGTTTCTCGATAATGAACCGATCAACTCAGGCCAAGAATGTATGATGCGTCCATCCGATCGGAGAATTATTCCCATTTCAGGAACGCAGTGCGGTTCTGAGTGCTTCAAGTGCAGCTGGCTGTCTTCCGAACATGGCGACTGACTGGATTCCCCAGTGCGGCGGGCGGCGGGGCACGTCGGACCAGGCTGCCAGATGAATCACATCGGCGTGAGATGAAAGACGCGCGCAAGCTTGGCCGCCTCCGACACATCTCCCCTGCGGAGAGCTTCCCGAACCTCGTCCAGCTTCTCCGCATCTTGCAACGTCAGGTACGGCGACCATCCCTCGTCGGCCTCGATCAGCTGGACCTCCACCTCGGCAACGTAGTCGCCCTCGTGAACGAGTTTCTTTTGGAGTCGGGTCATCACTTTTTCCTGCGCATGAAGTCGGGTTCCCATCTCTCGGGGTCCGGTCTGTAGGCGGTCACGAGCACGGCTGGTGTCTCCTGGTACTTCGGTATCCCCCATACCACGTGGATCGGTTCCCCTGCGCTGTCTCGTTGTAGTACGAGCACGCATGGACCTTTCGGGTACTCCGGGTAATCCTCAACGACTTGACCGTCCCCGACCCCGGAGATGATCTCCCCGGCGAGAATACCATCTTGGGAGAGCTCGTCATAACCGTGCTCAGAGATCTGGACCTCAAGGCGAGCGACGAGCTCTCTGATCTTCTCGAAGGTGGCGCTCAAGGAAGGAACCCCAGGGCCAGAGGAGCGCTCGGTCACGCTGCATAAAGAAGGTGGCGGTGGCGCTCGAGATCGGCCTTAACGTAGGGATTGCGGACTGCCTCGAGCATCAGGAGATCGACCGGCCGGCCGACGGTTTGCGCGAGCGCTTCGCGAAGCCCGAAAAACGCGCTGAGCGTCGCCGGCAGGCGCCCCGGCTCGAACTCCACGAGGAAATCCACGTCCGAGCGCGTGGGGTCGAAGTCCACCTCGCGAGCTGCGGAGACCACCACCTCGAGCCTCTTCACGCCGTGCAGCCTGCAAAGTCGCTCGAGCCCTGGAAGCTCCTCGGTCAGCAGCGTCAGCATGGTCCGTCCTTCCTCTCCTGGCTGGATTCTGCCACGATCTGCGCGGGTTGGCCGCCTCGAACCGTGGAAGGTCACTCGGTCGCCGCACAAGGCGGGGAGCGGTAGCCGGCCGGCCAGTTGTTAGTGGAGCCCGTACTTCACGCGGATGGGTTTACCGCATAGGCCAGCCGCCTCGCCCACCTGTCCCACATGCAAGGCTTCTCCTGTCGGGTCAGGCTCGGGCAGGAGTTATGCCTCAGGTCGTGCTGGGCACCCATGCAAAGTACAGGCAAGAAACAAGTTAAGGGGAGATCAACGCTCAAGGGCGCATCCCCTTCTCGCTTCGGGTTCCACCGGGGTTCCATTCTCTCTCTAAGCTCTCTCGCCGTCGCCGTCGCCAGTCCATTCGGTCATACTTCACTTCGCTTGACTTGGACGGAGTGCCCTCTGCTAACGTAGCACTTTGAGAGGTGCGACATGTCTTCGCGTAGCTCGTCCGCACTTGCGGTCCCAGCTTTTGCGTTCCTGCTGCTAACCACCACCGCCGATGCGCAGCAGATCCTTGGGGTCAGCCCTGCTCTGCCAACGAGCGCCGACGCGCTCACGATCTCGGTCGCGCGGCCCAGCTGCTTGTACACGAAGCTCGGGAGTGCCAGACAAGGCAACATGATCACCTTGACTCTAGACAAGTCTTCTGAAGGCTGTCCACCAATTCCGCCAAGCGCCGGTCCTTTTGATGTCGCGGTTTTCTCTATACCCCCGCTTGCACCAGGCGCCTACACTGTGGTCCTCTTGACTGATGGCGCCATGACGGATTCGCGCCCGATTGTAGTTCAAACACCAGCCAGTAAGCTGTCGCTATTGCAGGGACGTTTCAGCGTCAGCGTCAATTGGGCGAATCCTTTTTCGGGGGCCGTCGCCTCAGCTAGCGCTGTCCAGCTTGCTGATGGCTCGGGCTACTTCTGGTTCTTCAGCGCCGAGGACGTTGACCTTACGATTAAGATGATTGGTCTCGATGCGCCCTTCTGGTTCTTTGCCTCTAGCGGTACAGATGCTGAGTTCACTATCACCGTGACAGACACGTGGCGCAACCGGACGGTGAGCTACGAGAATCAGTCCGGTGTAAACCGCAACATTCTTGACTTTACGTCATTCGGCTCACCCTGACGCCTCCAGATCTCTGGAAAGGATCTAGCTCATGCTCGAATCCCGTGGATATCTGCTCGTACTTGCGCTCGTCGTCGGCTCGGCAGTGCCAACTCCGGCACAGACGCGACGCACCGCATTCATTTCTCTGCCACAATTTCTGACATCCGTAGGCGCCGCACACTTCTCGGACTATGCTGGCGCCACTCAGATTGCCGTGGAGAGTGAAGCGGAGTTCGAGACCATGCGGGCGCACATTCTATCTCAATACGAAGGTGTGACAGCGACGCACAGCTTCCTGATCGGCACGCAGTACATCGACTGCATTCCAGTCATGCAGCAGCCTTCGGTTCGTCACCTCGGCCTGACAGCTCTTGCCTCGCCACCGCCGCCGCAGTCGCCGGCTCTGAATTCGCCGCCACCGCCGGGCCAAAGTGTCGAACCTTTGCTGGCACTCGGCCTGAGTGACTCTTTTGACAATGCTATCCATTGCGATGATGGGACCATCCCGATGCGGCGGGTGACGCTCGAAGACCTTTCTCGTTTCCCGACCCTCCGAGCGTTTCTTGCCAAGGCCCCCCCGCCCCCGGCCGCCACACCCCTCACTTGCCCAGCCGATTACCGCTACGCCGTGGGGCAGGTTGGAGCGCAGATCCCGTTTTACGGAGCCTTGACCACGCTTTATATCTGGTATCCCGTGATCAATCAAAGCTACGGGCCGTACCAGCATTCGCTCTCCCAAATATGGGTGGAGGGATCTTCCCAAAACAGCGCTTTACAAACCGCGGAAGCCGGGTGGACTGTGGACCCATTCCGTACTGGCACAACTGCGGCGACCCTATTTGTCTACTGGACGTCGACTGGCTATCTGTACGACGGATGTTATGATCTCGATTGCAATGGCTTCGTGCAGACCAGCAGCATTTGGGTGCTTGGTGCACCGAATTGGCCGGGGCCAAGCGTTCCTGGCAACTCGCAGGAGCAGGTGTATTTTGGCCCGCTACAGTGGACATTCTCCGGTGGCAACTGGTGGGTACAAGGCGGATTCTGCACGGCGGGGGGACGTTGTATCATTGGCTACTATCCAGGCAGCATTTACCATGGTGGCCAGATGTCGCGCTATGCCACCGTGCTCGAGTTCGGCGGCGAGGTTTCTTCACCAAACCCGCCCGGCTTCTCGCAAATGGGTAGTGGCGCCTTAGCGAATGCGGGCGCAAACTACGCCGCATCGCAATTCGGTTCGTGGTATATGGATTCGTCGGGTAACCAGTTTCCCGCGAATCTCAGTCTCGTCAACTGTAATACCAATTCGTCGTGCTTTACATTTGAGTGCGCCAACTCCTACTGTAGTTCTTTCTATTTCGGTGGTCCGGGAGGCTCTTACTGCCCATAGTGGCACGCGCGGCAGTGCCAAGGCGCCGAGGACCGAACCGGCGCTGAGACTGAGCAACCGGAGCCCCATCGCCCACAAAAGGAAGGAACGTTCGCAGGATCGCGAGCCCCAGCAGGCGGAGATCGCAACGGCCCCGCCTGTTGCCTGCGTAGCTGAAGCGAGCGTAGGTGACCTCGCCTTTGGCCTTGATGAGCGGGCTGCCACCGAGGTTGCCTCTCTGGATCATGGCAGCCGCCGCCTCGACCTCGGGCCGGCGGCCGCGGCGCAGGCGCCGTTCACCCGCGGTGACCAGCGACCGGCGCCCACCAGCTGATCGTGGCCGGCCTGCCATCTCCGCCTCTCCATGGGGACTCTAACCGTGAACCGCCGGAGTGGTCAGAGCATGTTCATGCGCTGGGTCGTCGGGAGCAGGGCCGGAAGGGGATGGCGTTCGAGTGCTCAGGTCGGATGGATCCGGCGCACCTCGATCCGGCCTCCATGCCTCAGGAAAGGACAGCTCCTGGCGAGGCCCAGTGCCTCCTGGTCGCTCGACGCGTCGATGACGAAGAAGCCGTCGGGCGCATCCTGCAACTCCATCGGGGACATCCCGGCGACTCGGGAGGACTTGACGACCCAGCCGCCCATGTCGAGCTTCTCGCCAAGGACGAAGTGCCGAACGCCGAGCTGGCGCCGAGCCCACGCGACGGTCTCGGCGGTCAAGCGGGCATCCGACCATCGCTCCCGGTTGAAATCGGTACCGGGGTGCAGCATCAGCAGATAGCTCGGCACGGCCGGCGGATGGCCAAGGTGGCTCCCCTGGCGGCCCAGCCAGAAACCGGCGAGAAGCAGCGCCAGGCCGGCCGCAACGGCCCCGCCGAGCCGCCAGGGGTTGGGCCGCGGGCGCGCCGCCGCCAGCCGGCCGCTCTCGCGGAGCGCGGCCACTACGCGAGCTTCGAGACCCTTGGGAGGGACCAGCTCCCGGGGCAGGCGTGCCAGCTCCCGTCGCAACCGCTCTTCAGGATCGTTGTCGCCTTCAGTACTCATCGGTGAGGACTCCCACGCGGTCGTTCATGGCTTGCCGCCGGCCCAGTAGGCGCGCAGGGCGCGGCGCGCGCGCGACAGCTGACTCTTCGACGTGCCAGCGTCGATTCCCAGCTGGCCGCCGATCTCTTCGTGGGTCAGGCCCTCCACATCGTGGAGGATGAAGACTTCACGATAGCCGTCAGGTAGCTCCCGGATGGCGCGCTCGAGATCGATCCTCTCCGGACCTTGGCTCGGAGGGCTCCCCGGATCGGCCGCCGGGGTCCCGGCGCTTGCCACATCTCGGCTCGCGGAGCGGAGAACCTCGCGACAGCAGTTGACGGCGATGCCGAGAAGCCAGGTGCGCAGGCTCGATCGCCACGAGAAGCTGCCGAGCGCGCTCGCGGCGCGTACCCAGGTCTCCTGCACCACGTCCTCGGCGTGGCGCCCGGAGCGCCCAAGGAGGCGCAGCACGAGAAGGTACATTGCCGGCGTGTGGCGCTGGAAGAGCGCGCGAAATGCCGCCTGGTCGCGATCGGCAAGGAAGGCCGCGACGAGTGATCTGTCATCTCGCGTCGTCAGATGGGCTCCTGCCGGTGATGAGTGGCGTGCAAGCGGTCGAGGGTTGCATGAACCGCTTCACCGGCAGCAATCAGCCGGAAGCGGTCCGCCACCGGCAGGCGATTCGCCCGGGCCCCGGCGCTGCTGGCCGCCGTGCAACCCTTCGCCGGTTCCCGGCCACTCACCGGACGATGACGCACCAATCATGACCTCGGAGGTGACCGATGCACCCAGTTCGAGCAGCTTCACTTGCGATCGCCTTATCTTGCTTTTCGCCGGCGGGCCGGCTCCTTGCAG
>Ga0307479_10005507_pt1 | contig 11588 bp, 9 predicted proteins | sample atmos_gasesECM4C_FD_203743 | JGI IMG/M metagenome (GOLD analysis project Ga0307479, IMG submission 203743) | Hardwood forest soil microbial communities from Morgan-Monroe State Forest, Indiana, United States - atmos_gasesECM4C_515 | ecosystem: Environmental > Terrestrial > Soil > Temperate... | reverse complement strand
GATTGCAGGCGGGGCGAATATTACTGCAACTTCACGTATTCCGCCTTGGCCGCGACGAGGATGGGAATGTCGGGGTCGGCGTCTTTCCACAGCGTGAGGAAATCCTGATAAGCCGCCTTGGCCTTGGCGGTGTCGCCTTGCATGGCGTAGGCGCGGCCGAGACCGAGACGCGCTAGTGAGCCGAGCGGGCAATTTCCTACGACACCGCGATGGGCGAGAAATTTCTGGAACTCGGCTGCTGCTTCACTGCCCCGGTGTAGTAGTAGATACGCCTGGGCACGCACATAGATGGGATAAAAGAATACGCCACCGTTCACCTGGGGAAGAGGATTGCCGAGCTCCGTGGAAGCTGTTGTCTGTAGTAGTTCGATAGCTTTGCTGGGGTCGTTGTGATTGATTTCGACAGCGGCACGCATGGTGGGCAGCCAATACCCATTAATTACTGTGTTGAGCGGGTTTTGCTTTTCTAGTTCGTCTGCCGTCTCCTGCGCTCCGCCTGAACCGCGAGACCGCGCCTTGGCCAGACCCGCCAGAATCTGAACATCACGAGTTAGAACCAGAGCCATTGCAGAGGCCGTCTCCTCGCGGGCCCGCGTGGCATTGCCGAACTCTGCTTCCCGCAGTGCCGCGTTCATTTGCCACTCAGCAGCCGATTCTTTCTCGTCAGCACCCCGGGCGGATTCGACCGCACGTCGGGAGAATTCCCTCGCCTTCCCGAGATGTCCGGAGAACGCCTCAGAGTCAGACTGATAGGAAAGCAGGATGTCCTCGATCCCCGGCTTACCTACAGCCCAAACCATTTGGCGCTGCATTTCTGCCGCGTCGCCTTGAAGGAAAGCGACGCAATACATGTTGAAGTGCAAGGAGGCGCTGTCAAGTCGGCGCGCCATCGCTTGCTGATATGTGGCTCTCGCGTCGTCGAAACGATTAAGGAAAAAATAATACTGCACGAGGTCGCCGTAGGAGTCGCTACTGCCGGGGTCCAGACGCAGCGATTCAAGAGTCTCTGCGACGGCCTTGTCATATTGCCCTAGATAACCGTAATTAACCGACAAGTTGTGGTGAGGTCCGGGGCTCCGGGGATAGGTCTGTGCCCAAAGCATATAGGTCTCGTTGGCCTTTTCCAACTCCCCTGTGACAAAGGTGTAGTAGAAGGCGGCGATGCTAAACTTCTCATGTTCGCTCACCCGGTCCCGCAGCTCATAGGCTTTTTTTACGTTTTCGCTGGCCGAGGCAGTTTCTCCGAGATTGGAGTACGAAGCCCCAAGCGAAGCGTAAGCCTTGGCGAACTTGGGGTCGAGTTCGATTGCGCGCTTGTAGAACGGGATGGCTGCGGTGTCGCCATTTTCGCGCTGGGTCTTGTTCCCCAATGAGTAGGCCTTCAAGGCTTCGAGCGAAGGTGTGGTGGCCTGGTCAAGAGGAGTGTCGTATTTCTGAACGGTGCCGAAAGATTCGCCCACCTTTTCTCGCAGTTTTATCGCGGCCTGGTCCAGAGCTTTCAGCACGTCTTCCTCTCGCGCCGCCTGCACCTGCTCCTGAGATAGTAGGTCACCCGTATTACAGTCCACCGCGCTCAACCCTAAGACGTACTGGGCGCCCAGACTTGCGATGGAGCCACTCAGGTATGCCCTACTCCCGGTTCGTTGGCAGAGGTCGCGTGCAGTGTCCGGCACGAGCCGCTCGCCGGGGGAGCGTCCCATCAGCTTCAGGGTATCCCGAACTCTCTGTTCGGACAGTATATTGAGGAACGGCGACTGCGCCAGTTGCACCGCCAACCCTTGGCGGAGCGTGTCGTCAAAGACCGAGTCGCCCGTAGTGTTCGCAAAGTCCGCAAGGACAATCGTGTCCTTGTCGGTGAGCTTCGGTACCCGGCGGAAATAAAAGTAGGTGCCCACCGCGAGCGCCAACAATCCCATGAAAATAAAAGCAATCAATATTCTTCGGATTCCTAGCGACTTTTCCGCGCCCATTGATGCACTCGTTGCTGCTGGAAGCCTTGTGGACTCGGTATCGCGTTTCAATCGTTGAAGATCAGTCCGAATATCTGCGGCATTTTGGTAACGGAGCTTCCGATCTTTTTCCAACGCCTTGTTGACAAGGCGCTCTAGCTCGGGCGGCAAGTTAGAATTCGCTTGTGTCACGGGCGTAGGCGTTCGATTCAGAATCCGATCATGCACGACAGCAGCGGTGTTACCGGGGAACGCCATTCTGCCAGTGGCCATCTCATACAGCACCGCGCCGAAAGAGAACAGGTCTGTTCGTGAATCCAGTTCCTCGCCGCGTGCCTGCTCAGGCGACATATATGCAACCGTGCCCACCGTGGAACCGGGGCTAGTCAGCAACGTCTCCTCGGTCGCTGTCGGCATCGTCGAGATTCCATCAGACTCAGGAACGAACTTCGCCAATCCAAAATCGAGGATTTTGGCGTTGCCCTGTTTGGTCACGAAAAGGTTCGCTGGTTTTATGTCTCGATGGATGATGCCTAGAGCATGCGCTGCCCTAAGCGCATCAGCAATTTGGGTCGCCAGTTCCAGTATTTCGGGAAACGCGAGCGGTTTGCCAGAAATACGGTGTTTCAAGGTTTCGCCGTCCAGAAACTCCATCGCGATGAATTGCTGACCGTCGTGCTCACCAATGTCATAAATTGTGCAGATGTTCGGGTGATTCAATGCTGAGGCGGACTGCGCTTCGCGGCGAAAACGTTCCAGCGCAGCGGAATCGTGAAGCATTTCTGACGGCAGGAATTTCAATCCAACGGCGCGATGAAGCCGCGTATCTTCCGCTTTGTAAACAACGCCCATCCCGCCGCCGAGTTTTTCGATAATTCGGTAATGCGAGATGGTCTGTCCGATCAGAGATGGGAAATCCGTCATTGGCGGCAATCTTGATTTCATTTAGACAATAAGTCAATCAACCTACTCAACCTACATGGCTGCGGTGTCCGTGTTGGCACACGAGTTAGCGATGTTGCCGCTCGGGTAGCCGAAAGCAGCGAGACCCGTTCGACTGGGTTCGTTTGCTCGGGAAGTGAGCGACAGTACCCGAGTTTCCAGTTTCGCTTATCGGGAACTTGGATGGGATCGTCCGGTACAATCCGATCAACGGCCGTGCATTTCTTCCTTGGGTTATTACAGCTTCGCGTATTCCGCCTTGGCCGCGACGAGGATGGGAATGTCAGGATCGGCGTCTTTCCAGAGCGCGAGGAAATCCTGATACGCCGCCTTGGCTTTGGCGGTGTCGCCTTGCATCTCGTAAGCGCGGCCTAACTGAAGGTGAACGAGAGAGGCGAGAGGAAAATTGCCAACGATTGTGCGGTGGTCGATTAACTTCTGAAATTCCACTGCGGCTTCCTTGCCCTTGTTTAATGCCAGATATACCTGACCACGAACATACGGAGGACCAGCGCACCTCCTGCTCGGGAGTGACAATACGCTACCCAGGCCGAAGCGGTCCGCGCAGCCGATGCAGAACGCTGGCGACAGATCAGCGTCTCCACTGACGCGGACGCGACCGAAACTTCTGGAAGTGCAGCAGCGACTGCGCGATAAATGAATTTCGAAGGTATTCTCCACGCGCCAAGAAAAATCGAGGACATCGATGAAACTCACTACGCAGCTAAACCCACAGCATCACAGTCGCAGATTTCTCTTGAAATCGGGTGTCACGGGCCTCTTCTCGTTTGTCGTTCCCCCGTCGAACAACGCCTTCCCAGATCAACCGCCTCCTACTGCAAACGGCGGTACCGATCCGTATCCGATTCCTTGGCTGGATAAGAACGGCAGTCACAATCAGCCGGCAGGCCCCAATCTCGAACCATCGCACGTTTATCACTTCAAGGGTCGTTTCGCTCGCTGCAGCACCTTCACCGGCATGGGGACCGACAATCAAGGAAATCGTGTCGCGTTTGGCAGCCCAACGACAGACTACGGCGTGATGCAGGGCGAATACTGGGCGGCTCGAGCAGTACAGAAGGGGACGTTCACCCATATATGACTAACCCTGTTCCAGGGACCGGCGGTCCCTGCAAACCAGATCCACGACCTTCACCCTCCCATTGCGCCCTCCGGACTCTACTGGGTTGTTCCTGCGCCGGAGCACGGCTTAACAATCAGCCCCGATGGCAGCACCTTCACTCTGGAAATGCAGAACGTCCCGGTCGTTGGCCAGCCTCGGTGGCCGGCTTTGGATTCCGTCGCAACTTCCGCGAAGATGACATTCAAGATGGTCTGGAAATCAACAGGGGATCGCGTCGCTTACGACAATCCGAGTAGACAATTTCGCTTTACCGGGTTTCGCGCTTCGTGTCAGCTCGAAGCGCAAGTTGAAGTGCCGTCAATTGGATTTTCGTGGAAGTCTGATCCACTTGAGAAATCGCGGGCAGATTTCGCGATCATCGGCGAAGAAGTGAATGGGCGGTACCACGAATAGTATTCCCGATGAGAACTGAAACCCATTTGCCGAGAACCGTTGCTTGCTGTACATGTCGCGACCCGGAATTCAACATTGAGTAAGGAGCAATGGAGTCTGCGATCATGAAGCGCGCTTTGTCGTTTCTGGTTTGGACCCGTTACACGCTGGGAGTGGCGGTGACCGTAGGAGTTGTCGTCGTGATATTGCATTCTCAAAAGCGCGTTGTCTTCGCAGCGAACGCCACTCTTGTCGACGAGGGTCCCATGCCTGACTTGGACGGTGCCATCGGCTGGCTCAACTCGGAACCCTTGAATCGTAAGTCGCTGCGGGGAAAGGTTGTGCTGGTCGATTTTTGGACTTACACCTGTATCAACTCTCTTCGGCCCTTGCCTTACGTGAAGAGCTGGGCTGCAAAGTATAAGGATGCGGGCTTGGTTGTGATCGGCGCGCACACGCCGGAATTTTCGTTCGAGCACGAACCGATGAACGTAGAAACTGCCGTGCGCAGTTTGAAGGTTACTTTTCCGGTGGCCATCGACAGCGATTATAGGATTTGGCGGTCGTTTGATAACCAAGCTTGGCCCGCCCAGTATCTCGTCGACGCGAAAGGACGAATTCGCTACCACCACTTTGGGGAAAGCGACTATGGCGAAATCGAGCGCGTCATCCAGGAACTCCTGAAGGAAAACGGAGCAACGGCCCTGGCTTCTGACACGACTGGCGTATCCGCTGTTGGAATCGAAGCCGCTCCTGACTGGACGGATGCGCGATCTCCCGAAACTTATATCGGATATCGCCAGGCCCTGAATTTCGCCTCGCCCGAAAGAGTGCATAAAGATTCGGTCCAGGTTTTCACCGCGCCCGCGAAACCCTCGCTCAACCATTGGGGATTGAGCGGGTCGTGGAACGTCAATGCCGAGAGCGCCGTGCTCCAGACAGTACCTGGAAAGATCGTGTTCCGGTTCCACAGCCGCGACCTGCATCTGGTGCTGGCTCCTGCGAAGGACGCCAAGCCAGTACGCTTTGTCGTCAGATTGGATGGTGCTGCTCCCGGCGAAAATTGTGGCGTTGACACTGCCCCGGACGGCTCCGGCGAAATTCGAGAGCCCCGACTCTATCAGCTCATCCGGCAAAGAGGTCCAATCGTAGACCGAACCTTCGAAATCGAGTTCCTCGATCTTGGCGTTCAAGCACTTGATTTCACGTTTGGTTAGAGACTTCGGGAATCTGTGATGCTGGTCACAATTTTCACGGTGTGCGGCTCGGAACGGCCACGGAAGGCATGTGTGTCACCAAATGGAACTTCGCAGAACGGGCATGCGCTATCGATCAGGCGTGCAAGAAATTAAGAGCGCCGCCGATGTCAATGCAGTGAGACATCGCGTCGCCGACTTCTTGACGCGATTCAGACAAAGGGACGCGTTTTGTCGCAATGAGACTCAGTCATAATGTTAACTAGGAAGAGTGGCGAAAAAGAGATGCCATGGCTCTTGATCGCGTTCGTTGCTCCGAATTGAACCGTCGGCGTTGGCTAGAACTAGGAGTCACTTCCGCTTTGGCGGCGTGGCTACCCGGTACGCGGGTGGATGCGCAGTCTGCACCACAATTCTGTGCTCCTCCGATCCCGCAGAATCACGAACCGTCCAACGGCGGCCCGTGCCCATACCCGATTCCATGGCTCGACAAGAACGGCAATCACAATCAGGCTGCCATGCCGAGTGTCGAACTCGTGTGTTTGCTCTGACACTTACATTTGAGTCCCCTTCCCCGAGATTCGGCCTGGGATTCAGTCTTTTGCTCGAATTCTTCCGGGGATCGATAGAGCGCGACGATGGAGTTTTTTGACAACAAAGAGAACAGCAAAAAGAATTCTCACCACCAAGCGAAAATCGCTCACACAAGAGTGCGGATGGAAGGGTGGCGACAGAGGTGGCTTGGCGAAACGGAAAAAGAGAAGATCATGGCAACAGAAAAAACCCTTGCTAGGGACCGGCCTGCTCATGGAAGGACTTGGGCCCACGTGAAGTTACCCTGATTCGCCGATGTGATTCCTGTGAACGGACTCACGCGCAAATCAATGGTCTGCTTGCAATCGCAGTGTGGCTGCCGCATCAGAGTCAGCCTGCCGCGGGGCGGGTGCACAGGCGGTTTTTGCGTCGAGCGTTTTCATAAGATCCAGGATCATGTGAGCGACGCACCCATCGCCGGTCGCCGTATTGATCATAGCGTGGTAGGCGGTGCGATCGGGCCATTCGACGCCGAAATATTTTTGGATGAATTCGACGCGCTCGCGATCGACAGTATCGACGCGCTCTTGCGCTTCCTTCTCGGTTTTGCCGCGTGCTATGAGGCGGCGCACTTTAGCTTCCCTGGAGGCATAAAGAAAGACGCGGAGCGTGTCCGGGCGATTCCTGAGAAAGTGCTGCGAGCCCCGTCCCACGATGACGCAGTTACCGTTTTTCGCGGCGTGTTGAACGACACGTTCGGTAATCTTCAAAATGCTTTCGCTGTCGACGACGTTCAGCTTGTGCGCATTGAGGCTTCCTTCGTAACTCCCGCGCAAAAAGGATTTGAAGAGCCGGTAATAGAGTGGGTCGGTGCGTTCCTCGCGAACCTGGACGATGTCCTTGGGGCAATTTGCCAGCCTGGCGATCTCCTCCGTTAGGTCCTGATCCCAAAGCTTCCAGCCCAGTTGCTTAGCGAGTAGTTGAGCAATTTCCCCGCCGCCGCTTCCATATTCCCGTTCAACTGTAAGTATTCTGATCATCTGGGTCCCTTGAACCCGCTTACATCCAAATACGATCCTACTGCAAATGAGTTCGTTTCGCTCATTCCGCCAGCACTCTGCCGCCGCCGGGATCATTCTTCTTCAGTAGAAAAGCAAGGAAGAACATGATCCCCGAGACCACACAAAGAACCATAAAGATGTCGATGTAGGCCAAGGTGGTGGCCTGCGCTTGCACTCCCTGGTAAATCGTGGCCACGGCTCGTGAGTAAGCCTCATGTGCGCCTAGACCCGAGTGTGCCAAACGCTGGGCAAGACCATTTGCTTGATTTTGAAAGTTGGGATTGTCGGGCCGCGCGTATTCGACAAGCCGCGCTTGATGGAGTTGCGCGCGACGCGCAACCAGCGTGGTAACCATCGAGGTTCCGACGCTGCTTCCGATATTGCGCATGAAGTTGGCGATCCCAGCGACGGCGTTGTTTTTTTCCGGCGCAATACCGATATAGGCGACCAGCGTAATCGGAGTGAATAGGAAGCCCAAACCAATGACCTGAGCGATGCGCAGCAAAGTGGCGGCTTTGAAGCTGATCTGCAGGTCGATGCGCTGCGTCGAATAGTACATGGCGACCGACAAGGCTAGCCAGCCGAAGGCAATAAGGTGGCGCGCCTGGATCTTCGTCGTAAGTTGGCCCACGATGGGCGTTTGAAAAAGCAAGACGAGTCCTCCGGCGGAAAGCGCAAAGCCGGCGAGTTGCGAGGTGTAACCGACGAGAGTTTGCAGGAATTGCGGCATCAGGACCAGGCTGCTGAATAACAGGATGCCCAGCATGAACAACATCAGGCTGGCGCTGGCGAAGTTGAAACTCTTGAACATGCGGACGTCGATGATGGGCGTTTTTTGAAACCACTCCCATATCACCAGGGAGATCAGGCAGACGGTGGCGACGACGATGAGCGTCGTGATGAAGCGCGAGCCGAACCAATCATCTTCCTGGCCCTTGTCGAGCAATATTTGCAGCGCGCCAATACCCAGAGTGAGCAGAGCGATGCCGATGTAGTCCAGTTTCACGCCTGCCGACCTGATGCGAGCCAAATAGGGCGGATCTTCAACGACGCGGCGCACCAGAAACCAGGTCACAATCCCAACCGGGATGTTAATGAAAAAAATCCAGCGCCAGGAATAGTTGAAGGTGATCCATCCGCCGAGGGTGGGACCGATCGTGGGAGCCGTAATGGCGGTAATGCCGTACAGGGCAAATGCCAAGCCGCGCTGGTGAGGCGGAAAAGTATCGGCGAGAATGGCCTGAGCCATGGGCTGCAAGCCGCCGCCGCCCGCACCTTGCAGCACGCGGAAGAGAAGAAGAAAACCGAGACTCGGCGCAAAGCCACAAAGCAGGGAACTCACCGTAAAGATACCCAAACAGGACATGAAGAAACGCTTTCGTCCGAAGGTGTTGGCGAACCATCCGCTGATCGGGAGAATGATGGCGTTTGAAACGAGATACGACGTGAGAACCCACGTGCTCTGGTCGTTGCTCGCGCCCAGATTGCCGGCCATGTATGGCAGTGCGACATTGGCGATGCTGGTGTCGAGAACTTCCATGAACGCGGCCAGCGCCACGACCACAGCGATGAGCCAGGGATTGAATTTGGGCTTCCAGATGTCCTGGTCGATGGTAATGGCGGCGGCGCTCATTGGAGGTAAACGTCGGGCACGACGTTCATGCCGGGCCGAAGCTGGCGATCGTGATTTTCGCCGGGATCGAGAACGATCTTTACCGGAACTCGCTGCACGATTTTCACATAATTGCCAGTGGCGTTTTCCGGCGGAAGCAGACTGAAGAGCGGGCCAGTCGCCCCAGCAATGCTGTCCACGTGTCCTTTCAGAGTCCGGCCGTTCGAATCGATGTGAATGTCCGCTTTCTGACCCACACGCATGTGCCTGAGCTGCGTCTCTTTGAAATTGGCGGTGACCCACACTTCGTCGAGAGGTACGACCGTGAGCAATTGCTGGCCGGCCTGAACATTCAGCCCCACGACAACTGTCTTGTTCACTTCACCAGAGGCCGGCGCGACGATTTTGGTGTATCCGAGATTCAGCTGGGCTTGCTCCAGCAGCGCTCGCTTTTCCTCGACATCGGCAATGGCCGCGCGAGCCCGAGCCTTGGAAGACGAAACTTGTTGCGGTCCCGTCTCCGCGTATTGATGATTCGCTTCCGCTTGCACCTGGCGGCTCCGCGCTTGCTCGACGAATTGTTGGGCGGCGGATTCGTTCGCGCGCGCGGCTGCGACTGCGGCAGTGCTGGATTTAGCGGCGGCCAGCGCCTGATCGTAAACCTGCTCGGCAACTTCTTTCTTGTCCACCAGCAGCTTGTAGCGCTTCAGATCGTCTTGCGCCTTCACGTCGTTGGCTTGCGCCTGCTCCACTTGAGCTTGCGCGGCGGTGAGCTGCCTCTGCGCGGCGATGATTCCGGCATTGGTGTTCAGGATGTCGGACGCGGTGGATTGCAGCTGGCTCGAACTATTCACCGAAGTTATGGGTACGGTGATGTTGAGCGATTGCGCGGTCGCCTCAGCACTGGCGAGATTCGCCTGGGCCTGCGCGACGGCGACTTCGTAATCCTTTGGGTCGATATCGACGAGTACGGTGCCTTTCTCGACCCACTGGTTGTCGTCCACGTTGACCTTCACCACGTAGCCGGAAATTCGCGCGCTTACCGGATACAAGTGGACATCCGCTTGGGCGTCGTCGGTGGATTCATAGCTGCTGAGGTAGCGCCACAAAAACACGCCCCCAACAAGCACCACGAGGATGACAGCCAGGATCACGACGTTTCTGCGGCGCTTCGCGTTCGGGCGCACCGGGAGTGTATAGCTCCTGTCCGCGAGAGGCGACGCGTCGGCAGGGGATTCTCTGTCTGCTTCATTCACCGAAGGGGGTGGGTTCTCGTCCGCCATGTTCATTGTCCTTTGAAATATTCCTTCACGCCTTGTTCGGCCAGGCCGAGAGCACGAGCGAGCGAAATTTTCGCAAAATTATAGCTGTAGAGGCTCGAAATGTACTGTTCGTGGGCGCTCGCAACCGCCTCTTGCGATTGCACCACCTCCACCGTATCGGTCACGCCCGCACTGAAACGATCGCGCGATTGGAGCAGAGTCTCTTCCGCCAAGTCGATGTTGCTTCGCGCTACGTTCACGAGCTCCGCCGACGATTGGAGGTTGTACAGCGCCGTGCGAATATCGGCGTCGATCTGCGCGCGCAGATTATCCAGGCGCTCGCGGGTCTGTTGGAGTCTCGCATCGGCCTGCAAAACGTCTCCGTGGACGCTGCCTCCCTGAAAGATGGGAATCGAGAGCGTTCCGCGGACATCGAAAACTTGCGTTGCCGTGGAGGGATGCGACCCAGCCGTGCCAACGTCCGCGTTGAAAGCAAGCGACGGAAGATATCCGGCGACCGCAGCTTTCCGCGAGAACTCCGCAGCGCGTACGTCGGTCATGGCCGCGAGGTAATCGGAACGCGCTGCGTAGGCGCGTTTCAGGGCCTCTTCTATAGTGATGCTGTTGAAGGGCTGGTACGGCGACTTATCCGCAAGTTCGAATTCCTGCCCGGGAGCCAAGCCAATCACGCGAGCCACCGTAAGCTTCTGGATGGCCAGGTTGTTCTTCGCCTGAATCAACTGCTGCTGGCGGGTCTGGAGCTCGACCTTGGCTCGTAGTCCATCGATAGCTGGCGAGGTTCCCGCGTTTACTTGGTCGTTTGCCTGATCGAAAAGCGCCTGCGCCGTCTTAACCTGTGCTTCCGCCGTTTCGATCCGGGCTTCGTCGGCGATGGCCTGCAAGTAGGTATAACCTACGGCCAGCACAACGAGATCGCGCGCGTCTTTGAACGTATATTCCGCGGATTTCAAGCTCTGGCTAGCGGCGCGGGTAGCGTTGATGGACTTCCAATCAAACAGAGATTGGGTTACAGATACGCGCGCGTCAAAATACGAGAAAGGGCCATCGGATGGCGGAATCTTGGCGCCAGCAATACTTGTAATGCCAAGCTGAGCGAGATTGATCTCTGAAACCGCAACGTAAGGAGACGCCGTCACGTGCGGCAGGAGCGCGCTCAATTGTTCCCAACGTTGGCCGCGGGCCGAACCAATTTCTGCACTTGAGAGGAGCGCTCCGAGATTTTGCTTCAATCCGCGATCGATGGCGTCTTGCAAGGAAAGCGACATGACTCCGGGAACGAGCCTCGCCGACACGCTGCCGGCGAATGGGCTCACTCCTTGTGTTCCGGGTATGGCTTGGCCTGGCGTGCTCGAACTGGTTGTTGCATTAGATTGCGCAAAGGATGGTGCTGCTCCGTACAGAAAGACACCCGCCAGCAAAAGCATGCAACTCGATCCGAAGCTGAGCTTCACGGGAGCCTCCTCGGCCTCGCATTTGGTTCAGCGGCAACGCCAGG
>Ga0307479_10005506_pt1 | contig 11589 bp, 9 predicted proteins | sample atmos_gasesECM4C_FD_203743 | JGI IMG/M metagenome (GOLD analysis project Ga0307479, IMG submission 203743) | Hardwood forest soil microbial communities from Morgan-Monroe State Forest, Indiana, United States - atmos_gasesECM4C_515 | ecosystem: Environmental > Terrestrial > Soil > Temperate... | reverse complement strand
GTCCGCACTTCATGATCAGGGCCTGGCCCAGTACGTTCAAGGCTTTCGCGACAAGTATCCGATGGTGGCCACTCAACTAAACCCGGGCAATCCCGATGGTGTCGATACCTCTAATGTTGAGGCAATTGTTGCCTCGACTGTCGTGGATGGTCTTCGCCTCAAGGCCGCCTCGGACGCAGGCAAGCTCGCCGTTGGAAGCGATTGGGGTGACAATCTGCCCGGTCCCGACAACACAGATGACCAACAATCGATCACGCAAATCCTGCAAACGCTCGACGGTTACGCCGACGCTCTAACCGAACTCTCCCTCGCTGAAGCGGTGTACCAAACCGTGCGCGGCAACTTCTCACGTGCTGGCGGCCTCATGGATGCAATTTCCAAGGGGCAACGCCCTCCCGACCCAGAGGTCATTAACACACCGCGCGGAGGCGTCGATGTAACTCACCGCGTCCCTTTGCTCTTTGCTGGCTCACCAGCGCAGAATGTTTGGACCAACGTCTCCCCTCGCGCTCGCGCCGCTGCCGAGCCCTGGTTGGATGGGTGGCTCAGCTCGCTTCTGCCCGATCCAAAGAAATCGAACCAGAATCCACCCGCCGTCTTTTGCCAGGTCCGTTACCATGACCACACCCTGAGCAATCCCGATCAATCCCCACAAGTTTCACTTGGGGACCTGGATTTGGCTCCCCTCGATTGCCTGGCCATGGGCGAAAATTCCATTCAGGTTCCCCTGAAGGGACCCCAGTCTTCTACGGGACCACAATCTTCTGCGGCACCTCAATTTTCTAGCGGTCCGCAATTTTCCGAGCTCGAATACCGCATCCTCTACGCCGCAGGCGTCACCCCAACCGCCGACCCGCAAAGCATCACCATCGATTACGCACCCACGCCTGCGCCGTCCATGTCTTTTCCCAACCTGCTGTTTCTTTGGAGGACTTTCCGAGCGCTGATCAATGGCGCGCGCCCCCTTACTCCCCAAGATCTCACCGTTCCGGAAAACAAGCTGGTCACGCCGGACGATTTTATTAATCTGCCTGGACTGTTGAGTCGGGCCCAAGGCGCGCTCAACATCCTGACTCAAGATACGAAAACCTTGCAAGATTCGATGAACGGCGTTGCCCATGCGCCGACCCTTCCCATCCAGCTTAAGGCTTGCAGCTACTATGGTGTACCTGGTTCCGTTCCCTATTCGAAATTTGCCGCCGATCCCCGCCTTGCCGATCAAGCAAAGTTTGTGCACGACGCACTTCAAAAGCGCGTCGACACCGCCAAGCCCTTGGTTACCAGCACGGCCAGCTCAAAAGACCTCTTGAACGCTTTCCAGATCATGTTCGGTAACGACTTCGTGGTTCTTCCCGACATTCTCACCTCGCCGATCCCGGCCAATCAGGCCCCCTCGTGGATACCAGGCGCCTTCGCGCAGTCCTCCACCCTATCCGCTTCCGATCCTGCGGCTCCCTCGCGTTGGTTTACGCAACTCACATACGTCCGCCCGTCCATGGCCAGGCTTGATGCCGCGCTGAATCTTGCCCGAATCATCGGTGTCTCCAATGCATTCCTGCCCACCTTGCAGCTCGCACAATTGCGCATAACTGACAGCGACACTTGGCTGGGTCTACCCTTCGATCCGGCGAAACCGCCGGGCAAAGGCCGCGTCGCTTTTGAATGCTTTACACAAGGCGGCGACCCCACCAACGCCAGTACCTACGCCGGCCTCATGGTCGATCAGTGGGTCGAACGCATCCCCTCTCCACAAGAAAGGGCTGCCGTGGCTTTTCATTACGAAGAGCCAAAGGCCCGGCCACCGCAATCTTTGTTGCTGGCTGTTTGTCCCGACGAGAGTGAAACCTGGGAACAAGAACTCGTCCTGGCCATACTTCAAGAAGCCTTGGAACTCGCCAAAATTCGCACGGTCGACCTCGATAGCATCCAGAGAGTCGGTCAGATCTTGCCGGCTCTCTATTTTCCCCTGAACTTGCAAGGAGCCACTATCTCCGCAAACTTCGCCCTCCTTCAGGAGCTTCTCGGTGCCTAAACAAACTGTTGCAGAAGTCAGTCCGGGTTACCCGTCCGTCACTTCGTGGACCAGAATTGAGCCGCTGCCACGCGACGCGCTTATGCAGCGGAGCTTGCAAGCGCAAATCTGCGATCCCCTTTTCATGCTGGCTCGCCAGTTCCAGATGGGAGAGTTCCTGGGAGAGGACGCGGGCTCTCCATTCGATGCAAGCATGCTGGTGGAGTTCCGTACCGTCACCACCTATCGGCCCGGTGAGGATGACAGCAAGACCATCAAACTTGATAAGTTAGTGCCGATTGAGCCCCATGTGGAGCGCGAAGCAGTAGTTCTTCGTTTGCGTGGCTCGGTTCAGTTGGGTTTATATTTCGAGTCCCTCATTCTCCAGGGCATCAACCCGCCCGATAGCCTGATCAGCGCCTACCGCGCCTCTTTTCCTATTGGTGCTGCCCCGCCCGATCCTGGTTTGGCGCCCGTGGATGCGCTTACTTACCGTTCTCTTGTCGCTGGCAAAGTAACCGATGGCGTGGCTTTGTATCCCAGCGTTGTAGCATTTCTCCAGCAACAAACGCCGCGTCAGAACTGGAAGTGCGCCCTGCCAACTCTCAATTTACAGACGCCGCCACCTCCTCTGCCATCGGGGAGCGACACCCCAGCCATGCTGACAGTCTTGTGGGCTTTCGCATGTTACAGACAAGCGCTTTTCACCGAGCCTGCCAATGACTCGCCTTGGCAGTCCACGAAGCTTGACTACGATTTTGGGTTGGGCTCTCCCACTACAGATCAAAATCTCCTGCTGGCCTCCAAGGATTTTCCCGGTGGGCATGTGGATTGGTACTCCTTTTCCATGGATACTGCCGCAAAAAACGACGCAGCCACCAGCAATCCTGCCTCCGTCAACCCCGTTCCCTTCGATTTCCTGCCCAATCACGTCGTTTTTCGCGGCATGCCCGACTCGCGTTGGTGGAACTTTGAGGACAGCGTCACCGACTTCGGCCAGCTCGACGCTGATCATGTCGACTTAGCCAAGCTTCTGGTCATAGAGTTTGCTCTCAACTACGGAAACGACTGGTTCTCCGTACCTATACCGGTAACGGTCGGCCCCACGACGGATCCCTCCAATCCAGGCGCCTCGACAGATCCTTCCAATCCGCAGGGAACTCTGAGCCGCGTCCTCTCACTGGTAGTCACCGATACATTCGGCGTCCGAACCTTGATCCGCCCGGCCGAGCAAACACAAGTGAAGCCGGGCGAACGGCCCTGGTCCATGTTCAAACTTTCCGGAAACCATGCCCGCTCTGATTTTATTGCCCTTCTGCCGACTCTTGGAGTCGTCGACGACGCACCTGTCCTCGAAGACGTTCTTTTCCTGCGCGATGACATGGCCGCAATGGCGTGGGCCGTCGAGCATCATCTGCAGGGCGATTTGGATTCTCCCCTGGACGCACATGAGCTGTATTTGCAGACCGTGCAGCAAAAGCAGTATTCGGGCCCAACCTATACTCCGGGCGGACCAGAAATCTATTACACCATCGAGACGCCGCCGCCCTATAACTGGATCCCTCTGGTCCCGGTTCAGTCGCTCGAAGGCGCGCCCTATTTGCGGCGCGGCGCGCTGGCAATTCCCGATCCTTCGTCTACAAATGGATTCAAAACGCTGACCGCGGAAGCTCTCATTCTGGAGCCAAATAGTTCTTTCTTTTTTGTCGTCGACCACGCTGTTTCTCGTGCCGGGCGTCAGGTGTCGCGTTATTTTCGCCGCACCCGCTCTTTCGACGGTTCGACGTTGCTCTGGCTGGCCCGAAAATCCGGCATCGGTCGCGGGATGGGGTGGTCCGGCCTCCGTTTCGATCTGGTTCGCGACATTCCCAAGCAACCAACCGCTTGATCAACTCCGGACGCTCGCATCCACAGAATGGGTTCCCGCGGTTTGCGCGCGCGGCTATAATCTAATTGACTCCATGACCCGTCAGGTACAAATCGTCCTCGCGAAGAGCCCATCAGCCCAAGACGCACAGGGAACCGCGCGCCCCGGCTTGCTTCATCGGACGAAGCTCTTATTTGGCGGGCTGCTGTTGGCCGCAGTGGCTATCGCAATTCTCATACTTGCCGTGTTCCTGGGCTCCATCCTGGCTGCTGGTATCTTGATCATTTTGGTGATCGCTGTTGTGGCATCTACTCTGAAATCGACGATGCTCAAAGGCCGGAAATAAGATCTGTTTGCGGGCGGCTTTCTGAAAGCCGTAACGTTTTTCTTTTAGGCTGCGATTTTCCCAACCGCTGGGGACCGACTGACATTTAGGGTATACCGAACCAAGCCTCGGAAGGTCGAGGAAGGCGTAGAGACTGGATGGCGAGCATCCCGTTACGCGGGATGAAGGTACAGTCCGAATCTCAGCGAAAGCTGAGTCAGATCGCACCACCCGAAGGTCGTAAGTTCAAATCTGACCCCAGTAACCATTTCGTGATCCACAGGACCGGGACGTCAGCCTTGGGGTGGGCGGGGCTATCCACCGCATCGCGCGGGTCCTCGCCTGCTATCGTTTATTTCCCTAGCCAATCCCGAGGGTGCTGATAGGCGTGGGCGTGACCGGAGTATTGTCGAGGCGTGTCGATGATGACGGACAGCTAATTGTGCGCGAGTTGCTAGCCACATGACAAGGACATCCGGGACCTGATGGGGGCCCGGGACCTTTATATAGCGGAGGTCTACGACGTCGGGCGGGATGGCGCGACCTAAAAGCCCCACGGCCGGGTTTTCTACCTGGAACGCTGTAACGCAGTTCGCGTGCAATTTAAGAAATTCCGTTTCGTTCACTGAGAGCCGCCTTTCGATGGGCTTAATTCGAGAAACTGTTGACAGCGACTGCTTCCGTATTACAGATTTGGAAGACTGTCGCCAGTCTGGTGGTTTGCAAGACTTCCTGGAACCTACAGCCCAAGTTACACAGTTTGAGCGATGCGCCCTGGGCTTCTGCGCTCAAGTGTGCCGCGAATAATGTGCCCAGGCCCGCGCTGTCGATAGACTTAATGAGCTCCATGTTCACGACGATTTGTTTCTTTCCTTCGGCGATCAAGTTCTTCAATTTGTCACGCAGAGCATCTTCCTCGTCACCGAGCACGATGCGACCGTCGAGTGTTACAACCGAAGCTCCGTTCGTTTCGCTGTTGGTTATCTTTAGTGACATTGCGCGCCCCTTACTGCACTACCGGAAACCTATCAAGGGAACGGGATGAGAGGAAGACAGATGCCTACGAGTGTATGCGTGAGTGAAAGGCACCTGTAAGTAAGCGCGCAGTAGTTCTCGCGTCACCCATGATCGATACGAGAAGGGTAGCATTTACGAGATAACGAAACTGTTCCATTTGACACAGTTTTGTTTCCGCTCGCCGCTTTCAAACCGCCTCCCTTTTTCTTCTGAAGCCATCCTGGAGTGTACACAACGGGACAGACACAAATCATCGCAGCGTTTAGCATCCTGTTGAGGCGCTCGCGTGCAACCTCAACCGCGGAAAAAAGTGGCTCGAGCATATAGAATCGAGGGGTCTATATTTCTGTATCGTTCGGCACCGAGAGGTCAATTCAAAGCGGAAAGATCGCTCCTCCCTGCGGAGCGGTGGTGGAGAATGGCCCTTGGGGCCCCGCTCTTTCTGCGGACACTACTTCGACTTGTTCTTGTCTGCCCCCATCGGCATAAGGGTCCTCCGATAACACTGCGCAAATCAGTCCCATCCAACGCAACTGGATGCCGACCTGTCGATGGCCGAGGAACCAACATCACTTGCCTGGATTGCGGTCAAATATTTGCTTACAACTACAAGACTAGGCGACTGGTAGATTTCTGGGGCGTCCATGACACAGAAGCACTAGAAGAAGTTCGTCGGAGAGTTGATGGATTCTTTTCGCCTCTTCGACGTCTCGCGGTAAGGGTCGGCAGGCTAAATATGAAGATTCCGATGAGTCAGCTTTTCAGGTCCGTGAAGGGACCAAGCAAAGATCAAATACGCGAAGCCAGGTTAAATAACTGAGTTCAATTTGAAAAGTTTGCGACAGCGGCTGCTTCCGTATTGCAAACCTCGAAGACGGTCACCAGCTTGGTGAGTTGCAAGAGTTCCTGGAATTTTCTGCCTAGATTGCAGAGCTTAAGCGATGCTCCCTGGGTCTTCGCGCTTACCTGTGAGGCGACCAATGTCCCCAACCCCGTGCTGTCGATATATGTGATGTCGTCCATATTCAGGACGATCTGCTTTTTTCCTTAGGCGACCAAGCTCTTTAGGTTCTCACGCAAAGATTTGCTCTCCTCGCCGAGCACGATGCGACCGTCAAGCGTCACGACGGGAGTGCCGTTCGTTTCGTTGTTGGTTATCTCTAATGCCATGTCGTTACGCTCCTAGGTGCACTGACCATGCAGCCCCTTCCTTCACTCCTGTGAAGGTCCCGCTCTAACCCTTCCAAACGTATTTGCCACACGAGCAGGGGATCGTCTCCGTGGGTTCTTTCTTTTCCATGGGTTGCCGACAAACTGGACAATTCTTGCGCCACATATGAGTTGTCTCTTAGCTTCCGGGGCCGGGCTGCTAAAAGAGAGGCCTTCGCCCTTCAGCAGGTTAAATCAGTGCAAGCCAGAAAACTGTCCAATTAGCGACACCTCCGGTGCGATCAGGGGCGGAATGACTGCTAATCGTCTCGACTGGTGGCGCAAGCTTTTACTTTTTATCTAGTGGGATGAACAGTTTCGGGTAGGCGAGAACGATCATATCTACGAACGTGGAAGTGATTGCGCTACCGCATGCGGCTACTGCGTCACCGCCTTCGCCAGGATACTCACGTTCCAGTTCGGCTGACAATTGCTTGAGGAGGTTAACGTATGCGATATCGCCAGGAGGAGAAGGAGGCATGGCGGGCCAGACAAGCGTTCGAGCGCCCCAATTGTTTACGGTCGCGAGCCGTGGGACAACCGTAGAAAGTTGAGTCCACTTCGACCGTGTGAAAGTGTTCTGCGTAAAACCCGACGTAATCAGCTGATCGCATTCCTTTCGGATAGAGCACGCCGTCCCAACCTGAGGCGGTGAACGATGAGGTTCCGAGAAGGGTAGGTGGATGGTTCACGCCGAGAGTGTATCGAAGGTCCGTGGCGTATTGGGGCACGTGTCCGATTATCAGATAACCAGGGGTTGGCGGTTCCGCCGAGCAAGTCGGGTGCAAAATAACCTCCGAGTGGCCGACCACATCGGAGTTGACACTACTGTTGTTTGCGTTTTAGCGGTTTGCCAATCGCGAGCAGGAAGATGGCACTCTTACCCTTCGCATGCGGTGAAAAGAATTTAATTACATCATCGTCGAAGAAGGTCAGCCCGGTCGCACCTAAATGCTGGGTATACGCAGCCAGGTAGATTCTGCCGCCAATGACACCCGCCTCCAACTGGACGGCTCGGTATCCGCGGTTCCCATATCGCTCGAGGATGCGTTTTAAATCGGCCAGAAAGAAGATGTCCACACAGGCGTCCGCCGGCAGCTCCTGCTCCAGACCAAGGTGATGGGCCTCGGCGCGGAATTCCCCCTCCTTCAAAACCTCCAGCGTGTTGAGCTCACGCCTCACGAAGTATGCGCCCGGGTTGAGTCCCTGCACCGAATGCACGATCAGGTAGAGATCGTTAAGCTGCCCCTGCCCACCCGGAGGCTCAAGGAAATCAGCTGGAAGACCTCGCGTGGCATAGTCGAGAATCGTAGAAAGTTGTGCCAGCGTAATGGACGTCGTCTTATCGAACGTTCGGGTAGAACCGCGGCGCAGGATCACCTCCTCGATCGTGTCCTTCGATTGTTCTTCTTCCGGCTGGCGCGGGAGGCGAACTGCCTCTCCCGCCAAGACGGAAGATGGGAGGACTGGTGGCTTGCCGCGCCAAAGATTTACTTCCTCTGGGGACTCAAGTGAAGACTCGTTGTGTATCGCGAGCATGGCGGCATATTCGACCTCACCCTCAGAAAGAGGGATGGTCTCAAGGCCAAGCGCGGGAACCTCTCTCGCCGCCGGCAGCGAACTCTCCGAAGTGCGCCCGATCGGTACGAGGCAGAAGGAAACCTCACGTCGCGTATCCAGATCAAGTAGGCGGTTCACCTCCGCGTCCACGAACCCGAGCACGATCTCAGCCGACAGCCCTGAAGCCGCGGAGACGGCCAGCAGATTTGCCAGCAGGGTGCCGTTGTCCCAGCCGAAATGGCGATAGGTGCGCGCCTGGTACTTCCAGGCGTTCCGCCAGTAGATCCCGGTGCAGATGATCGTGGCGGGAGCGTGAGTCACTGCAGGTTCCATCACCGTTGCCTGAGCCAGGTTTCCGCGAAAATTACCCTTCCGCAGAAGCCGTAGCGATACATCCGCCGGATTAAAGTGATACACGCCGGCATCCAAGCCCGGGAGATCGCCAGCCACAACATACAGTTCGATCTCGTAGAGAGCTCCGGTGCAAGCAGCGGCGCGAAAGTAGATTTCTCCAAACGGATATGCGCGCTTTTTGGTAATCCCTGCCGAGAAATAAAGGAGCCGCATCAGGTCCTGAACGCCAGGGACCGAATCAGCCCGTGACCGAGGCACTCGTCTTGAGATTGCGAAGAGCGCGGCCACCCCTGTTTGCGGCACGTCCCGCGGAAGTGGAAGAGGCTCTATCTTTGGGTAGATTTTAAAAGGCAGCGGGCGATTCGCCCAGTCCAGGAGGTGAGGACGGTTACGAACACTCCAGTAGGAGTGCTTCGTGCTATCGTGATACTTCCAAGCTGCCTGGATTTCACGGTTGTTCATCGGCCTGCTACGCCAGACTAGCACTTGTAGATACCACGGGCGCATTGGAGTAGGCCATCACCTGGGTAAGACCATAAGAAGTCGCAAGGCCGTCCAGGGAGCAGGGAGCCGGTGACGCTCGTGCCCCATGTGCGCGGAGCCTGATTGCCCGTCCCGGCATTCGCGACGGAAGGACATCCTGCGGTCAGTTGCCAAATGGGAGCAGAGATGAAAGCCTTTCCATTTGGCAACCACTGCGAGGTAGTACACCCGGAATGCGAATCGCTTCGGAGCTTGTGATCCAAGACCAGAGAACTCGGAAGGAATCCATACGCCCGATTAGCGCTGCCAGCTCAACCGGTCGACGCCTAGCCAGGGCAGCGTTTCTCGTTGATCTAACCTTAGCGAGCGATTCCGGCCTTTTTTCAATGTAAGTGTGGTTCGCCTTGAGTGTTGCGTCGACCTATTGAGACCACCGCGTTTATCAGGCATATAGATTGGCTCCGCGCACATACGACCGAGTCGAGGTTGAGATAGCGAGTGGCCAAACGTTTCTCAGAACTGTCCAATTCGGAACAGTCCTGGCGAAATGCAACGGGTACAATAACACTCTCACTCCAGCCCGCAGGGCCCGCGAAGCGAATCTTACAATCGCGACAAACAAGGAGAATCGATGAAGAGAATTTGGATATCGTGTCTAATCGGCTTGCTTTCACTAGGGAGCGCCGCGTGGTCGAAAGCCCAGACGACCGGCGGAACTGAGAAAGCTGTAACTGCGCTCGAACAACAGTGGCTTCAGTCACAAAAGACAAACAATCCTGACCTGGTTGCCCCGTTATTGGCCGACAAGTTCGTGAATACGGGGAATGATGGGAAAGTTACCGACAAGGCCGAAACGCTGGCGACCGCGAAAGCCACCAAATACGACAGTGCCGAGTACGACGATGTCAAGGTTGCGGTATTTGGCGATACCGCCATCGCGACAGGCGGCTTCACAGCTAAGGGCACGGACCCGTCGGGAAAGCCTCTCGACACTCGTGAGCGCTTTACTGACACATGGGTGAAGATGCCGAGCGGTAAGTGGCAATGCGTGGCGAGTCACGGGTCAACAATAAAGATATAGGCACCGATAACGCTGCATCGGAAAGGCCGCTACACGAAGCGGCCTTTTTGTCCATGTGGGTGGGACTAATGACGGCCTCCTAGCGGCGTTCTGATGAATGGAGTTTGAATTGGGAGTTTGAAAACTGATTAGAACTGAATCGACCCAGATGCATTTCCGCATTTTATCCGCGTCTAAAATCTCGCCACTGGCTCTTGGGCATACTTAACCGTCATTAATTAAGGCACGAAGAATGTCAAGGTTGTACTTGACAACCAATGGTTAACCAGTGTACGCTGCTTGCATACCCACAGAGGCAGAACCGCAATCTGCTTGACCTGAGTTATCTGAAATTGCCTTCAGACAGCCCTAAATCTTGAGTGGAGGCTTATATGAGAACCATGAATCGTTTGGAACAACCTTTCCGCGGGGCTACGACCTTGCAGGAACAATTCAATCAAATGTTTGGCAACGGACTACCACGTACCGGCGAGGAGTCGAACTTGACCCCATGGGCGCCAGCTGTTGACATTTTCGAGACCGAGCATGAGCTGGTCGTGAACGCGGACCTGCCAGGTGTGAATCCGGAGGACCTGGACATCCGCGTCGAGAACAACATCGTCACAATTCGGGGCGAACGCAAGTTCGAGAATAAGGTGAACGAGGAAAACTACTTGCGCGTCGAACGCGCGTATGGCTCGTTCAGCCGGAGCTTCTCGCTGGCGAACTCCGTGAATTCGGAGGCGATCAAAGCCGATTATCAGAATGGCGTGCTGACGCTAAGCATCCCGAAGCGCGAGGAAGCAAAGCCGAAGCAGATCAAGGTGAATGTGGGAACGCAATCCGGAAGCCGTGTAATGGCCGCATCGGCTGGCAGTCCCGGCGCCCGCTAAACAGATCAGACCGAACACGAAGTAACCAGGGGCTGGCATTATCTCGTCAGCCCTTTGTTTTTTCCTGTTTCACAACCGCAGTGCCGCAATAAGGATTGCATACCGCCAAGCTTAGCTTCCTAGGTCCAATCGGAGCCCTCAGGAATCTTCGGCACGAGTGCGCATTCCATCGGAAACAGTGCTGTGCATAGTGCGCGCGAACTCCAACGGCACCGGGATTTCCATCCTGAATTTCGATATCAACGTTGCTCATCGCGGAGTAGAAAGTCCCAGGACTGGCGTCTGGTGGAATTTCTCTTTCTCCGGCTTTCGCGGACGTTCGACACGCGCCTTGTCCGCCGTTTGTAGTTTGTGCCTCACATATCAAATTGTCCGCGATAACTGTCGGGGCCGCAGAGATATTTCGTCGCGGATGTCGAATCGTTCAGCGGAAATCGGTCTAATTGATCTTCGTATTTTTCCTTAAATCTGCTGCTCGTGTTGGCGACTCAATTGGCGCAAGCAGCGCAATCAGGTGCGCTCTTAAATCTTTGATTCCTTCTGATTTGGAAATTGCTAAATCGATCCCCAAACTCGAAGCTAAGGCCTGATTGACACCATCCGTATGTATCGTGAACAAGATTATTTTCACGTGGGGTAGGAGCCGCTTAATCACGGGTCCAGCTTCCGCGCCAGTCATACCCGGCATCGTCATGTCGAGCAAAACCAAATCCGGTTGGAGTTCCTTCGCTTTTTCTATCGCTTCGGCACCGTTCTCGGCCTCTCCGCAAACTTCGAATCCCGTATTGGTCTCCACAAATGAACGCAGCA
>Ga0307479_10005505_pt1 | contig 11589 bp, 6 predicted proteins | sample atmos_gasesECM4C_FD_203743 | JGI IMG/M metagenome (GOLD analysis project Ga0307479, IMG submission 203743) | Hardwood forest soil microbial communities from Morgan-Monroe State Forest, Indiana, United States - atmos_gasesECM4C_515 | ecosystem: Environmental > Terrestrial > Soil > Temperate... | reverse complement strand
ATTGCTCTTCGGAGAACCTCGGTGGTTGCGCTTCCGCAGCACGCCAACCGCCGCTGCGATGGCGCTGCTCCCGGAGTTGCTGCCAATTCTCAATCACGAAGCGCAAGGATTCTTCACTTCCCCCGAGCTATTTGCAGATGCCGGCTTAGCCTGCGTTGGCACGCACGATGGGGGAGTCCGGCTGTTGATGGATTTTGGTCCACTGGGGTTCACGAGCATAGCGGCCCATGGCCATGCCGACGCATTGTCGATCTGGCTGGCGATCGGGGATGAATACTTTTTGGTTGACGCCGGGACGTATGCCTACCACTCGCATCCTGAGTGGCGCACTTATTTTCGCAGCACGGCGGCACACAACACGGCATGTGTGGACGGTCGGAACCAATCGGAAATGGCGGGCCGGTTTATGTGGTCTGCTAAGGCGAATGCGCGGCTGCTGCGATTTGACAGCAACTCTGAACAGGTGACCATCGAGGCTGAACACGACGGCTACGCGCGTTTGCAAGATCCCGTCACCCACCGACGCAACGTCAATTTCGACCGTGCCAACGGGGATGTCTCCATCGAAGATAGTTTTCAATGCAGCGGCCGGCACGAGGTCGAGTTGTTCTTTCATATGCATGAAGAAGCCGCTGCTGCGTTCGTCAGGGACGGCGAGGCCCAGGTTAACTGGCGGGGGCGACGCATCGTGTTTTCTTCGCCCGATCGCGATGGCCGCTGGGAGATTATCCGCGGCTCGGAGAACCCCCGACTAGGGTGGCGCTCTCGCCAGTTCAATCAGAAACAGCCCATCGCCACGCTGCGCATTCGCGTGGAAATTGATGGTCCAACCACAATTCGCACTCATCTGAGGGTCAACTCATGAATATCAGCATCGTCGGTTTAGGCTACGTGGGAGCAGTATCAGCCGCTTGCCTGGCTGACTTGGGACATCGCGTCTGGGGTGTTGACATCAATGCGGATAAAGTACGCATCATCAACGAAGGCCGTTCGCCGATTGTTGAGAGTGGCCTTGCCGAGAAGATCGCACAGGGACGACAGGCTGGGTCTCTGTCCGCCACCGTTGATATCGAAGAGGCCTTGCGCGAAACGGAGTTGTGCTTTGTCGCCGTGGCTACTCCAAGTCGCGTCAACGGACAGATTGATCCCGCCCACCTGTTTCGGGCTTGCAAGCAGATTGCGGTGGCCCTTTCGAAATTCGGGAAGAAGCAGACCGTAGTGATTCGCAGCAGCGTGTTGCCATCCATCTTCGACGAGTGCAAGAGCATTTTTGAATCGACGGCGCCTGGGCTGGTCGATTTGTGCGCCAATCCAGAATTTCTTCGGGAAGGTACGGCGATTCGTGACTTCGAGGAGCCACCGTTCACGGTCATCGGCACGGATAGCGCAGCCGCAGAAGCGTCGCTGCGCTCACTCTATTCCGAGCAATCAGCTCCTATTTTCCTGCTTAAGCCGACGGAAGCGTTGATGGTGAAGTATGCCAGCAATGCTTTCCATGCTCTAAAAGTCGCCTTCGCCAACGAAATCGCGGCTGTCTGTCAGCCGGTAGATGTCGACGCAGAAGCGGTAATGAATGTTTTTTGCAACGATAGCAAGCTCAACATCTCTCGCCGTTATCTCATGCCGGGCTTCGCCTTTGGTGGTTCCTGCCTGCCTAAAGATGTCCGCGCGGTTTTACACGCGGGCAAGGAACTTGATTTGCAGTTGCCGCTCATTGCGGCCGTCTTATCGAGCAACGAGCAGGTGGTCGAGCGGGCATTCCAGAAGGTGCGCGCGACAGGCAAGCGGCGCATCGGTCTCATCGGCCTAAGCTTCAAGTCAAACACCGACGACCTCCGGGAAAGCCCATTTGTAGAGTTAGCCGAGCGATTGCTCGGGAAGGGCTACGAACTCAGCATTTTTGACCCGAACGTCGTAGCCGCTCGATTAACAGGTGCCAACAAGGAATACATTGACAGCGTCATTCCTCATCTGTCCCGCTTGTTGGTCCGCTCCCTGGATGAACTACGCAATGCCGAGTTGCTGATTGTGGGACATCACTTCCGTGGAGTGGCGGAGTTGCTGGAGAAGACGCGCTCCTCCGTCATTGACCTGAACGCATACCCAACTGAATCGCGGCCTGCCTCATGGGAGCGCGAACCGGTACTTGAATATGGGAACTAAGCGCAACATTCTGATCATCGTGCAAAACCTCCCGGTGCCAATGGACCGGCGCGTCTGGATGGAAGCTACCAGCCTGCGCCGCCACGGCTTCGGCGTAGCCGTCATTTGCCCGAAGAGAGAGCAGTTCAACGCGAGTTATGAGCTGCTGGACGATATCGATATCTATCGCTACCCGCTGATCTATGAGGCGGGTAGGGGCGTGGCCGGTTATTTCGTAGAGTTCGTATATTGCTGGCTGGCATCACTGTGGCTGGCCCTGAAGGCTTATGCCCACCGGCCGTTTCACGCCATCCAGGGCTGCAATCCGCCCGATACGTTTTTCGCGCTGGCACTGCTGTTTCGGCCAATGGGAGTGAAATTCGTTTTTGATCATCACGATCTCTGTCCGGAACTGTATCTTGCCAAGGGGGCAACTCGCACGAGCATGCTCTATCGTGGCTTGCTGATGCTGGAACGTATGACGTTCAAGTCGGCGCACGCCGTCATTGCGACCAACGAATCTTATAAGGCGGTGGCGCTGGGGCGGGGTCGTGTTCCCGAGGCACGGATTGCAATCGTGCGCAGCGGCCCGCGATCCGGATGGCCTGACGGCCACGTTCCACGGCCCGAGCTAAAACGCGGTCGCCAACACCTGGTCATGTATCTGGGCGTGATGGGTGAGCAGGACGGAGTCGATTACTTACTGCGCGCCATCCGGACTTACCGTAGTATGGCTCCGAACGACACCCTGTTCGCGTTGGTCGGTGGTGGGCCCAACCTGCCACACATGAAGGCGTTGGCCGAGGAGATGGGCCTGGGCTCGGCGGTGTATTTCACGGGCCGCATTCCAGACAAATTGCTGCGCGACTATCTTGCAACGGCTGATGTCTGTGTTGATCCCGACCCCATCACGGAATTCAATAACCTGTGCACGATGAATAAAATCATCGAGTACATGGCATTTGGACGGCCCGTCGTGGCGTTTGATTTGCTGGAGCACCGCCGCTCCGCCGAATCGGCGGCTGTCTACGTGGCCGACAATGACGATGCCGCGCTGGGGCGCGCAATTCGAGAATTGCTGCTTGATGTCTCCCGAAGAGAATCGATGTCGAAGTTCGGTCGGCAACGCTTCCGCGAAGCCCTGTCCTGGGAAAACTCTGAACAGCGGTTGATTGCGTTCTATGAGCAGTTATTTGCTCAAGGAGTTCGATCGCTGGTTAGCTCAAGCGCTCAGCAATGTGCAAGTACGGATCAACCCAGAGCTTAACATTAACTAGCGGATAACATATGGTATCGATAACTCAATTGCGGGTCGAGCTCCATTGCCATACGGTCTATTCTCACGATGGTCATATCGAGTTCAACGGTCTGATGCGGAAGGCCAAAGGAAGTCTCGACGTCGTATGTATCACCGATCACGACACAGTCGAAGGGGCTCGTGAATTTCAAAAGAGAAGTAAGGCCCGCAATGCCGATCTGACGATCGTCATCGGGGAGGAACGAACATTGGCGGATCGCAGCCACGTAATCGGCTTGTTTTTGCAAGAGGCCATTGCTTCCGACACCTTCGAAGACGTGGTGTGGGAAATTCGGGACCAGGGTGGTCTTTGCGTCCTTCCTCATCCGTTTCGTCATCGCGATGGTGCCCTGCGCGATGTCGCGAGACCGATGGAAGGCGTTTCGGGCTTCGAAATCTTTAACCCCAAATGTTCGCTCGAGGAAAACCAGAAAGCCTACATCCTTTGCGGGACCGGACCGGTCGCAGTCGGCGGCAGTGATGCTCATTATGAATGCGATCTGGGGGAGTGCATCAATCTGATTCCGAATGCTGGCGACGTGCGTCAAAGCGTGAATGAATTTCTTCACGGGCATGGACAATATCGAGTGCTGGGTGTGCAGCAGAAAAATGGCAGCCACGGCCGTAAGTACGCGCCTCTGTATTATCGCTTGAAACCGTACGTGCGCGTGCCGCGCCCACTCGTGCCTGCGGCGGGAAAACTATATCGTGCGTACCGGAATACAGCATCGCGTTGGAGAGCACCAGAACTGGAGATCAAGTATGCCAGCGAATAAGAGCGTAGTTAAGAACGTGGCGCGATTGCATGGATATTGGATCTATCGCAATTTGCTTAGCCAATCGCAGTTCTGGCCCGAGGACCGGCGTCAAAAGTACATCCTGGACAACCTGCGCCAAACTCTGGTTCGGGCCTATGAGGGGACAGCCTTTTATCGCGAGCAGTTCAACAAAGCCGGGTTTAACCCCCGCATCGATTTTCGTTCGCCTGAGGACCTGAGCCGGTTACCTCTTCTGACTAAGAATGACGTTCGCAAGAATATTAACGAGATCATCGATCACAGGTTTGAGAAGGGAAGTGTCGTCACTCATACCAGCGGTTCCACCGGTGAACCTTTGCCCATGCGGCTCAACGAGTATTTCATGGCCTTTGACAATGCCTGCATGTTCCGCCACTGGTCCTGGACTGGCTACACCTTCGGTGGACGCATGGCTGCGCTGCGGACCTATGTTCCCACTAAGGCGAGCGAACCGCTTTGGCGCTATGACAAGCTGAAGAACACGATGTACTTTTCAGCGTATCACCTGAGTCCGGCAAATTGCAGTCAATACGTCGACCGGCTTCTCGAGTTCCGTCCCAAGTACATCAAGGCCTATCCTTCCTCGATTGCAGTTTTTGCAGAGTTCGCCTACGCCTGCCGCGACAAGTTCGATTTCTTGCAAGGAATTTTTACCGCTTCTGAAACTTTGTTGCCGAGCGAAAGAGATAAGGTCGAACGGACCTTTGGCAAGAAACTGTACAACTGGTACGGAATGACCGAACCGGCGGTGATCATCACCGAATGCGAACAGCATGAAGGCATGCACATCAACTGGGAATACGGCTACCCTGAATTTTTGCCTTCCGATGATTTGGCGCCGAATGAGTTTCGCCTGGTCACGACTGGCTTTCACAATCCGGTGATGCCGTTCATCCGTTATGAAACTGGTGACGTCGTGCGCCTCTATGACACACCCAGGGTGTGTCCCTGTGGCCGCAATATGCCGCTGGTGCACTCCGTTGTCGGACGCAAGGATGAATGCATCATCATGGACGATGGCCGGCGGTTACCTTCGATCAACTTCTACTCACTGTTTCGAGAGTTCCCTGAGATTTTGAAGTTTCAGATCATCCAATACGGCCGCACCGAACTCCTATGCAAAGTCGCGCTGCGGCCGCAAGCCCAGGACTCCTACTCCCTCACGCTGAAGTTGGAGGAGGGAATGCGACAGCGAGTCGGCTCCAAAGTCACCCTCACCATCGAATACACCGATAAGTTTGTGACCAACTCAGACGGCAAAACCCTGCCTATCGTGCGCAAGCTCGGGACGCGGTCGATCGAAGAGATTGACGAATACAAGATTTCCTCCCAGAAGGCATGGCAGATCGAATCGGAGGGTGAGGAGGTATTCAAGCTCGATTGGAACGAGGCGGATACGATTCCTTCGCCTGCCGTGACGAGTGCTGTGCAGAAACTCTTGCAGAATCCGCACTCCATCCACTGGTACCCGGAAGCGACGTCCACGGAACTGATCGCTGAGCTGGCGAAATACACCGGTTTGCCCACGGAAAACGTGTTGATTACGCATGGATCGGACCTGGCGCATGAACTGGTCGCCACTTGTTTCGTGCGTCCGGGCGACAAAGTTCTGATGGTTACGCCCAGCTACGACAATTTTCGAGCGGCCGTCGAGCAGCGTGGTGCTCAGACCATCAAGTTCAACTATCTGGGCACCTCACCATTCCCGGTGGCGGAATTCGCCGAGGCTCTCCGGCAACATACGCCACGCCTGGCCTACATCGTGAATCCGAACAACCCCATCGGCTACACTCTTGGGCTGGACACGATCCGGGAACTGCTGGACCGCTGTTCCCAACTCTCGACCATCCTCATTCTCGACGAAGCGTACTTCGAGTTCTGCGGCGTCACGGGGGCAGACCTGGTGACTCCGTCCCCTCACCTGGTCGTTACCCGTTCGTTTTCGAAGGCATTTGGATTGGCGGGGCTCCGTCTCGGTTATTTACTCGCTGCGCGACAAATCATGGGGGTTCTCAATCGCGCAAATAATCCTAAGAGCGTGACCAGCTTCGCGAAAGTAGGAGCCTTGGCCGCGCTGCGTGATCTGTCCCATGTCCATAACTATGTGGAAGATGTGACGCGTTCGAGAGCCGAGTACGAGAAGATCTTTAGTCATTACAGCATCAAGTACTATCCCTCTGACAGCAACTTCATCCTCTTCCAGTGCGACGATCCAAAGGGCTTAGTTCGAAGCCTCGAAGACCGCAACATCTTTGTGCGCGACCGCACCTCCCAGTTTGGTGGCGTCGGACACGTTCGGATTTCGGTCGGCGGAAAGGAAAGCACCAAGGCGGCCCTTGCGGCCCTGGATGAATACTTCAGCGGAGGTACGGCGGCCGGCTCAGAGACCGAAGTGCCAAGAGAAGAGACGTTTGTTGGGGGTGCCGCCAACCAAGTGATTGGCGCTAAAGTGCGCCCGCACACATTCGAAAGGATGTCCTGATTGCTTCAGATTATCCAGTACCAAAAAACAGGTGAGATAACCGTAGATGAGTTGCCTGCGCCGAAACTACGGCCAGGCAATGTGCTCGTGCGCAACGTATCCTCCCTGATCAGCGCCGGAACCGAACGGACGTCGGTGGAGACCGCCCAAGCGTCGATGGTGCAGAAGGCGCGCTTGCGTCCTGACCTGGTCCGCCAGGTGCTCGACAACGTCAAGCGCGACGGGCTGCTGGCCACATACCAGAAGATCCAGGACCGGCTCGACAATTTTAAAGAGCTCGGCTACAGCTCGGCCGGGGTGGTTGTCGAATCCGGAGTGGAGGAAATCAAGGTTGGCGACCGTGTTGCCTGCGGTGGCGTCGGATATGCCTCGCACGCGGAGATCATTTCGGTTCCGCGCAATCTGGTCGTCAAGATGCCGGATGAAGTCGGCTTCGATGAAGCTGCCTTCACCACCGTCGCCGCTATCGCGATGCAAGGCGTGCGTCAGGCCGACGTTCGCGTGGGCGAGCAGGTTGCCGTGATCGGCCTCGGGCTGATTGGTCTGATAACCGTCCAGTTGCTGAAGGCGAGCGGTTGTCGTGTAATTGGCCTGGATGTTGCTCCGAAAAACTTCGATCTGGCCGTCACGCTGGGATGCGACCGCTGCATCATCAGCAATGACGACGCCGTCTTCGAAGTGCAGAACTTTACCCGCAATTATGGCGCCGACGCCGTAGTCATCACGGCCGCAACCAAGTCGAGCCAGCCAGTGGAACTGGCCATTCAGTGTGCCCGCAAGCGGGGCACGGTAGTCGCTCTGGGAGCGGTCGGGATGAACATTCCTCGTTCTCCGTTCTATGAGAAAGAGGTTAATTTCCTCACCTCGTGCTCGTATGGCCCCGGCCGCTACGATGCCAACTACGAAGAGGGCGGGCACGACTATCCTCTGGGGTTTGTTCGCTGGACGGAAAATCGCAACATGGAAGCGGTGCTCGACATGATGGCCCAGCGGAAGCTCACTGTGGAGCCGCTGATTACGCATCGCATCCCAGTCGACCAGGGTCTCCGCGCCTATGACATCATCACCGGAAAAGTCCAGGAGCCATATCTGGGTGTCCTGATCCGATTCCCTGAACCGAGCGCCCCGATTGCGCTGACACGTCGCATTGAGTTGCGCAGCGCAGCGCCCGCGGGTCCAGAACGCAAACCGGTTTTAGGCTTCATCGGGGCCGGCAACTTCACGCAGTCCATGCTGCTGCCTCCGATCATGAAATTAGCTCCCCGCATGCGCGGGCTGGCGACCGGTAAGCCGGTCAACGCCAAAAACATAGCCAAGAAATATCAGTTTGAGTTCTGCGCGACTGAAACGCGCGAGGTCATTGATGACGAGGATGTAAATCTGGTATTCGTCACCTCTCGTCACGACTCGCATGCCCATTACGTGGCGGAGGCCCTGCGCGCTGGGAAGAGCGTTTTTGTCGAAAAACCTCTGGCGCTTAACCAGGAAGAACTCGACGCGGTTCTGGCTGCATATTCCGACGCCGGACAAGCGGGACTCTCTCCGTTGCTGATGGTGGGTTACAACCGGCGTTTTTCGGAGCCGATGCTTGCGATCCAGAAGATGTTCGCGGAGCGAACCGAACCGCTGACCATGCACTATCGCGTGAATGCGGGGTTCATGCCCCCCACGCACTGGATGCAGCAGCCCGACCAGGGAGGACGCTTCATCGGCGAAGGCGGCCACTTTGTTGACGTGATGCAATTTCTTTGTAGCGCCCTTCCCACCAGCGTTTATGCGGTCGCTCCCATCGACAGCGCGCGTCGCTATAACAACGACAACGTACTAGTTACGATCACTTTCGCGGATGGTTCCGCCGGCACGATCCATTACCTAGCCAATGGCGCCAGCGCGGTAGACAAAGAATATCTCGAGGTGTTCGGCGACCGTAAAACGGCCCGCCTGTCGAACTTCAAGAAACTCGAATGCACAATTGACCGGAAGAAATCGACAAAGTCTTTTTCCGGCGACAAGGGACATGCGGCCGAGATGAAGGCCCTGGTGCACGCCTTTATCTCAGGCGCGGGTTCACCGATCAACATTGACTCGCTGGCGGCAACCTCCCTTGCGACGTTCGCGGCGATGGAATCGCTTCGAACAGGCAGCGTCGTGCCACTGTCATCATTTGCGCTCAGGCACGAATCCCGCTAGTTAGACCTTTCTTGGCGTAATACATCGTCGGCCAAGTTCTCCCCCTATGCACGTATTAGCAAGCTCGCTGTGTCTGTTAAATTTGTTTGCTTCCTTCAATCTCGAAGCAAAATTGGGGACAGTAAATGGGAAAGATCCGATTTCACCTGGTAGCTACTTGTTGCAGCTTAGCTGTCATTACGCTCTTCGCAGAGGCAACGTCCAGCTGGGCGCAGACTCAATCGAAGGTTGTCGTTGTGCCGGCCGCGAAGCATGCTATTTCCCCTCCCCTAAGGCAAATCTCACCCAAGGCTCTACAATCAGGTCAGCGTGTGCCCCGCGACTACCATATGTTGGCAGCGCCGACCACCCTCTCCACCCCAGTGCAGGATTCGATCATTCAGCGATCATCCGCTGTAGCCGCGGTGTCTTCAAGTCTTTCCACGAATTCGGGGCTCGACATTCTCGGCGTGGGGAACGGCTTCCCCGGTTACAGTGAGCAAGCGAACATTGCGGTTGCCAACGGCGCCGCAGGGACAACACAGTATGTGCAGTTTGTGAATGAGTCCTTTGCCGTCTTCAACAAGTCCAACGGCAGCCTGATTTATGGCCCGGCCAACGGGAACAGCTTGTGGCAGTCTCTGGGAGGGCCCTGCGCGAGCATTTCAGATCTCGATGAAATTGCCCAATATGACAAGCTGGCCAACCGCTGGGTGATGTTGATGCCGCTTTTCACGAATCCTCCTTACCTGTGTGTCGCTGTCTCAACCACTTCCGACGCGACGGGTTCGTGGAATTTGTACGCGTTCGAGATACCCGTGAACGGTCCGGCGTGCCGCTGCAGGCCGATGCCCGACTATCCCAAGTTGGCGGTATGGCCCGATGCTTACTACGTTGTTTACGATCAGGCTTGGAATCTCAATTACGAGGGTCCCGGTGCCTGCGCGCTAAACCGAAGCGCGATGTTGAATGGCGCGGCTGCGACGATGCAGTGCGTCTCGAACAACGGGCCCACGAGCGGCGTGTGGCTGGCTGCGGACTTGGACGGGACTACGCCACCTTCCAGCGGCGAGCCGGAGTATCTCCTCAATTTGGACTCTAACTTTCAATCTCTCGACCTTTGGCAGTTCCACGTGGATTGGACGACTCCCGCGAATTCCACTCTGACCGGTCCGACCAATATCCCGGTAGCGCCATTCTCCGGGGTTTGCGGCGACACTGCCACCATACTTTTCACCCCCCAGGACAACTGTGTTCCGCAGGCGGGAACCACGCAAATGCTGGGTGCCTACGCAGACCGCCTGATGTACCGGCTCGCCTACCGTAATTTCGGAAACTACGAGTCTCTGGTCGCCCAGCACACAGTGCAAGTGGCGACAGGCAGCAACCAGACTGGTATCAACTGGTACGAGCTCCAGAACTCGGGTTCCGGATTCGGACTCTATCAGCAAGGACTCTACGCCCCGGATTCCAACTACCGCTGGATGGGTAGCATCGGTATGGATAAGGTGGGTAACATAGCTATGGGCTATAGTGTTTCCAGCAGCACAATGAGTCCTTCGATCCGCTACACGGGTCGCTTGTTCAGCGATCCTTTGGGAACAATGGAAAGCGAGATTGATGTGTTGTCATCAGCCGGCGCCGGCACGGCTTCGCAAGTAAATTACCCCCGTTGGGGCGACTATAGCGGCATGGCGATTGATCCAATAGATGACTGCACTTTTTGGTATACGAACCAATATCAGCCAGCGGGTGGTAAAAACCGGTGGGCTACTCGCATCGCTTCCTTCAGCTTCCCATCCTGCACCAACGCATCGAACTCTGCACTTACGGTGGCTGAATCAGGGCAGGGAACCGTGACCAGCACCGATGGTCAAATTAACTGCACTAATGGCAGCGGTACTTGCAGCGCCGTTTATGCGAGCGGCAGTTCGGTCACGCTCAACGCCACAGCGGGGACCGGCTGGAATTTTGGCGCATGGAGCGGATCCTGCACCGGGGGTAATCCTTGTAAAGTGGTTGTAAATAGTAGTCTGACCGAGACAGCCACATTTACGAATTGGACCTTGGTCAACAAAGCATCGGTTTCGGGGAATCCCGCGAAAAACCTCACGATTCCGACAACTCATGCTGGGGATTTGATTGCAGTCGCGATCCTGTTCAACCAGAGCACATCGGTTACCGGCGTTTCGGATAACGCCGGCAATACTTATGTCTCCGCGGGCGCCCGAGCGGTTGTGGGCGGTCTATCTTCGGAAATTTGGTATGCCGTGAACTCCAAGGCTGGCGCTACAGTGATAACCCCGGCGTTTGGCGCCTCCCCTACGCATGAGGAGATCACGGAGTGGGAGGTGTCAGGCCTATCAACTGCCGGTCCGGATGCGGCTGCCTCACTCTCTGGAAAAATTACGGCCAACAACACCACTGGACCAGCGGTTACTACCAAATATGCCGGGGATTTTATCGTTTCCGTTATGTTTGCCGGCAGTACCAACCTCACCAGCATGAGCAGTGGCAACGCGTTTACGGACGATTTCACGACCAACGGAAACGGGTGGGCGCACATTACCAGCAATTCGACGAGCGTTGGCAGCTATCAGCCGAGTTGGTATACGGCATCCCCCGGCGGCGGATTTTGCGCCAGCACCGTGGCTTTCCACTGATTCAATAAGAGGCTGCCGGGTGGACATCGGAGTTGTGCA
>Ga0307479_10005504_pt1 | contig 11590 bp, 6 predicted proteins | sample atmos_gasesECM4C_FD_203743 | JGI IMG/M metagenome (GOLD analysis project Ga0307479, IMG submission 203743) | Hardwood forest soil microbial communities from Morgan-Monroe State Forest, Indiana, United States - atmos_gasesECM4C_515 | ecosystem: Environmental > Terrestrial > Soil > Temperate... | reverse complement strand
CCAAGCCTCTAGCTGCCGCCAAGCGCGCTACCGCCGGCAAGCCCGCCGCCGCCAAGCGCGCGGCTGCCGCCAAGCGCCCCGCCGCCGCCAGGCGCCCCGCCGCCGCCAAGCGCCCCGCCGCCAAGCCCGCCGCTGCCGGCGCACCGCGAACGCCAGGCCGGACCAGCGCGGCGGCCGCCGCCGGCGACGAGTCTCCGGCGGAGCCCTTCCCGATCGTCGGCGTCGGCGCCTCTGCCGGCGGCCTCGAAGCCTTCAGCCAGATGCTCAGCGCGCTGCCGGTCGACACCGGCATGGCCTTCGTGCTGGTGCAGCACCTCTCGCCCTCCCACGCCAGCCTGCTCGCCGAGATCCTGTCGCGCACCACCAAGATGCCGGTGATGGAGGTCCACGACGAGCCGCGGGTGATGCCGAACCACGTCTACGTCATCCCGCCCGACCGCAACATGGAGCTCACCGGCGGCGGGCTGCACCTGCTGCCGCGGCAGCTGGTCCGCGGCCAGCACCGGCCCATCGACCTGTTCCTGCTCTCCCTCGCCGCGGCGCAGAAGCACCGGGCGATCGGCGTCATCCTCTCCGGGACCGCCACGGACGGCACCCTCGGGCTCAAGGAGATCAAGGCCGAGGGCGGCATCACCTTCGCGCAGGACGATTCCGCGCAGCAGCCCAGCATGCCCCGCAGCGCCGTCGCCAGCGGCTGCGTGGACTTCGTGCTGCCGCCCGCCGAGATCGCGCGCGAGCTCGGGCGCATCGCGCGCCACCCGTTCGTCTCGCCGCAGGCGCCGGCCGCCCACCGGCAGCCCAGGGACGGGCCGGACCTCTCTCGCATCCTCGAGCTCGTGCGCCGCGGCACCGGCGCCGATTTCCGGCACTACAAGACGAACACCATCTATCGCCGCGTCACGCGCCGCATGGTGCTGCTCAAGATGGAAGGGCTGGCTGAGTACACGCGCTTCCTCGCCCGCACCCCTGCCGAGGTGGAGGCGCTCTACCAGGACATCCTGATCAGCGTCACGAGCTTCTTCCGCAATCCCGAGCTCTTCGAGAAGCTCAAGTCCAAGTTCATGCCCACGTTCTGGAAGGACCGCTCCCGGCACGAGCCGCTGCGCATCTGGACGGTGGGGTGCTCGACCGGCGAGGAGGCCTACTCGCTCGCCATCGCCTGCAGCGAGTTCGCCCACGACATCGGCAGCCATGTGCCGATCCAGGTCTTCGGCACCGATCTCAACGCCGACAGCGTCGAAAAGGCGCGCCTCGGGGTGTACCCGAAGAACATCGAGCACGACGTCTCCCCGGAGCGTCTGCGGCGCTTCTTCGTGGAGGTGGACGGCTCGTATCGCGTCGCGCGGACGATCCGCGACATGTGCGTGTTCGCCCGCCACAACGTCATGGAGGACCCGCCGTTCTCGCAGATGGACCTCATCAGCTGCCGCAACCTGCTGATCTACTTCGAGCCGGCGCTGCAGCAGAAGATCCTGCCGGTGCTGCACTATGCCTTGAAGGCGTCGGGTTTCCTGGTGCTGGGCAGCTCGGAGACGATCGGCTCCTTCCGCGACCTGTTCGAGGTGCAGGACGGGAAGCACAAGGTCTATTCCAAGAAGGCCGCGCGGCCCCATCTCGCCCTCGTCCGCGCCGCCGCCCTCCGCCGGGAGCGCGCCGCGCCTGGCATGAGCGGGGCGCCGCCGCAGCCGGCCCCCTCCGGCGCTACCGAGACGCAGAGAGAGGCCGACCGCATCCTGATGACGAAGTACGTCCCGCCCGCGGTGCTGGTCAACTCCGAGCTCGAGATCCAGCAGTTCCGCGGCGACACCGGCGCCTACCTGGCGCCCATGCCCGGCAAGGCCAGCCTCAACCTGCTCAAGATGGCGCGCGAGGGGCTGCTCGTCGGGCTCCGCGCGGCGGTGGCCAGGGCCAAGAGGCAGGACGCCGCGGTGCGCGAGGAGGGGCTGCGGATCAAGTCCAACGGCGGCCTGCGGACGGTGAACCTGGAGGTCCTGCCAGTGCGGGGTGTGTCGCAGCCGGCCGGCAGCCTGCTGATCGTCTTCGAGGACCCTGACCTGCGGCGAGGGGGCGGCAAGGATGCAGCCGCGGCGGCCGCCGCAGCCGCCGGTGGGCCGGGCACCGCCGCGGCGGCCGCCAGGGGCCGGGCCGCCGCCGGCAGCGGCAAGGGCGAGAGCGAGCGGGAGATCGAGCGCTTGCAGCAGGAGCTGGCCGCCACCCGGGAATACCTGCAGTCGGTGATCGAGCAGCAGGAGGCCGCCAACGAAGAGCTGCAGTCCGCGAACGAAGAGGTCCAGTCGGCGAACGAAGAGCTGCAGAGCATCAACGAGGAGCTGGAGACCTCGAAAGAAGAGATCCAGTCGAGCAACGAGGAGCTGGCGACGGTCAACGACGAGCTCCAGAACCGCAACCTGGAGCTGGACCGCGCCAACGACGACCTGGTCAACCTGCTCGCCAGCGTGCAGCTGCCCATCGTCATGCTGGGCCAAGACCTGCGGGTCAGGCGCTTCACGCCCGCCGCCGAGGCGTTCTTCAACCTGATCCCCGGCGACGTCGGCCGGCGGATCGGCGACATCAAGCTCAGGCTAGACGTCGCCGACCTCGAAGCGCAGCTCAAGGAAGTGATCGCCACGGTGACCGCTCACGAGCGCGAGGTGCAGGATGCGCGGGGGCGCTGGCACCTGCTGCGGATACGCCCCTACAAGACGCAGGAGAACAAGATCGAGGGCGCGGTCGTCGTGCTCATCGACGTGGACAATCTCACCCGGGCGCGGGAATATGCCGAGAGCATCGTCGCGGCGGTCACCGAGTCCCTCCTGGTGCTGGACGCCGGCCTGTGCGTGAGGACCGCGAGCCCGTCGTACTGCGAGACCTTCGGCGTCACGCCGGCCGACACCGAGGGGCGGCCGTTCTTCGAGCTGGGCGACGGCGAGTGGGACACGCCCGAGATGCGCCGGCTGATGGAGGAGGTGCTGCCCCGGGAGAAACGCTTCGGCGACGTCGAGCTGACCCGCCGCTTCGGGCGCGGCGGCCGCAAGACGGTGACGATCAACGCCCGCCGGCTGCCGCACGAGGGCGGACCCAACCCGTTCACCCTGGTCGCCATCCAGGACGTCACCGCGCGCAAGGCGATGGAGGCCGACCTGCGCCAGCGCGTCGAGGAGCTGGCCGCGGCCGACCGCAGCAAGAACGAGTTCCTGGCGCTGCTGGCGCACGAGCTGAGGAACCCGCTGGCGCCGCTCGCCAACGCGCTGGCGCTGCTCGAGACCCGCGGCGCCGGCCCCGAGGCGCGCGACAAGGCGCGGGAGCTGATGGGCCGGCAGGTGCAGCACCTGTCGCAGATGATCGACGATCTCCTCGACGTGTCGCGTATCACCCAGGGCAAGATCCGCCTGCGCCGGCAGGCGGTGGAGGTGGCGACGCTCCTCGCCGGGGCGGTGGACCTGGTCCAGCACCAGATCGAGGCGCGCGGCCAGCAGCTGTCGCTGGTCGTGCCGGCCGAGCCGATCCACGTCTCCGCTGACGCGACGCGCATGGAGCAGATCCTCGGCAACCTGCTCAGCAACGCCACCAAGTTCACGCCGAAAGGCGGCCACATCGAGGTGACCGTCGAGACCGTCGGAAGCGAGGAGGGCGGCGACGCCGAGGTCGTGGTGCGGGTGCGGGACGACGGCATCGGCATCGACGCCGCGATCCTGCCCCACGTCTTCGACCTGTTCATCCAGGCGGACCGCTCGCTCGAACGGGCGCGGGGCGGGCTGGGGATCGGGCTGACGCTGGTGCGTCGCCTGGTGGAGCTGCACAGCGGCTCGGTCGAGGCGCGGAGCGAGGGCCCGGGCAAGGGGGCGGAGTTCGTGGTGCGCCTGCCGGCGCTCGACCACCTGCCGGCCGCCACACCGGCGGGCGCGGCAGCCGCCCGCGCGACGGGCGCGGAGGCGGCGGCGCCGGGCGTCGTGCCGCGCCGCGTCCTGGTGGTGGACGACAACATGGACACCGCCGAGAGCCTGTCCATGCTGCTGCGCTTGCAGGGCCATGAGGTCGAGGTGGCGCATGACGGCCAGGAAGCGATCGAGAGAGCCAACGCGTTCCTTCCCGAGGTCGTGCTGCTCGACATCGGCCTACCCGGGCTGGACGGCTACCAGGTGGCGGCGCGCCTGCGCGAGCGGCGGCGCACCGCCAAGGCGCTGATCGTGGCCTTGACCGGTTACGGGCAGGAGGAGGACCGGCGCCGCGCCCTGCGGGCGGGTTTCGATCAGCACCTCACCAAGCCGGTCCCGCCGCAAGCGATCTACGAGCTGATCGCGCGGGCGAACGGCAGCGAGTAGCCGTCCCCGCGGCGGCCGTCGCCGCCAACCGTTGCCCGAGGAGCCGCCGCGCCCGCCGGGGAGGAGACGCCAGCAATCGCGTCCATGTCCGCTGCCGACGACGTCTCGGAGCAACCCGGCGTGGCGGCCGTCGCCGCGGCGTTCGGCGGCCTGCGCCGTGACCCGGTGGTGCTCGCGCTGCTCGCCGCCTGCGGCCCGACCGAGTGCCACCTGGTCGGCGGCGCGTTGCGGGACCGCGCCCTGGGTCTCGTCACCCACGACCTCGACGCGGTGGTCGCCGGGCGGGGCCGCGAGATCGCCGGCGAGCTGGCCGACCGTCTGCCGGCGCGCCTGGTGCTGCTCGGCGGCAGGGACTTCGCGGCCTACCGCCTGGTCCTCCTCCCGAGCGGCGACAGCGGGCAGGACGGCGGCGGCGATGCCTCCGACGCCTCGGACGCGTCCGCCGGCGGCGATGCATCCGACGCCGCAGACGCGCCCGCCGGCGGCAGCACATCCGAGGCCCGGAGCGCGCCCGGCGGGGCCGCCGGCGTGCGCGTTCTCGACCTCTGGGACCGCCAGGGAACGCCGCTCGCCGATGACCTCGCCCGCCGCGATTTCACCGTCAACTCCTTCGCGCTCGAGCCGCGCGGCGGCGCCCTCGTCGATCCCTTCAGCGGCCTGGCGGACCTCGCGCGGCGGACCCTGCGCGCCACCACCGGCGCCAGCTTCGACGGCGATCCGCTGCGCGTGCTGCGCCTGGCCCGCCTGCTCGTCCGCCTCCCCGGTTTCACGGTCGAGCCGCAGACCTTCGCCCTGGCGCGCCGCGCCGCGCCGCGGCTGCCCGAGATGGCCGCCGAGCGTATCCGCGACGAGCTCTGGCTGCTGCTCTCCCCCGCCGGCGCCGAACGCGGCCTGCGCGCGCTCGCCGCGCTCGGCCTCTACCCGGGGCTCTGGCTCGGCGCGCCCGGCTCCACCGCCGGCGAGGCGGGTGAGGCCGCCGCCTCGAGGGCGGCCGCGGAGATCGCCGCCCTCCCCGCCCGCGCCACCGAGCTCGAGCGCCTGCTGGCAGCCGCGGCCGCGCCATCGGCGCCGGTGGAAGCGGTCCGCGCCGGCCTTCCACCCTACTCTCCCGCGGGCGAACCGCAACCGGCGATCGACCTCGCCGTGGCCCGCTTCGCCGCGACCTTCCGGCACCTGCCAGGCGCGCTGCCGCGCATGCAGGAGGCGGGTTATCTGTCGAGCCGTCAGGCGGCGGCGATCGCGCCGCTCCTCGACGGGCCGGCGGAGCTGCCCGAGTCGGTCGTCGGCCGCCGCCGCTTCCTCGCCCGCCACGGCCGCGGCTGGCTCACCGTCGCCTGCTCCCTTGGCGCCGCGGCGGCCGCCGCCGATGCCGCCGATGCAGTCGATACCGGCGGCACCGCCGCGCTCGGCCGCTGGCGGCGCGCCGCGGTGCCGCTCTGCGAGCTGGCGCGGCGCGAGGGGCCGGACCTCTTGGCGCCGCCGCGCCTGCTCACCGGCGAGGACGTGCAGCGCCTGCTCGGCATCCCGCCCGGCCCCGAGGTGGGCAGCGCCCTGGCGGCGCTCGGCGCCGCGCAGGTGGACGGCGCGGTGCGCACCCGCGACGAGGCCGAGCGCTTCCTCCGCGACTGGCGCGGGGAACGGCGTCGGGACGCTGCCGCCCCCCTCCCTCCGGAGGGCGGGCAGGGATCGACGGGATGAGGGAGGGGCGCCGCGATGCGCGCTGGCGGGGAGCCCGATCGCTCCGCCCGTCAGGCCGCGGCCGAGGAGGTGAGTCCCGTCAGCGCGCGCCGCCGGCCGGCGCGCCCATCAGGCGCTGGTTGAGCTCCTTGATGCGCTCCATCAGCTTGTCGATCTTCTCCTGCGCTTCCTGGCGCAGCCGGTTGTAGTCGCCGCGCAGGCGCTCACGGTCCTGGGCCATCTCCTGCAGCCGGGCCTGGAACTCCTCGATCTGCTCGTCCCGGGCGCGGACCATGCCCTGCACGTGCTCGATCTCCTCGTCCTTCTCGGCCAGGCGGAGCTTGTTCTTCTCCTCCTGCTCCTCGTAGAGCCGCTTGAACTGCTGCAGCTCGACGATCTGGGAGAAATCCGAAGTCACCGGGCTCATGTCGCCTCCTCGTTCCTCGATCATCGGGAACATCTTGCGCAGCTTGAGAGAGAGGTCCTCGGGGTCGGACGCCTGGCGCATCGCCTCGGGATAGCTGATCGTGCCGTGCACCAGCAGCGCCAGCAGGCACTGGTTGAGCGACTGCATGCGGTAGTAGCCCACCGACGACTCGAGCTCGTCGTGGAGGCCGGCGGTCTCCCCGTCCTCGATCAGCTTGCAGATCTTCGGCGACGCGCGCATGACCTCGAGCGCCGCCACCAGACCCTTGCCGTCCTGGCGCAGCACCAGCTTCATCGACACCACCGCCTTGAGCACCTGCGCCAGCTGCGTGCGGATCTGCCCCTGCTGGTCGGCGGGGAAGGTGTCGAGGATGCGGTCGACGGTCTGCGGCGCGCTGTTGGTGTGCAGCGTCGAGAACACCAGGTGGCCGGTCTCGGCGGCGGTCATCACCGTCGACACGGTCTCGCGGTCGCGCATCTCCCCTACCATGATCACATCCGGGTCCTGGCGCATGGCGTTGCGCAGCGCCTCGGAGAACGCCATGGTGTCGGTGCCGATCTCACGCTGCGACACCGACGCGACGTCGTCGGTGAACAGGAACTCCATCGGGTCCTCGATGGTGATGATGTGCACCGGCCGGCTGGTGGCGATGCGCTGCACCATCGCCGCCAGGGTCGTCGACTTGCCGCTGCCGGTCGGGCCGGTGATCAGCACCAGCCCCATCGGCAGGTCGCAGAACTCGTCGAGCACCGGCGGCAGCTCGAGGGCCTCCAGGCTCTTGATCTGGAACGGCACCCGGCGGAAGCAGGCGGCGAGGTTGCCGCGCTGGATGTAGATGTTGCCGCGGAAGCGCGCCAGGCCCTTGACGCCGTAGCCGACGTCGACCGACAGCCTCTCCTCGAGCCGATTGCGCTGCGGCGCGGTGAGGATGCCGTGGAGCATCTGCGTCAGCTCGTCGGGATTGACCGGCGGCAGGTCGATCGGCATCAGCTTGCCGGCGATGCGCAGCAGCGGCGGACGAGTGGGCTTCAGATGGAGGTCGGATGCCCCCTTGTCCGTCATCAACTTCAGCAGGCGGTCGAGTTCCATGGCCCGGATGCGTAGGGGCGTCATTCTACAAGACTGCGATGCGGCCCGCCTAATCCGGCGGGGAGCGGCATAAGATACGGTGCGGCCCCGGGGCCCGCCGCGTCCGCGGAGGCACGGCGAGAGGCGGGGGCTGACCGACAGCAGCGCCGAGATGAACGCGATGACCGCCGAAGGCTCCTGGGACCTGATCGAGGTGCATGCCGCGGGCAGCCCAGGCCGCGGCACCCCTCTCGCGGCCCTCGCCACGGCGGCGGGCGGCGCGCTCGTCGAAATGAGCCTCTTCGCCTCGCCGGCCGCCGCCCTCGCCGCCGCCGCACAGGCCGGCACTGCACGGGCCAGCGCCGCACGCCGCCCGACCGAGGCGCCGCTGCCCGAGGTGCGGCGACAGCTCGTCGAGTACTTCGCCGGCGAGCGCCGCGATTTCGTCCTTCCCCTGGCGCCGCGCGGCACCGATTTCGAGCGCGGCGTCTGGCGCGCGCTCGCCGCCATCCCCTATGGCGAGACCCGCTCCTACGCCGAGGTGGCGGTGGCGATCGGCCGTCCCGCCGCCTGCCGCGCCGTCGGCCGGGCGAACGGCCGCAACCCGATCGCCGTCGTCATCCCCTGCCACCGCGTCATCGGCTCCGACGGCTCATTGACCGGCTACGGCGGCGGCCTCGAGCTCAAGCGCCTGCTGCTCGACCTGGAAGGCGCCAACCGCGGCGCCCGGGCGCCGGCGGCGCAATCCGCGCTGCCCTTCTGAACCCGGCGCCGCTTTCCTGAGCTCCGCGCCGCCGGCACCTCCGGCAGCGCCGGCCGCACCTTCCTCGCACCCCGATCCGGCCTCTCCGTACCCTCTTGGGGTGTGCCTCGCGGGAGCCGCTTTGTGGCATAGTTGCGGCATGGCGACGACCAAGGTGGAGCCGCGGCCCGAAACCGGACGAGAGGACACTGCTGTCGCCGACCTGACCGCGCTGGCCCGCGACCCCGGCCCGCATCCTCGCGGCCGCGTCTCGGAGAACGCCGCCGGCCTGGTCGGCTCGGAGATCCTCAAGATCGCCTCCGCGATGCGCGCCTTGCGCGCCGGCGGCCGGACGATCTGCGACCTCACGGTGGGCGACTTCGATCCCCGCCAGTTCCCCATTCCCGAGCGCCTGTCCGCCGCCATCGCCGCGGCGCTCGCCCGCGGCGAGACCAACTACCCGCCCGCGACCGGCATGCCCGAGCTGCGCCAGGCGGTGCAGCGCTTCTACGCCCGCGACCTCGGGTTGCAGTATCCGCTCGAGTCGGTGCTCATCGCCGGCGGCGCCAGGCCGGCGATCTACTGCCTCTTCCGCACGGTCTGCGACCCGGGCGACCGCATCGTCTTCCCCGTCCCGAGCTGGAACAACAACCATTACGTGCACCTGGTGCAGGGCGTCGAGGTGGCGGTGGAGTGCAGCCCGCGGGATTGCTTCCTGCCCACGGCGGCGGCGCTGCGCGAGCAGCTGGCCGGGGCGCGCCTGCTCTGCCTCAACTCGCCGCTCAACCCGACCGGCACCGCGTTCACGGCGGCGACCCTCGCGGAGATCTGCGGCGCGGTAGTGCGTGAGAACGAGAGCCGGGAGCGCGCCGGCGAGCGCCCGCTCTACCTGATGTACGACCAGATCTACTGGCAGCTCTGCTTCGGCGACACCGTGCACGTGACGCCGCCGTCGCTGGTGCCGGAGGTGGCGCGCTACACCGTGCTCGTCGACGGCATCAGCAAGTGCTTCGCCGCCACCGGCCTGCGCGTGGGCTGGGCGGCCGGGCCGGCCGACGTGATCAGCCGCATGTCGGCGGTGCTCGGCCACGTCGGCGCCTGGGCGCCCCGCGCCGAGCAGCTGGCCACGGTCGAGCTGCTGAACGACCCGGCGGCGATGAGCGCCTACCGGGCCGGGTTCCTGCGTGGCCTCGAGTCTCGCCTCAACCGGCTGCACGGCGGCTTCCAGGAGATGAAGGCGTCCGGCCTCCCTGTCGACAGCATCCCTCCCATGGGCGCCCTCTACCTCACCGCCCGCATTCATCCGTTCGGCCGCCGCACGCCGCAGGGCGCCGAGATCGTCACCAACGAGGAGGTGCGGCGCTACCTGCTCGAGGCCGCCGCCATCGGCGTCGTGCCGTTCCAGGCCTTCGGCTTCCCCTACGACGACGGCTGGTTCCGCCTCAGCGCCGGCGCCGCCAGCGAAGCCGACATCGCCGCCGCGCTGCCGCGTCTTGCCGACGCCCTGCGCCAGCTCAGCTGAGCCACCGGCCGCGGCTCCCGCCTGTCGCGGCCGCCGCATGGCCGGTGATAGCCGTGCGGCCGCCGCCTGGCCGGCGATGGCTAGGCGGTATTCCCCGGAGGGATCCTCCCTGAGGAGTCGCCCGGCAGGTCGGAAAACGACCCGTCTCCGGCGTGGCCTTGGATACGGGCCGTTTTGCGGTGGCTCGCAGCCGCGTCAGTCACCAGCCCGCCTGCAGGGCTGGCGGCGTCTATCTCTCGCGCTCTGTCTCAGATGTCTGCGAAGATGTCGGAAACCGGGATGTCGAGGCCGGGAAGCAGCGGCGTGGTCACGACCTCCCCGGGCGCGGCATGGAGATCCCGGGGCGCACCGAAGGCGGCGCCTGACCGGCGGTAGACGCGCACGGATCGGCTCTTGGGATCGACGAGCCAGTACTCCAGCACGCCCCACTTCTCGTACCTGTCGCGCTTCAAGGTGTCGTCCCGGCGCCGGATCGAGGGGGAGAGGATCTCGATCACCAGGTCCGGCGCGCCGCGAATGACGGCCTCGGTAAGGATGCCGGCGCGCTCGTTCGACACGAACAGCAGGTCCGGTTGGACGATGTCGTGTGGCGAGAGAATGACACCCAGGGGGGCGAAGTAGACGCGCCCCAGGCGCCGTTCCCGCACGAAGGCGGCCACCATCAGAACCAGGTTCACGGCGACACCCTGGTGACCGAGGGTCGGAGTGGGCGTCACGTAGTGCGCGCCGTCGAGGATCTCGTGACGCTGGTGGTCGTCGGGAAAGCGGAGATAGTCCTCGTAGGTGAGCTTCCGGTTGGCGGTGTCTCTGACGGCCATGACGGCTCCTTCAACAGGCTCCTCGCGTATCGTAGCATGGGCTTCCTCTCATCCAGATCCTTTCGGACCGCCTCTTCCTAGATAGACGGAATGCGCGGTCCGCTCGCGCACCGATCGCCTGTCCAGTTAGGCCGGCCGCGGAGCCTGGGCCCGTAGACTCGTGGCGAGGGCTTGCATTACGCTGGGTTACCGCCTATGCTATGGGCCATGACCTACCTGACCGAGCGGCAGAAAGAGATCCTCGAGTTCGTCCACGAGTACCGGCGGGAGCGGGGCATCGCGCCTACCCATCGCGAGATCTGCGACCGCTTCGGCTACTCCTCCTACGGCACCGTCTACAAGCACCTCAAGCTGCTTCAGGACAAGGGCTTCCTGCGGCGCGACTGGAACCAGAAGCGCGGCATCGAGCTGATCCGCGCCATTCCGGGTGGACCCGGCGACGGCCCCCCAGGCAGCGATCATGAGCTGCCGTTCTTCGGCCGCATCGCGGCCGGCCGGCCGATCGAGGCGGTGAGCGGCAACGAGCGGGTGACCGTTCCCGGACACCTCCTGTCGTCGCGCGGCGCCGCCCCGTCCGACCATTACGTGCTGCGTGTGGTCGGCGACTCGATGGTCGAGGACGGCATCCACGACGGCGACTTCGTGATCGTGCTCCGGCGCGACGCGGCCGAGCCGGGCGAGATGGTGGTGGCGCTGGTGGGGGACGAGGCGACCCTCAAGCGCTTCTACCCCGAGGGGACGATGGTGCGCCTGCAGCCGGCCAACCCGAACATGCAGCCGTTCCGGGTGCCCGCCCGCGACGTGCGCGTGCAGGGAGTCGTCGTCGGCCTGATGCGGAAGTTCTAGCCCGCCTCGCGGTTTCTCCGCCCGGCGTCAGCCGATCCGGCCCTCTTGCCCCTCCTGGCCCTCCTCCCGCGCCTTGACTCCCCGGGCGGCGGTCCATAGACTGCCGAGGCACCGGTTGACGTCGGTCCGCTTCACTCGCCCGTTCCCCATCCGGCTGATGACCTCGAG